>Ga0315289_10001104_pt1 | contig 42258 bp, 90 predicted proteins | sample YL17G11_40_MG_FD_203452 | JGI IMG/M metagenome (GOLD analysis project Ga0315289, IMG submission 203452) | Sediment microbial communities from Yellowstone Lake, YNP, Wyoming, USA - YL17G11_40 | ecosystem: Environmental > Aquatic > Freshwater > Lake > Sediment | place: USA: Wyoming | collected... | reverse complement strand
TCAGGTTCAGTTTCCGTGTAGCCGCCCAAATCAATCGGAGGGGGTAGTGCGGACGGTGCTTCGATCTCCCGGCGTTTCTCCTGAATCTGTCGCATCCGGTCCTCGTAAGCGATGCCATTCACCAGAGTCTGGTTCCCGGTGTTGACGTTTACCTGAGTGGTCGGGGCAATCTTCATCTGCGGTCGGAGCGATGCGGATTTCTGTGTCAGCACGTCAACAGCGCGCATCCGGGTGGTGTGGTCAGGAACCTCTTTGACCCTTCCCTTCGTTCCCATGACGATCTGCGTGGCAACCAGGGCCTCTGTAAGAGCCTTCTGTTGCAAGGGAATCGTGTCGAGCAGCAATTGCGCCTCCGCCGTCTCTACCTCATGAATGCTGCACAGTTGCTTGCGAATTTCGACCGCCTTGATGGAGGTTCTGACCGTATCGACGGACACATGATCCTGTGCGGCGATGTCCTCAATGGTCATCCCGCTTCGTGCCCGAGCATAGCGAAATCGGTGGACAGGCGAGGCAAGGACGTTGGGCGGCATATTCGCTGATATTGTGGTTCGAGAACCGGCAGGGAGTCAAGAGGTAGGTTTTACATCCGAATGTGGACGTTCGTTAGGTTGGTCGGGGCGCCCGGATTTGAACCGGGGATTACCGGCGCCCAAGGCAAGCGCGCTACCAGGCTGCGCTACGCCCCGAAGTAGTGGAGCGACCCGATGGCCGGTTCTAACCCGGCTGCACTTTCATCGGTAATCGCCACCCCTGGCTATTAGGCCGTTTCACCAGGGGCCGTCCGCCGAATCCCCGTGCTGGCTTGCGCCCGCGTGTCCTTCCACGCCGCATCGGGCCGCTCCGCTCCAAGCTAAGAGTCACGTCACCTAGAATCCCGCCGGGCTGCAACCGGCGTGCCACGAATCTTAGCCTGGAGCGCAAGGGCCGTTCGGAGGCCGGCTGTTCATTTCTGAGCGGAGGAGCCTTAAAAACGCAGCGGTGTGTTTCTGGTTCGAGGTTTCCTCGAATACCATGCACCGCTGCGGCCCGCCTTATTCTACTCCTATTCGACGAACTCCCCACAACCGGCCCCGATTCTTTACCCTGGCGGCTCCTGCGAAAGCGTCCGCATCTTGTCCACCGGGATCTCCGCCGGCGCCTCCGCAAGAACGATCCCTTGCTTCCCCAGTTCCCTTGCTGCTTCGTTCTGCGCCGCCATTTGTTCGCTGTACCCGTAGGCCGCTGAGTCCACTTCCTTCGCTGGCCCTTCTCCCCTGATGCCCATGATCTTGACCCAGTTCCCAATCACCACAGTAAGGGCCTCCACCCGCGCCGTCACTGCCGGCCCAAGAACCGCAATCGTGCGGACGGCCGTAATCGCTCCTTGGTAATCAGGGCTTACCACCAATCTCTCCATCGCCCCGCGGAAGTCGCTGATGTCCTTCTGGAGCGCAGCGCAGGCCGCTGTGAGGTTCATCACTGCTTGGCGGACAAGGTAGAAGAGAAAGGCCAGGGCCAGAACCATGCCGCCAGCCAGCAGGCCAATCAACACCAAAACAAGGGCGTATAATGCGTCCTTCATCAGTTCACCTTGCTTTCCCCTTCGATCTGCGGGATCTTCTCGTCAGCTTCCTGGACGATGATCGAAACGTTGACTACATCTCCGGGACCACCCAAGGCCACAGTGAAACTGCCGAGACCAAACACCACCGTCCGCGGCTGCTGCTGGTTTGGCCCCGTGGTGAGGATGTTGTCGTTGACCTCCATCACCTGCGCCAAGATCATCTCCGGCAGGATGCCCTTGGCGAGAATGACCTTCTGGCCGGGCTTGAAAATTCTTCCGAGCGGGTCACGAATCACTTGGCACCATCCTTCACTTCGGCAACCCACGGCACATCACGGCCATTGGCTGGATGCAGGGCCTTATCCCTGGTTATTTCGTATCCGTACTTGCAGGTGTCGCAGTAGTGGGTGGCTTTCTTGAACTTCCCATTCGCATCGATCTCCAACACGCGGCGCATGATATGCAAGCACATGCTGCAAACCAGAGAGTCGAGAAGAACCAATGGACTTTCGTTCGGGTATGGCATGTTTGAGTTCCTTTCTCTGCGGCGATTGCCAGCATATCCGTAAAACGGCAAGCGTGTCAATGGCGTAATCTGCCCCTCTTCCAGTGGAACTTGCGCTTGCCCTTCGGCACGTCCAAATTTAGATGTTGGCTTTTCATTCCTGTTTATCGGTGCTGGCCAGAGGATTGGGATTCAGGCGTTCCGGCAAGGTTTGCTCGCCATAGATATCGCTGATAATGCCAGCGACCTTCTCGTCTGGGGGAGACTTGCCATCCATGGTTTCATCCCGTATTTTCTTCGCAACCAGCCTTGCACGCGCAGTGATCTCGCCGCGATCAAAACGGAGTTGATTTTCCTCTCTGTAAAATCCGCTCATTGGGATTCTCCTTCAAGACTTGTATCGGTTGACGTGCGCCCCTTTTTTCAGTCGGCCAATGTGCCAGCCCTGGCAACTGGTACAGGGATACACGTGCCCTTCGTAATCCCGCCTCTTCCACAGAGAACGAAGAGATGCTTCAGCCATCCCCTGATTCGGGTGGATGCGCTTCTTGGTTGCAGCGCAAATCATCCGAACAGTCTCTCCTTACTCACGTCCAGAATCCGGGCAGGAGAATGTTCTCTCGGTCGGATACAGGAACCCCCACACCAGAAGTATTCGCCCCTTTCGTCGGTTCGGCGTTCATTATCGACAAGTCTGGACTGGAGTATCACGAAATCCGCCGAATGAAGAATGACCTCGTTCGGCCAACCCTGCTCATTCAGCCATTCGTGGAAACTGTGGAGGGTGCATTCGATCATGGTTCACTCCAAGAAAAGGATGTTCCGCGCCCGCAGCATCCCGCCGCTAGGGTATTCAATCAATCCCAGTGTCCGCAGTCGACCGCGGGGATTATTGTAAGCACCACCCAGGGAGTACCCCGCCTCTGCCGCGCATTCCTCGTTCGAGATACTGTGAGGATACCGCTCCAAGATCACGCGCAGGATTTTCTGCTCAGGGCCGCGAAGCCGGGCCATGATGGCAGCGTGCAGACCCTCAGTGGTAGCCGGTGTATCAGGCTTGTTGGCAAGGGCACGGCCAGCCTCAGTCAGTAGCACGCAATTCCCGGCGTATTCAACCAGTCCCCTGGTTCGCAATCGACCGCGAGGATTATTCCAGGCACCCCCGCCAATCCTGTATCCCGCCAAGAATGCCACGGCAGGTTGCTCTGGCTGATTCACTCCAATACTTTCCATCCAAGCAATAGCGTCCAGAATGCGTTGCTCCGGGCCGGTCAGATTCCCGTCATCCTCAACGACCACTTTGTTCCTGCGCGGCAGGATGGGGGGCGTGGGTCTGAAAGCGGGTGCCTTGAATCTCTGGTTCGGCCGACTCATTACCTCAGTGAACGGCACAGCCTTGATTTCTCCCAGGCACGCCTCATTCAAAATCTCACAGGCTTTATCGAAACTCCCCCGGATGCCAGCCAGCAATTGCGCCGTATCCTTTATCTTGTCCTGGAGTTTCTTGGTCTCTCCGCGAAACTGCCGGGCCGCATTGTCCGCGCCTTCCTGGCGGGCACGCTCCAGCGCTTCGGGATCGACCGGCTTGATGCCAGCGGTTAACTTCCGAATCTCCGCATCCTTGGCCGCAAGTTTCTTCCGCAGTTCCTTCGGATCGTCGGCCTTGGAACGCTCAATGGTAGCCGCCATCTTCGAACGGAGGGCATCGAGATCAACCGGGGCTAGCACCTTCGGTTCGGTTTGGCGCTCCCCGGCCTTCGGTGTTGCCGAAGAATTGAAAGTCTCGCGGTCGAGGATTTTCACCCGCCGAAGTCCGATTGGAGACCCTTCAGGGAAGTCCGGTGCCCAAAGCCATGCCTCACCGGTTTTCAATCCAGACAGTTGTGAAAGAACTTGGTCGCTCTCCCCGTGGTATTTGATCCATTCCCGAATGGCCGCAACATCCTGCGGCCCAAGAATCCGGTGGACTATTAGAACCTCTGCCTGCGTCGTGATGTTTTTCGACAACGAGGCTGGCCGCTGCGTGATGGCTGAACCACCAAGGCCAGATGATCGACCGAGTTTCCAGATCCGCGTGACTCGCCCAAGCATTTCTTCTTCGCCCTTGAACGGTTGCTGAGGTGCCACTTCATGGGCTTCCTCCAAGAAGAGGTGCAGAGGTTCGGTATTCCGGTGGTAGAGGCGGTCAGCGAAGTCCGACACAAACCGACCGCGCTCCCGGCCAGAGAAGTGCTTAATGGAGAGAACTGCGGAGATGCGATGATCCACCACCACATCAGCTACAAGCGCCCCTGCGGTGGACTCCAGTGGGAGATCAGCGTGCCGGCCACCAAAGATGTAGACGCCCAGTCCAGGTCCCTTTCCATCCTTGGAAGCCTTCAGGCCGTACCATGTATCGGTCGGGTCTATCGAGACGAATGGTATCTTCGCCTTGAAAAATTGTTCGGCCAGACGGACGCAGGTGGTGCTCTTCCCACTGCCGCGCTTGCCGACAATGAGAATGGTCTGCGTTGCCAGATCAATCGGCAGGTTCAGTCCTTCCGCGATGTGCAGAGCAACACTCATTCCTGTTTCTTCTCTGGGGGCAGGGCCTCGAAAACGCAATCCTTGTAGGGATCAAACATCCAGCGATGCCCTTCTATCTCAATCCCAAGGTCATCGCAGATGTCCGTCCAAAAACGCTGGCCTTCCTTTTCCAGTTCAGTGTAGCGGGCCGCCACAAAGGTGTTGGTTTCCTTAGCCAATCTTTTAAGTGCAAGCGCCTGCGCCATGACGTTCTTCATCCTGGAGGCCATGCTTAGGGAGATGTAGAACTTCCCGTCTTTGACGATGTACCCCTCTCGGGTTTTCTGCCCGATCAGATGCCTGTCATCCTTCTTCGCCTTTTTGGTCATATTCCTCCTTCTTCGCTGGTTCTTCCAACCCTTCAAGTACCGGATGGCCGTTCACCGTGATTTTTCTGTTCAACATCAATTCGTCATAGCCGATGTCCAGTGCCCGCGGTTCTAAAGATTGTTGCTGCCGGAGGCCACACTTCAGATGCTGGCGTAGCACTTCATATTCGTGCGGGGGGACTATCCAGCCAGCCGCAATAATCTCTGCTGGATCAATTTCTAATGTCTCCCCGCGTGCGTATCGGCCAGTGCTCAGGTGATGCAGGGTAATGGGTCTCAGTTCCTCTTTCAGCAAGCGCTCAAGAACCGGCTTCCCGAAAGGTGCCATCTTGCACAATCTACCCGTCAGTACACGTATCTGCTCTTTCAGGTAGTTTTCGTGCTCTTTCTGTAGGTGGAGTAACTGCGCGGTTTCGGCCAACTTCCGGTGATTCCGCAGATACCCCACCGTAAACCAGCCGAGAACCATAAACATAACTGCATGGAGAACGATAAGGACAATCATCCGACCTCCTCCCAATGCCCCCGCAGGAAAATCTGAATCCCAAGGCCCGGCGCATAGTCCGGCATCTTTGATTCGAATGCTACCCGCGCATCCTGGTAATTCTCCACCGGAAGCATCCTGGCCCGCTTCGCCAGCCACACCAGCGCGATTGTCGGCGCCCGCGACAACCCCTCGTTGCAGTGAACCAGCACACGCCCCTTCTGGATGCGCTCCGAGATGAAGTCCAGGGCCTTGTTGAACAACTCCGCCTTGAACAGCGGCACCGGCGGGTCAATCATGTTGAGCCATAGATCAACCGGTCGTTCTGCCCACAGGTATTGAGGATCGTCTTTGGCGACTCGGTGCCCGACGACGCGGGCGTGGCAGGGGTCTTTGCAGGCGTGAACGATGCCGGCCCAATCTTCGTTCCGCCGGTAGGTCAGGGGGCAATGTTCAATGCCCGCAACGTACAGATTTGGATGTACCTCAGTCAGCATCGGAAACCTCCACTCCACGGGCTTTGAGTGCAGCCAAACAGATCGCCCGCGCTGGCGTGTCCGCCTCAGCATGGGAATAGCACTTGCATGATTCATCCCCACAGTGGAGGCATCCCTTGGTGTTATGGAAGCAGCAATGCCAAGGGCCAGCCCAATCGGGACTGTGGGTGAAATGCCCTGGAGGGCCGTTGTGGTTCACCGTGGGGCTGAATCCACGTTCCAGCATCTTCTCGATCACCAGCCAAGCACCTTCGACAAAACCCTGGAAATCGAACACATCAATGGAAAGGCGTGGAAGAACGCGCCCCATAACTTTTTCGGTTATTAGACGGTTGAGAACTTCATCGGTTGGCATGGGGTTCACCTCCGTAGGAAAACAAGCGTAGCCGCGTTTTACGTGAAATGCAAGGGAAAAAGTAAAACATTATCGCCGCGTCAGGAACCACGTAATCCCAAAGGCCAGCAGTCCCAGCAGCACCACAAATCGCCAGCCGGTGATAAACCACAGCACGGTTCTCCGCCACTTACCTGGCCGGTGGCCCTGTGCAAAAGGATCGGAAGGCAGCCCTGAGTGCGCCCATTCCTTTGCCGCCTTGCGGTATTGACGGTCAATTTCTTCCTTTGAGGGATATGCCTTCGGCATCGTGATAACCCTGCCTTTCACAGGCGGTCTTCTTCAGCGACGAGCCAATCCAGCAGTTCCGATTCGCTGAGAACCAGCCCGCCGCTGCACATCCCGTACATCAGTTCGGGTTCGACGTGTTCTGGATTGTATACAACAACTGGTTTTCCAGCACCAGCAGCCCACCCCGCCTCAATGTGCGCCGAGCGACCAGTCGGCAGCACAAGAACACAGCAGTAGCATCTTTTGAGCGCCTCCATATCTTTGCGGAAACCCTCTTTGGCAATGGGATGATGCAGCGCGTTGCGATATTGTTCCGGCGTCCAGGTTTCCCAGTCGGGATCAATCTCTGACCAGTGGAAGCCGTTGTCCCCTAGAGCGGGATTCCGGAAGTCGTAGACTTCGTACCCACGGCTTCTCAGGAACGTTACGATCCTTTGTTGGTGCGGATTCCTCCACGAAGATGCAACGTAGATGTTCAAGTGGACACCCCTCTCTCCTTAGCCGCGGTGTTCCGGCGGCAGAGACTCGTCTGCTTTGCGTGCTCCTGCTTTCCCCACCAGAGCACGACGCAGGGTTTCAAACTCGTTACCAATCTGATTCCCCAAGCGGAGGAATCCTTTCTGGTAGTTCTCCGTGACCGCATCTGCCCAGCCAGCCGCATAACCCCGGTCGTATTCCCGCTTGCGCACTTCACGGATAAAGCAGTCAAGCCAACTGGGGCGGAAGCCGTTCCGCAACATGATCCAAATGCGGCGCAGCAGGCGCATCACCAGATTTAGTGGAATCGGATAGGTCACCCAGGCCATTTTGTCCCAACATGGCCACGCTATGCCGCACCACTTTAAAAACGCCGTGCCTTCAGGAACGATGATCTTAAGTTTCATCTTTCTTCATCCTCCAGGTCTGAATCTTCCGCAACCCGCTTCCATTCCTCGGCCGATAACCGTATCCCCGTTCCCCCGCACAATGCTTCCAGGGAGCGCGCAATCCGCCCTTGCCGATCTTCTGAAATGAAATCCCGCTCCTTGAGTTCAATCCAGCGGGATTCCGCCCCTGTTGGCTCTTTGCCCATTATCCGACTTCCTCGACGCCGAGGGCTTCCAGCGCCGCAAGGCAGATTATTTCAGGCGTTACATACAAAAATGCCCAGGGCCAACGTCGGTCTGCCGCACGGTGTAGATGCTCAAAGAATCGAAGGTCGTCAAAGGGGTGTTCAAAGTCGCCATGGATTCCATCGCTTTTAGCCGTAGCAATGGTCCACATATCCCGCAATTTCTCCACCACCTGCCATACGGCTGCGATGTCCCCTTGATAATCAGGAACAGCCTCAAGGATACCGTATTCATTGCGGAAGAAAAGGCCACGTTCTGTAAAGAGGTCACGATCACGTTCTCCTTCCGTGAAGTCACCCCATTCTTCAAGCCAAGGCACCAACTTTCCGTCTTCCGGCGAGATGTAGCACGGCCAGTCCTTACGGAAATCGGTGATGCCTATGATCTTCTCGGCCACCAGCGCATTCCGCTCTGCCGGTGTCGCCTTCGTCCACCATTCCTGAAGTTTCATAGTTTCCCTTCCAGCATCTTCCCCAGGGCCGAGATCCACACGCTAACGTTCTGGTTCTTCCCGTCTTTCTTGGCTGCCGCCCTGGCAGCCGACAGGTTCCCATGTCGGCGCAGATATTCCGCGCATTCCTTCCAGCGTTCCCGACGCCGCTCAGGGGTCATCAGTTTGTCGTTGCGTCTTGCCGGCATGATCTCTCTACTTCGACTCAGGTGGTTTCTCTGTCGGTTTGGCCTCCGGGGGCGGCGGCACAATCCGACCGGTGCTTGTGTCCACCCTGCTACCTTTCGGTGCCTTGTGCGCGGCCAGCACGTCCTTTTCATGCTGCTTAATATCGGCATCTAGCAGTTCGATCTCTTTCTCAAGCAACTGGAAGCGTTGCTGCATCTGCTGGAAGCGCACTTGAAGAAGTTCCTGCTCCTGCCGCGCTGTGAGGATTTTCAAGTCCAGGTTTTTGCCTTTGAGGGTCTCCACCTCGCTCAGAACCATCGAGTCGGCGCTGGCCTTCGCTTTCTCAGCACCCGGCTTCACCTGCCCCGCCAAGCCCACCGCGCACGCCATCACCAAAACCAGAATTCCTCGCCATCTCAGTTTCATCCTTGTCGGCCTCCTTTATAGCCGCTGCCTATCGTACCTGCCTGTTTTACGTTTTACAAGTAAATTCTGCGGATTTTTTTATGCCCGCCCCTCAGCCATGCCCCGCACCTTCCCCATCAACTCCCAGCGGCGCTTGGCTGGCAACTTGCTCGCCTCCCACAAGATCATCCGGGATGTTCCGTCGGTGGGCCAGGGAACCAGCAGCCACCTCGCCGGGATGCCAAGCGCCTTTGCCACAGACATGATGTTCTCAACATTCGGAGAACGGCGCGCTCTTCCCCATCTATAGATATACGTCCGGCGGTATCTGCCCATGCGGGTGCCCAATTGTGCTCTGTTCATTCCAGCGATATTTCGCCAGTATCGCAACGCTTCAAGAAAATCCACTGCCTCGTCGGGGCTTGCAGGTTGCACTTTACTCACTGCGGCCAGAGGATCAGCACCCAACGGAACAATCACACCGGCAAACCAGCACCGCCGACAACGCTTGGCCGCAGCCACGTACTGCACCAGCTTGCACCGTGGGCACCTGACCGTGATCCTTTCCTCCATGCCCCCTCCAACATCCAAATTTGGACATTCACCCCAGCACCGGATTCACCAGCGTACACCCCGCCGGCAAATTCCTCCTCCGCTCCTCAAACGGCATCTGCTCGGAAATCAAGCACTCTGTCACATACGACGCCCGCCCCCGCTCTCGGTCTAGCATCCGAATCGTCATTAAGTGCCACCGCTCCTCGTAAACCTTGCACCGCGCCCCCCCTGCTTCCCCCACTGCGGTAATCACCTCCAGGTGTTCGCAGATATACCGTCCGCCCTTGCTCAAACAGCACAACCCGCACTGGCTGCATTCGCCCCATGGCACCATCTTCCCTCCTGGCAATCAGATCAGACTCCCCTGCTCTGGCTCCAAAGCAGGTGCTCGAAGCGGCAACATCTCCTGCGCCAAACGCTTCACTGCAAGTTCGGCAAATTCCTCAACAATCTCGATCCCGGTCGCTTGTATCCCACGCTGCTTTGCGACCACAAGCGTCGTCCCCGTACCCATGAATGGATCAATCACCGACTTAACGGTTGGGAAGGCTGCGAAGAACTCTGCTGGCAACCGTTCATGGAAACTGGCCGGATGACCAACCCGCATAGATAATCTACTTGCCGCGAACTTCGCGTGTGGCACCCACCAGATCTTCGGCCCGTTCTCTTCAGCCCAAGTATTGATGCAGAGGATTTCCGCTCGTGGCGGCATTGCGATTAGGCTTTTGCTGTCGTCCACGGAAGGATGCCGCAGGACAAGTCTTAGCCGCTTCCATGGGAGGGCACATTCATTCCATGTTGCGCGGATCAATCCTGAGTCCTCGTCATTCAGCGAAAATGGAAATAACCACGCCTGGATCGGCGCCGGAACCGCTCCGTACACACCTCGCAGGAACCCGTAATAATTATTCCATGTCGGCCAATCATCGCATGGATATCCCTTCCTGAGATTGTACGGCGGGCTCGTTAGGCAGGCATCATGCTGCTCAAGCAAGAAAAGAATTTTACGGCAGTCTCCCAGGTATATCCTGATCCCCCTCCCGTCATCGTAGTACGCCTTCGGCAATCCGTTCATCTGCACCCCATGTACGCCTCTATGAAGGCTTGCGCGACCGGCGCGCAGAGAATCCCTTGTTCCAGGGAACCTTGCCCCTGTTGGCCTCACTGAGTTTTTCCTTGTGTTCTTGTGACAGCCGCCTGCCCTTGGTGGCGATGCTTAACCGCTTCTTGTTTTCTTCGGACATCGGCCTGCCGGGTTTGCCCTTCCTTATCCGAGAAAGATGTTCTGCTATTCCAGCATCCGCAGCCGTTCGGATGCGATGACAGTTTGCACAGATGAGATCGCACTTGTCGGCTTCCAGCATCAGTGCTGGAAGCGCCCCTCCTATATGACTACCAACGTGGAATCGCTTTTGAGTCCGGTCCTTATGGTCGAAGTCATAACAGCACTGCGGAAACGTTCCTCCGCAATCTGTACACCTGCCGCCCTTGTACGCCACAAGTGCGGCTTTTTTCTGCTGATTTGAGAGTGCCTGCCTTGATGGACTTCTCATCTATTTATTTATCTCCCATGGATTTCAAGATAACATCTGATGAAAGCCTCGGCAACCGGTGCCGTGAGCGCGTTGCCGTAACCGCGCAGGCGTCCCACTCTGTTCACGGTTCCCTTGATGAGGGGCGGTTCCGTTATTCTCACGAAGTTACCCGCATCAAAACCCATTCGGAGCCGATCTTGAACTTCTTGACCAAGGGATCGCCATACCGCTTCAACCTGGTAAGGTGGGTATTGCACAAGCCTTTCCGCGCCACTGGCTTTGAGCAGTGTGAACATGGCTTCGGCAGTAACGGTGTCCCCATGTAGTTGGGCGAGTGCGTAAGACGATGGCACGAGGCGCACAAAGTCTGCAAATTGTCGGTCGCGTTGTTCAGGGGGTTTCCGTCGCGATGGTGAACATGGATCTTGTCGGACTTCCGGCATATCTCGCACTCCGCCTTGGCCTTGCGGTGCGATTTGATCCGACTGTGGCTCACGCTCATTACTACTTCGCGGATTTGCCCCACGGCCATACAGTTTCGATTGCAGTATTTCCGCCGCCGGAAGTTCAGGTTTGACTCCAAGACTCCGTTGTATCGCTGGCGCTGCATTTGCTTTCCGCACAGTGCGCAGAATCTTACAGGGTCCGGCTTCGCTGGGATTGGCATTCACTTCCTCCTTGACGGCTTCTTTTCTACCCTTGTAGCCGCCAAGTCCCATTCTACCGGAAGACCCTGCAAATAGCGAGATAAACTTGGGTTCAACTGCCCGGTATTTCTGGTCTCGGCAGTGGAGCCATTCGGCGTTGGCCCAGAAGCCGTTAGTTGGACCGCCTGTTCGTTCAGGGGCCGTGCGTTCTTCTCCATTGTTTTCTGGCTGGCTCGCCCGTCCCGAAAATCTCGCCCTGCTGGCGTGGCCCAGGAAGCCCTCGCCGCCTGGCTCGGCAGCATCAGATCGCCCTTGCTGCCGTGCTGATTCGGCCCGCCCTTCTGGCCGTCCGTGCTTCGCGGCGTGGCCCAACTCGCCAGTTTCGCCTGTCCCGGAAGCAACGGTTCGTTCCTCCGATTCCCGCCGCGACTCAAATGCCCTCCGGTTCCGTCCGCAACTGAGGGGCTGCACCATGCGGCCATCTTCGCCGCATTGCTCAGGTCGTGGGGGAAATAGTGATGGTCCGCTTCCGTGTTCCCGCGCTCCCGTTCGTCGTGACTCTGCGGCGTCGGCCATGCCGCCATTTGCGCTACTGCCTGCAAATCCCCGCCCCCGCTTTCTGTTCGTCCCAATTCCTGTTTTCTCTCCGCGCTTTCCGGCCCTCCGGTTGGGGTCTTCGGCGTCGGCCACGAAGTACAATCGCTGCCTGATGTGCGGCGCGCCGAAGCCCGCAGCCGGTAGATCAAACGGTGGGACTGCGTAACCTTCTCCTTCCAAATCAGCCTGAACAAGGTCGAGCCAAGTTTCGCCGTCACCTCCCGCAACCTGCTCGCCATAGACCACTGGAGGTCGGCAGACGCGGATGAGATGGAACCACGCCGGCCATAAGTGCCGCTCGTCAGCAAACCCTTTTCTTTTGCCGCTCGCGCTGAAAGGCTGGCAAGGGCAGGAGCCAGTCCAGCAGGGTCTATCATCGGCCCAACCGGCACAACGCAGGGCGTAGGACCAAGTTCCGATTCCGGCGAAGAAATGACATTGGGTAAATCCAGCAAGCTCCTCTGGCCGAACATCCCAAATGTCTCGTTCATCGACTTCACCATGGGCAATTACTCCCTCCTTTATCAGTTCCCGCAGCCATGCAGCCGCGAAACCGTCATTTTCGTTGTAGTATGCCTTTTCCATCCGCCCCCTATCCTATCACCACCCTCTTCCTGTTTTACATCTATAAAATTTGAATTTATTTTTTGCCAGTCGGCCCTCGAATGGACACTTTACATCCTGCACACTCGGCAACGCTCGTATTCCTCATACTGTGCTTCTCCACGCACCTTTCGACCGCTTGCAAATGCCACGCGCAGTTCTACAAGCGGCGCCGGCCAATTATCCCTTCCAGGGCCGCGGAAAGTGCAGCCCAATCTTTGCTCCTGTGCCTCTGCTTTCGCGTAAATCTCAGGATGCAATTGCCACAAGCGCTTCCACTCGATCAGCCGCTGGTCGTAGCACCGAGCACAGTCCGTCCGCCGTGGGATGCAAACGCCCCGCACCTTTAGATATTCCCGCACCTCCTTTATCCCCCACCCCCACCGCCGTAACGGGAAGTCAGTTAAAACTTCCGTCGAATACAGCCCCTTCCTCTCCTCCTCATCCGCCCGGAGTCCTACGTAAAGCGTTGCCGGTTGATGCACCCGTAAAAACGCAAGGCAAGGTGTTATCTTTAGCAACCTCGTGCACCACCTCTGCCGCCAGTTTGGTAAAGCCTTGAATTCCTCTATCCAAAAATCAAGATCGTGGTTCTTCAGTCGGATTAACTCCTTCCCCAGTATCCCCTCAAGTCTCTTCCAGTGTCCCTCCATCTCTGGTAATTCATCCCCTGTCGGCGTGCAGATGTATTCGTATCCCCGTCCCTCTACCTCTGCTAACCTCAGCGCCATCGCCGTCGAATCCTTCCCCCCTGATAATGCCACTATATGCTCCATCTCCTGCCTATCCTATCACTTTTCGTTTTACAACTAAAAAACTTTTTGAATTTTTTGTGCGCTGGCCCTCCAATGAGTCCCTCCCGCGCGCGGCGATTACCACCGCTACCCCTTTACCCCTTACCGGGGCCGGCGGCGGGTGCGGGCAGGGGGCAAAGGCAGGCAAGGCGGCAGGCTGGCGGGGCTGGCGCGGGGCGGCGGCAGGGGTCGAAGGCAGGCGGAAGCGGGGACGCATCAGGGGCGGGAAGCTCTGCCGGGAGCGGATCGAGACCCTTGTACCCGCCTCCACCGCTGCACCTGGAAGGGCAGAGGCGGCGCCCATGCTCACCACCGAAGGCAGGCGGGGGCGGCACTGCCGGCGACCGGAGGCGGCCTGGTCTTCAACGCCGACACGCACCAGGGGCGACACCACCAGGCCGACGACCAGCGGCGCCCAACATCCAAATTTGGACGTGGACGCTTTCCGTACATTAGCAGTTCGACCCGTGATTCTCGCCATTCGACCGCTATTTTCGCCCGTTCAATGGATATCGTATTGCGGGCGGATCGGGAGGGTGTAGGCTGAGAGCATGGCACGGGAATTTCACCTTCGGCGTTTCCCCCAACAACGCATCAGCATCTTAAACGTGGCAATGCTTTACTCGGACGGCTCGCCCGCAGTGCTACGGGTACAACTCCACTCTACCAAAGAAACCGCCTGTATCAGACCCGAGAGCATCGTCCCTCACCCCACGACCGAAGAAATAGGGGAAGCGTCACAAGTAACCACTTCTGGGGCAGGCATAAACGACCGCACGGCAGAAGAAAGCAAAGCAGTTAGCCCGTCGAGCATGGAGGTACTTTAGGCAAGGAGAACATGAGATGGAAAAGGATGCAATCCGAAACCAAAAAGTGTTCGTGGGTCTAGCTGGAGTCCTTGAACTTCAGCAGAGGATTAGGGCGGCTGAGGCCGACAGTAAGCGCGATAGCACCAAGCCTTTCGAGCGTGGCTACCGCAACGGTCTACAACTCGCTGCTCAATTGCTCGAACTGCCAATCGAGCCGCACAACGAAGGCGCGCTGTAGCGCCCCGCGCACCACGGCCAGACCTGGAGAGCCTGGCCGTGAGCGGGAGGTACTGGCAATGCGGGTACGCAGCAAGTACGCGATATGGGATACTGACAGACTCGTGCCGGCATGGACTCGGCGACCCAACGATGCCCGTGCGGTACCGCTAAGAGCGACTATGCTGGAAGAGCGCAACCTGAGCCTGCGCTGGTTTATTCCAGCGCACAAATTGGCGGCCACCAGCTTGCTTTTAGGCCCGCAACTGCGTTAATTAACGCACCAGAAAGGATCACATGCTCTATAAACAATGGATAGGCGAACCCGACAAGGGCTTTGACAGCCTCACTCGGGCAGAAGAGGCCGAATACGACCGGCTCCGCACCACGGCACGCCCCGAAGACAACCCCGGCAATCTTGCCAGTCGTGCCCATGATGCGTTTCCCGGCCGGTGGGTCTACTGCGGCGGCTCTCACATCGCGGTATATCTGGGCGCCACTGAGGACCAAGCCGGGGAGTGTGCCTTCCGGCTCTTGCTCATATACTAAGGATAGCGCCTGAGTCCCGACGCGGGGGGCTTCGGCCCTCAGCGCCGCGATTCACGCGGAAGTCGGCGCAACCCGCCGGCAACCCTAGACCCGCTGGGGGAATAGAGGCGGGGCAGCCTTCAACACGGAGGTAAGGCCATGGACAAACGCACAGAAGCACTACTCGCCAAGATTGACCAAGCCCACGATTGGGACGAGGGACAGGTTTGGGGCGGCGGCGGCACAAGGCTATCATCGACTGACGAATGCCGAGTCTGCGGCCTGACCCGGGGATGGTTCAGCGATTCTCAGAACGGGGTCAAAGACCGCTTCGACTTCGTGACCGCGAGTGGCGACAGGATACCACTGAGGCAGGCTGCTGAGCTGGAGTGCTGAGATCGCAGCCGTTGCCCCTGGCCCACTGTCGCAGCAGCGGGCCGGTGGGGAGCGGGCGAACCGCTTCACGCCGGCGCAACCCGCCGGCAGGAGGAATGAGATGGAAAACAACAAATACCACGACGCATTTCTGGCCGCTCGGGGCGGGCGATACGTACGGATCATCCGGGGTACGCTCGGCAGTTTTGCCGCCTGCTACGGCGGCTATCAGGGCGATTGGGGCTCGCTGGATCGCGCGCTAGACGCTCAATCCGATATGGTGGCGGCACTGCGGGGATGTGGCCGTCATGTCGTCGCCGCAAGAGCGCCCCGGATATGATCTCCGCCGGTGCCGACTCCGCGCGGGCGGAGCACTTCCCCGGCCCAGTCTTGATGCAGCGAAGGGGGTTGCGACGAAAGGGGCGTTAATTCTAAAGGACTTACGAGGAGCAAATCTTCACCAAGGGCAAAGGGACCAGGACAGGCTACTTGGGCGGCAAAGCACGGTTGCTTATGACCACAGCGGCAGGTAGGCAGGGGGGGGTAGGTAGGCGGGTAGTGGTTCGCGCCGGGCTCCAGATCGAGCTGGGCAGGAGGTACTATCAAGTGAGCATAAAACTTAGCCCGAAACACGGTGTTAACCCAGCTATCCCAGTGTGCTTCTTTTGCAATGAGGCCAAGAACGAGATCATCTTGGCCGGCCAACTGCAAGGCGATCAAGAAGCTCCCCACGCAGCGGTATGGGACAAGCGCCCATGCGACAAGTGCAAGGAACTGATGCAGCAAGGGGTTATCTTTATCAGCGTCCGGGAGGGGGAGCAGGGCGCCAACCCCTACCGTACCGGGGGGTGGGTGGTGGTGAAAGAAGAGGCTGTGCGGCGGATCGTGCAGCCGACGGAATTACTGGCGGACATCCTCAAGAGCCGCGTGGCCTTTGTCCCCGACGAGGCATGGAACAAGATCGGCCTACCGCGGGCAGCGTAGCGCCCCGCGCTCAGGCCCTTGTTTGGCTTGGGCGGGAGGCACCACCGATGCAGGTTGAATTGAAGCTCGTGATGTCCATTGAACTAGTAGACGACTTTTTCGGCATTCGTGAACCCGAGGCCGACGATCCCCTGGAACTGCGGATGAAAGAATCTGCTGGTGAGGCGGTCAGAGAGGCGATCCAGCACGGGGAGAATCGCGGCTTTAATCACGACATGGAGGACACCACATCTCTTAGCTTGGTGTCGCTGGAGGTGGTAAAGGGCCGGTGTCCGTGGACCGCGCAGTTTCCCGAGGCCATCGCAACAGACGGCAGCATGGCCGTAGAAAGGGGGGCGCCTATGGAATGAATCGCGGCCGGGGAGACCAGCCCCGGCCTGCGGCTCTGCACAGAGGGCAGCAGGCGGGGGTTGGAATCAAGACATGCAGCGTTATATCCTGTCGGGGGCCGAGACCAGCGGGCACGTCCCAGAACACCCGGAACGTACCGCACGTAAACGCGCCGGTTGTGGGATTATGGACTTTGATGTTTTATTCCAGGTATGGCCGAACCGGGCGTCAATGGCGCGCTCGATCCGTATGCAGGAGCGGGGAGCGGACTTTGCACGGGGCTGGAAGGCTTGTGTACCGCTGGGAACCACCGAGGGCTACTGAAGAAAGCCCCAATTCCTGCAATCCACACAAAAACAAGGGCATAGAAGGCACCAGGACGCAACGCCTGAGGGCTTTCGATACCCTACTACATCCAAATACAGATGTTGAGCGGGTTCAGACGACCGGCGCGGTGGTGGGCAGGTCCGGGGGGAGCTTGGCGGCACGGTGTAGCCGCCGTGCTGTAGCCTGCGAGATATCCAGGGCGGCAGAGATGGCCACAAAGGACTCACCGAGGGCACGGCGGGCCGCTACAGCCTCAGCGTTGACCGCTGTACGTGGTCGGCCCATGTGCTTCCCACTGGCGCGGGCGCGTGACTGGCCAGCTTTGATCGTCTCAGAGCGTTCACTGTTCTCATATTCGGCAAACCAAGCTTGAATTGCCCACAGCAGTTTACCCATGGTGGATGAGATCGGGCCGGTTGCGCTTTTGACAGGTACGACCGTAACACCGAGATCCGCGAGCTCGTAAACAGTCGAAATCACCTCCCGCATGTCGCGCCCCAACCGGCTCACCTTCCACACCAGGAGCCTGTCAAAACGCCGGGCAGCGGCATCCCGCTTCATGCGCTCGAATAGCGGTCGGGCGGCGGCACCGACTTTTGACGATTTGCCTTGCTCCACGTAAACGCACTGGCCGGCAAGCGTGGCGACCACCTCGGGCCGGACGTGGTACACGATACGGCCTTGCCCTTTGTCCTCAGTGTAGACGGCGGCAGCGAGCCCGGCGCGGATAGCTGGCCAGTCACGGGCGGAGCCGTCCTTTTCAGCCACTTCAAGCAGATCCTCAAACTGGTTTTCTGCTGTCTGGCGAACGCTGGACACGCGAAAGTATAGGGCATCCATAAAATTCAATCCTCCACAATAAAACCGGGCTTCTGCCGGTAAAGTTCCTGCTCTGGAGGGGCAGCGGCATATTTTCTATGCCCGCGACCGCCGGCCTTGCCTTCGCAGGGCCAACAGCGTAATTGCATGCGCTTACCACATGCGGGGCAAGGCGGCCCGAGTGCTGCCGGCCGCCGCTTCGGTCTCGTCCAGCCTTTCCGGCGCATGTCGAAACTATAAGGCGACTTTTGGCAGGTGTCAAATGGGCTTTAATGCACAGATTTGCCATTCGACCCCGGATTCTCGCCGTTCACCTGCTATTTTTGACCGTTCGATGGAAAGTGTTAGGCGAATAAAAAGGACAGGCGTAAGGTGGACGCATGGAAACTCAATTCATCCACGGTAGCGATTGGGAAGAATTCGCCAAGGCTTTCCCGGCTGCGGTTGCGTGGCTCGTACAACGCAACCTGGCGGGTGAATATAAGGACCTACTTGGGATGGAAAAGGCCGGATTGCTCACGTTCTGGCAGCGGCACCGGCTGGTGGAATTGGAACGGTGGGCCTCACGGCAGAGGAAACCATGACCTTAACCCAAGCAACCCGGCAAGCCCGCCGGCGGGCGCGGGAGACAGACGAAGCCCGCTATGTGGTATGGAGCACGGAAGACGGCGACCGGCCCGGCCAGCATTACCATGTGGCCACGGAAGAGGACCTAAGTACGTGGTTCGGATATTGCGATGATCCTGTAGCGGTCTTCGACTCAGAAGGGCGGCAGACATGAGGATGCTTACCATATCCCGCGCCACGATCCGCCAAGCTGTCAAAAGGGCGCAGCCGATTATTGACGCTTGGGAGCGGAAATATCCGAAGGCCCGCGACTGGCAAGCGGAGTGCTGCGAGATTGCCATGATCCCGGCTGTTGCCTGCCGGCTGGTGGAGCTAAACCGGCCCGGCATGTACGGCAAGCCAAACCCGAAGTACCCGACAATCCCGGTATGTTACGGCTTCCTCCGTTATTACGATCCGGGCGGCTTGCCGGGCTACATCCTGCCGGGCTGGAATGGGGAGCCACGACCGGGCTACGAAGCCAGCCACGCGCCCGGTACGGCCTGGAATGGGGTATCTAGGAACCTGTGCGGCGCCATCCTGGTTGAACAGCTTCGAATGACCGTGTACGAGCACGAACCGCTCCCGGAAGTGATGGAGCGGGCAAAGATCAGGCTGAAGTGAGGGAGAAGAAAACATGCTCGTTCAGATAATTGACGTTTACGACCGGCGCCATTACGTTGATAGCGACGACCTGGACAACCTACAGCGGTACGTTACACAGGTTCCGATGCGCACCAAGAACGCGCGCAAGCACCTGGACCTATCAACGTCACTTCGGCACCTTCTCAGGATCGAGGCCGTGACCATCCACCGGGAGAACATCAAGCGCCGGATGTGCAGCCTGCACGTTTTGAGCCTCCACGATGTAGAGGCAGAGTGCGCCTGTGGACGGTGGCACTTCATGAGGATCGGCCCGGCGACCGCTAAAGAGGTCCGTGCCGAGTGGGCCAAGCACTTTCAGAGGGTTTGACGGAGAAAGGAAAACATGAACGTAGCACACACCCCGGAACCCTGGATGATCTCCTCCACAATCGGAGACTACAAACCCAAACATCGGGTTTTTCTGCTCGGGGTCGCGCAGAGCGCCGCGACAGAGCACCCTGTTTTAATCGCCGAGGTCCCCCGGCACAAAACCGGGCAGGCCGACCGCATTCCCGTACATCAGCAGGAATGGGACGCGAATATTCGCCTACTCTCTGCGGCTCCGCGGTTGCTTCGTGTTCTGGCCGACCTAGAAACGGCAGCGCGGGCAGTCTCCGATATGACCCACGCCGCAGGCATTGGCCTGGATGATCCGCTGTTGACGGCCCGGTTATGCGACCTTTGGAACCGGGCGAACGAGGCCCGCGCCGCTGTGCAGGATGCCCGGAGCGGAGGCTAATATCGTTCGACCCTGGCTTTTGACACTTCGGGGCCTATTTTCTGCCGTTCGATGGAAAACGCATTGCCCTGGAAAGGGACGGAGGGAGAATCAGGAATATGAAGCAAATCACCATCAGAATTTCCACCGCAAACGCGGCCTTCGATCCTGAGCCGCTGTTGGAGGTGGCGCGTATTCTTCGCCACTTGGCCGACAGCATGGAGGCCACCCCGCAAGCCCCAATCCTCGGCCGACTGGCTGACATTAACGGGAACGCTGTCGGAGAGGTCCGGGTACGCAGGTAAAAGCCGGACGGCTTGAACCGTCCCACAACCGCCCGGAGCTAGGGCGTAAAAGTCGGAGGAAAGAAACCATGGACTATCAAAAGCAAGCTGAGGATTTCTTGGCAAAGCACAGCCTGACATTTCGCGCTGTGCTAGTGGGCAGCGATTGTCCGGGGTTCTGCGAAGACGCGGAGAAAGACAAGGACATGGATCAGGTCGAGACCTTCCCGCGGCACTCGCACATTCACGGCAAGCATTACCGCTGCACGTTCTCAGGCACCGGCCGCGGCCACTTGAGCATTGATTGCTGGAACAGCTACGCGGACGAGGAACACAACGCGGCTTTGACCTGGACCGAAAGCACTTGTTATGGGGCCGAAGCCTACCGCATGCGGGCCGCCGCCCGCAAGGACCGCAAGCGCCGAGAAGTGACAGCGTATGACGTGCTGGCCTGCATCGAAAAGAACGAAGTCGGCACGTTCGAAGAGTTCTGCGGCGATTTCGGCTATGACACCGACTCACGCAAAGCGGAGGAAACCTGGAGGGCCGTCCAAGCCGAATCGCGCAAGGTGCGGAAGTTCTTCACGGCGGAGGAACTGGAAGAGGCCCAGGCGATCAACTGAACGCGCTTTAGCTTCGACCGAGGCGGACGCCGCGAAAGGGGCCATGTTAGCCTCTTGCCATGGCCCCAGTTTAGCTTTATGCTAAGGAGCATGAGAAGAAAAAGAACCGTACATCGTCTGGAGACCTTCGAAGGGCAACCGGTCTTGCATCGCATGAGGGGCAGGCAAACAAAATCGTTCGTTCGAAGGTTCTGCGTAATCTGCAAACGGCCATTTGAGGCTTACGTGTACTACGCACAGGCCGGTAAGGGTCTTGCTTGCAGTCAGTCATGCCGGGCAACATTAGGCTCTATAACTCATCCTCGAACCCATTCCCCGCTAAATAAGGGGGATTATCGTATGGTCTTTGCGCCGAGCCATCCTCGCGCCCACGTCGGCAAAGACCGTCGGGGTTATGTCCTTGAGCACATCTTGATAGCTGAACAGAAGATTGGGCGGTCGCTTGCAAAGGGCGAAGTGGTCCATCACATCAACGGAAACAAAAAAGACAACAGCCCCGAGAATTTAGAGGTAATGGACTCTTTCGAGCATAGGTTATTGCACGCCCGGAGAGGATCAGCCCCGTGTCGATTCTGCGGGAAGATTTAGTGGTTCGCTTGGGCCTGTAGAGATGGAGGCTGAAAGATGCTGAACACCGAAACCAACACCCTCGCAATGGAGCGACGAATCCGGGCAACAGCCCGCGCCAAGTTGGGCACGTCCCACCTACGAACCATCTTTGAGCATGGCCAATGGTGGATCACCAACAGCAAGACCGGCGCGCAGTATTCCGTCGTGGACGCCGAAGGGCCGGGCAGCGTGGACGGGTTTGACTTCGAAGAGGTCACTGCGGCCAGCGAATAAAGGAGCGTGAACAATGGCAGCACTCTACAAGCACGGCACGGAAACCGCACGCTGGAAGAACCGCAACAGCGGCACCGTCTACAGCCTGCGGGATACCGGCGAGGTCCTGATCAAGGGGAATTATTCCTCAGCTACCTGGAAGATGTGCCGCCAGCCGAACGTGATCCGGCAGGGAATCGAGGCCGACAAGCTGCGGCTCATTTGGGAGCGGGTCAACCGCTAAAAGGATGAAGCGATGAAACACACACCTGGACCGTGGACTATTCTGGACCGTGGCAAACTTAGCACTCCGCAGATTATGGCGGGTGAAACAGCCACCGCACGGATAGTAGATAGGGGCCAAGACAAATCGGCAGAGAACGAGGCCAACGCCAGCCTAATCGCCGCCGCGCCGGAACTGCTGGAGGCGTGCCAGCGGGTAGCGGATGTGCCGTTTGAGCCGGACAAATGGCGGCAGCAAGTTCAATCCGCTGTAGCCAAGGCGAAAGGGGAATTGCCGTGACTGTCTTCGAGTATTGCAAAAGATGCACTGCTACAACACTACACCGGCTATACGAGGGCGTGATGGTTTGCCAGGTATGTCACACCCACTGGCCGCAAAGAGCGACAAAAGAGGCCGAATACCAGCAGTACGGTGCGGGCCGTCCCTGGGCCAACCGCGTAGACGCTGTGCTGCTGAAGGCGAAAGGAGAATTGCCATGAGCAAGACGAGGAAGCAACCGCCGGTTCGGTCGCCAATTGTCGGCTACTGCCATCTCTGTGAGCGTAATGTTCGGCTTCTGTACGATAACGACGGCCCCGGCTGGTATTGCTCTGTTTGCGGAGCTTGGACAGCCAAGCCGGAAGAGAGGTTGAAATGACCAACGTTACTAACCATCCCACCGCCCGCGAACGGCAGTTGAGCAAAGTGAACGAGCTGGGGCGCATCAATCGAAGGCTGCGGGATGCTTTGCTGGTAATTCTAGGGCAAGCAACCGCATTCAGAGAATTGAACCGTATCCAGCTACCTGCTGCCGCAATTGAAGCAGCCCAGCAAACCGGGGCCTTAATCGAGGCAACTGCGATGGCCGCAATCAAGTCCGCAACGGAGACAGGGATGCCCCATGTTCACGTCCGCATACAGGGCAGCGACGACGCGGACACTTGCGCTCAGTGTGGCCTGGACCTGCGCGACTCCATCCACCTGCGGGTTAACGATCCCCGCCGGAAGTCTGCAGAGGAACCATGAGCGACAACTTTCTCGAAGACATCAAGGCTGGCAACCGGGTGTGGATGGAACAATGGCGCAACCGTCGGCACATTGAAACTGTTCGTCGGATCACCGCCACTCAAATTGTTTTGGGTAGCGGAGGGCAGTCCGACCGCTACTACCGGCAGAACGGTTACAAGATAGGACGCTTCGGAAACTCACCGTCCATCGTGGGGATCGCCACTCCAGCCGAGTGCGCCGAATGGGACGCCAAGCAAGCCACCGAGCACCAGGCCGAACAGGCACGGCAAGCTGACCAGGCCCACCGGCAACAGGAATGTGAACGGCTCTCCAGACTCTTTCCTGAGGATGCTTGGGTGCATGAGGGTGTGAAAGGAACCTGGGAACTCAGTATGACCAGCTTGACCACTGCCGAAGTCGAAGCGCTCGCGGTAAAGTTGGCCGGCGAGAAGAAAGGGGCCTGACATGAAGCGAACACTTTGGGCCTTGGCTTGGCGGGCTGCCCGCGCTATGGCCAGCGGGCAGGCTATCGGTGGCGGGGAATTGACTGTGCTCCTGGCCTACCAAGCGGAACACACGCTGCGGTTGGCCGTGGCAACCTTGAGGCAACGCCGACTGGCGAGGGGGTAAGACATGCTTGTTGTTGGCAAGGATTACAATTCACGGGGCCGTCTACGCTACGCGGTGGAAAACCTCAGCACTGGGAAAAGGGCTGGCCCCAATCCCGTTAGCAAGCGGGGTGCCGAGATTGTCTTGAGAGTGCTTCAATCCCTGCCGCTCGACTGGACTTACCCGATCACGCCGGAGGTCGGGGCGCGCAATCAGGAAGCGACCCGAGATCCAAAGTTGCGGCGCTGGTTGATGAATCACCTTGAGGGATTTTGAGCAACATGGAAATGACTCCACGCTTTTACGCTTTGCTTGCCAAGCAACGTCGGCTTAGTAACCGAGCTTGGCGCGAGAAGGACGACACAAAGCGACGGAAGATTTTTGCTGAAGCGGCAGATGTGGGCCGAGCGGCGTGCGAACTCGGCGGACGGCTCTACCAAGCCGGCAAATACAAGACGGAGGGATTATGACGATTTTGCTTGTTGACGATGATGCCGCAATCCGTGGGCTTTTGACGAAGCGGCTCAACTCGAAGGGCTACGGAGTTTTAACCGCCTGTGATGGCATGGAGGGAGTTGCTGTCTGGTCCCGCCACTGGATTGATCTGATTCTTTCTGACTACCAGATGCCGAATATGGACGGCGTGAAAATGGCCGCCGAGATCCGCCAGCGCAAGCCTGCCCAGTGGATTATCGTGATGACCGGGAATCCCGCTGAGGCGCAAAGGGATTTGGAAGCGCGGGGTATTTCGGATGTGCGGATCCTGAGCAAGCCGTTCGACTACAAGGACCTGGAAGAGGCCATGAAGTAACCCAACATCCGCATTTGGACGTGAAAGGAAAGGTTATGAAGATTCCAAGCCCCGGCAGCATCCGAGGATTCGGCACCAGTCTACGCCAGATTCGCCGCACCATTGAACGGTACCGCGGGCTTCCCAACGCCCGAAACCGCCGCCTTGGGCGGGAACACGCCAAGGAAACCGCCAAGATCGCAAAGGACCGGCACCGGCATGAGGCGGAGTTCCTGGCCCGCAAGATCGCGCTGCGGGTGGTGCCCCAGCAAAAGGCCCCCAGGTCGCCGCTACGGACTCTCTTGGCTGCGGCAAGGAAGAAGATATTCGGCAGGTGAGGCGTCGGGCTGTCCTGATGCCCTTGGAGGACGCGCAAATGGCTATTCTGAGGACCGTCGAGGAACACAACGCGGAGGAATCCGCATATGAGCTTGAACAGCGCGATCGCAAGAAGAACCGCGAACGCCCCGGCAACTTTCGACAGGTTGCCAACCGGGAGCGGGAGGAAGGGCGCCAGCAAATCCAGCAAGAGTTGTCCGAATTGCGGGAGGCCGAGACTGGCCGGCAGGTCATCATTGCGTGTGGCCGGCATTTTTTCGCGGTGCGGGTCTGACGATGCGCGTCATTATCCACTTGTACTCGAACCCCGTCGGTCGACGCTGGCGGGGTTGGGCCATCATTGAAGAGATCATGCTGTACGTCTGCTGGTTTCTGTTTCTGTGGTTCGCCATCCACTACGGATGGCGGAAATAAAAGGAGGGTGTGATGTACTGGAAGGTTTTGACCCACGATTACCGTCCGCCTATCCAGGGCGGAGAACCATTGTTCAACGGCACGCTGCCATATCGATTGCCTGTGGTCAGGCTCGATGTGGGACCTGCCGAGTGCGCCGCCGGGTGGAATTTCACCGACAATCTCGCAACGGCGCTCCGCATCGGCGGGTTGTGGCCGGATGGATGGCCGTCAACCGCATTCGAGGTTGAGCCGTCTGCTGACATGATCCAGCGGGATGATAAGCACCGGGCTTCATCTCTAAGACTGGTGCGGGCGGCAACAGCGGAGGAAGTCTCTATCGCAGTCCTCGAACTGTCTGCCGCGTTCGGCACACACGCCGAAACCATGTGCCGCGAACAGATGGCATGGCGGGGTGCGTTGGCACGCCCGCAACGTGATCCAGTATTGGTTCTAGCTGGGCTGAAAACGGCGCTCAATGTTCGCAGCCTTGACTGGACGGTGAAGAAATTTGGGGCCGCTTGGAACGCTCGGGCCGCTTGGGACGCTCAGGACGCTCAGGCCGCTCAGGCCGCTCGGGCCGCTTGGAACGCTCGGGCCGCTTGGGACGCTCAGGACGCTCAGGCCGCTCGGAACGCTCGGGCCGCTTGGGCCGCTCGGAACGCTCGGGCCGCTTGGGACGCTCAGGCCGCTTGGGCCGCTCAGGCCGCTCGGGCCGCTCAGGCCGCTCGGGCCGCTTGGGACGCTCAGGACGCTTGGGCCGCTCAGGCCGCTCGGGCCGCTTGGGCCGCTCGGGACGCTCGGGACGCTTGGGACGCTCGGGACGCTTGGGCCGCGCTAACGGTCTACTACGCCAGTCTGATGCAATGGATCACGGATCCTCCCGATCTACTGACGGTCGGAATCCGCGATGCTTACTCCGCTGGCTTGGTTATTGCGCTCCCAACTGCGCCGCAGGAATTGGGCTACGCAATGTTAGAAAAGTGAAAGGAGGTTGTCATGACATCGAAAAACAAGAAAGCCTCTATGCGCCGGTTGACCTTGGCGGAGATCCGCCTGATCGGTCGCGGGGGTATGCCCAAGGGCCGACATTTTCTACATGCAGGCCACATCGTAGAGGCGCTGGTCAGGGATCTCCTGGAGGCCCGGAAGCAGGTCATCAGTTTTGAATCGGCCGAGCGGCAGTCACGCACCCTGGAAATTACCATGCTGCTGAAAGATGAGAAGCAAAAACTCGCAGCGATGGTCCAGGCGTATCAAGAAAGCCTGAACCGGGAAACTGCCCACAGAGCAGCGAGACTTGAAATCATCGCAGAAGAGATAGTCGAATTTCAGGGCCAATGCTCTGAGCGCCTGTCTTTCCACCGCGAGATCATGCGGCAGATGGCTCTGGTTCTGGCCCTGATGCCGTAAGGAGCGCCATGCCCGAGTTCTACAACATGCCCGAGCGGTGCCCGTCCTGCGGTGTCTCGGATGATTGGTTCACAGCATCCACCGAGGACGGTACGGCCACGTGTACCAACTGCGGCGAGACGGTCGAGGCGCTACGTCCAAATTTGGATGTTGCACAGCCATCGCCGCTAGAATTGGAGGAATTAGATGAGTGAAAAGTCACCTGCCTTACAGCTATTAACTCTAGTCTGGCAACACAAGCAAGAGGCCACCGGTCATTCTTGGCTGCGCCTGAACCAAGCGATGCAGTCAGCGCTCAACCTCGCAGTTGAAGCGGGCATGAGGTTCGGTCCCGATGATCTGAAGGACACCAACCTCGGCCAGTTCCGGCCCGGCTACTGGTTCCACGGCGAAGCATTCTACAACCGCGCGGTCGCCTATCAAAATGCGTCCGCGTGGTACGCCTATGAGAATGCCTGCGGCCGGAAGCCGTTCATCGTCAAGGGGGCCAAAATGTCGGACTTCCGCAACTATGGGGTTGGCCGCATGGATGGCGACCTGCCGCGGCTGGTGCTCTGCGCTGAGTTTGAGTGGAACGGTGAAACGGTTACCGTGACCAGCTTCAATGACAACAAAGGCGAGTTAATCGCCTGCTCCTACAGGCGGAGCCCCGACGAGTTGTGCGAGAAATGTAGCCGGTGTACGTTTAGCGGCAGATCGAAACTCCTGCACCGCTACACCATCACGCACGCCGATATTCGGGCGGTCAATACCATCAAAGCCGCAAAAGAGACGGGGCAGATATGAACGAACTGCTCACAGCCAAGACCGATATCACAGCGATGGCTCTCGCGCAGGGACACACCCCTGGCCGGTTCAAGCGCTCTGCCATGCGGTATACGGTCTACTGCAAGCGATGCCGCGCATGGGCACACATCATCATGCTGGACGGCTCTGGTGTCCGCAGCATCGAGAAGTGCTCTGCGTTCCTGGCCCCTTGTGAGAACCCGAAGAAGGAGGGATGAATGAAACTCTGGATCACTAAGTACGCACTGTCAAAGGGCATCTTCACGGTGGAAGCCGGGGCACCAGAGGGTAATATGTTGCGCAATCCGCATCCAGGGATCTATCTCTACTCTGAAAGCGAGTGGCATCGAAGTGAGAAAGCAGCAGTCGAGCGAGCGAATGAGATGCTGCAAGCCAGAATCGCTTCTCTGGAAAAGCAACTCCGCAAAATGCGCGGGCTGGCATTCACCGTCCATGGAGAGCGTGCATGAAGATCATCTTGTGGCCCAACCCGATTCTTACCGCCGTTTGTCGGCCAATTGCAGAAGACGAGTTCAGTTCTCCGCGGCTGATTATCACGGCTAAAGACATGACCACTACCATGCAGGAGCGCCACGGCATCGGCTTGGCCGGCCCGCAGGTGGGGTTTGCCCACCAGCTTTTCGTCATGGAACGCCGGGTCGGGGCGCCCTTGGCAGTCTGCAATCCACGCTTGGAAGTGAAGGAGCACGATACTGCCCTGATGGAAGAGGGTTGCCTGTCCCTGCCGGGTATCCGCGCACAGGTGGAGCGCCCCCGGTGGGTGCGCATGTTCTACTTGGACGTTTACGGAGTCGCCCACGAATCCGTCCTGCTCGACCTGGACGCCCGGACGTGCCAACACGAGATGGATCACTTGGAAGGCCGACTCTTCTTTGTCCATCTCAGCCGACAGATGCGGAGAGAGGTCCTGCGGAAGTGGGATGACGTGAGATGGAAGGTGAAGGATTGAAGGCACCATCCACCAGCGTGCCGCACCCGCATGTCTGCCCTCGGTGCAGAAAACCATGGACCCATGATCTGCCGCGGTGCATGGCGGTAAGCAACTGGGTGATCTGCCCTGACTGCGCACGGCTCTACTCGCGGGGATCTCGACAGCTACGAAAGGTGGTTGCGGCTTGACACTCATCACCGATGGAAAGCGGTTCTACTGCGTGTGCTCCTATGACGAACGCACGGTGCCCAAGTCCGCCGGATTTCGGTGGTCGGCTGGCCTTCTTGGAGAACGCCGCGGCTGGTACACCGAATCCATCGAAACCGCTTCCCGGCTGATTCAGTACGCCGACGATGAAACCCGCGCAGTGCTCCAGGGCGCGGCCGACGCCCGAGAACAGTCCATGGCCGCCAGCCGAGCCACCGATGCGGACATTGAGATCCCGCTGTCAGATGAGTGCCGACGCCGAGGCTTTACCTATGATCCCTTCCAGAAGGCAGGCATCAAATACTGCCTCGAACACCCCGGCACGCTCCTGGGTGACGACTGCGGGCTGGGGAAGACGATCCAGGCTATCGGTGTGGTCAACATGTTGCCGGATACGCGCAGGGTTCTAGTCGTTTGCCCTGCCCACCTCAAGCTCAATTGGCGATTCGAGTGGGGCATCTGGTGTCTGCGACCCTCAGAGGTTGTTATCCTCGACGGCACACCTGAACTGCTACCGGAGGCTTTCCGAACATGGCTGCACCGAGACAATACGCTCCGGGCCGTGGTCATCAATTATGAAATACTGCGCCGATGGCATGACCACCTGCGAACGTTCACCTGGGACCTCGTTATCATGGATGAGGCGCATTACCTAAAATCAAGTTATGCGATCCGCCGTCTTGAGTGCTTGGGCGGCAAGACCAAAGCAGAGAAAGGTACAGAGCCAGAGATCATTCTACCGATTCCATCCAAGCGCCAACTCCTGATGACGGGCACGCCGTACGTCAACCGGACTATCGAATTGTTTCCGCTGGCCCATTTCCTTGCGCCGCAGGAATTCCCAAGCCGCTTTACTTATGGCAAGCGGTATTGCAACGGCCATCAAAAGCAAGTCAACCGCCAGGGCAAGATGGTGTGGGATTTCACCGGCGCGAGCCACCTGGATGAATTGCAAGAAAAGTGCAGGCGTTTATTTCTCTGCCGAAGATTGAAAAGCGAGGTGCTGGTCGATCTCCCACCTGTTCGCCGGCAGGTAATCCGGCTTGAGCCGACCGCAGAAATGCGGCGCTGCATAGCCGCAGAAACCGACGCCTATGAAGAACAGCAGGAAATCCTGGGAAGCCTGCGGGCTGCGGTTGAATTGGCCAAGGCCAGCGACAACCCTGAAGACTACAAGGCTGCTGTGGCTGCGCTGGCCCAGGGCGCGACCGTAGCATTCAACGAGATGTCCAAGGTGCGCCACGCGACCGCTGTAGCCAAAGTACCCTTGGTTGTTGAACACCTACAGGGTCTACTCGAAGAGGATAAAAAAATAGCGGTATATTGTCACCACCGGGATGTCGAGGATTTTATTTGCGAGCACTTCCGCGAGATGGCCGTGCTTCACTGCGGTGGGATCTCTGCCGGTCAGAAACATGAAGCCGTCGAACGTTTTCAGAACGATCCAGGCGTCCGCCTGTTCGTCGGAGCGATCCTCTCGGCGACCGGATATACCATCACGGCAACAAGCCATATTGTTGCGGCTGAACTCGACTGGGTTCCCGGCAATATGAGTCAAATGGAGGGCCGATGTGTTATACTCGGGAGCATGATTACCACACTTGATGGCCCACGAAAAGCCGAGGATGTCGAACGTGGAGATTACGTCCTCACGCACAATGGCAGATATTGCAAGGTTGTCGCCGCGTTTCGACGCAACTATTCTGGTGGTTTTGTCGAACTTGAATTCAGAAGGTCGATGGAGAATTTGCGGGTGACGTATGGACATCCAGTGCTGGCGTGTCGGGAAGGAGAGCAACCAGCGTGGATTCCCGCCGAACAAATAACAATCGACCATTATCTGTGCTATCCCAGGCCGCAAAGGGAAAGGCAACTTCCAGAACCGCTCAATATCGGGGAATTCGTACAACAACCACTCACCCGCCGAGCGTGGGGATCATCTTTTACGTTGTCTCGGTTGCGCATGACTGAGTGGCTAACCGGCGAGAAAAAACTTGATCTGGCAGATCCGCGTTTCCTGTACCTGCTTGGATGGTATGCCGCTGAGGGGTGGGTCCAATCAAGCAAGTCTGGACAACCCCATACGCCCTACCACACGGTAGGATGGGCACTTTGCGCCAGCAAAGAGGAACACGTTGCTAAACGCATCGCCCATTATCTCGAAGCGCTTTTCGGCGTACCAGCAAAAATCTCCTGGAAAAAGAACACGGACTGCATCGAGGTAAGGGCGCATTCAACCGTTTTGGCCCAGTTGTTTGGGAAAATGGGGGGCATCGGTGCCTACAAGAAAAGGCTTCCTGAATGGGCGATGTCCCTTCCTATTGAAAAGTTGAAAATCGTTTTTGAATGTTACTTGGCTGGTGATGGTCACGTAACACCAAGGGGTGTAATTACTTGCAGCACATCAAGTGGTCTTCTTATTCAGCAGATGAAAGAAATTGCTCTCACCCTTGGGCACAATCCTTCTGTGTGGCAGGTAAAGGGCAAAGAGCATTGGGTGCTGTCATTCACTCCGAATCCGACGCGGAAAATAGCAGATCACAACCGTCATATGCTGTGCCGAGTCACGAAAGTAACCCATACCAGAGCCGACAGGCTAAAGGTGGCCAACTTTAAGATCCAGGACGACGAATCTTACGTTTGTGATGGCGCGGTGGTTCACAACTGTCACCGCCGGGGCCAAAAGAATTTTGTTCTCGTCCAGCATCTTGTCCTTGACGGATCAATAGACGCAAGGATGGCTGTGAAGTTGATTGAAAAGCAGGCGGTGCTGGACGCCGGGTTGGATGATCCAATCGAAATTGCAATCCCGGTTATGCCACAGGAACCCTCGACCAGTGGTATCAGCCGGAAGCAACTTGAGAAAGAAGCCAAGACGATATCCCCCGCGCAGATCCAAGCCGTTCATTCCGCGCTGCGGACCCTGGCTGGCGTGTGCGATGGCGCTCGGCTGCTCGATGGCCACGGATTTTCCAAGATTGACGCAAGGATCGGACATTCCCTGGCGGCGGCATCCACTCTTTCAGCAAAAGCTGCGGCCCTCGGCCGAAAGCTGCTCAAGAAATACGGCCGCCAGCTTGGTGAGGACGTTATCAAGGCAATGAACGGAGGTTAACCATGGAGTGCCCTATCTGCGCTGTCCGGTTCGCCGCCTTCTGCGTTATCTGTCGGCGCTGCCTTGAGCACTGCCCCTGGCATTGCCGACTGCGGAGGGCGCTGCGCCTCTGGCGGCATCGCCGGTTTATGCAGCAACTTCGCGGCAATCTCCCACGGCGGCCGGCACCCATGATCGCGGAGGAGCGGTATGATGAGAAAGGCGTGATCCGCACGTACCTCGTTCTTGACGAGCGGGCCAGGGACATCGGAGAGGGTTGGTAGGAGGATAGCATGAAGGATTTGCGTCTTGAATTGCGGTTTAAGAACGCGCTCCTTTGGAATCTGATCCAGGAGCATTTCCCCTGTCCAGAGGACGCCTGCCGGGCAAGATGGACCGGCGTAGGGACAGCGGCAGGCATCATCGGGGTTTGTTACGGCGTGCTCATGGGCCTGTTGAGCTTAAGGATCTCCCCGTTCGACAGGTCCAAAAAGACGAGCGAGGGCTACTACCAATACAGAAGGAGCGCGAAAAAGGTGGCCACCTTCTTCAATACCTTGCCTGAAACAATTTTCCCGCAGTCCCTATATCAGCTTCGGCTCCCAAAGGTAGCAATCAAAGAGGTCGAGTCCGAGCGCATTTTATCTTTCCAGGAAGCACGGGCGATGAAACTATTGCCAGTTTACGAAATGGAGGGAGGGGAGAACGAAAGGCTGAAGGCGACCCTCGATAGTGTGGTGTCGAGTCTCGACTCACGACAGCAACGAGTCATACGGGAACGATTTGGATTAGAAGGAGAAGAAAAAACTCTCAAAGAAATCGGCGCTGAGATGGGGGTGTCAAAAGAACGAATCAGACAGATCGAAGCCAGAGCAATGTGCAACCTCCGCCATCCACAGAGAAGCAAACAACTGGAGGAATTCGCTTAAACATCCAAATTTGGATGTGCCGAAGGGCAAGCGCAGATTAGTGCGTTGCCCTGTATTTTTCCTCTTGACATTGTATTGCGTTCAGCCGTACACTGCTTACATGAAACATGCAGCCGGTTTTCGATTGACGCCAGAGGCACTTCGACTGTTGAAGTTGCTGGCGTCGAAACTCGGGATAAGCCAAGCCGCCGCCCTGGAAATAGGGATTCGTGATCTGGCAAAAAAGCGCAAGGTCGAGTGAGATGCGGCTGGCATTCAAATACCGGCTCTACCCGACCAAAGCGCAAGGAGTTTTCCTGGAGGAACAACTCCGCGAAGCCTGTGACCTTTACAACTGCGCGCTTCAAGAGCGCATCGGGGCCTGGAAGACCTGCCGCAAGTCGATCAGCTATTACGATCAAGCAAGGCAATTGAAGCCCATGCGAGATGAGGAATTGCTTCGGCTGGCCAATCACCATTGTGCTCAAAACGTACTGCGGCGGTTGGACAGAGCTTTTAAGGATTTCTTTCATCGTATTAAGAGAGGGCAGACGCCAGGGTTCCCACGCTATCGCTCCAGCCGTCGCTATGACAGCATCACATTCCCGATATACGGCAATGGTTGTAAACTCCTCAAGATTGATAAACTATATGTCCAAGGGACAGGCGAAATCAAAATCAAATTGCATCGTCCAGTAGAAGGTAAAATCAAAACCACCACGATTAAACGAGAGGCGGGGCGGTGGTTCGTGTGCTTCACCGTGGAGAGAGACCCTAAACCACTTGAGCCGAACAGCAACGTTGCTGGAATTGATGTGGGGTTGACAGCCTTCGCTACGCTTTCTGATGGAACGGAGATCAAGAATCCCCGGTGCTATCGCAAAGCGCAAGCCAAGTTGCGGCGGGCGCAGCGCCGCGTGGCACGACGGAAAAAAGGTGGCCACCGTCGCCGCAAAGCGGTGCTGCTGCTCCAGCGTGCCCACGCCCATGTGCGTAATCAGCGGGCGGATTTCCACCACAAAGTTTCCCGGCGGATTGTGAACGGGTACGGCACGATTGCCGTTGAAGATTTGAACGTAAAGGGCCTTGCGGCGAGCCGACTGGCGAAGTCCGTGAATGACGCAGGCTGGTCTGAATTCCTGAGCAAAATCGCTTATAAAGCGGAGGATGCTGATAGGTGTTTTGTGAAGGTGGACCCACGGGGAACGAGCCAAGTGTGCGTGTGCGGTGCGAATGTGCCAAAGCGGTTGAAGGACCGCTGGCACCACTGCCCCTCTTGCGGGTTGTCTTTGGGACGCGATCATGCGTCCGCCATGGTCATTTTGCAACGAGCCTGGATCAGGCTTTCGGGCGCTAACGTAGAGGCAGTAAGCTCATGCGTAACCCGAGAAGCCGTCGCCTAAAAGCGACGGAGTGGTCACGTGCCGATGGAGTTTCAACAAGGCGGCTGGAAAGCTGATCCATTCCTTCGCCGGCTGGTAAACGACCGCCGAGCGCGCAAGTTGAAGAACGCTGTCGGCTGGCTGTCTGTTGCAACCGCAGCGATCTTCCTGATCTACCTGATGGTGCGGCCATGATCTACCTCGACTGGTTCTATCACGCCTTCCACGGTCTGCTGCATATCTGCGGATATTTCTTCTTCCTCTACGTGCTGGCACGCATTGCCGCAGAGATCATGGACTACCGAGGCTATCGTCACTTTGAGAGTGAAAGTTTTAACGATCTAGCCATCCCCCAAGCGCCAGACGATCAGGTGTCCGAACTGGAGCGGCTCTACCGCACCGAAGAAACTCGATAGGGGCGCTTATTCCACCGAACGCCCATCCCGTAAAATAAGACTTGCCTGCTTCACCCCATGTTTCATTCCGTGTTACCATGTCCGCATGAAGCCCCCGAAAATCCGAATGCTCCTGTGGCGCAATCCTCTCACTGACCTCACTGAGATCCTGGCGCACAATCTTCCCAAGCGCACAGCCGAAGAACAGGCCACCCAAATCCGCATTGACAGGGGAATCAGGACGCACACCGTTTCTCAGTCAGGGATTCACGAAGGTGGGATTGAGCACTGCTGGGGATGCCAGCGGGATATCAAAGGTGCCATCCGGGCGGGTCGGACAGGTCAGAAACGAGCAAGGTTGCGACCACAGACCGCCGGCGCCAGCGTGGCGCCCGGATGATTTTCATAGCGTCCCAATCGTAGGTAAATTCTTTACCGCATTCCAGGCAGCAGACCCACATGCGCCCACCGCCGCAGGGGGATTGCGGCCAAGTTGTCTTGGGGTGGGAACACCCGAGAAAGAAGTCAATGAGGTACCACAGGAGTTCCGCCATTATCCGACCTCGCTAAAATCCAGGGGTTTGTCCCGCAGCCGGTCGGCATCTGCCATGGATTCGTAACTGCGGATGTGCAGCCGGCCTTGGGCTTCCTCCAGAGCCTCGGGAAAGTCTATCTCGCCCAATTCGGCATATGGTCCTGTACCGAACCCGGTGACGATCTCCACCCCACACTTCGGGCAGGCCAGCAAGTCAGCGTTCCACACCTGCCACGGTGTCGGCGGATTGGTGTGTATGCGGATCACGGCTATATCGTTCGTTTTCACCTGGAGTTCAACGTTGCACTTTACGCAAAGTGACTTCATGTAGTCGCTCCGCACGTGGCCGGCTTTGTGCGCGAGGTGGCTTGCCCGTTGCCTGGAGAAGCGGTGGGAAGGCAAGCCCTGGAAGCCGGCCACGAGCGCAACGGCCACCAAGACACCCTGATGAGAAGCCGCCGGGGAGAATCCACCGGCCGACCGCAGGCGATTTCAGCCGAGTGACTACTATACAGCGGCTCCTCACCCGGATGTCTTGGTGGTGCCGACCTACTTTCTCTTTTGCGGCTCACCACGAACAACCACAGTGCTGGCGAACACCGATCCCCACGTTTTGAAGCTGGCCACTCGGTTGCTGTAGGTGGTTCCTTCCACCGTGGAGAAAAAGGTCAAGTCACCGTTCTCCACAAGGTAGGCGGCGGCCTCGATTTCGACTTCCTTTATTACCGCCTTTTCGTTGTCCTGAAATCTCACTTGGTATTTCACCATTGCGTCTCCTTTCTTACGCTACTTCCCGACCCACACGTCGTACTTTTTGAATACGCGCTTGACGTGGGAATCTTTTAGATTATCTAGTTCGACCATCAACTTGACCAGACACTCAAACTGGTACTTTTCGGGTTCAGGGCATCGGTACGAAAATACCTGATGGCCCAATGTCCCTGTAGATGCGAAGCCCACTCTAGATGAGATGGTGGCCGTTCCAGAAATGTTCACTCCCTCAGACCTAGCAATCGGCGCATCCTCAGTCGTTTTGGTGATTGTTACCCAGCACTTCGAGCTTCCGCAGGTTTGCAGAAACTCATGGCCACGACTGCAACGATAGCGAGTGGTGTACGTATTGGGGTCTTCGGTGCCCCGCAACACCCCTTTCTCGTCATAGTAGGGCATGTTGGCCAGCAACGTTCCGGTGCTGTATCCAACCTGAACCGTCGATGTCTTGGCTTCCTTTTTGCAGATCGGGCAGATACCGTCGAATCGACCGGAGATAAGGTCTTGCGTCACAGTCTGGGCATACAGGTGACGATTGACAATGCAGTCCAGTGACCAAAAGACCACTACCGGCACCAAGACCAGCATGATATAGCCGATAAATCTCTTCATGGTTTCTTTTCCCCCGTTCCCACTTTCACAATTCACCTCACTGACACACCGACATCTTGGTACGCCTCAACGCCCGGAATGGCCAGCCGTGCCTGTTTTGCCTTGGCCTCCGAGTTTAGGGCCGACAAGTTCGCCTCGACGTAATGCTCAGGAACCTTGCCTTCCCCGATTGCCTGGCACAGCGCCTTGATGTTCACCACCCGCGCCTTCCATGGCCGCGACACCGATACCCCGGCAGCTTTCGTTATCGGCGGGGGTGCCGCAACTGGTACAACCATCACTGGAGCCTTTGCCAGTTCGCGGGCTTCTTTCTTGTTCCCGGCATCCTTCGCTGCCTCAATCTGCCGCTGGCGTTCTTCCAGCGCCAGCCGATCAGCCTCTGCCTGCAACCGCTGCTGCTCTTTCCGACGCTTCTGTTCTTGTTCGACATCCCACGTGCCGATCAAGCCTTTGAGGAACAGCACCGCCCTGGCAACCGGCCCCAGTAGTTTTTGCTTTTGTTCACACGCTACCTTGTGCGTGTGGTGGGCGGATTTGATAATCGGGTCGTGATGTTCCTCGATATCGCGTTCCAACTGCCGGCCCTGCTTTACGAGGTCCACGACCTTCAGGTATTCGGTTTCGGTGGTGATCCGCGCTGGCATGGCCAGCGCCGTCTGCGCCCAGGTTGGAGCGATTTTTTCGAGTTCCGTACCCACCTGCGGGGGAACTGCTTGGGGAATGGAAACCTGCTGCGCTTCGGCAAGGAGAACCGAGGGAGCAACAGTATCGAAGGGGCAAAAGTCTTGATCCGCCATCAGCACACTCCTTTCACTAATCGTCGGTCGTCGTCCAAGAGAACCATGCCCTTCGTTTTACCACCTTGGCAAAACCCTGTCAAGTAAAATCTGTTTTACAAGAATAAAAAGGATGGCGGAGGGCGAGGGATTCAGGAATGGGAGCGCCCATTGAATTTGTAGGTCGGTGTCTGTGAATGGCAATTCGGGCATTGATAGCGCAAATTCATTGGCCGATCATCGTAAACCTTGCCGTTCCGATGATCCACCTGCAAGGTGAGAGGAAAACCGTTCCACTTCGGCCCGATTCCACAAGTAGCGCACCTGTATGGTCTGCCAATTTCGTCCAGGCATCCCTTCAGCACATGGTAATGTTCCCGCCGACTTCCTGGCGGGCGAAGCACAAGACGTTTCCATGCAGGAATCCTCTTGGGGCTTGAGGTTCCGCGCAGATACGCCTTGCCAAGCATGTGGGAGTGGTCGATCCCATAACGATGAAGTTGCCTGTGAATATGCGAAACCAACCCTGTGTGGAATCTCTGGTCAGGCTTCAGAACCCTAGCCATATCTGAAAAGGTCATGCACTTTTTAGCAAGAGGTTCAAGAATCTCCTTGGTATACTTTAACGAGGGCATACAGATAGTGTAGCATGTGCGCGAACATGCCGCATTATCTAAATGTGGCGGGAGGAGAGGGTCTCGAACCCCCACGCCCGTTGAGGGCTTACGGTTTTCAGGACCGCAGCCGCTAGGCCGCAACTCGGCTTATCCTCCCGTTTGGCGGAGACGGCGGGATTCGGACCCGCACTGGTTTTATCCAGGAAAGATTAGCAATCTTTTCCGCTACCGTTACGGCACGTCTCCGTGGTACGCCAGGGGAGATTTCAACTCCCAATCCCCGAAGGGCGCTGCGATTTAAGCGCAGTGCGTATAGCGTTCCGCCACTAGCGCACAAAAATCAAAGGCCGCTCAACCCGTTGGGCTGGGCGGCCTTCTTTGCTTGGTTGGCTGTGTTGCTTCGCTTTTCTTTCTGCGCTTTTCCCCAAGGAGCCATTCCGCCCTAGTAACCCACACCCCCCTGCGAGATGCCGTAGCAACTCGACGGTGATAGGCCGCTGGAGCGGAATCGATTCATGGGTACTGTTCTACCATCCTGGCAAAGTTCTTGTCAAGAGAGAAATGTTTTACAATGAAGGAATTTCGGGGCATCCAGAAAGCCTTGACAGAAAAGAATTTCCCGCTATAATGAACCACAAAGGACAGCATCCATGGAGACCTACTACGAACAGCACAGAGAGGAACGATTAACCTACCAGAAGTTGTACGAACTCAGACATCCCCGTGACAGGAAAGCTTATCGGCAGAGAAATAAAAACCGCATAAGAAAATACTACGCCCAGTGGTATAGGGAAAACGGAAGAAACAGGGCAGACAATTACATGGAAAGCACATTTGAGTGGCAAAAGGCTTTCCCGGAGAGGGTTAAAATTCAGCGGCAACTCCAGCGCGCCGTAAGGTCTGGGAAAATATCCAGGCCCGAAAAGTGCTCAAAATGCAGACGGCGCAAAAAAGTCCAGGCCCACCACGTAGATTATGACCATTATCTTCATTTTGTCTGGCTTTGCGCTTCCTGCCACAAATTGGAGCACCCTGGGAATGCGATAGTGGATAAGGCAGGGGGCGCGTGGGTTGCGACACGCGCCCCTGGGGACCTCAGCAAGGAGAAGATGGATGAACTGAGACCCCGATGGCCCTGGCCCATTGGGTGTGGCATTCGCAAGTACAATGAAGCGACAAGCACCTGCTGTGCCGGCCATCCTGGCAAGACTTGTTGATGCGGGGAGCGAATCCAACGCGGGGCTTGTGAGGCCGCTTCGGGGGTTCGGCAATCTCCGCTGTTTGCAGCATCCGCATTTGGATGTTATCTGCCCGAACTCTTGCGGTGAGACAATCCCCGCAACGTCAGTGCCAACCGCGCTCGCTTCCCGGTTCTCCCACCGGCACTTGCTTTCTCACGGGCGTATTCCATGGTGCCTTTGCCAGCGCGTTTAGCTTCCTCGCGGAAGGCGCCAGGGTGCCGAATCGCGCCAGCTATCCATTTTTTCGCCATCTCCTACCGCCCTCCCAAGCGGCTACCCTGTGATGATAGGAAATTTTTCAGTGTCCAGCACATCCTCGTATGGCGTGATGATCTTCTGGACGAATAAGCAATATGGGCAACAAACCACTGCGACAGCAATCCCCCCCACCGTGTCTTTGAAGATCCTCCAGAAATTGATTGCGTGCCCGCAACCCGGCGCGAATAGCCCCTGCTTTTCCTCCGGCTGCAATTGCCATTCTGGGCGGTAGGTGGGGTCAATGTAGCGGTTTGGATTGCCGCCGAAGGTGGTAGCGGTTCCAGGGCCAGCCGGTTGCGTGGCTGTCGGGTAACCTGATTCGGGTTTATAGATTTCGCCGACTACGGCTGGCATCGCTTGTCCTTTCGCTTAAACGGGCCGTCAAGGCGCAAAGCACGGATGCTGGGTCGAATCCGGGGGGAAACGCTCAACACGCTGGCCCGCCTCACCGGCCCGCAGTCACATTCTCAGCCCGATACTCACTGAAAGCAAGGGAAAAAAAGACAGGGCCGATTCCCCTGGGATGGAACCGGCCCCTATCCGACGACGACCTTTTAGCGAAAGGTGGTTGATTATCCCGCCTTTGTATTCTAAAGTCAACAGGGAAAGCGAACGACCATGGACAAAACAGCATGGACTATCGTGACTTGCAAAGGCAGGCCGAAAAACTGCGGAGGATCGTAATGGCAACACCCGAATTGTCACAATCAGAGATTGCCACCCGGCTAGGCGTTATCGAAGCGGTGCTTAATCAAATGAACGGTCGCTTGTTCGGCAACGGCCAACCGGGTGAGATTTCAGCATTGAAGGCGCGGGTGACAAGACTGGAATCTTGGTTCTGGCGAGGAGCAGGTGGCGGAGGAGTCATTTTCGGATTGGCGTATTACTTCTGGCGACACTGAAGCGCACCATGCCGGCCATCTACCTCATTCGGAACATCGTCAACGACAAGATTTATGTCGGCAAGACGAGAGGGCAAAGCAAATATCCGTAGGAGGCAAATAAGACCATGGATCATCAACCGCTTTCATGGCAGGACTGGTACAAAATCGCACTTGCGCTGACAATATGGCGCGAAGCTTCCGGCGAGGGCAGAACCGGAATGCGAGCCGTAGGCCACGTTATCCGCAATCGGGTGAATGCCAAATGGGGCGACTGGGATCATGTCATCACGGCCAAGTGGCAATTTTCATCTTTGACCGCTCCCGGCGATCCGATGTTGGTCAAATGGCCGGATTCGCCCGACCCGTCGTTTGAGACAGCCATGTCGCTGGCCGATCAAATCTATGATGGTTCAGACCCGGACATCACTGATGGAGCAGTATTGTACTGCAACCCCAAACATATCGACAAGGACGGATGGTTCGACCGCGAAGTGCTTCAAAAGCCAGCAGAACACCCTCGCGTAGCTGTCATCGGACAGCATGAGTTTTTCCGTTAGGCAATTGGTGTACCCCGCCAGATGGCCCTGCTTGGCGAATTCCATAATGCTGGCAGATACCGCCAAGTGCCGTTCATCACCACCGATACGTCCACGCCCGCATAATTGTCCTTGACTCTGGTTTTACAATAATCCGATAATCCAAGTGCCAGGCGAGAAGGGACCAAGACCATGGGCCGCAAACCGTTACCCACTAAAGACAGAAAGCAAATCTGCGCATTTCGTGCGACCGCCGCCCTCCGGCGGGCCGGCCATCTCCGGGCGCACAGGCTTCACATCACTCTGTCCACCGTTCTCCACCGGGCGCTGGAGGACTTCGTGGCTGGTACCTACGCGCCCCGCTTCAGAAAGGAAACATCAAAATGACTGCGTTCTTGAATGTGCTTCGCATCATCGTGAGTCTGTTGCCGGCAATCGTTCAAGTGGTTCGCACACTGGAAGACGCCATACCGATGAACGGCATCGGCAGCGAAAAACTGGCGGTGGTCAAAGGCATCGTTGAGGATGCCTACGGCGTTCTTGACGCTGAACAGCAGAAAACCCTCAGCCTGTCGGCGCTCATCTCTGCCGTGGTGAGCATCGTCAGCAGAATTGTCAGCCTGTTCAATAAGGTCGGCTGGCCCAAGTGAACATCCGTCCATCTCTTCGTGAAATCCTCCGCGACCTGCTCTTGGTCGCGGGGATTCTCACTTGCCTTTCAATCGCTCGGCTGGCTTGGACGCTCACCGAAGGTCTTCGCCCTCTCCTAACCGACACTCGGCGCGTGGTGTTATCCATTGGGGGAGTCTCAGCAGACCTGCGCAAAGCTACCGAAGAATGGAAGAAGGCATCGGTCGTACAAGCCAAGGCCACCACGGAATCCCTCCAGAAGACCAAGGAATCGCTCCACAAGCTGATCGTGCTTGAATCTCAATTGACCCAACTGGTGGAGAATACCGACCAAGCCGTCAACGGGGCACTGATTCCTGCCATAACGCGATCCGTGCTGAATACTTCCAACGACATCGGCAAAGTCTCCGATGCCTCAGCCAAGGCTATCCAACAGACTGCTGCGGATGTGAAGCCCCTGGCCGAAAATGCCACTCTTGCCCTTCAGGACCTGCGGAAGGTGCTGGCCGATCCCAACATCCCTGTGGCATTGCAGGCCATCGCTGAAAGCAGCAAGCACCTGGAGACCATCAGCCGAGACGGAATCACGATTGCCGACAACGGTGTGCAGGTGAGCACTGATTTGAAGGACGCTGTTCACCGTGCCACGCGGCCGGGTTCGTTTGCGGTGCGGATTGGTGGGCTGGTGTTGAGTGAGGGCGCCAAGGTCTGGTCCTGGTTACGTGGTCTCTTTCCTTCCAAATAGCGGGTAGCACGGGTGTGCAGGCGGGTCCTATAAACCTGAAGCCGCCCTAGATCGGGGTGCCCCGGAGGGTCCGAGTCCCTCACCCGCTACTAAAAATAATCGCAGATCGCAAGGTTTTACCACCGTCAAACTTCAGCGGTTCCTTGCTACGCAAAGCCGACAGTTTCTCATTCACGTTCTTGACAGACTTGGCAACGGCGATCCCAAAATCAATGCCTTTCTCTTTGCAGGCTTTGTGCAAAGCCTCAAAGCACACCATCGCAGCATCAGGATCGTCCGACATCTGGAGCAGTTCAAGTACGTGTTGCAGGGCTTCAGGTCGCGAGACCAGATCATTCAGCAAAGTCCTGTCCAGGTCTTCCATGGTCAGCATTGCTTCTCCTTTTTGATCTTCTGCATCAACTTGTGCACAGGTGATCTCGGAAGCGTCTTGAATAGAAGTTTACCCATGCCAGCGCCATAATTTTCAAGCGCCTTCTTCACGCTGATGGCCCTGCGGGTTTTCTTCTTTCTACTCAGCGGGGTCTTCATTGCGTAGTGTTCCAGAGATGAAAGCCCGTTCTCAATCACCTGCGCGAAGAATTGCAAATCGTTTTTTCGACCATCAGGAATTGTGACCTTGACGAAAAAACTCTGCTGGTCCTTAACGC
>Ga0315289_10001103_pt1 | contig 42276 bp, 17 predicted proteins | sample YL17G11_40_MG_FD_203452 | JGI IMG/M metagenome (GOLD analysis project Ga0315289, IMG submission 203452) | Sediment microbial communities from Yellowstone Lake, YNP, Wyoming, USA - YL17G11_40 | ecosystem: Environmental > Aquatic > Freshwater > Lake > Sediment | place: USA: Wyoming | collected... | reverse complement strand
GCGGCCGGCCGACCGGGTGTGCGTCAGACGTTGGCCTCGCTTCCACAGGTCGGTGGAAGGGCGTGTCCTTCCCAGGCGAGTAGTGCGTCCGGTCTTGGTGATAGTAGTCGATGTATTCCGAGAGGATCCGGCGCAGGTGCTCCTCGCCGAGGACGATGATGTGGTGCAGGCACTGCCGAGGCAGTGACACGATCAGTCTTTCGGCGAACGGATTCTGCCAGGGGCCCTGGCGCGAGATCAGCACCTCCCGGATGCCCATTCCCTTCGCCCGGCGACCGAACACCTCACCGTAGATCGAGTCCCGGTCCCGCAAGAGGTGGTGAGGGGCTGTGTCCCAGGGGAAGGCCTGCACGATCTGGCGGGCTGTCCACTCGGCGCTCGGGGGCTCCGTGACGTCGAGGTGCAGTACGCGACGTCGCTCATGGTTGAGAACGACGAACACGAAGAGAATCCGGAACGTAGCCGTGGTCACGGTGAGGAAGTCCGCTGAAGCCATCGTGCCCCGGCGGTTCCGGAGGAACGTCAACCAGGTCGGGGACGGTGGCTTCGGCTTCTGTCTGGGTATCAGGTTCGAGATGGCTCTCTCCGAGACCTCGACGCCGAGCTTCAGCAACTCCCCCTGGATGTGGGGCGCTCCCCACAACGGGTTAGCTTCACCCCTCCGCCGGATGAGCGCTCGGACCTCTGGATTGACTGGAGGCCGACCGGGGCGCCTCTTCCTCGACCTCCAGCGCCAATAGAGCTTGAAGCCCTTTCGATGCCAGCGTATCACTGTGTCGGGCTTGACGATCATCAGGGCTGACGGCCAGCTCCGCCAGACACGAGACAGCACGACCCAGAAGGCTCGGTCCCGCCGGCGCAGTCGAGGTCGCTTGGGCGAGCGCTGCATCACGGCCAGCGGCTGACGGAGCGCGAGGTTTCCAGGTACGAGGTCGGCGGCCTGTGAACGTCCAAAGAGGCGAAACGACAGCAGCTTGGCCAGTACTCTCATGCCAGCAGGAGCTACCACCTCGGGCGCCAAACGTCAACGCTGAGTATGCGGATGGGGTTTGTGCGAGCGACTGGTCCATCCGTTGGCCCAGCCGGATCCGACCCGCGACCAGCAGCCTGGTCCCAATGATGGCGGCAGAGCCGGCTGCTGCGCCTTTCACAGGGCTCTCCCCCCGTGTACGGGTCGCGTGTCTCGCCCCGCCCCTCGGTGGCCTCCAGATGGGTGAGGAAAGGGCATCCGAGAGGCGGGATGGTCGTTCGCGTCTGTGTCTACTGCTCCGGTGCCGGACGCTCCCAGTAGGTGGCCTCGCCCAGTACCTTGAGCGTCTTGGCCTCGAAGGCCATCAGCTTTCCGTCACAGGCGACATAGACAACCCCGTCACTGACCACGACTACAGGCGTGGGCGCCGGCGGCCAGCCCGGGCCCATCATCATGCCCGGGAAGCCCCCTCCCGGAGCGCCGCCTGCCGGGGGGGCGCCCCCCGGCCTGGGCTGGGCCAGCACCTGCAGTGCCGTGATCACGATCAGTACCAGCGCGATCCCCATCGCCGTCTTGGCCAGCGTGCTCTTCATCGTGGTCTCTCCTCTCCCGCAGGATACGTCAGGTCACACCAGGCGGCACCAACTGCCGCGATCGTAGCCTAGGCACATAGCGGGCCGCCCGTCGCGTCGATGACAGAACTGCCGTCCCCGCTCCCTGCCCCGCGCGGTCGTGTCGGCTATGGCCACCACGTGGCCGCGCTAGAACACGGCCGGATCGAACCAGGAGGCGTCGTTGGCTTCGATGGTGCTCAACTTCATGGCCTTAGCGTGGCCGTCCACGAAGCCGGCATTGAGCATGTCGTTGTGCCGGGGCGCGAGCCCATGCCAGCAGCCCGGCACTCGCGCATCGCGCACTGCGAAGTCGGGGCCAATGCGGTTGTCCCCGATTGAGTCGGCGATCATCAGCGTGCCCACCGTGTCCTCTTGCTGCCCCAGAATCTCCCAGGACATGTAGTAGCAGTTCTGCCCGTAGCACAGGGGGTACGTGCCTTGCACGTAGAAGTGCCCCCACATGCTTGTGTTGCCCTGGGAGGCCGAGGGGCACCGGAAGATCTGCCCGTTCTTGCAGTAGGGCAGCAGCATGTCGGGCCACGCCTCCGCGGGGTTGGCGTCCCCGCCGTGTCCGGGGCAGCACTCGTCGTAGTCCTGGGCGTACATCATCGTGGCCGTACCGATCTGCCGAATGTTGCTGAGGCACGACGTCTGTCGGGCTTTCTCCCGTGCTCGAGCGAACACGGGGAACAGGATGGCGGCCAGGATCGCGATGATCGCGATGACGACGAGGAGCTCGATGAGTGTGAAACCCCGCCGGTTCATGTCGGGAATCCCCCAGGGGCACCGTAGTGAACGTCCATTCGACATGGAAAGACCCTTCGTCTGCCGACGCGCGGCCGGCGTCGCCTACTGGAACACCTGGTTGTGCTGACGGGATGGATTGTAGCAAGGGCAGATGACGGGACGCCCATCGCCCTGATGACAAAAATGTAATCCTAGCCTCCTTGCCCGCTGCGGCCCGGTCTGCTACCATCCAGCCATGCGCGTGCTTGTGGTGGAGGACCACGAGAAGATTGCGAGCTTCGTTCGGAAGGCGCTGGAGGAACAGGGCTTCACCGTCGAACTGGTAGGCGACGGCGATGAGGCCTACCTGAGGGCTCAACGGGAGCAGTACGACGTGATCGTGCTCGACATCATGCTGCCCGGCCGAGACGGGCTGAGCATCCTGCGGAACCTGCGGGCGAAGCAGAACCTCGTGCCCGTGATCCTGCTGACCGCCAGGTCAGAGCTGAGTGAGCGCTTGGAGGGCCTGAACCTCGGGGCCGACGACTACGTGACCAAACCTTTCTACGCCGAGGAGCTCATCGCCCGCATCCATGCGGTCACCAGACGGGCCTCCGGGGACCACCTGAGCATCCTCCAGGCGGAGGGGCTGACGGTCAACCTGATCACGCGCGAGGTGCGACGGGGAGAGACGGTGGTTGAACTTACCGCTCGCGAGTTCTGCCTGCTCGAATGCCTCATGCGCTCGCCGGGGCGCGTCTTTCCCCGCACACAGATCCTCGAACACGTCTGGGGGTACGATTTCGACCCGTCGAGCAACGTGGTGGACGTGTACGTCAAACGGCTCCGCAGGAAACTCGATCCTACCGGCGAGGGGCACTTCATCGAGACGGTGAGGGCGGTCGGGTATCGCTTCAGACTGGCGCGGGAGCGCCCGGCGACACCATGAGTCACTCGTTCCGCGTGCGCATCATCCTGCTTTCCGTGGGTGTCTCAGGCCTCGTGTTGGCGGTCTTCGCTTTCTCCGCGTGGGCCCTTGCGCACCGCATCGGCCTCCGGAAGATCGACCGCGAGATGGCCGAACGAATGGGCCCCATCCTCATCGTGTCACACCCTCCCGAACACTGGTCGTGGATCGCGGGCGGGCTCAACCTGAGCTATGGTGGCGACGGAGGCAGCGGCTGCCTGGTCCTGGTCAAGGGCGCTGGCGGGGAGGTTCTCGAGCGATCCTCAGACTGGCCGACCGAACTGCCCGCCGACCGCTTCCCGATCCCCGCTCCCACCAATCCGGAGCTGCGCTACTTCACGGGTCCCCCACCTCCCCCGGCGCCTCCACGGGCCTCTCCAGACGCTGGCCGGGCGCCGAAGGAAGCACCCGCAGGCAGCCCGGGTTGGACGCTCTTGCCGGTGACCCCGCCCGAGTTCGCCACCCGACGGACCCACAGTGGCACATGGCGCCTGGGCACTATGGAGAACCCCGAGGTGACCGTCGTGGTGGGCGTCAGTCTGGCCCGGTTCGGCGCCGAGATGGCCCGGGTACGCACTGCCTTCCTGGCCGCCCTGCCCGCGGCCTTGTTCTTGATCGCTGTCGGCAGTTGGTTGGTATCGCGCCGTGCCTTGCGCTCCGTGGACGACCTCGCGCACGTCGCCGAACGGGTGACGGCCAGCAGCCTCGACCAGCGCATTCCCGCCGAGGGCGTCGAGACGGAGTTCCGGCGACTTGTCACCGTGTTCAACGCGATGCTCGACCGCCTCGAGAGGAGCTTTCGCCAGGCCGTACGGTTCAGTGCCGACGCCGCCCACGAGCTGAGAACGCCCTTGACCATCTTGCAGGGCAGTATCGAGCAGGCGCTGCAGGAAGCGCCCACCGGTTCCGAGCAGCAGCGGGTCTACAACGACCTGCTGGAGGAAGTCCAGCGGCTGAAGGCGATCACGCGGAAGCTGCTACTGCTGTCACAGGCGGACTCCGGTCAGTTGCGCCCGACACTGGAGCGGGTTGACCTCACGGCCTTGGCGGAGGAGACTGTCGAGGACGTTCAGGCCCTGGCGCCGCAACTCACGGTGACGGCCGACCTCGGGCCGAACGTGCAGGTCTTGGCTGACCGCGACCTGCTGCAGCGGACGCTCGGCAACCTGAGCAGCAATGCGGTCAGCTACAACCGTGACGGCGGGTCCGTCGAGTTTCGACTCACGGCCAGCGGGGACCTGGCGGAGCTTCTCATCACCAATACCGGTCCCGGCATCCCCTCACAGGACCACGACCGGCTCTTCGGGCGCTTCTACCGCGCGGACCCTTCGCGCGGGCGCCGCACCGACGGCGTGGGGTTGGGCTTGAGCCTGGCGCGCGAGATCGCCCGCGCGCATGGCGGCAACCTCGTGCTCGTGGAGAGCCGGGGCGACCGAACCGCGTTCCGGATGACCTTGCCACTCGCTGGTTCCACCCCTGGGGTTGGTGAGGCCTCACAGACGGGCGCGTAGACGTGAGAGCAGGGAAACGGCAACCCTCGCCTTCGTCCCTCGCCTCGGCCCACCGAGCCGCGCGGCGGGCTGTGTGTGAGCGTCGTCGTGCTGAGGTTGCACGCAGTAGTCCCCAGAATGCGCACACCCAGGGTTGCCTGGCGGAGCGCCGCCCCCCTGCTGCGCTCTGCCGCGGTTTCGTGCCGGCAAGGGTCCGGGGCCGGCTCCGGCGAAGAGCATCTCTGCATCCCTCCTGCACCGGCCACCAGAGGCCCGATGACTCACGTTCGGTCGCAGCCCCGCCTGGCCGCCCGAGGTGCTCTACGCCATAGACGCCTCAGCGGAGTTCAACGCATGGCTGCAGGAGATCGTCGGCATTCTGCCGAGCGGGGATGTGCTCTGGAGCGAGTAGGTGACTCCCGCCAAACCGCCGGAGGGCCCACGATGCCATTCGCCGATCGCCCAATGACCCTCGCCGCCTTGCTGCTGATCCTGGCTGCCTGTGCCTCGCCGGGCCGGGCAGATCAGGCAGCCCCCTACCTGCCGGTGCCGCTCACCTCGACGCCGCCGGTGCTCGACGGGCGGATCGACGCGCAAGAGTGGGAGGCGGCCAGTTGCCTCGCGGCGTTCACGGACTTCCTCACGCACGACGCCCTGCAGACTCAGCCACACGCGTGGGTCATGCGCGACCGCGAGGCCCTCTACCTTGCGGCCAGGCTGCCTCTGGGCCAAGGCGATCGACCGGTGGCGAGGGCCGCCGGGCGCGACGGCGCTGTGTGGGCGGACGATGCGGTGGAGGTCTTCCTGGCGCCGGACCCGAGCGGGACCACCTACTACCAGTTCATCGCGAACTCGGCGGGAGGCCGGTACGATGCTCGGGGCCAGGATGCCTCCTGGAACGCCGACTGGGACGCGAAGGCGCTGGTCGCGGCGGAAGGCTGGTCCGTCGAGTTCCGCTTCCCCTTCTCCTCACTCGGGGTAGCGGCGCCCAAGGACGGCGACATCTGGGGGCTGAACGTGGCCTGGGATCGGCAAGGGCCGGCCGCGCGGATCGGGACTTGGGCGCCTGTCGAGAGGAGCTTCCACGAGCCCGCCCGCTTCGGGCGAGCGGCGTTCGTAGACGCCGCGCCCGCGATCCAGGTCGTCGGGCCGTCCCGCTCGGACATCCTCACTCTCGCCTTTGCCGGAGTCTGGCGGAGTGTCGAGCCGCTTCAGGCCGCGCTGAAGGTGGAGCGGGAGGAGGGCGGCAAGCCGGTGGTGGTCGCATCGGAGGCCGCGGCCCTCAACGCCCGCGAGACTCGCCCGTTCCGGATCGAGGCCCGGCTGCCGGAGAAGGATGGCCTGCCCGTCGGCGGCACGTACCATGTCGCCCTGACCGTGACCCAGGCGGGCCGACCGATCTACGCCGTGGCGGCGCTGTTGGCGGTGGCGTGGCCTCTACAGCTCCGCCTGCGCAACTACCCCCTCGAGGGCACGCTCGAGGCGGCAGTCGACGCCTCCGGCCTGCCCGGTCTGGACGACAGCACGTCCACCACGGTGGCGGTCGTCAGCCCGGAGGGGAAGCCGCTGCGCTCCGAGCGACTCACCCTCTCGCCCCAGCAGCCTCAGGGGGCGCTGACCTTCGAGGTCGGGGACCTTCCGCCCGGACGCTATGAGGTTGCGGCCACCGCGCCGGGCCTCCCGAAGCCGATCACCGCCGCCTTCACTCGGCCCGTGCGGCCGGCGTGGCTGGGCTCGAAGCAGGGCCTCTCCGAGCAGGTGCTTCCTCCATGGACGCCCGTGCGGCGACAGGCTGACCGGGTGAAGGTGTGGGGGCGCGAGTACCGCTTCGGTCCGCTGCCCTTCCCGGCCGAGGTGACGGCGGCCGAGCAGTCCATCCTCGCCGGGCCCATCACGCTCCAGGTCGTCGCGGACGGCAAGGCGCGCACCTGGCCCGCCACCGGCGAGGTGAGGTCGGTCAGCGCGAAGCCGAACCGAGCTGTGCTCGCCACGAAGGCGGCCGGCGACGGAATCGTGTGCGAGGGTCGCGCGACGACCGAGTACGACGGCATGGTCCGCAGCGACTTCACGATCCGGCCGACGGGAGTGCGGACGATCGAGGAGCTCAGCCTGGTGGTGCCCATCAAGGAGGAGCACGCGAAGTACCTCTGCTACTTCCCCGGGTCATGGGGCGCTTCGCGGAATGCCGCGGCGCTGCCGCCGGAGGGGTTCACCAGCGCCTTCAAGCCCTTCGTGTGGCTGGGCGATGAGGACCGCGGCTTCGCCTGGTTCTCGGAGTCCGACCGCAACTTCGCCCTCGCCGACGCGAACCAGGCCATCGGCATCGAGCGGCGCGACGGGGTCGTCACGCTCCGGATCAGCATGATCACGGCGCCGCAGCCGGCGGCGCCGCTCGACTACACCTTCGGCTTCCAGGCCACCCCGGTCAAGCCGCTGCAGCCGGACGTCTGGGACTACCGCATCTGCCATCACGGAAGCTACGGCATCGAGGACCAGCCCTGGCAGACCGACCCGGTGCTCACCTACCCAGCAGAGGGCCTCGTCAACCCCGCGCAGGGGACCTTCGAAGCGTGGGTGCGGCCGAAGTTCGACCTGCAGCCTCAGGCCAAGCCGGAGGACCCGTCACGCGGGCGGTTCAACCGCAACCTCCTCGAGGTTCGCCTCCAAGACGAGAGCCGCCTCGGGCTCTACTGGAACGTGGATGACCGCGGAATGCGGATGTACTATCGGCAGGGCCCCGAGAGGCACACCCTCGTGTTCGGCACACCCACCCCCTGGCAGCCCGGGGAATGGCACCACGTCGCCCTGACCTGGGGTCCGGAGACGGTCATCTACCTCGACGGCCGACGGGCCGCCGCGGAGCCCTACCGAGGGTCGGTCGAGGCCAGCCTGGCGGGCGCCGAGGTCGTGCTCGGGGCGGCACCCAGCGACTTCGACCTCGACGAGGTCCGCATCTCCGACGTCCCCTGCAGTGAGTTCGATCTGACTCGCCCGCCGGTCGCCGACCAGCACACGCTGCTGCTCGACCATCTCGACACCGTCATCCCCGCGACCGGCGACCGTCACACCTCCCCCGAGCGCGGACGCCCGGGCGTTGCCGGCGGCGGGAGCACGGTCGAGGGCAAGTTCGGGAAGGCGTACGCCCTCCACGGCGGCGAGACCAAGACCCTCCTCGACCGGCTGGCCGAACTCGGGGTGCGCACGATCTGCTTCCACGAGCACTGGACCGACATCCAGAACTACACCAGCACCACCCATGGGGAGGCGCTGCACAAGCTGGTCCAGGCGTGCCACGCACACGGCATCAAGCTGCTCCTCTACTTCGGCTACCTGATGTCGGACCTCGCGCCGGAGTGGGAGACCTACTCCAACGAGGTGCTCGTCGCGCCGAGGCAGGGCGACTACCACCGCGAGCCCGACCAGATGTGCTACTCCGTGTGCTACCGGAGCGCGTGGCAGGACTTCCTGGCCGACGGCATCGCGCGGATGGTCGACGAGTACGACATCGACGGGGTCTACCTCGACGGCACCGAGTACCCCTGGGGGTGCAGCAACACCCACCACGGCTGCGGGTACCGACGTCCCGACGGGAGCATCGGCCCGACCTACACCCTCTTCACCACCCGCGACATGATGCGCCGCCTCTACACCATCGTGAAGGGCCGCAAGCCCGAGGGCGAGCTGAACGTACACAACTCGACGTGCATGACCATCCCCACACTCGCCTGGGCGACCAGCTCCTGGGACGGCGAGCAGTTCGGCGGCATCGACCGGGGGCCCAACGCACTCGATGTGCTGCCGCTCGACTCCTTCCGCGCGGAGTTCATGGGCCGCCAGTGGGGCGTCCCCGCCGAGTTCCTGTGCTACAACCGGCCGTACACGATGAGCGAGGCGCTCTCGTTCACCTTGCTGCACGATGTCCTGGTGCGCGGGAGTCTGGGTGGCAGCCTCGAGATGGAATCGAAGCTCTGGCAGGGGATGGAGGCCTTCGGCCGCCACGAGGCGCGCTGGCTGCCGTACTGGGCCAACGCGGAGTACGTCACCCTCGGCCCGGACGACACGATCAAGGCGAGCCTCTACAGCCAGGGCGCGAAGGGGGTGGTGGCCGTGGTCTCCAACCTGGGCAAGGTGGAGCAGACGGCCTGGGTCCAGCTCAACAAGCAGCGGCTATCCCTTTCGGCCCAGCTACGGGCAACGGACATGATCACCGGCGAGGCCGTCCCCATCGCCGCGGACGGCGGCCTGTCGTTCCGGCTGCCGTCGTTCGGTTTCCGGGTCGTCTGGGTGAAGCCGTAGACGTTCGCGACCGGGAGATCGCGACGCGGTCGGCTCGCCGGACACGCGCAGCGTGCCGATCAGGGACCTTCGTTGACCTGGGTCCCTGTGAGCCGGAAGCCATCCACGACGGGCGTGGCCGCGGCCCCGGGGGCGGGCGTCAGGCGGAACCACACCCGGATCGCCTGCGCCGCCTTCCGGATGCTCAGGGGGTATGCACGCACGCCGTCCAGGAGGGCGAAGCGCGCGCGCGACTGCACAGTGGTGAACCCGTCGCCAGACGTCTCGACACATACCGCGACGCGACCGCCGTTGAGGTCTGCGGCGACGGCGAGGTCGCCTGGCTTCCCCGGCACGCCCCAGTCGCACGGTGGGCTCACGTACGTGCCGGATGCTGTGTAGGCCACCTTCTGGCTTCCGTACGGCGAAGGGTAGTCGCGGTCCAGGCCGAACTCCGGAGGCTTGAGCGCGCCGCGAAGCACCGAGACCTCGTCCAGCCAGCCCAGGAACTGGAACCCCTCTCCCAGGCCACCCAAGGTCGCGGGTGCGCTGCCCGTCGACGGCCCGAGTGACGAGATGTCGACGGGATTCTGCGGGCCGGCGCTGCCATCGGCGGTGTCCAGTTTCCCATCCGCGTATAGCGACAGCCGCTGCGCCTGCCGGTCGTACACGGCGGCCACGTGGTGCCACTGCCCATCCGCGACAAGCCGACTCCCCAGCGCCTCCCTGTACTGCGCTCCGTCCTGCATGAGCCAGGCGGCCAGCTTGCCCTGCTTGACGTAGACGCAGTATGCGCCTGGTTTGCCCAGCATCACCCGGCTGTCCTGGGCATCGGTGCGGAACCAGCACTGCACCGTGAAGCTCTCGGTCAGCCCGAAGGTGAATCCGCCGGCGTTCCACACAATAACCGTGCCTCTGCCATCGAACCCGTAGCCCTTGCTCCCCGTCCCGTGTCCGGGTTCGCCGCGGGTGACGCCTTCTCCCGAGACGTCCCCGTGGCTCTGGTGTGGACTGGCGTCCAGCACCGGCCCGCTCGCCTCATCAAGCTTCCAGATGCCCAGCGCGCCGCGGTCGTCGTAGACACGCTGGAGCGCAATCGCGCTCCCGTCGCCGCAGTCGATGTCCGACATCGTGGCCCTTCCGCCTGGTGTGCTGCGCCAGTTCGCGTCCACCACCCACTGCAACTGCGTACGGAGCACCTGCTCTCGCACCTCGACACGCGCTGTAGCGCCCTCGATCACCAGATGATGCCGTCGCCCTCTGTATAGAACGTCGGCCTCCGCACGGGGCCAGTCGGCGGGGAGAGCGGGTCTCACCGTCAAGCGCTCCCAGGTGGGCGTTATCCCGAGCACCCCGTTCACCGCGGCGGCGGTCGCGACAACCATGTCTGCCAGGTAGGGCTCCCCATCGCCGCCTGCCATCTCTCCCCTGATGTTGGCGGCGTTGTCGCCCGCCCAGCTGGTCTCCTGTGCGCGCCGGGCGAACAGCTTCAGCCTCCGCGCAGCGCCTTCAGCGTCGCCAGCCCGCGCCCGGCCCACGATCTCCCAGTAGGTCTGAGCCAACAGGCTGCCCCCGTTCATGTAAGTCCCGAACGTCTGCCAGTCCAGCGGGTTGAGGTCCTTCGACACCGGCCACAGCGCCGACAGCCCCGCCACACCCCGGTATCCCTGCTCCGTCTCCAGCGTCCGTATCCGAGCGTCCGCCGTTGCCACGATCTTGCGCGCCTGCTCGGGCGAGGCCACGCCCACGGCGACCGCAGGCCACTGGCAGAGGTCACAGAAGTAGGAGACCTCGCGGCCCGTGGCGTCGATCCAGTCCAGGTAGCGCGGGCCGCCAGGCAGATCCTCGCGCCAGAGAACCTGGTTGAATGCGCGCTTGATCGAGTCCGCCAAAGCGCGGTACTCCCCGGCCTTCTGATCGCGTCCGACGGCTTCCTCCATCTCCGCCAGGTCGCACGTTGCCTTGTAGAAGAAGGCGTTGTAGTACCCGTTCACCCCACCTGTGCTGATCGCATCGTAGTACCAGTGGGCCCCCACGTCCTCGAGCCTGAACAGCCCCTGCTCGTTGCGGCGCTGCACGAAGTACTTCAGCATCCGCTCCAGCGCTGGCAGCACCTGGCGCACGAGGGCCACGTCGCCGCTGTGCACGACGTACGCCCTCGTGCCGATGATCGTGTGGAGGTTGTCGTCCACCCACTCCCCGCCCTGGTTGTAGCCGAAGTGCGCTCGCCCTTTGTCGTCCAGCACGCTGAGCACATGCACCAGGTGTTCCCGGAAGGCGCTCGCGGCATCGTACGGACGCGAGGACAGCTCCCCCGGCGCCGGGACGCCCGCTGCCAGCGCCAGGCCGTACATCCAGCATGACCCCGCGTAGTACCAGCCGTCCGATTCGTTGCCGAAGTCGAACCCCTTCTGGTCGTTGATGGCTCCGCCGTTCAGCACCGATCCGTAGAAGTCCCTCAACGCCCTCTCGGTCTGCTTGTCAGGCAGACCCACCGAAAGCTGGTAGCCCGTCGTCGTCTTCTCGACGGGGCTGATGTTGAGCATGACCCGCTCTACCTGCCCCGCCTTGTGTGACTGAACCGCATCGGGAGACGTCACGGCCCCCGCTTCGCTGAGCCACGCGAAGCTCCCGCGTCGGTACAGGTGGCCGCCTGTCACGTCCAGCCGCAAGTCCGATGGCGCGTGCCAGTTGGTCCACAGCTTGTAGATCGCCCACGTGTCGCGGTCGCGGATCGTTTGCAGGTGGTTCTCCGAGACCCGGCCCGGCAAGCGAATCAGCGCGTACATCGGGTCGGTTCGCGCGATGATCCGCAGTGGGTCGTACCAGATGGTGCTGGTCACGGAGTTGCGCGTCCGCCGGGCATCGAAGCTGAAGAACAGGCCCGGGCTGCCGGACAGCGAGACAGGCACGTCCTTGGTCCACTTCCGCGTCACTTCCCAGACCAGTCTCGACCCGTCTCCAGGCGACGACAGCGTCCAGTCCTCGACCGCAACGACCTCACGGCTCGAACCGGCCGCGAGCTTCACACCCTTGAGGCGGACAGCGGTCCGCCCTGCCTCAAGGGCAACCTGGACGGTGTCGGGCGGGCCCTGCCGGCTCTCGTACCGTTTGCCGTCAGTGCCGACCACATAGGTGTACGCGCCGTTCGCCCAGGGACGGGGCCCGCTGAGGGCGAGGATGGACTGAGGCGTCGGCCCGTTGGGGCCGGCAAGGTGGAGTTCCAGGAGGCGGGGCGAGTTGACGTCGACGACCGCTTTCCCAAAGCGGCCCTCGATGGCGACCAGCCGCGGCCCGAGCCCGGGAGCCTCAACGATGATCTCCCCCAGGCACAGGTAGCCGGGGTACCTCGCCCCGGGCTGGCTCCCGTCCGGGAAGAGCAGCCGCACGTAGCGGGCGCGCGTGGGCTGCGGGAGCGTGTACCGCCAGGCCCTGGCCGCGTCATAGGGCTGGCCGTCGCGCGGAAGCTCGTCGGCGCCGATGCGCCGTGCGTCTTGCCACGAGCCATCGGCTGCGGTCAGGCTGGTCTGGATCACGACGCTCACCGGCGGGCAGTGCACCGAGTCCTCGTACCGCGCCCATGCGGCCTTCACGGCCTGCACCGCGAAGACGCCACCCAGGTCCAGCCGCCACCAGGCTCCCTTGTCCGCGTTCTGGACGGTCTGCCAGTAGTTGCCGTTCTCGTCGGCGACGCCGTCCGACGCTTGCTCTGCACCGTACCCGGGGCCCCACTCGCTCGAGGCCGCCGCCACCGGGAGCGCCGCGTGGGCGGACTGCAAGCTCGACGAGGCGGCTATCAGGGCGACTGTCGCCAGTGCCGTTCGGCACCGCGGCTTGCGCATGCTGCCGACCTCGATGAGGCTGCCGCCAACCGGCGCCAGGAGCCGGTCGACGGGTCAGACCGGGATCACCCACATCAACGGGCGTTCGACATTCATGGGCGCAACAACCACCCATGCGGGATGGAAGTTTGGCGTTGGAACCACAGACACCCTCTTTCCAGGCCGGGCGACCTTCATGAAGCCGGTCTTGCCGGTACTCGTGGCTGTCCCCAGCAGGCTCCGAAGCCTCGGTTCCATGCCGCGTTCCCCGTCCTGTGGGTCATCCTGTCTCGTCTACTCGACAGGTGGGAAGGCCCTGCTCAGTTGATGCAGGCAGAGAAGGCGAGGGGCGAGGAGCCCCGGCGGCGAACTCCGGTGCCCGGCGCGTGCTTGGAACGCCCACCAACGGAGCGCCCGTCTGACATGGGCGCCCCCAGTCGGCACCGGTGGCAAGGCTGCCAGTGCAATCCAACCGGAGATGCCGCCATGACCGAGCTCCGAGTCGAGCCCTACGTCATCCCCGCCGCCGAGATCGGGCCAGAGAACCCCCTCCCGGTCTTCCGTGCTCCACAGCATGACGCGCATATCGACTACAGCGCCCACAGCATCCCCGAAGAGGATCGCCTCGGGCTGGGGTGTGCGACCGGCTACCGGGTCCTGCCCTACCGGAGGCAGGACGGCTACACCCGCCAGCGTGTTCCGCGAGCTCTGACCTCCGTCGTCCTGGAGAATGAGTTCCTGCAAGTCAGAGTCCTGCCTGAAGTCGGCGGGAAGGTGACCTCCATCTTCCACAAGCCGCTGCAGCGCGAGCTCATCTACCGCAACCCCGTCTTCCAGCCGGGCAACCTCGCCCTCCGCAATGCCTGGACGAGCGGCGGCATCGAGTGGAACACGGGCCAGGTGGGGCACCACTATCACACCTGCTCGCCCATCCACTGCGCGCGCGTTGAGGGGCTTGCCGGCGCACCGGTCCTGCGCATCTACGCCTGGGAGCGGATCAAGCGCTTCCCCTACCAGATCGACCTACACCTCCCGGCTGGCTCGCCCTTCCTCTTCGCCCATGTTCGCGTCATCAACCCGCATGACCAGGAGATTCCGATGTACTGGTGGACGAACATCGGGATGCTGGAGCATGACGGTGGGCGGGTGTTGGTTCCTGCCGACACCACCTACCACGGCCTGACTGTGTATGACTGCCCCGTCATCAACGGCCTCGACTATAGCTACTCCACCCAAGTCAAGCGGTCGTACGACCTGTTCTTCCGCATCCCGAAGGACCGTCGCCCATGGGAGGCTTACCTCGACCGCGAGGGGCGTGGCTTCATCCATACGTCCACCTGGCGACTGCGGGGGCGGAAGCAGTTCGCCTGGGGCATGGGGCAAGGCGGGCGGCGCTGGGGGGAGTATCTCGCGGTGCCGGACATGCCCTACGTGGAGATACAGGCAGGCCTGGCCTACACGCAGTCGCACACCATCCCCATGCCCGCCAGGACCGCGTGGACCTGGACCGAAGCGATGGGCTACTTCGAGGCCGACCCCGCGATCGTGCACTCCGACAACTGGCAGGAGGCCTACGCCGAGGGAGAGCGGGTGCTGGAGGGGATGCTGCCACGGCAGGAGGTTGACCGCCTCGATGCGGCGATGGCGGAGGTGATGACGCGAGAGCCGGAGGAGGTGCTCTTCCGGGGATACGGCTGGGCCGCCTTGGAGAAGCGCCGCGCGGCGAGGGCAGGCGAGGACTGCGGCATTCCGTCGGAGTTGCCGTTTGGCGACGATGACCTCGGCGAGGATCAGGAGCCGTGGCTGCAGCTCCTCCAGGCCGGCGTCTTCCCCGAGCGCGATCCCCAGGACGATCCGGGCCAGTTCCAGATGCAGGATGAGTGGCGCGCGTTGCTGGAGGAGAGCATATCCAGCGGCAGGAGCGACCACTGGTTAGGCTGGTTGCACCTCGGGGTGATGAGGATGGAGGCCGGTGACACCGAGGGTGCGAAGGCCGCCTGGGGGAAGTCACTGGAGCGCGCCCGTAACGGCTGGGCTCTCCGCAATCTGTCGGGGATCGAGAGCCGCGCCGGTAACGAGGAGGCCGCCGCTAGCCTGCTGGCGGAGGCAGTGAGTGTGGGGCCGGTCGTCCCGTCCCTCGCCAGCGAGTATGTCGCTCTGCTTCTCAGGCTTGAGCGGTTCGACACGCTGGACGGACTCCTGGCGGGCCTTCCGCAGGACGTGCGCCAGGCCGAGCGCTTGCGGATGGCGGCGGGGTGGGTCGCGCTGCACTACGACCGCTTCGATGAGGTGGAGGAGACGCTGAAGCAGGACTTCGCCACCGTCCAGGAGGGCGAGCTGACGCTGAGTGAGCTGTGGTTCTCGCTCCAGGAGAAGAAGCTGGCCCTGGCGGAAGGGGTCGAGGTTGATGAGGCGCTGAAGGCCCGCGTGCGGCGCGACTTCCCGCCGCCCTACGAGATAGACTTCCGCATGTCGCAGGAAGGGGACGACAAGTACATCCCGCCACAGGCGACCGGGGAGTAGCCGTGGCGAGTCGCGTCGCCTGCGCCGAGCTTCACGCCCGCTCGCCCATCGGCCTCGCCACCCCGTATCCACGGGCACGGCGCCACCGCCCAGCACGCGATGACCGACCAGGAGATACCCGCTAACCTATTCGCAGAACTTGACGTACGCAACTGTGTCGGGCGGCCGGCGCGTTCCTGGCCACGGAAGCCAACTTCCGCAGGAGGCGCTGGCCGCCTGAGCCCGGAAGTAGCGAGAGAGCCGTCTGCATTTCCAGTTGAGAACGGACACATACTGAGGAATGGCCTGTGCCGGACTTGCCGCTGTCCGTTCGCAGGGAACACGGGGGGGCAGACCATGCGGAAAGAACGTGTGCCTACGCCACTGTGGAGCCGTGTCAAGGCATGGTTTCGGTCACACAGAAGGACACTGCAGGATGTTGGCGGGGTTCTCCTGGCGCTGTGCCTCGCGCTGGTGGTCCTCTTCGGCGCCGAGCCGTTCGGGACACACTTCTACCAACTGAGGCACGGCGAGGTCTCGCTCGGTGACGTCTTCAACGGCTTCCTCCTTGTGGTGGCCCTCTTCGCGGCGTTCCTCGCGTTGCGGCAGTTGTGGGACTCCGCGGCCACTGCCAAGGCGACGTTCGTGAAGGATCTCTACTCGCGCATGTTCGCGGACGCGGACATCCGAGAGGCCTTCTACCTCGTGGAGTACGGAGAGTTCGTGTGGGACGAGACGCTCCGAGGCTCCGAGAATGAGAGGAAGGTAGACCGCCTGCTGGGCTTTGCCAACCTGGTCTGCGGGTTGTGGGACAGAGGGAGCGTCCCGCCCGCTGATATGCGCCTCTTCGACTATGAGTTCAGGAGGATCCACCGGAACGAGGGCGTCCAGGAGTACCTGTCGGACCTGCAGGGCTGGTACCGTCGGGACGGTGCGCGCGAGGACCCCTTCAGCAGCTTCACACGCTACTGCAAGGGGCAGGGGTGGAGCGGCCAAGGGCTCGACAAGTGGTCGCCCGACTCGCTGCGCCACAACCTCGCACGTCTGGTGCGTATGGCCACCATGGTAGCGGGCCCTGACTTCGCTGGCGCAGTAAAGCACGCTATCGAAGGCGAGCTCCGCCTGAGAGCCCGTCTGGAGACCGTGGACACAGTCGTGGTCAGATACCCCGTTGCCACGCTACTTGGCGAACTGGTCGGCAAGATCCGTTGGGCTCATGCGGACCAACCGCCGGAACGGGTCATCCAAGCCGCCCTGCCTTTCGCGGAGTGGCAGTACGGCACTTACGCTCTTGAGCGCGGCCTTGATGATGTCGGGTGGGGAAGAACGGGTCGATTGCTGAAGGCTCACCCGCAGTCGGCTGGTGACCTGGTTGAGGCGCTATGGTCAGTCGGCCTGCTGTTGATAGCTGAGCTTGGCGCCGACGCTGACAATGCCGCTAACGACATGCGCGCCGCGCTGCCGGAGGCGGACCCCGGAGGGGCAATCCGGGAGGTGGCTTCTCGAACGCGGCAGTGCATCGCCGGGCTCGCAACCCGCAGTTGGGAGGTGCCAGGGCCGCCCGATGACTGGGAGGCGCACAAAGTCCGCCTCTGGGAGAACGCCGTGGTGATGGCGCGAGCCCGTTTCGAGCTCGAGGAGGCTGGTGAGGCTCCCCTCGCAGTCTTCACGAGCCTACTTAGGCACGTCGCGGAAGGTCGGACGTGGCCGCTTCCTCACCCAGGCAACGATGACTTCATGGCGCGTGGCCAGGCGGTTGCACTGGCGTTCGCGCAGACCGACCCCCGTCGCCAACCGGTTGGCCCTGCAGCTCCCCAAGCACACGCGGAGTTCCTCTCGGACCCTCTCGAGATCCTCAACATCGGTAACGCCTTCGGTACTTGCCTGCGTCTCGCGAGGAGGGGCGACGCAGAGGAGACCCGTTCTGTGCTGGGGTGGGCCACCAACGCCAACATCCGCGTCATCGCCGTAGTCGACGCCGGTAGGGTCGTACGGGCAAGACAGACCCTGGGACTCTGTGCAACCGAGCCGGTCGCTGTCCTGTTTGGCCCAGTCTACCCGCCCGACTGCTCGGAGAACCTGCGGAAAGCCATCGCCAAGTTCCGGGGTGACTTCCTGAGGGCTACTGGGCTAACCCAGGTTCCCTGGCGTAAGCACCGGGAGGGGGTGGAGATGACGTGTGTGGAGGCGTACAACTCGGGCTGGCAGGACGACGAGGCTGAGCAGACGATGTAGCCGAAGACTGCTCTGCGGGCTCCCGCAGGCAGCGCGGCGCGTCGGCCTGCCGCGATGCGCGGAGCGATGCGGGCTGGGGCTGGCGGAGGGCAAGGAGCCGGGCTGTACTGCTACGCCTGGGAAGCCCCGGTTGGCCGGTCAGCCCGCCTCGGCAGGTCGTCCCTCAAGGCGGCCGATCTGGGCAACAGGGGACCGTGCCATTCTCCCGACGCCACCCAACGTACGGGAGGCTCGGCCACTCCTTGGGCCGCGAGTAGACCGTTCTGCCTTGCCCTACTCCATGTCGGGGTCTCGCCCCGAGTCGGCACCGCCGGCTGCCGCCTTGGGGGCGAGCGTTAGCGAGAGGTCGTCAACCCACAACTCGCGGTCGGACGTTCCCACCGAGAACCGGACGCTCTTGGCCGAAAGCGCCGGTGTGAGTACCACGCTGTACTCGCGCCACTGGTCGTTCACGGTGACCGTAGCCGCCGCCGGAGTGCCATCCGCCGCGGCATCATACAGCCCCAGCCACGCTGAGCCCGTGCCCCTGAGCCACGCCTTCAGCACGAAGCTGACGCCCGGGAGGACCTTGCAGCCGTACGGCGAGTAACAGTGCAGCCAGCCCCCCTCTCCGGTCCGCTCGAGCCGCGCGCAGACCTCTCCACCGTGGGCCTGCGCTTTCCCGTGTACCATGGTGATGGTGGCCTTCTCCCCGTTCAGCTCGAAGAAGTCCGGCTTCTCCGCCCCCGCTTGCAGGCCCAGCTTCTGCACCCACTCATCGCGCACGGGGCTTTCGTGCTCTAGCCCACCGTTGTTGAGCAACTCGCCGGCCAGCTCCGGCCCAACCGCGCTCTCACTCAGTCTCACCATCCCCACATCGTCGTAGTCCGCTGTGCTCTCGGCAAGGGCACGCAGGACAAAGCGGATCTGCTTGCAGTCCTCGGTTGGGAAGTAGACGCCACCATACTGGGTCCACTGCGGCGTGAGATCGAACGTCTTCACGTAGTAGCCCGCCATGGCCTTGCCGCCGTACTCGTAGGCGAACAGACCCCCGCGCCCGCTGCCCCGCGCCCACACTGACATCTGGAAACACACGCCGAGGCCCGTCTGGTAGAAGGCCTCGGAGAACACCTCCGGGTTCTGATTGCCGCTGCTGACCCGCATGAACACGCTGCCGGAGTGGGCGTCTGCCCCCCGTACCATCTCGATGGTCGCCTCGGAGGCGGACGGCAGCCCGGCCCAGCCGCCGGGCACAAAGTCGCTCTTCACTGTCCAACCCTTGTAGGCGTAGACCACGCTGCCCAGTGGTGCCACAGACTCGAAGCTGCGGTTCCCCAGTAGCTCCTCACCCGCGAGGTCCGCAGCCCGCGCGGTCGCGAGCCCTGCGGCCAGCATGAGACTGCAGACCGCCATCATCGCGCCGGTAGCCTTCACCCGGTCATCTCCATGGCGGACGGACCATCACGCTCTCCGCTACCGCTCGAACCTCAGGTTCCCCCATGTCGAGGGGTTGCAGAAGACGTCTGCCGTGGTGGCGAAGTGCAGCATCTGACAGTCCCGGCCCGCCTGCGTGTCCGAATCATCCACACCGATCTCGGAACCAATGGTGTGGCCTGCCTCCAGGTGTGAGAGCATCAGTTCCGAGAGCGGGACCGCGATCTCCATCACGTACCCGCCGGGGCTCTTCTTGACCGCGGTCTTCGCTGCCGACCCATTGGCCAGACGCGAGACGGTATCGTACTCCTGACCCTCCACCCCGAAGGTGTACTGCGCGTCGCCGAACCCGAGGGACGTCGTCTTGTTGTTCAGCGCTGAGAACCACAGCTCAACCGCATCCTCGTTGTACACGAGTGCCGCGGCCTGGTCGTTGTGCACGTTCTCGTCCGTCACCGCAACGGCGAAGTAGATGCGTTCGTCGTCCCAGGCCGTCCTGAAGGCATAGGACAGGTCCTGGTCGTTCCTTGCGGCATCTGCCTCCGAGCGGGCGGCGACGATGCTCCGGCCCTCGTAGGCAGGCAGTCCCTGCCACTCCGCAAGGTCGCCATCCACCTGTACGGTGCTCAGCCTCTTGCAGATCACGAGCTGCTCAGTGGGCGGGCGCTCCTCCCGGCCCGGCGCCAGGTCATCGCTCGCCCGCCGGATGCACTCGCGCAGGATGGGGAGACTATGGCGGTCGCGCCACAACTTCTCGCAGACACCCCACCAGACCCAGGCACGCGTCCTCCGAGCCTTCTGCACCTGCTGGAGGAACTCGGCCCCGTCCGGCGTGTCCGCGAGCGGCACGTGACTCATCGCCTTCCTGTCCCTGACCGAGAAGCGAGCAGCGTCCAGGCCCTCCACACAGACTGGGTAGGTCGTAAGGGGCACATCGGCGGTTTGGGCCGAGGAGGCCTTCAGCGTGCGCACCTCCCCCATCATGTCGGTGAGCGTGACCGCCGTGCCCGCCGCAGGCAGCGTCAGCAGTTCGTCCGGGCCGGTTGACTTCCAGAGGAACGCGAACTCCTTGCCCTTCTGGCGGAAGCGGTACAGGTAGCTGTTCTTGCCGATGTCCCTCGCGCCGGCGAACTCGGCTTCCGGCAACCTTGACGCGAGGACAGCAAACGCCGCATACGCGGGCTTCGGCTCACGGTTGAAGTGCACGAGGCCCTCCGAGCAGCAGCCCGGCGCAGTGTCATATCCCATGTCCTTGAGAGGGTACTGCAGCATCGGGATGCCGTTCCCGGCGCCGAGCAGGTACTGGCGCACGGTGAACATGGCCTGATCGTGCAGAGCGGCCCGGTCGTTGCCGGCCGCAAACCAGCCGTACTCCGTGCACCAGACCCTCTTCTGCGGGTACACGTTGTTCCGCTTCAGGATGTCGGTGTAGTTGTCAACCGCCTGCGCGGCGCCTTTCATGAGGAAGCCATCAATGTCCGGTGCGCAGAAGGTGTACGGGTGCAGGGAGATGTTGTCAATGCAGTCGCCGGCCAGCTCGTAGAGCTTGGTGTACCACTCAACGACCCCCGGACCGCCCCCGCCGGCGCCGAGCGTGTTCACGGTACAGCCCGGGTCAGCCGCCTTCGCAGCCTTGTAGACCGTCCGGTACGCTTTGGCGCAGTCCTCCGCGGAGATCGCCCCGTTGAACTCGTTTCCGAGCTCGTATACCTTGACCTTGCCCTGGTGTTGACTCACGAACTCGAACGCCTGCTGGTAGCACTTCTTCTCCAGCTCCTCGGTCCATCCGCTCTTGCGGATGTCGTCCAGCAGGTACTGGACCACGTACCATAGCACGTACTCCCCGTTGCCCTGGGCGTAGAGCTGCTCCCACTGCTCAGGCCCATTGCATCGAACGTACCGTGCGCCCAGGTCGCGCACGAGCTCGAGGTCCGCCTGGATGTCCTCCTTACCGGACACCCAGAACTGGTGGTTGATCCCCATGATCGGGCTCAACACGGCGGGGCGCGGCGGTATCCGCGAGATGCTGATGGCTTGTCTGTCAACTACAACCGGACCCCGCTTCAGGGTGAACTGTGCCTCAAACCACCCCAGCCTGCCGCGCAGACAACGACCGAGGTCCACCGCCGCCGTCTGGATGCCGCTCTTCCTCGGGAGCTTCATCGGCTGGTTCTCGGCCACCGTAGTGCCCCAGAAGTCCGCGATGGCATAGGAGAGGGTGTACTCGTCACCTGGCGGCAGGGCGTTGTCGAGCGTCACCTGCAGGCGCTTCGCCTTCCACGGGCGTGGAAGCCCCTCTAACCGCTTGATCAGCACCGGGCGCAGAGGAAGCAGGACGGTGAAGTGCGCGTCGTTGTTGGCGGTTACCGCCTCGCCGTCTTCCTCTGCCTGCACCTGTGCTGCGAGCCGGTACCAGCCCTTCTCGTTTGTCGGCGTCGGCAGCGTGCCTGCGAGCACACTGCTTGCGCCTGCCGCCACGGGACTGCCGTTGAGAACCGCGAACTGCCTGCCGCTCTTCCAGCCGCCGATGGTCACAGTGAAGGGTGGCGAGGCGCTGGTGCCCACATTCCGGACTGGCAGCGTGAGTCTGACGGCGTCGGGTGCGGGCTGTGGGTCAATCCGGATGTCGGATGGCGAAAGCGAGAGGTCAAAGCCCCGGGCCTCAGGGAAGTCGCACACCACCTGCGCCTTCGTCCAGCAGATCAACCCAGCCGTGGACGACGCCTCGGCCTGGGTCTTCAGGACCAGTTCCACGTCCCTGCCGGCCAGGAACGTGATGTCTTCGTCATACTCGCCGCCGACGCCGTCCCGGATGCCCTGCAGTTGGATGTCCTTGAGGTATGTGACCTTGAACGGCGTCTCCGGCAGCACGTAGCCGATGGCCATGTGGTGCATCCAGTTCTGCTTGCCGTGAGCGCTGCAGACGAACCGTATCCTTTCGGCCTTCGGCAACTGCAGCCCGAAGCGGCCTCGGATCGTGGTGGGGTAGTCGCCGGTCTGCACGGGCGTATAGAGGGTCTTCGCATAGACGCGCTTGTCGGTCATCTCGACGTCGTACCGGTAGTCCGCCAGGCTGACCTGCAGCTGGTCCTTGCCGAAGACGAAGTCGTTCTGTCCACTGGCTTCCCACTTGGCGTTGCGAGCCATCTCGATCAGGTCGATGACCTGTCGGTTCTCGGCGTGTACGCAGACCGGAGTCACGACCACCAGTGCACCGAGCACGGCAAGCAAGTGCGTGAACCTCATGTCCCTGCCTCCGGGGAGCGGCACGGCATCACAGTTCGGGGTGCCTACCCGGTCACCTTCACAGTGCGCTCCGGGCCATGAACCATGGGCCCTGGTCCACCTGGAAGGGGAGTCTGGGGCCTGTGGCGGCGGCGAACGTGGAGACTGCCCCTGGCGCGGGAGGCGGAGCTTGCGAACCGGGGAATGGCGTGCTCATCTCCTGCGCGGGCCCAGAGGTTGGAAGATGCACGGCATCGGGGGAGCGTGGGCCGAATCCGGTTCCCCGGCCCATGGGTTGAGTGGGCTGAAGGGATGACGGCAAGGAGCGAATGGGTATGGTGTCCCCGTGTTCTTTCCCCGTATTCCGTCAGTATGGTGTCCCCGCATTCCGCGTATTCCTCCCGTATTCCAGGTGGGGTCTCCGGGAGGCACGCCGGGCCGCCGGCGGCGAGCCCGGCGCGGAAGGAAGGAGAAGCCGGACCAGAAGGATGGCCTGCGGGAGCAGGTTGGGGGAGCGGCAGGTCGCTCCAGCGAAGGCCGGACGGACGCCAGGTCGTGAAGCCGCGACTCCGGTCAGAAGGATGACGTCGGGCAATGCGGAAAGTGTGCGCCAGGTCGTGCGATTCGCCATTAGAGTCGGGAGGGCACGGGAGATGAAAGCAGTCGTTGCGTTGGCGATGGTCGTCGCCCTGCTACTCGGTCTGTCTGCCGCCTGCGTCTGGGCGGCACCGTGCGCGCAGTGCAATGCCGAGCTACCGGACGGGGCCAAGTTCTGCCCAGAGTGCGGCGCCAAAGCGCAGCCGGCCAACTGCCCGAAGTGCCAGGCGAAGCTGCCCGCAGGCGCGAAGTTCTGCCCGGAGTGCGGACAGAAGGTGGATACCTCCGCTGCGCCCACGCCTGAAGTCCGGGCGGCGCCAGGGCCCAGGCCAAAGCAGCGCTATGAGGGGATCTTCCCCGTCGCGCTCTATGGGAGTGGCTACGGCCCGCTGGGCGAGAAGGACCTCGAGTCCGAGGCGGCGCGCGAGTGGCAGAAGCGCTTCCTGGAGACCCTCAAGGACCTGGGTTTCAACACGATTGCGGGCAGTGTCCCCAAAGGGATGATCAGCCTGGCGGAACAGGCGGGCATGTATGTGATCACCGGGGGCCACGACCCCAAGCCGCTGGGGAAGCCCGACCTGACCCCGGAGGAGGCGCGAACGGCGCTGGCCGACGTGGATGCGGTCTGCCGCGAGCACAAGAACGTCATCGCCAGCATTCTCTACGCGGACCCGGTAAAGCCGGAGTGGCTCCCGGCCTGGAGGGTCTATGGCGGTGTCTGGAACCAGATGCACCCCGACGTGCCGCTGCTGGCCACGTATGCGGACGCCGCGCAGTGGAAGCAGTTCGACGGCGCAGCGCCGATCGGGGCCGCCCAGGGGTGGGTCTACAAGTGGCGCGAGAGCACGACCTGGGAGCAGGCCCTGACGCCCCCGGTCTGCATTGGCCCCGATTGCCGCGGCGGGCGGACGGCCATGCCCGGCCTACCCATCTGGCCCTGGATCCAGTGCTTCGGCAACGGCTGGGGCTTCCGCTGGCCCACCACGGCGGAGTACCGCGCGGCGCACCACCTGATCCTGGTGGAGGGCGTCCGCGGGGCGTTGTGCTTCATGTGGGGGCAACCCCGTGCCGGATCGCCGGAGTTCCTGGCCAACGAGCGGAACGAGCCAGCGCAGCAACTGCTCGACCTGAAGCCGATCGTCCGTGAGTTCGGCGCGATCGGGACGGAACTGCTGGGCTACGAGATCGACGACTCCCGCCCCGTATCGGCCGGCATGGGGGCCGCGGCGAGTCTCTATGTGCATAGGACCGACCCTCGCAAGGTCTACATCATGATCGCCAGCCGCGACGTTGAGGACCCGCAAGAGGCGCCGATCAGCTTCGACAGCCGTGGCGAGCAGGGCATCACCGGTCTCCAGGACTTCATGGACCACTCGGTGATCCCCGCGCGGTACGAGGGCGAGAACGTGGTGGCCAAGGTCGAGCTGCAGCCTGCCGCGGGACGGCTGCTATCGCTCGTCATGCGCTGATGGCCGCAACTGACGAGGAAGCCTGACGAGCGCGGTGCCTGGTTGCGGTTGGCCGGCCAGTTGCTGCGGGGCAGGTGCGTCAACAGGGATGACGACCATCGGCGGCGCATACAACAGGGGACGGCAGGACCGTGTTGACGAGGTGTCGCCATGCGTATCCGGACGCTCGCCGGCATCTGTGCCTGGTCTGGTCTCCTGGCTGCTGGGGCGGCTTTCGGGGCGGATCAGCCCGTCGTTCCGCCTTTGGCCAGGACACTCGGTCTGGTCGAGGCTGCTAGCGAGGTGGACGCCAACGGGGTGTGGGAGACGACAGTCGCCCTTCCGGCTCTCGATCCCCAGGAAGCCCCGGTGCTGTATCTTCATGCCTTTGCCCAGGCCGGCGGGGGCTGCAACTACGTACTGCGAGTGCTGATCAACGGGGTCCCTCTCACCGAGACGCCCTTCCGGCGACGCCTCCTGAACAAGCTGCCCTGGTTCGATCCGCCCGGTACCGAGTACCACTTCGCGTGGTACGACTCGCCCCGCCAGCGCTGGATGACCATCTTCGGCCAGCGAGAGCCGCTCGATTGGGGCGGCACCGGTCGCGATACGGAGTTCATCTATGACCTGACGGGACTGGTCCAACCTGGGGAGCAGGTCCGGATCGGCTTCGCCCATGCGATGCCAGAACTGCCGGCAGCCATCAAACGCGATCGTGCGCCCCTGGTCATCTCCCAGGCCCAGCTCGGGGCGCTTTCCGTCGCCGAGGTTGACCGGCTGCGTCGCGCTGTCGAGGAGACGGACACCATGAAGGCGGTGCCGGTCCAGGCGGAGCTTCCGGCCGATGTCCGACCCGAGCAGCCGCCTTACGAGGTGGTCTGGTCAGGACGCAACGAGCAGCCACCCGCCCAAGTGGCTTGCGGTGATCTGCAGGGCTGGACCGCCCTGGTCAGCGGCGAGGCGCAGGTGTCGGTGCAAGCCTCCGCCGAGAAGCTCATCTGGCGTCCGCGCACGGCTAGGGTCTCCTACTCCGGCTCGGGCTCAACGGCCACGATCCTGCTCCGGCCGCCACGGCCGATCATGCTTGCCGAGCCCTTTGATGCCGCCAACCTGTGGGTCTATGGGGGCTTTGACCGCAACAAGAGCCCGCAGCCGCAGGTGGTCGCGTATGTCGAGGATGCGAGCGGCCGCGACGTCAGCCTGGATCTCGGGCCGGTCACCAACTCCTACTGGTGCCTGCTGCACGGAGTGCTGAACCGGGAGTTGCTGTCCGCTCTCCGTCTGCCGGCGAGGTTCACGGGTCTGGCCCTCACGGTTGGCCCGGCGACCAGTCCCGGCGCGCTGCACCTGGAGTCCCTGGCCTTCTACCGACAGAACCGCAAGCCGTTCGTGGCGAACACGCGACCGAAGCCGCCCGCCTTCCCGGTCTCGGATGACGGCCTGCTACCCACACCACCCCCGGGGACCAGGGCTGAGGTTCAGCCCCAGGGCCGTGGCGCCCTGTTCATCTCCACCGCCGCAGACGGTGTGTTGCGCTTTGCCGTCGAGCCGGAGAAGGGCCTCTTTGCCGGGATCTCCGTCCAGTGGCAAGGGGGAAGCCGGTTTCAGCCCATGGCCGGCGGTGAGGTGCTGGTGGAGTCCGCGGACGGACCCGGGGAACTGGTGTCTACCTCGCTCAGGAACGGCAAGCTCCTTGCCCGCTGGCGTCGTGGGGTCGAGTATCAGGCCACCTACTGGGTGCGCGGACGATCGCTGGTGGTGGATGTCGAGGCCAGCGGCGGACAAGCGACCGGTCTCAGCTTCGGACGCGTGGCCGGGCTGGCAGGGGCCAGAGCCATCGAGGTCCCGTACCTGACCTTCGGCTACTCCCAAGGCCCGGCGATCGCCTGCGGCAACGGGCTCTTCGCGTCGGTACTCCCCGATTGGTACCACTGCCGGTGCAGCCTGGTCAATGGGGCCGTTCCTCCCGCTGCCGAGGGGGAGATCGGCTTGATGGCCGGCACGAGCTACCTGCCCCTCACCCGCGGCCGGCGCAACGATCTGCACGACCGCGTTCTGGTGACGGTCTCTCCGGACTTCGCGCAGGTACTGCCCAACATCCCCAACCCGCCGGCGCCGACCAGGGAGCGCTTCGCCCCGTACCTCTTCGTTATGGCGAGCACTCTGCAGCCTAACCTGTGGACGACGATGAAACGCCATGGCCTGGACCATGTGATCTCGTGCGACTTCGCCGGCATCAATGTCCAGGACTACGCAGAAGGTTTCTCCGCGAGATGGCGTCCGCATCCTTCATTGGCGATGCAACAGGTGCAGGAGTACCGCCGCCACCTCAAGGACCTGGGCTATCTGTTCGGGGTCTATGCCGACTTCAACGACTGGTTCCCGCTGAACGAGTTCTTCGATGAGGACTGCATCTCACTCACCTCGCAAGGCGACCTGGTGGAAGCGTGGTACGGCAACTACCGCACCAAGCCCAACTACCTGCCGATCCTGACGCGCCTGGTGGGAGCGAGAATCGAGCAGCATTACCCACCGGACATCGTCTACATGGACACCCACACCTGCTACGGTCCCCAGGCGGCGGACCACGAGGCCGGCGTGTGGGGGGCCGGCATCGGCCGGGACCAGGTGTATGCCAACGGGGATTGCATCCTGGAGGCCCGGAAGTGGTATGGCTCGGTGATCAGCGAGGGCGCGGTGCGCTGGATCTATGCCGGTCTGGCCGACATTGACTATGCCTCTCTCTTCATGTCCCAGCCCGCCGCGGACCAGTCGCCCCTGGTGGACTTCGACCTGCTGAAGATCCACCCGCTCAACCTCGGCACCATGATGGGGTACTCGCCCTCTGTCTTCTTCCGGGACGACGCCCCGCGCCTCAGTGCCCTGTACTCCGACACCGGCCGGAGCCCTGCGCCCCAGGAGTTCTACCAGTACGTCTCCGCCAGCCTGGCCTATGGTCACATGCTGATGCTGGGCTACGGGTACCTCCCACCCCTGTCGCGCATGATCCACCTCTACGCCCTCATGCAGGGCGTCCAGACGCGGTATCTGGCCGATCGCGTGCTGGAGATCAGCTATCACGACGGCCAGGCCTTCCTGCCGACCAGCCGAGCCCTGCAGACCGACGCCACCAGGCGGCGTCGGGTCCGGGTTCGCTATGCGGGCGGCCTGACCGTGCGCGTGAACTACCACCCGACTGAGAAGTGGACTGTGGACGGGTACGAACTGCCGCCATATGGCTGGCTGATCACCGGCCAGGACGGGCTGCTGGCGTTCAGTGCGCTGTTGGACGGACGCCGCGTGGACTACGTGCGCTGCCCGGAGTACCTCTACCTGAACTCCGGCGGCAGGCCCGCGCAGGTTCAGGGACTCGAGGCCAACGGGGCCGTGTTGCTGAAGAAGGAGCGTGGCGCCTGGCGGCTCATTCCCTGCGGCGATCTCGGGCCGTGGGAGTACTACCCGGCTGTCGGGCTACCTCCCTTCCACCGGGACATGCGCCTGCAAGCGGTGCCGCCCACTCGCGGGGTCTCCGCCCTCGCCTTGGGCACGCAGGCCCTGCTGGGCAAGTCACCGGACGAGGTCACCGTCACCGCTCTCGATGAGGCCGGGCACAGCGTGGAGGCTCAGGGGAAAGCCACCGCCGGCAGACTGGTCATGACGCCGACTGGAGAGGTGGTGGACTACCTACTCAGGTGAAGCCGCGAGACGCAGTAGGTGGTTTCCGGGAGAGACAACCGGAGGCTGACCTTACCCCCTGAAACGAGTCCGGGTTCTGTGTTAGGATCCTGCGGCACCTCCAAGCTCAATGGCGACGATGGCGTCATCAGCTACGGCAAGGGCGGCCAAGTCTCCATTCCCTTCACTCGCTCGGCTCGGCTGCGCAGTGGCGAGCAGGCGGTGCAGGCCGCTCGGCAGTGCTACTTGGGCCAGAGCTCGTGCACGAGGCGCGCTGAAGTCTCGACGATCTTGTACCCGGCATAGGGCTCCAACCGGCACCAGTAGATGGCTTCCCCCGAGTAGCCGCCACCCATCAGCCCGGGGATGGTGGGGCAGTAGCCGGAGAAGCCGTCGGCGAGTTGTGCGATGGCCGTCACCTCGGCAGGGCTGCGGCGGCGGATGTCGAGGCCGAACTGGCAGTACAACTCGCAAGGGTTGGTCAGTATCGCATAGCCGCCAATGCGCACGGCGTGGATGGCCAGTGTGTCGAAGGGGGCGTCCTGGAACTCCTCCTGCAGCCCCAGCACGCCTGATCGGGCCAGGATGTACTGCCAGCGCCCAGCCTGCTGCTCGCCGTCTGCCACCACTTGCCGCGCACGGGTGAGGGCGTCATCTGTGGGAAGCCTGACGGCGAGAGCGAGGTCTTCCCAGTTGTGGGAGAAGACGGGGTCGGCAATCAGGGGGGCCTCATGCAGTAGCTTCAGTGTCTCTCCGGCCAGCAGGGCCCCGACCTCTCGCAGGCGGCGCTCACCCTCCCAGCGACGGACGGCCCCGAGTTCGTTCCACGGCGAAGTGTCGCCGCTGGCGCCCTGTAGGTAGAGGACGGGCAGGTCCCCGCGCAGGGCCTCCCGCAGCAATCGTCTGGCCTCGCCCGGGAAGTCGGCCGAGGCGAAGGATGCGCTCTCGAGGCAGGTGGCGTGGCAGCAGTTGGCGTGCATGATCGCGATGTACTGGTCGTCTTCGTCCACCGCGAAGCAGACCGTGTGAGTGGGGTCGTGGGGGCCCTCCAGGCCGGTGAAGTCGGGGCGCGTGGCGTCGCCGTACATGGTATGGGAGCCATCGGCCCAGCAGAGCCGGCGGTTGTAGCCGATCTGGGCCTTGCCCTGTGCCCAGCCGAAGCGCGCCGGACGGGCGCGGCTGGCCGCCTCGGCCGCAGCCTCCACCAGGCACTCGTGCAGCCTGGACAGGTACGCATCGTTCCTGTGCGAGTCAGGCAGAAGGCCCAGGGTGTCGGGGCCATCGTGGGTGTGGGTGCTGGTGAGGATGACACGGCGATCGGGGACCCCGGCAGCCGCCCCAATGGCCGCTCGCACCTCGCGCATGTAGGCCGCCTCGAAGAGGCCGGCCAGGTCGAGGCTGACCAGCAGGAGCGCGAGCCGGTCGTCGGCCAGGTAGAGGACGTTCGCCTCGAGATCATCGCGGATGCGCTCACAGAAGCGTCGGTGCAGTTGTCCGGCGAGGTCATCGCCGGGGTCGCAGTTGATCGTGCGTACTGCGCTTCCGGCCTTCATGGCTGGCTCTCCTTACCGATCGCGACTGCGACAAGGCCCCGCGGCCTCGCTTGTCTTGCCATTCCCACCCCGCGCACCTGCAGGACGGCTGTCCCTCCCGAAAACCCCCTCTCGCCCGGAACTGCGACGCTTGTCCTGCCGCAGGGCAGTGCACACGACCTGCCGAAGGGCCCCATCCACTGTGATCCTCGACCTTCCGGATGGGGCGCATCTTGCTGATCACTACGGCCCGTTCCTTCCTCGCCCTCCTACTGCTTCCCTTCGGCACTCGCCTCTCCATGCAGCTTGAGATCCTCGCACTGAGGCACCAGTTGGCCGTCTACCGGCGCTCAGGGGCAAAGCCACGCCTGAAGCCGGTTGACCGCCTCTTGTGGAGCTGGCTTCCCCGCATCGGGTCCGGCCGGCGGGAGGCATTGGTCTTCGTTCAGCCGGCCACCCTCCTCAGGTGGCAGCGTAGGCGCTTCCGGGAACACTGGACGAGGCGGAGCCGAAAGGGCAGGTCGGGGCGGGGCGCCCGTCAGTCCCGTTGGAGATCAGAGAGCTGATCCGGAGGATGTCACGAGCCAACCTCACCTGGGGAGCACCTCGGATCCTGGGGGAACTGCACACGCTGGGGATCGAAGTCGCGAAGTCATCGGTCGAGAAGCACATGGCTCGACACCGCAAGCCGCCCTCCCCCACCTGCCGAGGGTTCCTCAAGAACCACGCGACGGACCCGGTCGCCAGCGACTTCTTCGTCGTGCCAACGGTGCGGTTCAGATCGCCGATATCCCCGAGGTGGGCGGCCCGCATCTCCACTGCGAGCGCAAAGCCGCTTGAACACACCCAACTGAAGTTCCACATCGCATCTCGGGGGCACGCTTCCTGACGCACCTACCGTGCCTGCACTCTGCCGACCGAGCCCTCAGGCAGCACCGTTCCCTCCCGCCAGCCACCCACGAAGCCGGTGATATGGTCTGCCAGCCGACCGACGCGAGGCTGGGCTGCGGCACCAGCCTGACTCTGAGGACGCATCTGCTTCGAGATGGAGTCTCCGGGAAGGACAGGCACGTCTCGTGCAAGGCATCAAGGCTGGCTGGTGGCCGCGGGAGGTTTGATGGTCCCTCCCCCAGGTAGCACAGGCGCAGGCGCCGAATACTGGTCTTGACTGGCCCCGGGCTCCGGGCTGCGCCATGGAAGGTGACTCCGCTTGGAGTCCGAGCCGCCACGTCGGGCTGCTCTGACTAGGAGACGGGCCGGCACCTCGTGGCCTGACGCGTCACGGCCGTTTCGGAGAGGGCGTACCGGAGGGTCCCCATGCTGCGTGCTTGGCTGTGCGCGGTTGCGCTGGGTCTGTTCGAGAGCGCCTGGCCGGCAGAGCCGGTCCAGATCCAGGCCCCCCTGGGCGTCGCCCCGATCCAGTTCGCCGTCGGCGACCTCCACGCGGCGTTGGCCGCAAGCGGCTACGAGATAGGCGCGCGACCGGGCGCCAGGCGGATCATCGCCGCCGTCGTCGGCACGCCGGGGCTGCCGGCCGGGGTGAAGGTGCCCGACCAGCCCGAGAGCTTCACCATCGTCCCCCGCCCTGGAGCAGGGCGGCTGTTCGTCATCGGTCGGGATGCAACCGGCGCGATGTACGGGCTGCTGGAACTCGCGGAGTCTGTCAAGCGAGGCACGGCGCTGGACAAGGTCCGGGGATGCAGCCAGGCTCCTTTCACGCAGTTTCGCGCGCCGAACCCCTTCTTCTCGCTCCCCGACCCGGTGGTCGATGACTGGGACCACTGGTGGTTTCGGTCGGAGGACTTCTGGCGCACCTATCTCGACCTGCTGGCCCGCGCGCGGTTCAACTGGATCGACCTCCACGGCATGCTCCACATTCGAGGGCGCTGGAGCTTCCCGGCCATCTACCCCTACTTCGTGGACAGCAGGAGCTTCCCCGAGGTCGGCATCGACGACGCCCAGAAGGCCCGAAACCTCGCGATGCTCCGGCGGGTGATCGCGATGGCGCGGGACCGAGGCATCAAGATCGCCCTGATGAGCTACACCACGAGCTGGAACGTCCCCGGTGCGGCGAAGGCGCCGTACCCCGAGACGGAAGAGAACCTGGCCCGCTACACCCGCGAGTGCGTCGCCGAACTCCTTCGCAACTGCCCCGACCTGGGGATGATCGGCTTCCGCATCGGCGAGTCGGGCAAGAGCGAGGGCTTCTTCAAGCAGAGCTACCTCCCCGGGGTGGTCGACTCCGGCTTGGCCATCCCCATCCATACGCGCACGTGGCTCTCCAGCAAGCCGAAGATCCTGGAGCTGGGCAACGCCTACCCGGGCCGGCTCACCATCGAGATCAAGTACAACGGTGAGCACTTCGGGCTGCCTTACCACGTCGCCGGCGGCCGCATGGCCGCGTGGCACTCCTACTCCTACCAGGACTACCTTCGCCCCCCGGAGCCGTACCAGGTCGTCTGGCAGAACCGGGCGAGCGGTACCCACCGGCTGTGGCGGTGGGGGAACCCGGACTGGGTCGCCCGCTGCGTGCGCTCCTACCGACTCGGCGGAGCGGCGGGCTTCAGTCTCGAGCCGCCCAACGCGTACCGCCCCAACTACGACTACTACCACCGGCGCTCGGACCTGAAGTGGTTCCGCTGGGTCCCCCAGCGCGACTGGTTCTGGTACACGCTGTGGGGCCGGCTCGCGTATAACCCCGACATCGGCCGGCAGGTATGGCTGACCGCCTTCGGGGAGCGGTTCGGCCGGAGCGCCGCGGAGCCGATGCTTCGGGCCTCCGAGCGGATGAGCATGGTGATCCCGCTCATCTACTGCGCCCACTGCCAGGGCCCGGATCACCTCAACATGGCCCCTGAGTTCGAGACCGGCGGATCGTTGGCCGACTTCGCCTCGGTCCCGCCGCTCGACACCCTCACCATGCAGTCCATCCCGGAGTACGTTCAGCGACTGGTCTCCGGCCGGATGTCGGCGCGCACCTCGCCGCTTGAGATGGCGGACATGATCGAGTCGGCAGCGACCGACGCGCAGTCGGCTATCCGTGTGGCGCGGCGCTCCGCCACGACCGGCCTCGCCGAGGTTGCGGACTGGGAGGCGGACATCACCTGCCTCGATCACCTGGGCACCTACTACGCCGCTAAGCTCCGCGCGGCGACCGCCCTGTCGTTCTTCCGCGCCACTCGTGACCCGTACCACCTGGGCCAGGCCCGCGTGTACGCTGCGAAGGCGGTCGAGGCCTGGCGCGAACTGGCGCGGGTGACCGGCGAGTTCTACCAGCCCTTCGTCGAGTCGATGCGCCCCCGCACCGAGCAGTTCCGGTGGTCCGACCTCACGCCGTCGGTAGAGGCCGACCTTGCCGTTATCGATCAGGTGAAGACGGAGGTGGAAGCCGAGGCCGGCGACGTGATCAGCGGGGTCCGCCCTCGGCACCTCGCGCCGCTACGCGTGGCCGTGTCCTGCACCCGGCTCGCCTCGACACCCGAGCGCAAGACGTTCCGGATCCGGGCAGCCGTCCGGGCCCGGGAGGCCGGCGGACACAACGGGGCCGCCTACCTCTACCAGAAGCCCCTGCCCTCCGAGACGAGGTGGCGGAAGCGTCAGATGGCCTGGCGGGGCGGCGCCTACCAGGCCGATCTGGAGGTGTCGCCAGTGGGCCGTGAGTGGGCGGTGGAGGTGGTGACTCCCGACGCCGGTGCCCTCTGGCCCGACTGGCGGCGCGAGACCCCCTACCGGGTGATCGAAGCGTGGGATGGCCCGGTCCGAGACCAACCCGCTCCCCATCTGCCCGACCTCACGCGCCTGGACCTGTCCCGGCAGCACTACAGCGCCGTTCTCTGCGGCCGAGTTGCGTCGGTGCTGAACGCCGCCTCCGAGGAAGAGAAGCGGGCCGTGCTCCAGCAGGTGGCAGCGGGCCAGACGCTGGTCATCTTCGACCAGGACTACCCCGCCGGGTTCGACCCCTCATGGCTGCCGGGGGGCATCCGGGGAACCGATGACGACTACGACGAACTCAAGCCCCTCGGATCGCACCCCCTCCTGCGGGGGCTTCCCAGCGTCGTGCGGTTCCCCAAGATCGTGAACGACGCACTCGCCGGCGGGGATGACCAGTGGCTGAGGCTCACCGACCCCTGGGGTCTGTCCATCCGCGAGCACGGAAAGGGGCGGATCATCCTGCTGCAGATCCGGGTGGAGCAGACCTACGAGTTCGGCCCCTCCGCACGCCTCGCCCGCAACGTCATCGACTACGCTCGCGCCGGCAACCCCGGGCCGATGCTGATCCTCGACGAGGGCGATGGCGAACTGCTCACCGCGCTGGACGCTCTGGGGTGCGACGACTACGTAGTGGCTTCAGACCTGGCGCTTCGCTGATCGGGAGGCGTGAACAGGCGTGACCCCTCCCTCGGAGAGCATCATGGGCTTCATTGATGCGCACGTGCACGTCTGGACCAGCGATGTCGAGACGTATCCCCTCGCCCCGGGCTACTCGACCCAGCAGATGGAGCCGCCCAGCTTCACTGCCGAGGAGCTGTTCGCCCACTCACAGCCCTGTGGCATCGACCGCGTTGTCCTGATCCAGATGAGCTTCTACGGCTCGGACAACCGCTACCTGCTGGACACGATCGCGCGGTGGCCCGAGGTGTTCCGCGGGGTAGCGGTCGTGCACCACGAGCGTGGGGACCTCGGAGACGAGATGCAGCGCCTCCGACAGGGCGGCGTGCGAGGCTTTCGTGTCTATCAGCTTGCCGCTGGCGCGTCAGTGCCGTTGGACTCGACGGAATACGAGACGTTGTGCGGGCTGGCTGGTGATCTCGGGATGGCGATCTGTCCGTTGCTCGCGCCGCCGCTCCTGCCGGCCGTGGGTCGGGCGGCCGGCCGGTTCCCCGGGACGACCTTCATCATCGACCATCTGGCGCGAATCGGCGCCGGCAAGGCCATCGAGCAGGCTGAGACCGTGGCCCTGTGCGCCCTGGCCGGGCACCCGAACTGCTGCGTGAAGGTGTCGGCGTTCTACGCCCTGGGCGCCGCCAGGCCGCCCCACGACGACCTCGCCCCTCTGATCCGGCAGGTCCACAAGGCCTTCGGTGCTGAGCGGCTGATGTGGGCCACCGACTGCCCCTACCAGGTGCTGGACGAGACCTACGAGGATAGCCTGGCCCTCGTCCGGGACCGCCTGCCGTTCCTGACCGACCGGGACCGGGCAGCCATTCTGGAAGGCACGGCGGCGAGGGTGTTCCTCCAGGACTAGTGCCGTGTTCGCCCTGGTCTCTGTCGTTCGTGCCCGCGGGTCTCCAGACCCGCGGGCACGAACGGCAGGAATCACGAATGACGCGGCACTAGCCGGCTGCCCCGGGTGGCGCAGCCGAACGCGGGCTCCCGATTCCAGCCACCACGCCCCTGTCTCTCCTCAGAGCCGCCCGAACCGCACCGCGCACACTTCCGCTGCCGGGTCCACCTTCACCACCAGCGCCGCGCCATCTCTCTTCACCTCGAGCGGTTCCTCGCTGCCGTCTAGCGAGAGCCGCTGCGCCTTCCCCGCCCCGACGGCGGCCGTCGCTACCCGCAGGTCCCACGCCGACCGCTCCTTCCGCCGGTCCACGATCGTGACCACCGCACCGAAACCTTCCCGTACGAACAGCCTCGCCGCCACCCTCTCCGGCATCCCCGACAGCCCCAGCACGTCCCGGAACCGGCCCCGGTAGACGATGTCCCTGATCTTCTGACGCAGCGCCACGAGCTTCCGGACGTGCTCGCCGAACGCGGACTGCTTGTCCAGCGGGTAGAGACCGAGTGTGTCGAACCGCTCGCCGTTCAGGAACACGAGGTTCATCGCGTCCTCGTGTCGCGGCTTCTCGAGGTCGGTCCAGATCTGCCCGATGCCGGTCCACACATTGCAGCTCCCCGAGAAGACGGGGTAGACGTCCCCCAAGCTATAGACGAAGATCTCCGGCCGCGACCACGCGCCGGCGCCGAACGACAGCTCCGTGCCCAGGCACCAGTTCGTGTAGGGCATCAGCGCGGCACACGCTACCCCCTCATAGAGCATCGGCCCGTCGAAATCCTCGCGGATGCGCTTCAGCAGCCCGATCTGCCCCGCGCCCAGGCTCTGCGGATGCGACAAGTGCAGCGCGAAGGAGGCCGGCCCGAGCCCGTAGCCGTGGATGGGGAAGCTGTCAAGGTACCAGATGTCCGCGCCGTAGTCGCCATGCCAGCGCTTGATCCAGCCCGCGAGGTAGCTTCGCCACCAGGGCGCGCATGGGTCCATCGCCCAGTAGCCGTCGAGGTACCCCGCCGCGCTTCGGCCGTAGGCGCCCGTCGGCCCGACGAACACGCTTTTCGCCGCTTCGTCGTAGAAGCGAGGGAGCATCGGCAGACCCTTCAGGTGATACTGACCGACCTTCTCTTCCAGTTGCGGGTTTCGCTCGATCGCGCCATCGAAGCAGATCACATTGCTGTAGAAACCGATCTGTCCGCCCTGCGCATGGAGCCGTGCGATGCCGGCCTTCAGCTCCGCTTCGGTGCCCAGGTCCGGGTTCGGGTAGAAGTAGCAGTAGTACTGGTCCCCCAGGATCATCTCCGACCATAGCTGCAGGTAGGAGAACCCGTAGTACCTCGCCGCCTCCAGCACCTTCGGCAGGTCGCGGAACTTGTACTGTGGCCCGCCCATGCCCAGCCACCCATCGCACTCGGGAAGCCACGGCGGCTGCTTCCGCGGCGGCGTGGCCTTCAGCGCCCACTCGCGGAACCGGTCCGCCGCCCAGTGCCAACCGCCGGGATGCACGCCCAACTCCACCACCGGCGACTCCCAGGTCTCCCCCGGCTCAAGCAGCGCCCACCAGCGGTTCTCCAGGTTCACCGTCCCCTCCCGCGCCCCCGCCGTAACTTCAAGCTGGCACGTGCCGTCCGTCTGCGGCCCGAGGTACACCCCTCCCGCCGCGTCGTACAGGTCCTGCCACGGCAGACACGCCGTCCCCGGATACTGCACGACCCGCTCCGGCGGCAGCTTCGCCGCGGGGTTCGCCAGCGTCTCCCCGTGGATGTACCCCGTCGCCAGCGTGTCGTCGTCGGCCGTCTCGCCGATCCGCAGCCCGCCGAGCTGCGGGAAGGCGACTCGGGGCACGCGCACGGCCTCCGACGGCTTCACCGGCCGCCCGTTCACCACTCGCAGTCCGAGCCGGACCACCGAGTCCGTGTCCGCCAGGTCCGCCGTCAGCGTCGCCCTGACCTCCGGCGCGAACGCGTACTCCGCCGTGAGCTTCTGTCCCTGGGCCGTGCGCTCGACGCCGATCCGCTTCAGGCTCCCCTCATCCGCTGCGACCTCCTTCACGTCGCCCGGCTCATAGAAGCGCGCGTGCTCCACGAAGCTGACCGTGTCGAGGCTGAAGAGCGGCGGCGGCGCGGCGTTGGCCCGTCCGGTGAAGCCCAACTGCGGCGCCTCGATGCTCGTCACCGCGCCCGTCCCGGCGTCGAAGACAACGCGCACCCGCCCGTTCTCGAGCACAACACGCTCCCGCTCCAGCTTCTTCATCTTCGCCTCCGCATCGGCGATGACGGCGCCGCTCCCGTCGAGCGCCCGCGCTACCACGCGGTATTCCCCCGGCGTCAGGTCCGCGACCGAGAGCACTGCCTTCGCGGCGCCCCTCGCGATCTCCGCCTCCGCGGTCTTCAGCGGCGCCCCGCCCCCTGCCGGCAGGACCTCGAAGCTCGCCCGCCGGGCGTCGTCTCGAGCGCCGATGCTCAGTTCCGCCTGCCAGGCCCCTTCCGTCGGCCCGCGTGCGACGGTCAGCTGTCCGTGGCCCGCGAGTTCCCGGATGCGCTCCGGTGTCAGCGGGTGCGCGTAGACCCGCACCTCATCCAGCAGCGTCTGCGCGCCCGGGTGCGGCACATGCCACCCGTTGTCTCCGAGCGCAAAGATGTCCGCGAGCGTTTGCGCGACGAAGGGCGCCGGGGCGACACCCGCCAGTTCCCCGTCGAGGTAAAGCCGTTCGGCCTCCGGCGACCACGTGCCCGCCAGGTGATGCCACTCCCCCGGCTGCCATCCCAGCCCCTGCGCACTCGCCATCCCGACCCGCTGCCTCTCGTCGGCGTACCGGAGCAGCATCTGCCCGCCCGCGTAGAACTGGTAGAGGATCAGCCAGCCCGTCGGCCCGGCGCCGCTGCCACTCTCGAAGAACACGTGGAAGCTGCCGTCGTCGGGCGTCCAGTTGAGCGGCTTCACCCACAGGCTGACCGTGCCCGAGGGCGGCATCACATTCCCTGCTGTCTGGTAGTGGATGAGCGCCTGCTCCGGCCCGCAGAGCAGCGCCTGCCCGAACTTGCCCGGCGCGAAGGTCGGCGTCGCCGCTCCGGTCACCTGCACCGGCTTCCCGGCGCCGCCGAGGCTGTAGGCGTCCAGGCTGCCGTCGAACGCCGCGCGGAACAGCAGCCCCTCTTCCGCTCCCGCCGTAGCCGCCAGAGACGCCGCGAGTAGAACGAGGAGTCTCATCGTGATGGCCTCCTTTGCCGCTGACGTTTCCCGGAGCCGCACGCGTCTCTCGTGCACGCTGGCATCACGCACCCGTTGCTCCCACTTGTCCGCGTGTCGCCGCCGGTCCTTCTCGGCGCCGCGCTGGGGGCCCTGCCTGCCGCCGCCCGCTGAACGCTAGGCCGGTTACACCTGCACCCTCCGGAGGCCCCGCCGGCCCGGAGAATGCGCCTTCGGGCCTCCTCCGCGCGGCGCGAAGTGTCCGATTCTGTCACCTTTTGTCACCTCGCGCCGCCCCGCGGCTCTTCTCCGCAGGTAGCCCTCTTCCGGCGAGGCACCCGCGGGGAGGCTGCCCGTACCGCTGCCGTCAGAGGCCGACCGCCAGCCATCTGCGGTCGCGCCCTGGTGCTCCGTAACCAGGGCATCGGAGCCCCGGAACCCCAACACAATGCCTGGACTCGTTTTCGGGGGCAAGGTCACATCACCTCGGCGGAGAACCCTGATGCCAGATGGGCGGCCCCGCGCTTCCGGCTGTGGTGAGGGAACTGGTGACGGAGCGGTCACTGCCCGTCGGCGCGCCCCCGCGCAGTCCTGCCTGGCGGCACGGCGCAGCGCCTGTTCGGCGGGAACCACGCGCACCAATCCGCCGTCTCGGGAGACGAGGGACCATGACGCGACACAGCCCCATCCGGCTGCTCGCAGCTGCCGCCTGTGCCTTTGCCGGGACGCCGTCAGGTTTCGGCGCGCCGATCACCCTGGGCAACCCGTCACTCGAGCAAGGCGACACAGGCCCTGCAGGCTGGACTCTGGACGGGGCGGGCCAGTGGGCCACCGGCGACGCCGCCGATGGGAGGCGATTCGTCGCCGTGACGGGCGCCGGCGGGCAGTGGCGCAGCGACCCCATCGCCTTTGCCCCGGGGACGACGTACGAGCTGCGGGTCCGCTACCGCTACCACCCGGCCGCGAGCGCAGCCGGGTCGTATGCGGTCATCGGTCCCGACTTCGCCATTCAGACGGTTCATCTCGACGGTAACGAGACGACACCGGAGTGGCACCAGGCCACGACGGTCTTCACCGCCCCGGCCTCTCTGGATCCCCTGATGGGGCGGCTGGTGCTCGGCGAGTGGCAGCTCGGCGGCGTCATTGACTACGATGCCCTTGAATTGTACCCGGCCAGGCTCACCCACCGGGCGCAGGGCGGCCTGACCCTGGGGGCGGGAGAGCGCCTCGAGGGGAACGAGTACACCTTCAACGCCCCTCTGACCGAGGCCGCGCTGCGCAACGCCAGTCGGCCCCTGGAGGCCTACAACGACCGCTTCCACGAGGACCGGTGGCGGTTCACGCGACCCGACAGCTACGTGGTCTACCGACACGAGATCGCCGGGCGCAAGCAGACGCGAGCGAAGGTGGAGCCCAGCGTCTGGTTCCACGAGGAGTCCAGCTGGGGCCTGGTGGTGGAAACCTCCACCGATGGGACGAGCTACCGCACAGTCGGCGTGATGCGTCAGAAGGGCGGGGAATCGGCCTTCGAGGTTCCGGCGGGCATGCTCCCTGCTGACGCTGTCTGGGTCCGGCTGCGGACCGACGCCTCCGACAGCAGTAAGCCGACGTTCTTCCAGTGCACCGGCTATGCCTACACGGCAACGGTGGACGGCGACCCCCGGCGCATCGCAGGGGAGAGCGCGCTGGCGATCGTCCTGGGGGAGGACCCGTCACTGGTCGTGGAGCCCGAGGCCGCCGAGGGGGCTGGCCGCGCGTTCTCGGTACGAGTGAGCAACCGGGGCCAGGAGCCTGTGGCGCTGTCCCCGACGCTTCGGGTTGCGCAGGAGGGGCGGGCCGGGCAGACCTACCAGGGAGAGGCACGTCGGCTCCTGCCCGGTGACACGACCACCGTGACCGTGCCCTACGAGGCGCGACAGCCGGGCAGCTACGCCCTGGAGTTCACCCTCGGCGGGGCCCTGCAGACCCGTCTCGCGACGACCGTAACCGTGGGGATCCTGGAGGCCACGGGGTACGGTGAGCGGCTGCCGAGCCCGGACCCCGGCGTGGCGCTGTGGTGGGCGTCGTCTGGCTGGAAGGTGAGCCGCACGCGTCCCGCACCGACAGCGCAGGGCGCAGCAGTCCACATCGAGCTGGCTCGCAACGAGGCGGAGGCGGCGCAGATTGTGGTGCGCCCAACCGGGGACCTCCAGGGACTCACAGCCATGGCGGGAGGGCTCGTGGGCCCCGATGGCGCGAGGCTTCCGGCCTCGGCCATCGAGGTGCTGCGGGTTCGCTACGCCGCCGTCGCCCATGCCTCGGACGCGCTCGGTGGCGTCGGCGACTGGCCCGACCCGCTGCCGCCCTTCCGGGGCGGGATCCGTGTGGCCGCCGGGGAGAATCAGCCGCTCTGGGTGCTGGTGCGGGCTCCCAGGGACGCGAGGGCCTCAACCTACAGGGGCACGGTGACACTGCTGGCCGAGGGCTTCCGGGCGGAAGTGCCCCTCGAGGTGGAGCTGCATGACTTCACGCTCCCCGACGAATCGACCTGTCGCTCGCTGTTTGGGTACAGCCCCGACCTGGTGACGCGGTACCACAGACTCGAGACGGACGCCGACCGGCGCATGGTGCTGGGCAAGTACCTGCGATCCTTCGCCGACCACCGGATCAGCCCCTACAACCCGGCTCCCCTGGATGGTCTGACCTATCGCCTCGGCGCCGGCCTGACATGGGAAGGAGGCCGGGTGGTGACCGGTGAGGCCCATGCGGGGCAACATGCCCTGCTGGCCGAAGACAATAGCACCACCGGCAACCCCATCGCCAGCCAGCCCGACCCGGCTCCGCTGTCGGGCAAGCAGTTGCGGCTGTCCCTTTCGTACCGCACCGCCCAGGCCGACCAGCCCGCCTGTCTCTACCTGTTCTTCTCCGACGCCCAGAAGCAATGGATGTCGGGCCGCAATCGCCACGTTCCCCTCCCGGCAAGTCCCACGTGGCGGGAGTTCACCGCGACGCTCGATCAACTCCCCGAGGGCGCCGCCTTTGTCCGTGTCGGTCTGCAGGGCTGCGAGTGGACCGAGAAGGGCGAGCTGACCGGCAGCGTGTGGGTGGATGACCTGTCGCTGGTTGACACCGCGACGGGGCAGGAGCTGGTGCCCGATGGCGGCTTCGAGACAGCCCGGGAGATCCGCGATGGCGCCAGCGTCACCTTCGACTGGACCGCTTGGGACACGGCCATGGAGCTGGCCCTGCGCCAGTACCACTTCAACAGCTTCCTCTTCAGCGTCCCCGGCCTCGGCGGGGGCACGTTCTACTCGCGCGCCGAGGGTTCACTGGGGGGCTTTGCCGACGGCACGCCGGAGTACAAGGCGCTGCTGAGGGCGTGGTGCACGGCAGCCCGCGAGCATCTGACGGCTAGAGGGCTGCTCGAGAGGGCGGTCGCCTACCCCTTCGATGAGCCGGAGGTCAAGGACTACCCCTTCGTCGCCGCGCAGCTAACCAAGCTCAAGGAGTACTTCCCCGGCCTGCGGCGCATGGTTCCGATGACCCTGAACCAGCCTGAGGCGCTGCTGGGGTTGATCGACCTCTGGTGCCCGATCATGAACTCGCACCGCCGCGACTTCGCCCGGGAGCGCCAGCGGGCGGGCGACCAGTACAACTGGTACATCTGCTGTGCGCCGAAGGCCCCCTACATCGCGAACTTCATCGACCGCCCTGCCACGGACTTGCGGGTCTGGCTGTGGCAGACCTGGCAGGAGGGCGTGGACGGCATCCTGATCTGGGAGAGCACCTGGTGGACCAGCCCCGAGGCGTTCCCAGACACCCCGCAGAACCCGTACGATGACTCGATGAGCTACGTATCGGGCTATGGCACGAACACCGGCGAGAAGCGTCGCTGGAACGCCGGCGACGGTCGCTTCATCTACCCGCCTGAGGCCGCCACCGGCGTGCAGCGGGAGCCCGTGCTCGACGGCCCGGTCTCCAGTATCCGCTGGGAGATGCTGCGGGACGGCGTGGAGGACTTCGAGTACCTGGCCATGCTGAGGCGGCTGCTGACCCAGAAGCGCGGCGAGCTGCCGGCGGCGGAGGCGGCGCGCTACGAGGCGCTGCTGGAGGTGCCCAGTTCCATCTCGGCGTCGCTCACCTCCTACACCCGGGATCCGGCGCCCATTGAGGCGCGGCGACGCGAGATCGCGCAGGCCATCGTGGAGCTCTCCGGGCGCTAGAAACCTGGCCGAGAACCCGCCTCTTGGCAGTCCCGGCGGGTGAATGTGAGCCGCGTAGAGCGTCCAGGTGCGCGGGCGGGTCAGGCGGCGGCTGGCAGCGGGATTGGCCGCCAGAGGCCCCCC
>Ga0315289_10001101_pt1 | contig 42300 bp, 42 predicted proteins | sample YL17G11_40_MG_FD_203452 | JGI IMG/M metagenome (GOLD analysis project Ga0315289, IMG submission 203452) | Sediment microbial communities from Yellowstone Lake, YNP, Wyoming, USA - YL17G11_40 | ecosystem: Environmental > Aquatic > Freshwater > Lake > Sediment | place: USA: Wyoming | collected... | reverse complement strand
CCAGGCAGTGGTCAGCGCCACGCCCGCCGCCGCGCGTTCAGAACAAGTCGTTCGAGCGGACGCGCACAGGCGCAGGGACTCGCTTCGCTCGGCAACCCCCTTGCTCGCGCCGCTCAACTCTATCGTTAGGCCACTCGACCACACCATGAAGAAGACTATTTTGACTCTAGTTGTCGCGATGTTCGCTAGCCGCCTACCAGCACCTACTATTACTTTGGAAATCCTTCCCTATGACGATGGCAGAATGCAGATTGTGACCTCAGGTTTGATTGGTTCGCCAACACACTTCATACAGGTTGTGCTTCAATCCACAACCGATTTTGTTAGTTGGACCGCCATCAGCACAAATGGACTTCCTTTTCCTTTCAGTGGTTCGATCACAAACATCGTTCAGGCGACAAACTCCGTCATGTTTTATAGAGTTTACATTCCAAATCCATGATGACGCGGCCTAACAAATCGCTTCAGGCAACGCGGGATGGCGTCTTCTGTTCCGCTTCGCGGTTCACGGCTTTTGATCCCGCGTGCCTGAGCTCTGGACGTTAGAACTACATCTGCTCCACGACTTCAATTCCGAGGGCGTCCAGCCCTTGTTTCAACACCTGCGCGGTCAAATCGCACACCGCCAGCCGTGAAAGGCGGGTGGCGTCACCGGCCTTGAGCACCGGACAATGTTCGTAAAACGCCGTGAACTTGCCGGCCAGCTCGAACAGGTAGTTGCACAGAAAATTCGGGCGGTATTCCTCCGCCGCAACTTCGAGCACGAGGCCGAAATTCAGGAGGTGCTTGGCCAGCGTGATTTCTTCGGGCGCTGTCAAATTGGCAATTGGCAATTGGCAATTGGCAATCCCGCTTCCGCCTTTTCGGAAAATGCTTCGGATGCGCGTGTAGGCGTATTGCAGGTAGGGCGCCGAGTTGCCGGTGAGCGACAGCATTTTGTCCCAACTGAAAGTGTAATCGCTCTGGCGGTTCGGCAGCAGGTCGGCGTATTTGACGGCGCCGAGTCCGACGACGCGGGCGATTTCGCGCCGCGTGGCCTCGGCCAAGGCGGGACTTTTTTCGGAAACAACTCTGTAGGCGCGTTCCTCGGCTTCGTCGAGCAGGTCGGCCAGCCTGATGGTTTCCCCGGCGCGCGTTTTGAACGGTTTACCGTCCTCGCCAAGAATCGAACCAAACCAAACGTGCGCAAGCTTGATTTCCTTTTTCGGAGGGGCAAGCTCCGCGCGCCCCAAATTCTTAGGGCCGGAGTCAGGGTCTCGCGGAACTCGACCCTCTGATAAAACGGATTGCCATTTGCGGAACGCAGCGAACACCTGCTGGAAGTGCAATTGCTGGCGGGCGTCGGTGACGTAGATGATTTCATCCGGTCGCCAGGTTTCGAGCCGATAGGCCAGCGTGGCGAGATCGGTGGTCGTGTAATTGAAGCCGCCGTCGCTCTTGCGGATTAGTGCGGGCTGCTCCTTGAGCTGCGGGATGTCGTCGAAGAAAATGGCGAGCGCCCCTTCGCTCTCCCGCGCGATGCCGGTGGCGAGGAGTTCTTGGACGAGCGCTTGGAGGCGCGGATTGTAAAAGCTCTCGCCATAGGTGTAGTCGAACTTAACGCCGAGCCGCGCGTAGATGGCGTCGAACTGCTTTTGGGATAGCTCAATCATCTCGCGCCAGATGCGCAGATTTTCGGCGTCGCCGCTTTGGAGTTGGACGAGTTCCTGGCGCGCGGATTCGAGCGTGGTCGGATTTTCTTTGCACTCGGCGTTGATTTGCTTGTAGAGCCGTTCCATCTCTGCGATTGGGTCGGACTTGAGGGCGGCTGGATTGAGGGATTGCTTCCAGCTGACGAGCAATTTGCCGAACTGTGTGCCCCAATCACCGAGGTGGTTGTCGGTGATGACGTGGTGGCCGAGGAGGCGCAGCGTGCGGGCCAGACAATCACCCAAAATCGTCGAGCGGATGTGGCCGACGTGCATCGGCTTGGCGACGTTGGGCGAGCTGAAGTCCACCACGATGGTGCGGGGCTGCTCGCTCTTGGCAAAGAAGAGGTGTTCGCCGCGTGCGGCGCTTTGCAGGGCCTCGCACACCGCGCTGGTCTTGAGCCGGAAATTCAGGAAACCCGCGCCTGCGATCTCGACCTTCTCGCACCACGGGCTGGCATCGAGCTTGGCGAGCACGTCGGTGGCAAGCTGGCGCGGATTGAGCTTGCGCGCCTTCGCCAGCGGCATCAAGGCGTTGGTCTGGTAGTCGCCGAACTTCGCGGCGGGGCACGGGCGCACGAGGACAGCGGAAACGTCCGCATCCGGCAGCACCGCCAGAACCGACTGCCGCAAGCGCTGCTCAATGGATTTGTGTGGCAACACGTGAAGCGTTACATGGTTAAATCGTTGAACCGTTACATCGTCCCCGATCCAACCCGCTTTAACGATTCAACGATTCACGATTCAAGGAAAGTCATTTCTTGCCATGTTCCTTGATGATTTTGAGCATGGCGTCGGCGTCCGGCGCATTTGCGAGAGCTTGGCGGAAGTCCGCGCGGTGGAGAAGTTTTGCGATGTTCGCCAGCGTGTGCAGGTGTTTTTGGAACTGTCCCTGGGGCACGAGAAATAGCATGACGAGGTTGACCGGCTGATTGTCGAGCGCGTCGAAATTAACCCCCTTCGTGGAGCGGCCCAAAGCGCCGGTGACCTCGGCGATCAAGTCCGTCGAGGCATGAGGAATTCCGATGCCGAAGCCGATGCCGGTGCTCATCGAGGACTCGCGCTTCTTCACGACTGCCGCAATGGCGGCGAGGTTTTCGCGGTTGATTTTGCCCGTGTCGGCCAGGTTTTGAATCAACTCGTCAATGGCCTCCCAGCGGTTGGTGGCGCGCAAGTCCGGAACGATCTGGTCTTTGCTCAAAATGTCGGCTAGGTCCATAAAGTCAATTGGCGATGGCATTTGGCCTGAACGGGCGCGCGTTTTCAAGACAGAATTATTGCCAAGCGCGGGGATGCATGTGGCTAGAACTGGTTTCATAAGCATCCGACCGGTGGGGCGAGCGTACCCGCGAGCCGAAAAAGGCCTGAATTCTCGGCGGTCTGCGGCTCGTCAGTAGCCTCGCCCCACCTTATGAAACCAGTTCTAGGCACTTTTGATTTCGGCCCGAGGCGGGTTCACCGCTCCTCGGTTAGAAGAGTCGGGCCAAGTGATGGAGCACTTCGCCGGTGCATTCCAACCACCAGCCCAGGGCGTTGAGCAGGGTTACTTTCGGGAGGAGCAACGGGATGCCGATCAACAACACGACCATGTTGCCAAGGAAGATAACGGCGGCCGAGAAGAGGTAGCCTTGTTGTGAAATGTCGGTCTGATCCGTCTTCAATATGTGCCATGTCAGCGTCGCATGGAAAGCGTAAGCGGCCCCAACCATCAGATGGAACCACACCAAAAAACTTCTCCAGTTCCAGATCAAGTTGCCGAGCCAAAAGACCGCGACGACCAAGACGACGTAGAGCGGGAAAAAATACGGGGCCAAGGCGATCAGGAAATTGCTCTTCGACACCACCACGTGCCCGCCGCCACTGGAAGCCTTGAACCTTTTCACCTTCCCGCCGAACAACCACGTCCAAAACGCATGCGTCAACTCGTGGCCGAAGACGTAGGCGAGCATCGGCTTGGGAAGCAGCAGGTAAATCGCGATCCAACACGCGGCACCGGCGCCGGCGGCGACCCAGAAACTTTCGGCCCTGCTGCTCGCCCGCAGCACGAGCCAGAGCGCCCGGACCGCGCCGAAGCAAACCGGCAGCAGCAAGATCGCCAGGATCGTTTTCGTCCACTTTGGCATGCAGCCAGCAGATAGAAATCAGAATTCAGAAGCCAGAAGAAAGCGGGGGCACTAGCTGTAGGAGCCGACGTAAGGAGGCCCTATCAGCACGAGCCGAAGCGCCCGCGCCGCGCCGAGGCAAACCGGCAGCAGCAAGATCGCCAGGATCGTTTTCGTCCACTTTGGCATGCAGCCAGCAGATTGAAATCAGAATTCAGAAGCCAGAAGAAAGCGGGGGCACTAGCTGTAGGAGCCGACGTAAGGAGGCTCTATCAGCACGAGCCGAAGCGCCCGCGCCGCGCCGAGGCAAACCGGCAGCAGCAAGATCGCCAGGATCGTTTTCGTCCGCTTTGGCATGCAGCCAGCAGATGGAAATCAGAATTCAGAAGCCAGAAGAAAGCGGGGGCACTAGCTGTAGGAGCCGACGTAAGGAGGCTCTATCAGAAGGCAGAAGGCAAAAAAATCAGCGCCTGGATGGCACTGCTTTTACATGAAAGCCAACTTTGAACTTTGATCTTGGGACCTGGGACTTACCATGCCGCCGATGACGCCGGATCAGGTGCTGCAGGTTTTTCACGACACGGGCGCCCTGCTCGAAGGGCACTTCATTCTCCGCAGCGGGCTGCATAGCCGCCAGTATTTTCAGTGTGCGCTGGCGCTCCAGCACATGCCGGTCGTCGAGCGGGTCGGCGGCGTGTTGGCGGACAAGGTGCGGCACCTCGACGTAGCGACGGTCGTCGCGCCGGCGATGGGCGGATTGGTGCTCGGTCAGGAAGTGGCCCGGCAACTCGGGGGTCGGTTTATCTTCGTCGAAAAAGACGCGGGACGGCTGGCGTTGCGTCGCGGCTTCAAAATTGTGCCGGGCGAGCGCATCCTCGTGATCGAGGATGTCGTGACCAGGGGCGGGCGGGTGCAGGAGACGCTCGAAATTGTCCGGCGGCGCCAAGGCAACGCGGTCGGTGTCGCCGCCATGGTGGATCGCTCGAACGGCGAGGCCAGTTTCGGCGTGCCGTTCTTTAGCTTGATTTCGTTGCGCGTCGAAACATTCGAAGCGGACAAGTTGCCGCCCGACCTCGTGGCGACCCCTGCGGTCAAGCCGGGGAGTCAGTGAAACATAAACGGCTGGCATTTGGAGTAACCCATTTGCACCAATGGGTGGGACATTCTAACTCCCACTCGTAGCTGAAGAAGCGCCATCCTGTCCCTCTTGGCACAATTAGGGCGGAGAACAAAACCGCTTGTTTCGGTCAAAACACGCTGCTTTCCAACAACTTGTCTTTAATGCTGGCTATTGGTATCCGAATTGCGCAGACAAAGGAGATTTTACGACGCATCTTTTATGGCAAAAGTACTTGGCATTGATTTGGGCACGACCAACTCCTGCATGGCGGTCATGGAGGGTGGCGACCCCGTCGTCCTCGAGAATTCCGAGGGCAAACGGGTCACGCCGTCCGTCGTGGCGTTTACGAAGACGGGCGAGCGGCTCGTCGGCGAAGCGGCCAAGCGCCAAGCCGTGACCAACGCGCGCAACACAGTTTACTCCATCAAGCGTTTCATGGGCCGCAAATTCCGCGAGGTCCAGGAAGAGATCAAGCGTATGCCCTATAAGGTCGTTGAAACGCCCAACGGCGATGCGCATGTCGAAGTCGAAGTGGACGGCAAACCCAAGACCTTCAGCCCCCCGGAAATCTCGGCCATGATTCTCGGCAAGATGAAAACCGATGCCGAAATGCGCCTCGGCGAGAAAATCACTCAAGCTGTCATCACCGTGCCGGCTTACTTCAACGACTCTCAGCGCCAGGCCACCAAGGACGCGGGCCGCATCGCCGGCCTCGAAGTCCTCCGCATCATCAACGAGCCGACCGCCGCGTCGCTCGCCTACGGCCTCGACAAGAAGAAGGACGAAAAGATCGCGGTTTACGACTTGGGCGGCGGCACGTTCGACATTTCCGTGCTCGAAATCGGCGATGGGGTGTTCGAGGTCAAGGCCACGAACGGTGACACGCACCTGGGCGGCGACGACTGGGACGGCCGCATCATGGACTGGATTCTCGACGAGTTTAAGCGCGAGCACGGGATGGACCTGCGCAAGCAGCCCGACGCGCTCCAGCGCATCAAAGAGGAAGCCGAGAAGGCCAAGATCGCCCTCTCCAGCGCCCAGCAATACGAAATCAATTTGCCCTTCATCACCGCCGACGCCAGCGGGCCGAAGCACATTCAGAAAACGCTCACGCGCGCCAAGATGGAGCAGCTTTGCGACAGTCTGTTCGAACGCACCATCGGCCCGGTGAAGGCTTGCTTGAAAGACGCCGGCATCGAAGCGGCGAAGATTGACGAACTCGTGCTCGTCGGCGGCATGACGCGTATGCCGAAGGTCGTCGAGACAGCGCACACGCTGGTCAACAAACCGCCGCACCAAGGCGTGAACCCAGACGAAGTCGTCGCGGTCGGCGCAGGCATCCAAGGCGGCGTGCTCAAGGGCGAAGTCAAAGACGTGCTCCTGCTCGACGTGACGCCGCTCTCGCTCGGCATTGAGACGCTGGGCAGCGTGTTCACCCGGCTCATCGAACGCAACACCACCATCCCGACGCGCAAATCGGAAATCTTCTCCACCGCCTCGGACAACCAGCCCGGCGTCGAAATCCACGTCCTCCAAGGCGAGCGCCCGATGGCCCGCGACAACAAGACCATCGGCAAGTTTCAGCTCGCGGACATTCCGCCCGCGCCGCGCGGCATGCCGCAAATCGAGGTCACGTTCGACATTGACGCCAACGGCATTTTGCACGTCGGCGCCAAAGACCTCGGCACGGGCAAGGAACAGAAGATCAGCATCACGGCCAGCAGCGGCCTCTCGAAGGACGAAGTCGAGAAGATGCGCAAGGATGCCGAGGCCCACGCCGAAGAGGACAAGCAACAGCGCGAAGCCGTCGAGACGCGCAACGAGGCCGACAACGCGGTCTATCGCTCGGAGAAAATGCTCAAGGACAACGCCGACAAGATTTCCGGCGACGACAAGGGCAAGATCGAGAAAGCCGTCAGCGAAGTCAAAGAAGCGATCAAAGGCAAGGACGCCGCAGCCATCCGCTCGGCGAGCGAGAAACTCAATGAAGCGTGGCAGGCGGTTTCCGCTGAGCTTTACAAAGCCGCCGCCGCGAAGGCCCAAGCCGGCAAAGCGCCAGGCGGCGAAACGAAGGGCGACGAAGGCAAAAAGGATTCGGGCAAGAAAGACGAAGGCCCGATCATTGATGCGGAGGTCGTGGACGAGAAGAAGTAATTTCCACTAAACGGAAACGCAGCTCAAATGGATAGAGCGGCCCTTTTGCGAAGGGTGTGATGTGGGTTCGAATCCCACCGTAAAGACATCCGTAAGTTTGGGTGCCTTTACGGCGGGATTTGATAAGACAAAACGAAATTGAAAAGCATGGGCACATTTTACGTCGGCTGCAAAGTCGAGAACCACCGAGACCCGAGGAAGGTTGCCGTGGTTCCCAAGCTGCTTGTGGATTCGGGCAGTGAGTTCACGTGGATGCCGGCGGCGGTGCTTGAGCGCATCGGCGTCAAGCCGGTCAAGAAAGACCTGCAAATCCAGATGGCCAATGGTCAGATCGTGACGCGCAGCGTCGGTTACGCGATTTTGCGGGTGGACCCGTTTGAGACAATTGATGAGGTCGTGTTCGCCCAGACGGGCGATTTGGCACTGCTCGGCGCGCGCGCGTTGGAAGGCATGAACGCGCACGTGGACGCACGGAGAAAGCGGTTGGTGGCCGCGGGTCCGGTGCTCGGGGCTTGAGAGATTTTCCCCCCGCGCGTGCGGCGGGAGTTTTGAAAACAGAATGAACAAGGCGCAGACATATTCGAGCGAGTTGGCGAATGGCGGCGTCGCCGTCGCGCCAGCGTCTTGGACTGCGCTCCCGACCCGTCGGGAGCGCTTTGGCGGGCGGACTCAATCCGCAAGCGCCGCTCCAAAAGCGGCAGAGGGCTGCCGCACTCCAAAACCTCGCGGAATTTTGGGCGTCTCATTAACACCGTGGCTTCAGCCCGGTAATTGTAATCATTTGGCAAACGCGAACAAACGGATACACTTGCAGGTCATTAACGACCGGCTGGGTTTCCCGATGCCGCAGGTCGTGACGCCGATGGAATTGTTCAGAGAATGAGATGATTTATGATTTTACGCGAATGTGTTGAGGCGAAATATCACGCCCAGGAAAAACATTTCAAGCAGGCGCACGGCAGTTTCGCGGCTTACACCAAACTTGCCGCGCGCAAATACGAGGAAATGCAAAAGGCGCGTGAGGCCAAAGCGGGTGTTCCCGAAGGCTTCGTTCCGTTGAAGTCAAAATGATTTTCCCGCGTGCAAGTGCGGCGGGATTTGATTACAGTCAAACAACAAAACCAAACAGGAACCAAATTATGGCACTGAACATCAAACCGCTCGGAGACCGGATTCTGGTTGAACCGGTCGAAGAGAAGGAAATCAAGAAGGGCGGCATCATCATCCCCGATACCGCCAAGGAAAAACCACAGGAAGCCGTTGTCCGAGCGCTCGGCACCGGCAAGCTTGACGACAACGGGAAGAAGATTCCGTTCGAGGTCAAGGTCGGCGACCATGTGTTGGTCAGCAAATACGGCGGCACAGACTTGCCGTTCAAGATCGGCGGCAAGGAGTACAAGATCATGAGTTCCGACGATCTCCTGGCCATCCTCGTCTGACCCCGACTCTCAACTCTCAACCATCAACTAGAGACCAAGAACTATGGCAGCAAAACAACTACTCTTCAATGAGGCCGCACGGCAGGCCATCCTGCGCGGGGTTTCCAAACTTTCCCGCGCGGTCACCGCCACGCTCGGCCCCAAGGGCCGCAACGTCGTGCTCGACAAAAAATTCGGCTCGCCTACCGTTACCAAGGACGGCGTCACCGTCGCCAAGGAAATCGAGCTGGAAGACCCGTATGAAAACATGGGCGCCCAGATGGTCCGCGAAGTCGCCAGCAAGACCAGCGACGCCGCGGGCGACGGCACGACCACGGCGACCGTCCTAGCCGAGGCCATTTACCGCGGAGGCCTCAAATTCGTCACCTCCGGTGCGAATCCAATCGGCATCCAGCGCGGCATCGGCAAGGCCGTCGAGGCCGCCGTCGCGCACCTCGACAAAATCGCCAAGAAGGTCAAGGACAAGGACGAGATCAAGCAGGTCGCCACCGTCTCCGCCAACTGGGACACCACCATCGGCGAAATCATCGCCGACGCGATGGACAAGGTCGGCAAGGACGGCACCATCACCGTCGAGGAAGCCAAGTCCATCGAAACCACGCTCGAAGTCGTCGAAGGCATGCAGTTCGACAAGGGCTATCAGTCGCCCTATTTCGTGACCAACGCCGAGACGATGGAGTGCAAGATGGAGGAGGCCTACATCCTCATCTTCGAAAAGAAGATCAGCAGTCTCAAGGACATGCTTCCGCTGCTCGAGAAGGTCGCCAAGGTGGGCAAACCGATGCTCCTCATCGCCGAGGAAATCGAAGGCGAAGCCCTCGCCACCCTCGTGGTCAACAAGCTGCGCGGCACGCTCAATGTCTGCGCCGTGAAGGCCCCGGGCTTCGGCGACCGCCGCAAGGCCATGTGCGAAGACATCGCCGTCCTTACCGGCGGCAAGTTCATCAGTGAGGACCTCGGCGTCAAGCTCGAGAACGTCGAACTCTCCGACCTCGGCAAGGCCAAGAGCATCGTGGTGGACAAGGAAAACACCACCATCGTCGAAGGCGGTGGCAAGTCGTCTGACATCCAAGGCCGCGTGAACCAGATCCGCCGCCAGATTGAGGAAACCACCTCCGATTATGACCGCGAGAAGCTGGAGGAACGCCTAGCCAAGCTGGCCGGTGGCGTCGCCGTCATCAATGTCGGCGCGGCGACTGAAACCGAAATGAAGGAGAAGAAGGCCCGCGTCGAGGACGCCCTGCACGCGACCCGCGCAGCCGTTGAGGAAGGGATCGTGGCCGGCGGCGGCGTGTGCCTGATCCGCTGCTTGGAAGCCATTGAAAAAGTCAAACCCGCCAACGAAGATGAGCGCATTGGCGTCGAGATCGTCAAGCGCGCCATCGAGTCCCCGACCCGCGAACTGGCGAACAACGCCGGCGTGGAAGGCTCGGTCGTCGTCGAGGAAGTCAAGAAGCGCAAGGGCAACGAAGGCTACGACGTGGCCACTGGTGAATACACCGACCTCGTCAAGGCCGGCATCGTGGACCCCAAGAAGGTCACGCGCACGGCGCTGCAAAACGCGGCGTCCATCGCCGGACTGCTCCTGACCACCGAGTGCCTTATCACCGAAATCCCGGAGAAGAAGGAGAAACCGGGCATGCCGGGCGGTCACGGCGGCATGGGCGACATGGACTATTGATCGGCCGGCAAGAGTAGCCGCGAACTTCAGTTCGCGCTCCTCAGCGCAGCTTAAAAGCTGCGGCTACGGAGCAACCAAATTCAGCAGGCGAGGCTGGGCGACCAGCCTCGCCTTTCTGTTGGTACGCGGCGGGGGCAAGAAGATGTCACCGGGCCGTCGGACAAATGATGGGTTGTAGCCGCAAGCTTTAGCTTGCACGTTGAAGTTTCTCTTAGACAGCCGGGCGGGCGTGAGGCAAAGTTGTGACTGTTCGCATGATGAAGTTTTCCGCCCGTCGGCGTGGGCGTACCGAGACGATGGTAGGTGTGGCCATTTTGCTCTGCCTAGTGGCCGCCGCGCTCGGCGTCTTCGTCAAACAGTTTTCCTTTAACCCCGCGGTGCTGGTAGCCACTTCGGCGGCGCCGGCCAAGTCGGCCCCAGCCGCGCCATCGGCAGCCGGTTTCTCTGCGTTGCTGCCGGCGGAACTGGCCGAATTCAGCGTGCCGGAAAAGTTCGACGCGGACACGCTTTCCGACAAAATTGACGGGAAGGCGGACCTGTATCTGACGGCGGGCTTTGTTCACATGCGCTGCCAGCGCTTCGCTCTGAAGGGCAGCGCGGAAGATTGGATGGAGTGGTTCGTCTATGACATGGCCAACCTGCCGCAGGCGTTTTCGGTGTTCAGCCTTCAGCGCCGCGCCGAGGCCCGATCGCTCGACCTGACCGAATTCGCCTACAGGACCAGGAACGCGCTCTTTTTCGTCTGCGGACGAAACTACATCGAAGCCGTGGCTGCAGCGCCCGGCGATGAAATGATGAACGCGATGGTGGCGCTGGCGCGCAATTTCGTCGCCGCGAATCCGCCCGGCGAAATGCGCCTGCCGGAGTTGGATTTGTTTCCAAAAGAAAACCTGGTGCCCGACAGTCACGTACTCCAGATCGCGACGGCCTTCGGATTCGACCAGTTCAAGAACGTGTTCTCCGCCAAATGCAAAACGGGCGACGCCGACGTGCTGGCCTTCGCTACGGTCTTGGCGAGTCCAGACGCGGCCAACGCGCTGCGCGACGCTTACCATAAATTCCTCCTCGCCAACGGTAGCAAAGAAGTGGCCGCTGAACCTGTGCCGGCAGGCGCGAGAACGGTTGAATCATTTGACGGCACCGAGATCATCTTCAGCCGCGGCAAAGTGGTCGCCGGCGTTCACGCGGCACCGAATATTGAGGCCGCCAAAAGAGTGGCGGCGGCGGTGGAACGGCAAATCGCCGCGATGGAAAAATGACTGACCCGCGTGACAATGCCGCGCTGAACCGCCGCGATTTTCTCGCCCGCGCCGCAAAATCAGGCGTCGCCATCGCCGCCGCGGCTGGCATCGGCTTGTGGCTTCACGACCGCAAAGGACCGGCTGCCGACGCCGGGGAGAAGGCTGTTTCATTGCCGGACTTCTCGGACGCGAAGCTTGGCCGCCGAATGAGCATCGTGACTGGCGCCGACCGCGTGAAAACCGTGAACCGCGCGCTTCACGCGCTCGGCGGCATCGAACAGTTCGTCAAAAAAGGCGACCGGGTGTTGCTGAAGGTCAATGCCGCCTTTGCTTCGCCGCCTTCGCTTTCGGCCACCACGCATCCCGACCTCGTCGCGGCAGTGGCGCGGTTGTGTCTGGCCACCGGTGCGGCGTCGGTCATCGTGACGGACAACCCGATCAACGACCCGCAGAGTTGCTTCCGGCTGTCGGGCATCGCCAAGGCCGCCGAGTCTGCGGGAGCGCGCGTCGTCGTGCCGAACGAGGCGCTGTTCAAGCCCGTGACCGTTGCCGGCGCGAAGCTCATCAGAGATTGGCCGGTGCTTTCCGAGCCGTTTCGCGGCATCACCAAGCTCATCGGCATCGCGCCGGTCAAAGATCACCACCGCAGCGGCGCGTCCATGACCATGAAAAACTGGTACGGCCTGCTCGGCGGCGCGCGCAACGTTTTCCACCAAGACATCCACACGATCATCCTCGAACTGGCCACGATGGTTCGTCCCACGCTGGTCATCCTCGACGGCACGACGACGATGATGACCAACGGCCCGACCGGCGGGTCGTTCGACGATTTGAAAGCGACCAACACGATGATCGTGAGCACGGACCAGGTCGCCGCCGACGCGTTCGGCGCGACGTTGCTGGGCAAGACCGCCGCGAGCCTGCCGTTCATCACGCGTGCGGCGGCGGCGGGTTTGGGCACGGCGGATTACGAGTCCTTGAATCCGGCGAGGGATCAAGTGAACTGAGGATCAGAAACCATGAACATCATCCGTGTCCGCCGCATCACGCAGGTTTTCTTTGTCGTGTTGTTCCTGTGGTTTTGCGTCGTGACGACGCTGGGCGACCGCTGGTGGCAGTTGCGCGGCTGGCCGGTGAACTGGCTGCTGGAACTCGACCCGCTCGTGGCCCTCGGCACGCTGCTGACCACCAAGACGGTTTACGCCGGTCTGCTCTGGGCGTTGCTTACTGTCGCGCTCACCATTGTGCTCGGGCGGTTTTTCTGCGGCTGGGTTTGTCCGTTCGGGGCGGTGCATCAGTTCGTGGGCTGGCTCGGGCGACGAAGCAAGAAACACGCAGAGAAGGTGGCGCTCAACCAGTATCGCCGCGGACAGGTCGTCAAATACTACATCCTCGTCGCCATGCTCGTGATGGCGGCGGGTGGTTTAGTTGCGCGGTCAAACTCGCTCGTGGCAGCTTCGCTGCAAACTGGATTGCTCGATCCCATCCCGCTGATTCATCGCTCGGTCAATTTCGTGCTGTTGTCCGTGGCGGAAGGCATTTCTGCTTCACAGCGCCATTACACGGGCGCGTGGGCGATCGCCGCCGTTTTCTTCGGTGCCATTTTCCTGAATTTGCTCGTGCCCCGGTTTTACTGCCGCTTCATCTGTCCGCTTGGCGCGTTGTTCGGCGTGCTTGCGCGTTGGACGCCGTGGCGCATCGGCAAGCGCGAGGGCGAATGCAGCAATTGTGAGGTTTGCGAAAACAACTGCGAAGGCGCATGCGATCCGTTCGGCAAAATCCGTGTCAGCGAATGTTTATTGTGCATGAACTGCCTGGACGCCTGCCGGCAAACGCAGATGCGCTACGGCCCGAACCGCTCGGCGGCGAGTGAGATCGAATCGCTCGGCGTGACGCGACGCGGGTTTCTGGTCGTAGCGGTGTCGGGCCTAGCCGCGGTGCCGGCGATGCGGTTGAGCGGATTGGCGGGCAAGAACTGGCAGCCCCGGCTGGTGCGGCCCCCGGGCGCTCTTACGGAAGCGGACTTCCTCGACCGCTGCATCAAGTGTGGCCAGTGCATGCGAGTTTGTCCGACGAATGTGATCCAGCCTGCCACGCTCGAAGCCGGGCTGGAAGGTCTTTGGACTCCAGTGCTCAACATGCGGATTGGCACCAGTGGGTGCCAGCTCAACTGCGTGGCGTGTGGCAACGTCTGTCCGACGGCGGCCCTGCGCCCGCTGTCGCTGGACGAGAAGCTGGGCCGCGGGCGTTTCGAGTCAGCCGGACCGATCCGGCTGGGCACAGCGTTTTTGGATCGGGGGCGTTGCCTGCCGTGGGCGATGGACGCGCCGTGCATCGTTTGCCAGGAGAACTGCCCGGTCAGCCCCAAGGCAATTTTCGCGCGCGAAGAATTTCAGGTGATCCGCGACGGCGCGCGACGGGTGCGGTCCGCCACGGCGACAAGCGTGACCGTGGACGGCGCGGTTTTGAAAGAGGGCAAACTCGGGACTGGCGATTTTTTTGTTCGGTCCGAAAGCGGCGGGGACTTGAAACGGCGTCCCATCGCTGAGAACTCCGCGGACACGGTTGGCGTTGCGGCCAGCGCTTCTTGGGAGAGTCCACTCCAGACAGGCAGCGTCGTGGTTCTTGAGGTCAGACTGCAAAAGCCGTTCGTTGATCCGGGGAAGTGCATCGGGTGCGGCATTTGCGAGCACGAATGTCCCGTGAGCGGGTTGCGGGCAATCCGCGTCACGGCGGAAAATGAGTCGAGGAACAAAAAGCACTCGTTGACAGCGAGTGTGTAAGGCGTTAAAAAAGCGGCCGCAAACGAAGAAACAATATGAAAAACAATCACGTTACACGGCGGGATTTCATGAAAGCGGCGGGCCTCATGGGCGCCGGCACAGTTGTCGGCACCGGGACGGCCCTGGCCCGGCTGGCGGCGCCACCCAGCGCCCAGGCCAAACCGCAGAAAGCGGTTGAAAACAAAGTGCCGACGCGGGCGTTCGGCAAGACGGGCGCGCGGGTCTCGATGCTCGCGCTCGGGGGCATCTTCGACATCACGAGCAACCAACTCGTTTTGCAGCAGGCCTTGGCTTGGGGCGTTAAGTACTGGGACACGGCGCCCGGTTACACTGGCGGCAAGAGCGAGACCGGCATCGGGATGTTTCTTGAAAAAAACCCTCAAGTTCGCAAAGAAATTTTCCTGGTGACGAAAGCTGACAAGCGCGACCCCCAAGGCATGACGGCCTCGCTGAACCAGTCGCTGGAGCGGATGAAGACCGCTTACGTTGACGGCTTTTTCCTGCACGGCATCTCAAGTGGCAGCGCGTTGAATGACGAAATCAAGGCCTGGGCGGAAAAGGCGAAGGCGGACAGGAAAATTCGCTTCTTCGGTTTCAGCACCCATTCCAACATGGAAGATTGCCTGAACGCGGCGGCGAAGCTGGGGTGGATTGATGGCATCATGCTGACCTACAACTGCCGGGTCATGAACACGGATGCCATGAAGGCGGCGGTGGACGCCGCCGCCAAAGCCGGCATCGGGCTTACGGCGATGAAGACCCAGGCCAAGCGGACCCGAGGTGACGATCAGGCGGACGCGAAACTGTTGGATCATTTCGTCCAGCGCGGATTCTCTGCCGAGCAGGCCAAGTTGAAGGCGGTGTGGGAAACCCCGCAAATTGCGACGGCCTGCTCCGCAATGTACACGGTGTCGGTTCTCTCGGCCAATGTCGCCGCCGCCCTCGACCAAGTGAAGCTCAGCGCGGCGGACCACGCAGCGCTGGCCGGGGCCGCGGCCGACTCCCGCAGCGGATATTGCGCGGGTTGCACGCGCCTTTGCGAGGGCGTGATCGCACACCAGGCACCAATCGGCGATGTGATGCGCAGCCTGATGTATTATCACAGCTACGGCGATCGCAACCGTGCGCGGGAAGTCTTCGCGCACGTGCCGGAATCAACGCGTTCACGCTTGGCGGAAATGGATTTCTCCGGCGCTGAGCGGGTTTGCCCGCACCGGCTCCCCATCGCCCGCTTGATGCGGGAAGCGACGGAACTGCTGGCCTGAGCGCGGGCGCCAAACAGAACACGCTAAAGCGTGGACACCGAACGGTTTGGTGTCCCGGCTTTAGCCGGTGGGTTGACCGCTGCCGTCCCGCGACGCGGGACGGTGCGGGACGGGACTGCAAATCGCGTGCTTGACCGGGTGCGGGAGATGGGAGATTGTGTTCTTGCCGAAGTGGGGGCGTACTGGTTTCGACCTGGGAGATACGCCAGAGGCGGCATGCCGAGGACGATGCGTTGGCCTCGTTAATCATCGCATCAAAACAAAACTGCTAACGAACAATTAGCACTCGCGGCCTAAACATCCGCGACGTTCACCGGTGGACACCTGCTACGCCGGCTGAACGCCACAGCAGGCATGGTTGACGGCGGAGACCGCGCGCCGGCAGCCGAGAAAATTCCATGCGGACTAAGCAGCGGGATTCGAGCCCGGGCGCCATCCCGCAGCCGACAAATCTTCCCGGACTAAGCATGTAGTCGCGGCTGGTTTGCCTGTCAGGGACAGGGGTTCGATTCCCCTCGCCTCCACCATTTCCAGTCGGGTCGCGCGGCGGGGAGCAGGGCCGCGTTTTTCTTGCGGTAATTCCGCTTGGCATCAAACGTCTTTACATGGGCGGTGCATCTTCTGAAAAATCGGGCATGTCGAAGTCCCGCCGCGCCATTGCCATCGCAGGGCTGCTGCTTTGCGGCGCGTGCTCAAGCCTCCCGGCCGCCGCCGGCGCCACCGTCCACCCCGGCTCGCCTTACATCGTGGACGTGTGGGGAAGGGAGGAAGGACTCCCGCAGAGTTCGGTAATTTCTCTCATCCAGGCGCGGGACGGCTATCTCTGGCTGGGTACGTTCGGCGGCGGTCTGGCGCGGTTCGACGGCGTCCGGTTCACGGTGTTCGATGAGGGCAACACGCCGGAGCTTGGCAGCAGCACGGTTGTCCACCTCTTTGAGGACAGCCGGAGCAACCTTTGGGTCGGCACCGAGACGGCCGGCATCGTGCTCATTGAAGGCGGCAAGGTCAAAAGTCTCGACATCGGACGAGGCAGCCGCGAAGGGCGACTCGTGTCGGCATGCGAGGACACGAACGGCGCGGTGTGGCTTTGCACTGCGGATGGGCAATTGTGTCGCTATCAGGACGGCAGGATGTACGTCGGGGAATTTGGGGCGCAGTATTTCAGTCGCTGCCGCGCGGTCATTGCCGAAAAGTCCGGCCCGCTGTGGGTGGGTGTGGATTGGGGGCTTTACGGTTTAAGCCAGACCGGACCCGTTAAGCCGCGCGAGCTTCCGCCGCTTGAGCAGGTCCTCCCGGCGCAAGTTGACTTTCTGCTGGCCGGACAGGGGGGCGGTTACTGGCGCCTGGCTGACGGCCGTGTCCAAAAGTGGAGGACCAACCGCCTTGAGCGTGACTGGGGGCCGTATCCTTGGAAGAGCGGTGCGCGCGTCTCGGCTGCGTGCGAAGACCGCGAGGGAAACTTGATTGTGGGCACGCTGAACGAGAACGACGGGGTGTACTGGTACGGCTCCGACGGCAAGGCCGAACATGTTTCCAGCGCTGAGGGCTTGTCCCATGATGGAATCTTGTCCTTGTGTGTGGATCGCGAGGGCGACCTCTGGGTGGGGACCGACGGCGCGGGGTTGAACCGGGTGAAGCGCAAAGCTTTTACGTTGGCGGCGGCGTCCCGGGGTTGGGTGGTGCAATCGGTTTGCGAAGACGATCAAGGCGGGCTTTGGATGGGTTTCAACGCCGACGGGGCGACGTATTGGAAGGACGGCGTCGCGCAGGACTTCGGACGCAGTGAGGGTTTGAGTCTAAACCCGAACCCGGACGCGAAACCGAACTTCTCGGCGGTGTTTGTGGATCGGCGCCGGCGTGTCTGGGTGGGCACGCGCGGTGAAGGGTTGTTTCAATTGCAGATCAACCGCTTCCAGCCCGCGCCCGGATCGGGAGTCATGGACCGGAACATTCTGGCCATTTACCAAGACCACGCCGGCCGGTTGTGGGTCGGCACGGGACGCGGCCTGGCGTGTTGGGATGAGCGCGAATGGAAAGTCTTCACGACACGCGATGGGTTGTCGGCGAATGTGGTGCGGGCGATTGCCGATGACGCGGAGGGCAATCTCTGGATCGGGACTGAGCGAGGCGGATTGAATCGTTTACGCGACGGGAAGTTCACTGCGTTCCATGTCAAAGACGGCCTGCCGAGCGAAAACATCTCTTCCCTGCTTGTGGATAGTGACGGCGTTTTGTGGGTTGGGACCGGCGGCGGCCTGGCACGCCTGCAGGGCGGCAAGTGGACCCGCTATACGAAGGATCAGGGTCTCGCCAGCAACGGCGTCGGCTATTTGATCGAGGATGGTCAAGGCGACCTGTGGATCGGGTCAACCGCCGGCCTGATGCGCGTGCCGAAGAAGGCGCTGAACGATTTCGCCAACGGCTTGGCCAACTTCATCCGCTGCCGCGTTTACGGGAAATCCGATGGCCTGCTAAAAGGGGAGTGCACCTCAGGTTCGCAGCCGGCCGCCTGTCGCACGCGGGACGGAAAACTATGGTTTCCCACGGTCAAGGGCTTGGTGTCCGTCAATCCCGCCGAACTCGTGCCGAACACGAATCCGCCGCCAGTCGTGATTGAGTCGGTGCTGGTTGAGGGCACGGAACAAAACACCAACACCCTTCGCACAGGCTGGCCGCAAACAGTGACTGTCCCGCCAGGCAAAGAACGGCTGGAGATTCGGTACACCAGCCTGAATCTCGCCGCTGCCAATCCGTCTCGCTTTAACGACCGGACTCGCTTCAAGTACCGGTTAGCAGGACACGAAGCGACTTGGACCGAGGCCGGCGACCGTCGCGTCGTCCCCTACAGCAAACTGCCGCCGGGCCATTACCGTTTTCAGGTGACGGCCTGCAACGAAGACGGAGTCTGGAATGAAAAGGGAACGACCATGGCGATTGTCGTTGAACCGCCGTTTTGGCGCACGTGGTGGTTCTTAAGCGCGAGCACCGCGTGCCTTTTGGGAATCATCGTTGGCGTTGTTTACTACTTCTCCACTCAGAAACTGCAACGCCAACTGGAACGCCTCCGACAGCAGGAGGCGATTGAGCAGGAACGCTCGCGGATCGCCCGCGACCTGCACGACCAACTCGGAGCCAGCCTTTCCCAAGTCTCGCTCCTCGGCGAACTGGTCGAGACCGATAAAGCGTCACCGGCGGAAGTTGAAGCGCATGCCCGACAAATCTCCCAAACGGCGCGGGAAACAACAAGCGCCCTCGATGAAATCGTCTGGGCGGCCAACCCAGCCAACGACACCTTGGACGGGTTGATCACCTACGCCTGCAAACATGCTCAGGAATACCTCGGCATGGCGGGCCTGCGCTACCGGCTTGAAGTGCCGGACCAACTGCCGGCCGTTCCTGTGCCGCCGGACGTGCGGCACAACGTGTTCCTCGCGTTCAAGGAAGCCCTGACGAACGTCGTCAAGCACGCGCAGGCCTCGGCCGTGTGGGTCCGCCTGCGGCTGACGCCGGACCGGTTCGCGTTGGAGGTCGAGGACGACGGCCGCGGCTTGGCCGGAGCAGCGGCAGCGGCCGGCAGAAATGGATTGCGCAACATGCGCAAGCGGATGGAGGACACCGGCGGCACTTTTTCAATCGGCCCTGCGCCGGAAGGCGGCACGCTGGTGCGGCTAACCGCACCAATCGGGAACCGCTAAATAGATCATGCCCATTACCATTTCCATCGTCGAAGACAACGACCAGTTGCGTGGCACGCTGGCCCGCGTGATCGGCCGTGCGGAAGGGTTCCGGTGCCTTGGTCAATACGCGAACGCGGAGGAAGCGCTCAAAGACCTGCCGAACGTGCGACCGGGGGTCGTGCTCATGGACATCAACCTGCCCGGGATGAACGGCGTGGAATGCGTCCGCCGGCTGAAGCAACTCGTCCCGGAAACGCAGGTGATGATGCTCACGGTTTACGAGGACACGGAGAACATCTTCAACGCGCTCGCCGCGGGCGCGTCGGGTTACCTGCTCAAGCGCACGCCGCGCGCGGAATTGCTGGACGCTATCCGCGAGGTGCATCGCGGCGGTTCGCCAATGACGACCCACATCGCCCGCAAAGTCGTCCAATCATTCCAGCGCCCGGCCGCTGCCGCCCAGCTCACCGAGGACTTGTCCCCGCGCGAAAAGGAAGTTTTGGACTGCCTTGCCCAAGGCTTTCTCTACAAGGAAATCGCAGACAAACTCGGCATCAGCTACGAGACCGTCCACACCTATATCCGCCGTATTTACGAGAAGCTCCAAGTTCGGACGCGCACGGAAGCCGTGGCTAAGTTCTTGCGGCGGTAAGGCTTCCACTGGAATCGCGGCGCTGAATCTGGCTTGTCCCTCGTGTCACCAGTTCTGGTGACTGGCAGGAAACACGGCATCCGGTATTTTAGTGGCGTCATTGCAATGTAAAAGCGCAGTGTTCCGTGTGTGAAGTTAGGCGTGAGTCTGCGGCGCCACAGCGAATGACAGAAGGTCGTAGCCAGCGCAGCTACGCAAAAATATTTGAGCGCTTTGTTTGTTCTCATTGCGGAAGGGCCGGGCAATTGCCCGGCTCTTTTGTTTTTGGAGGAAGGTCACTTCGTGAAAAGGGCATTCCAGCGGTCAATAGACTTTTCAGTCCCGAAACAAATCAAGAAAAATCCGGGCCGCCAATGCAAAATCAGTCTGGCGCAGGCGCAGCTTTCTGGCGTAAACCTGCGCACGGCAAACCAAGAAACCGACAGGCGATCCGAGACCGCTGAATCATGCCGTTTGACCGTGACAAAATGAAAGCCGCCGCCGCAACGCTTGCGCAGCGGGGCGTCTTCATCGGCACGTCGTCCTGGAAGTATCCCGGCTGGCGCGGGATGCTTTACGCGGACGACCGCTACATCTGGCGCGGGCGATTCTCCGAGGCCCGCTTCGATCGGCTTTGCCTCGCCGAATACGCGGAGGTCTTCAAGACCGTGTGCGTGGACGCGGCCTACTACAAATTCCCGGAGCGCGCTCAACTTGAGTCATTGGTTTCACAAGTACCGGGCGATTTCCTGTTCACGCTGAAGGTCACGGATGAGATCACCGTCAAAACCTTTCCGAATCTCCCCCGCTTCGGTCTTCGGGCGGGCAGGCCGAACGAGAACTTTCTTAACGCCGACCTCCTGGCCTCGGCTTTCCTGACCGCGTGCGAACCATTCAAAGCGAACATCGGCCTGGTGCTCTTCGAGTTTTCGCATTTTCACACGGCGGACTTCGCGCGCGGTCGCGACTTTGTCGAAGCGCTCGATCAGTTTCTCGGAAAACTCGCGACGGGCTGGCGGTATGGCGTGGAAATCCGCAACCGGAATTTCCTGCACGCGGACTATTTCGCCACGCTGACCCGGCATGGCGTGGCCCACATCTACAACAGTTGGGGGGACATGCCGCCAGTAAGCGAGCAACTGGCGCTGCCGGGCAGTCGCACGCGCTCCGACTTCTTCGGCGTCCGGTTCCTGCTCCAGCCGGGCCGGCGCTACGAGGAAGCGGTGAAACTGTTCCGCCCCTATGATCGCGTCCGGGAAACCAACGCGGACGGCCGGGCCGCCGGGGCCCGGCTGATCAAGGAGATTGCCACTGGCGAAGGGCGCACCAAGGCGTTCATTTACGTGAACAACCGTTTTGAAGGAAACGCGCTGGAGACGATTGACGCGATGATTGAAGAGGCGGGCGGTTGAAGCGAGGCTTGGCAGTCCGGCGCAGAAGCGATACGCTTGGCTTGGGCGTTGGTTTGTGCTGTTGGCAAGTGGTTGGGCTGTTATGAACCTGGACGAATCACAAAAGAAACAAATCGTGGCGTGGGTCGCCGAGGGACTGAAGCTGTCCGAAATTCAGACCCGCTTGGGCGCCGAATTCGGTGTCCGCATGACTTACATGGATGTCCGCCTGCTGGTGGACGATCTGAAGCTGATGCCGAAGGATGCCGAGCCGCCGAAGCCCGTCGCATCGCCGGACAAAGTCGCGGAGACCGCTCAAGCCGCAGCGCCGGCTGAAGACCTCGCCTCTGAAACAGAGAAGTCGCCCGTGCCCGGTGGTGTTTCGGTGGCCGTTGACCAACTGGCGCAGCCCGGCGCTGTGGCCAGTGGCAAAGTCGCGTTCAGCGACGGCCAGCAAGCCGGTTGGTATCTCGACCAACTGGGCCGCTTGGGCGTCATTCCCCAGAAGGAAGGCTACAAGCCGTCGGCCAAAGACATGCAGCAATTCCAATTGGCGCTGGAATCCGAACTGACGAAATTGGGCTTCTGAGCGCGTGTGCGGAAAATTGTTTCGCGCGGTTACGCCAAAGGCCCCTCTGTTTGGTGTCCACGCTTCAGCGTGTCTGTCTCAAGCCGTCCGCGCTGCTGCGGGATGAGACTCCAAACGCAGCATTTCCCAAGCTTCACAGCGTCGCCGGCTGACGCGCAGTCCGAATTTCTCCGAGGCATTCGCGAAGGAAAGCACTCCTTTTTCCGCGGTGACACCGGCGTAAGGGTCGTTCGTGACGAGCAGGTTGCCGTCGAGGTCGAAGTAGTCGCAAAGCTCGGCGAGGTGCGCGGCGGCGCTGATGAGGACGCTGGTCTCGATCATGCAACCGAGCATGGTTTTCAGTCCGACGTTGCGCGCCGCCTGGAGCGCGTCGAAGCTGGCGGTGATGGCGCCCGCCTTGACCAGTTTCACATTCACGCCGTGAAAACATTCGGCGCATTCACCGCCGGGTTTGGTTTACTCCTGTTGAAAGACCGCTATTCCAGCGCCGGCGGGTTCGTCTCCTGCACTGCCCGATAGAACCGGCTTGGCGCGTCCTGCGCATCCGGATCAACGAAATGGACGGCGCCATCGGTCACGATGTTGGTGCAGATGGGCAGCCAGTTGACGAAGTTGGTCGAACACTCGATGCGGAACCACAGGCCGTTGGTGCCGGGGCAGCGGAAGTGGAAGCAGCGGTCGGGCAGCACGCAGATTGGCGGGCGCGGCTGGTCGTTATCCACGATAATCGCGGCGGCCTTGCTGGGGCGACCGATGAAGTAAGGCGGCGGGAAAACGTCCAGCGGCGAAGGCACCAGTTTCAGCACCACCGTTTCGATGGGTTCCGGCAAGGGGTCGTCAATGGGAACGACGACGATGGGCGCCCAGCGTTTGCCTGCCGGAATCGTCACCACGCCCGGCAGCGCGACGTAATCCACGCCGTTTGATGCCGTGCCGCCCACGAGGTAATGCACGGTTAGATCCGCGTTGGCGCCACCCGTCCGGCGCACGAGAAACGTGGCGGTATTGGTCCCACAGATATTGGTTGTCCAGCAATTCAAGCAATTCGCCAGCGTCAGGCAGGGCGTGTAGCCGGGCCAGCGCCAGCAGTTGGTGCCTTCAGCCGCAACCGGGTCAATCGCCACAATCGTGACAATGGGCGGCAGGTTCGTGGGCGGCTGGTTGGTCGGGAAAACCAGAATGCCGACAGGGGCAGACAAGGTGGACGCGCCTTGATCGTCTGTGGCTCGCGCCGTCAGCGCGTAGCAGCCCGGCGGCACGTTGGTCCACAGAAATTCGTACGGGATGTGCTGAAAGGGCGGCGGCCGGGCAAAGAAGTATTTTTCGGCCTCGCCAATTTTCTGATTGTTCGCGAAGAACTCGACTTTGCCAACGTATCCATCGCTGTCCACGGTGTCGGCGAGAATGTCAATGCTGGCCGGGGCGGGGAACGTTTGGCCGCACATCGGCTTCACGATGCGCACGGCCGGCGGCTGGTTGGTCTGGTTGGCGTCCAGGATGTAAACCGTCGCCTCATCCAGTCGGCCTACCGTGTAACAGCCGGGCGGTGGCGGATAAATTGCAATGCAGACGATGGGCTGCAGTTTCAGGATCACGGTTTCCGTGCCCTCCACCAAGTTGTCGGGCAGCGGGGAGACGACGATTTGCGCGGATAAAGCGCCCCTGGGGATGACCACGGCGTTGGACAACGGCAGGTAATCCATGCCGTTGGACGCGGTGCCAGCGACGGTGTAAAACACCTGCAAATCGTCGTTGGTCCCCGCGTTGCGGTAAACAGTGAAGATCCCGGGGTCAATCACCGTAAGCACGCCCGGTTCCTGGGCGACCGGATCGGTGGCACGGACCGTGACGACCGGGGGGAGAAGCAGGTTGGTGGTACTGGCCTGCGCACGAGCATGGCTGGCCGCGGCCAAGGTGAGAAGGCCCGTCAGGGCTGGCGCTAACGCCAGCCAGAGCAAACGCATTGTCTTCATAATAAAACGCCTTTCTTTAGTTGCGACTTCGTTACTTCGTTATAAAAGCCTCTGCTGAGCGTCGCGATCTTACCTGCCGGCACACTGGAAAGTCAAGCCAATTCGCACCGGCGGGCTGATTCCAGTTCGTGGGGGGTCTGATTGCATTTCTGCGGCCCGCCACCTAGCATGGGCGCGTCGCCTTCAGCAATTTGCGGCTGACTGACCGGTCAAACACCGGGGTTTCAATCTATGCGGTTCTTGATGTTAAACTGGCGCGATCCTCGCAACCCGCAGGCGGGCGGCGCGGAACGTGTGACTCTGGCCTACCTCGCCGGCTTGGTGCAGCGGGGGCATGAAGCCGTTTGGTTCGCGAACGATTTCGCCGGCGCCGAACCGGAGGAAACCATTCGAGGCATAAAAATCATCCGTGGTGGCGGTTATGGCACATCCGTGCTGGCGGCCCGGAAATGGTATCGCCGCCAACCGCGTTTCGACCTTGTCATAGACCAGCACCACGGCATCCCATGGTATGCCCCGTGGTGGTGCGGCACGCGCTGCGCGGCCTACATCCACGAGGTGCTGGGGCCGATCTGGGAGGCTTTTTATTCGTGGCCCTTGAGCGCGGTTGGGCGCTGGCAGGAGCGCTGGACGCATTGGGCCTACCGGCGCGTGCCATTTTTTACCGCGTCGGCGTTCACACGGGAGCAGTTGCTAAAACACGGCGTCCGTAACGTGAAAATCATTCCCTACGGAGTCCACACCCGCGCGCTGCCGGCGCTGGAGGAGAAACCACTCGCCGCGCCGCTGCGGTTGATCGTGGTTTCGCGGCTGGCGCCGAACAAGCGAGCTGACCATGCGCTCCGCGCGCTCCGTTGTCTGCTTGATGTCGGGGTCACGGCAGAATTGACCATCGTCGGCACGGGCGGGGAAGAGGCGCGGTTGAAGGCGCTGGCGGATGAGTTGCGCCTGCGGGAGCGTGTGTGCTTCACCGGCCCGCTGGCGGAGTCGGAAAAAGACGCGCGGCTGCGCGGGTCGCATTTCCTGCTTCATACCTCGCAGCGCGAAGGCTGGGGCCTCAATGTTATCGAGGCCAATGCGATGGGCACGCCCGCCGCAGTGTACCCGGTGGCAGGACTGATCGAATCCACGCTCCACGACGAAACCGGCTTGGTGGCGGCGGCGGAATCACCGGATGCCCTCGCAGCGGCGCTACGCGGCAGTTTGAACGCGCCGGAGCGTTATCAACACTACCGCCGCCGAGCCTGGGAACGAAGCCGGGAATTCCATTGGGACCAGGTTCTGCCGAAAGCGTGCGCCTGGCTTGAGGCGAGAGCGCGCGGCGAATCCACTCCCTAGTCGCAAGCCACAGCCTGTGGCTACAGTGTGTATCCAGCCACCTTCGCGTCAGCGGCGAAAGTCTTCACGGTATCCAGCGAAAGCTCCTTTAACCCCATCCCGACCAGTTTGAGCGCCTTGGCCAGGATGTCGTGCGGCACCGTGACGATGTCACAGCCGCATTCCTCCGCCTGAAAAATGTTGAGCACTTCGCGCACGCTCGCCCAGAGCAACTCGGCCTTCGGCTGCTCAACCAGCACGGCTTTGCTGGCGCGCAGGATCGGCAGCGGGTCCACACCCGTGTCGGCGATGCGGCCCGCAAACACCGAGACGAACGACGGCACCTCTGGGCTGAGCGCCTGCGCCACACCGAGGACCTGTTCCAGCGTGAGGATGGCCGTGACGTTCAGCTTGACGCCTTCCTCCACCAATTCGCGGATCAATGGCAGCGAAGATTCCTGTCGCGTGTTGGTAATCGGGATTTTGACGTAAATGTTCTTCGCCCAGCCGTTGATCTTGAGCGCCTGCCGCCGCATCTCGGTGAACTCGTCGGAGAACACCTCGAACGAGACCGGCTTATCCGTGATGCTTTGCAGAATATCTTTCGCGAATGCCTCGAAGTTGGTGACACCGGCCTTCCTCATGAGCGTCGGGTTGGTGGTCAGGCCCTTGATGAGTGGATTCGCGTTCAACCGGAGCATGCCCTGTTTGTCCGCGCCGTCGGCGAAAATTTTAACTTTGAGGTCAGAAAGGCTTTTCATGAAATGTAGGATTCAGCGTATGCCTGGAATTTTTTGTCAATGATAAATCAAATGCGCGTTTTCTCAATGATAATCGTTGCCGCGTCGAGCAAACTGGCGGCGCGGAAATCCGGCGACTGGCGCAGTGGTTCGTCGTAGCCGTGATCAATGAAAATGGTGCGGCAACCGGCGGCGCGGCCGCAGTCCACGTCGCGCCAGCGGTCGCCAACCATCCAGCTTTGCGCGAGGTCAAGGCCCAGTTCGCGCGCCGCGCGCCGCAACATGCCGGGCTTGGGTTTGCGGCAATCGCAGTCCGATTGACCGCCGCCCGGATGATAGCACACCTCCACGCGATCAATCGGCAGCAGTCTGAGCATCTGCGCGTGGATGGCTTCGACGGCTTCCTGTTTGAGCGTGCCCCGGCCCACGTCGGGCTGATTCGTGGCGACAACGAGAAGGAAACCCGCCTGCTTCAGCCTCGCACACGCCTCCGGCACGCCGGGCAGGATTTCAAATTCACTCAGGCTGGTGGGTGGATACGGTTTGCCGTCGCGTTCCAAGGCGCGGTTGACGACGCCGTCGCGGTCCAGGAAAACGGCTGGGACGAGTTTTGGGGAGTTGTCTGGCACGGTTATGGATGAATGACTAATGACTAAATCCTAATGACGAAAGAATGACGAAGCGCCAATGACAAATCGAGCGGGTGCTCATGACTTTCTCCAAATCGCGGCAAAGATGAGATGCAGTTCCTTCGCCTCGTGCCAGAGCTTGCGGGCTTCGGTCTTCAGTTCCGGTTCGGCGGCGGCAATCATGCGCAGCCAGAGTTTGGTTTCGCGGGCTTCCTTGCGGCAAGTGCCGATTTTGTTTTTGAAATCCTTCTTGGAAACAGCGTCATCCGCTTCACAATGATTTGCGCCAACGCTTGTACCCGCTCGAACCAACTGGCTGATGAGCGGTGTTGTGACCGGATTTTTTGAAACTTTTTTGGCGAATCGAATTATTGACTCGCCAAACTGCGCCGTCCGTTCTTCCAAATCAAATGCCGGCCTGTCATTCGGACTTGGAGTTTCTTTAGTCATTAGTGCTTAGTCATTCGTCATTTCGTTGACTCCCACTTGGTCTGGCCGACCTTGAGCTTCGGATGCGACACCAGCAAATGCCAGACTATCGCCTGAAACGCCTCGGTGTGCGGCGTGACGTGCTCCGGGTTGACCGTCGGAATGATGAGGCACGCGGTCGCTGCCTTGGCGGTGTACCCGCCGTCGCGGCCCACGACGCCCACAATCGAAGCGCCTGCCTGCTGGGCAAGTTGGATGGCGCTGACGAGATTCGGGCTGACGTTTTTCTCCAAACTGCCGCCACCAACGGAAAAGATGAGCAGGCCGTCCTTCGCGCTGAGGCGGCTGCCCTTGAGCCATTCGACAAAAACGCTGGCCCAGCCGTCGTCGTTGGTGCGCGCGGTCAGTTCGGAAACGTTATCCGTGGGCGCGTAGGCTTCGAACCCGCAGATTTTGCGGAAATCGTTGACCGCATGGCTGGCGTTGGCCGCGCTGCCGCCGACACCGAGAATGAAAAGCCGGCCGCCGCGCTCGCGCACCCGCGCCAGTTCCTCGACCGCCTTTTCGATGGCGTCCGCGTCGAGTTGCGCCACCACTTTTTGAACTTCATCGAGGAATTGTTTGGCAAAGCTCATAAAAATTACGAATGGCGAATGACGAGTGTCGAAGGAAGCAGCGATTTGTCAATTCGTCATTCGGAATTCGGCGCTCGACATTTTAAACGCGTCTCCAATTCCGCCAGGCCCGCGGGCGAACCGATTTCGTAAAACCGCTCGCGCACTTCGTAGCCGGCAAGCTGTTTTTCGCGGACAAGTTTTCCCATGACTTCGGCAAGATCAAAGGGTTGGTCCGCCGAATACGATTCAAATGCCGCTGGCTTGAACATGCTCAGGCCGTAGTCAATGTGCCGCATCTCCGGCAGGCGGGCTTGCTTGTCGTAAACCGCGACTTGGCCGTTGCGGAAAACGACGTTGCTGGTGTCGTATTTGCCTTCGTTGCGATAGACCGTCATGCAGCCGAGCTTGCCGCTGCGCCGGAAAAACTCCGCGATGGGACGATACGCGACGGGCAAATACGAATCACCGTAGAGCACGAATAATTCCGGGCCAAGCAGCGGCAGGGCGCGCTTGACCGCGCCGCCGGTGCCGAGCAGCTTCGGGCCGTCGAACGAGTAGTCGAGCCGCACGCCGCAGGCCGCGCCGTCGCCGAATTCGCGTTGGATCATCTCGCCGAGATAGCCGACGCAGAGGACCACGCGGCAAATGCCACGACTGCGCAGCAATTCGAGCTGGTGCGCCAGAAACGGTTTGCCGGCGACCGGCAAGAGGGACTTGGGAATTTTTTCGGTGACGGGCCGCAGGCGCGTGGCCAGTCCGCCCGCCAGAATCGCTACTGGGATGTCCAGCGCCGCGCTCACGAGACGAGCAGCTTGGTGCCTTCGAAATCGAAGCGGAACCGGACTTCCGTCAGCCCCGCCTGGCGCATGGCGTGACGGAGCCGGGCTTTGTCGCCCGCGTAAAACATCAGGAAGCCACCGCCGCCGGCGCCGATAAGTTTGCCGCCGAGTGCGCCGTTGGCCATCGCGAGATCATACCACTGGTTGATTTGCGGATTGCTCATCCCGCCGGAGCGCTGCTTTTTGCGCTGCCAATGCACATCCATGAGCCGCGCGAACTCGCCCAGGTCGCCCGACTCCAAGGCGCGCTGGCTTTGCAAGCCAAGGTCTTTGACGAAGTGCAGGTTTTCGATCATGGCCTTGTCCGCCTGTTTGCTCCGGTCGTCCTGCTCCTTGAGAATTTGCGACGCTGCCCGTGAGTAGCCAGTGAAGAAGAGCAGCAGGTTGTCCTCAAGGTTGTAAAGGGTCTCCTCGGAAATTTTCAGGGGCCAGGCTTCAACCTTGCCGCCGGGCAGGAATTTGAAGCAGGTGATCCCGCCGTAGGCGGCGATGTATTGGTCCTGCTTGCCAATCGGTTCCCGCAGGCGTGTGATCTCAATTTCACAGGCCTGTTCGGCCAGTTCCGCCGGATGCACCAGGTTTTTCTGGTAGGCATGGAGCGCCTTGAGCAGCGCGGTGGTGAAACTGCCGGATGATCCCAGGCCGGTGCCGGCGGGAATGTCGGCCATGGAGGTCAGTTCCAGCGAGCGGCCATCCAGGCCAACCAACGCAAACGCTTCGCGAATGATCGGATGTTCCAGTTTTGTGGCGTCCGGCACGCGCTCCAGCTTGGAATACTTCACGATCAAATCCGGCACGAACGTGTCGTGCAGGGTGATATAGACGTATTTGTCAATGGCCGCGGCGATCAGGAAGCCGGTGTGCCGCTCGTAATAGGACGGCAGATCGGTGCCGCCGCCGCCGAGGCTGATGCGCAAAGGAGAACGGGCGATGATCATAAGAAGAAGCGGAAAGCGGAAAGCGGAAAGCGGAAAGCAAAAAGTAGAGGGTACAAACCGCTGTCAGCGGAATCGAAGTGCAACTGGAGGATTGTCTGTGAAGAGTTCATTTGTTGGCTTTACGACCGATGGTGACCAAGATCGCCAGCAATTGGCCGGCTTCATTCAGCAATTCCGTGATTTGCTTTTCCGAGCCGAGTTTAGTGTCCCGGCAGATTTCCAGCCAGTAAATCGTTTCGGCGGCTTCCTTTTCAGCGACGCCGACTTTGTGGATGAAATCGCTTCGGGACTCTGCGCGATTGGCTTCGCGGCAGTTCGCTCCGATGGAAGTGCCTGCCTTAAGCAATTGCCGCCCGATAATTTGTCCTTCGGCTGTTTTGGGAAACGCACCCACAGCCTTTACGACGCGCACGGCAAATTTCTTCGTCCGCTCCTCCAGTTCCGTTTTCATGCCTGACGTGTTTCCGCTTTCCGCTTTCCGCTTTCCGCTTTTGCATAAATCTGCTCGACGATTTCCAACGCAGCACGGGCTTCAACCAAGCCTGCGGTGGGCGCGCGTTTGCCGTGAATGTCAGCTTCAAACTCAGTCATCTCAATCCGCCACGATTCATCGGGGCCGGGGAATTCATAAAGCTTGGTGTCGGGCGGGCCCATTTCCGGCTTCATCTGGTAATGAAAAAGTTTCTCAACACCGTAGCTGCCGCCGAGACCTTCGATGTGGAGCTTCATGTTGCGCCCGTAGATTTCGAACGAAAAAAGATTTTTCCACTCCGTGCAACTCACGTGCAGCCACGCGGTCTGGCCTTTTGCCGTGCGCAAACTCAAAAAGGCGTTGTCGTCCACCGGCATGTTCCAGAAAAACGTCGCCGCATGGCCTTCAACTTTCGTAAAGCGACCGAGAAACCACCCCGCTAGATCAATCAAATGCATTCCCTGGTCAATCAACTCGCCGCCGCCAGAGAGCTTTGGATCGGCGCGCCATTCCTTGTCGTAACCCACGCGCCCGCCGTGGCCGTAGCGCGCGCGAACGAACATCAAATCGCCCATCACCCCGGACTCAAAAATCTCCCGCGCCTTGCGAAACGCCGGGTGATAGCGATGGTTGAAACCGACGCGAACACAAACGCCGTGCTTGTCCGCCAAAGTGATTAACCCGTCAATCTGGCGAACGGAAACGCCTGCCGGCTTTTCCACGAGCACATGCTTCCCTGCGCGGATGGCGGCGGCAGAAACTTCGGCAAGCGCGGCGTTGATGGTCGCCACAATCACCGCGTCCACCTCCGAATCGGCGACGGCTTGCTTGAAGTCGGCCACAACGCGACCGGTCTTGGCCAGCTTCCCCAATTCTTCGGCGCGGGCGAGGTTCGTGTCGCAGGCCACGGCGAGTTTTGAGCCGGCAGGCAGAGCCGCGAGGCGCTTCTTCCCGATCAATCCGCAGCCGACTATGGCGTAGTTCATTTGTCGCCCCAGGTTTTCCCGCGATCCTTGGGCACGATGCGGCGCAGCGTGTAAATATCGCTGTTCAAGTCGCCCTTGAATTCGTGGAGTTTTTCCCACGGATCCCATTGCGCGCTGATGAGTTTGCCGGTGATGCTGTCACTGGCGGCGCTGGCGAGATAAACGGCAAGGCTCGCGCCGAGCCCGAGCGGCACTGCGCCGTCTTCAGCCCATTTTTTATTTTTCTCGAAAAATGCTTTGCCGACTTTTTCCGGCCCTGCGGCCAAAACCTGGTCCACGAACCGCGTTTTGAGCGCGCCGGGGGCGATGGCGTTCACGTCCACGTGAAACGGCTTCAGTTCCTCGGCCAGCGTTTCCATGAGACGGATCACGGCGGCTTTCGACGCAGCGTAAGCGCTGATGTTCGGCAATGGATTTGTGGCGCCGCCACCGCTCAGGACGACGATTTTTCCGCGGCCATTTTTCTTGAAGTGCGGGATCAGCGCGCGGCACGGGAGCAGCACGCCGTAAAGGTTGATGTCCATCGCCCGCCGCCATTCGTCGAGGGAAACGGATTCCATCGCACCCATCGGCCCGTAAACGCCGGCGTTGAGCACCAGCGCCTGAAGAGAACCGAATTCGCGCAGGGCGAACTCGACGAAGGCGTTCACCTGGGTTTCATTGGAGACGTCGCAGGTTTGGGCGAGGACTTTTTGCGAAGGAAACCGCTGCGCCAGTTCATCGCGGGTGGCAAGCAGGTCTTTTTCGCTGCGGGCGCAGAGGGCGACGTTGGCGCCTTCGCGCAGGAAATGTTCGGCGATGGCCTTGCCCAACCCTTGGCTGCCGCCGGTGATGAGTGCGTTGAGGCCTTTGAGTTTCATGCTTGTGCGCGTCCGACGGAAAGATGTTCAACGCCGGCGATGTTTTGCAATCCCTTTTCCAGAAACCGGTTGGCGTCCACCACAATCGGTGTTTTCATCAGGCGCGCCAGTTCAGCCCACGACGCCTGCCGGAATTCCGGCCACTCCGTGCAGACCACCACGGCGTCCACGTCTGACACAGCCTCGGCAATCTGCGGTGCGAGTCGGACTTTGGACAACTCCGCCGGCAGTTTTTTCACCGCCGGGTCGAAGGCTTTCACGTTCGCGCCGGCGTCAAGCAGTTTCCGGCACAATTCCACGGCGGCACTACGCCGGAGCGTGTCGGTGTTTGGCGTGTAAACCAGACCGAGCACGGCGATGCTTTTGCCGCGCAAGTCGCCCAGCCGTGATTGCAGCCGCCGGAACGCCCAGTTGCGATGCTGGTCGTTGCTCTGTTTGATGGCCGGGATGACGGAAACGGTTTCGCCTTTTGCAGCAGCAAGTTTCGTCAGCGAGACGACATCGCGCGCCAGTGTGCCGCCGGCGAACGGCCCGCCCGGACCGAGATACGCCTTCGGCCCGATTCGCGGCTCGCTCTTGAGCCCGGCGGAAACTTCCTTCGCGTCCGCGCCGACGTGTTCGCAGAGTCGGGCGATCTCGTTGATGAAAGAAATCGAGAGCGCGAGGAACGAGTTGAGCGCGTGTTTGACCATTTCCGCCGATTCCGTGCGCATGAAAAGCACTTGCGGCGTGAACGGAGCGAACAGCTTTTTTAAAAGCGGTTTCTTCGCGTCGTTGCGAATGCCGACGACGACGCGCTCGGCTTTCTCAAACGAATCAATCGCCTTGCCGAGACGGAGATTTTCCGGCGAACAGGCGAAGTGAAATTGGAGGAACTCGGCCTCCAGCTTGCGGCAGGTGCCGACAGGCAATTGCGCCGAGATCAAAATCAGCGCGCTGTCTGGCAAGTGCGGTAGCGCGCGGCGCAGATTGGCCAGCACGAAGTCCACGTCCGATTCGTCGTTGTCGTTGACCGGCGTGTCGTAGCAGAGCCAGAGGATGTCAGCGTTGGCGCAGGCAGTTGTCGCGTCGGTGGTGAAGGAAAGTTTCTTGGTGGCGAGTCCGGCGGCGACGAGGTCATCCAGCCCCGGCTCGAACAACGGCGCTTTGCCGGTGTTGAGTTTGGCCACAGTAGCGGCGTCGAAGTCGAGGCCGACGACCTGGAAATGCCGCGCGCAGCAGGCGGCGGCGACGCAGCCAAGGTGCCACAAGCCAAGCACCGTGATGTTCATCTTCGTTTGAGCACCCACTGGTTTTGCTGAAGCCAGCGGAGCGTGCGCACCACGCCCGGTTCAATCGTGAGCGTCGCATTCCAGCCGGTGGCGCGGATTTTTTTCGTGTCGAGGAAGATGAACGGGTTGTCGCCCACCCACCCGCGGTCGCCGCCGGAATATTCGAGTTTGGGTTTGAGGCCCAGCACCCCGCAGATGAACCGGATGGAATCGTTCACCTGCACGTATTCGGTCGTGCCGAGGTTGTAAATTTCGACGCGATGCTTGACCTTGAGCGCGGTGTGGAGTTGCGCGACGTGAAGCATGGCGCCCACGCAGTCGTGGATGTAAAGGTAGGATTTTCGCTGCGCGCCGTCGCCCAGCACTTTGAGGTGGTCGGGATGTTCGAGGAGCTGTTGGTAAAAATCGAACACGTGTCCGTGCGTGTAGCGTTCGCCGAGAATGGAGACGAACCGGAAGATGTAACCCTCAAAACCAAAACCTTCGCAGTAGGATTCAATCAGGGTCTCGCCCGCGAGTTTGGAACTGGCGTAAAGCGAAGTCTGGATGGGAAACGCCGCGTCCTCCGGCGTCGGAATGACTTCGGCCTCGCCATAGACGCTGCCGGTCGAACTGAAGGCAATTCCCTTGATGCCGTTGGCGCGCATGGCCTCGAGCACGTTGAAGGTGGCGACGGTGTTTTGCTGCAAATCCCTGCTCGGATGTTCGAGGCCGAAACGCACGTCGGCATGGGCCGAGAAGTGGAAAACAAAGTCGCATCCGGCCATGGCGCGGGTCATGGCGGGCAGGTCCAGACAATCGCCCTCGACGAGCTTGAATCGCGGATTTGTCATCGCCGCGCTGAGGAATTCCCGCTGGCCGGTGGAAAAGTTGTCCCAGCCGACGACGGGTTTGCCCATCTTCAGCAAGCGGTCCACCACGTGGCTTCCAATGAAACCGGCAGCGCCGGTTACGAAGGGTTTTTCCATGATCGGGCGCGCAGTCTAACGGTAGCATGCCCCGCCCGCCAGTTCTTTCGGCACAGCAAAGGCGCGGCCATTGGCTCTGGATTCCCATCCGATGGCCGCAGTAGCTCCTCGGCACGGCGGCGTGCGGCCACAAATTTCCATTTGTCTGCAAATTGGGCCTGTCGCAAACTGCCGCGGTCGTTTTTGTGAACCCGATTGCGAAAATTCTAAGCGCCCTGCGCGCGGTTGCCAACCACCCGTTGAACCGTCCGCGCAAACTTCAAGCGGTGTTGGAGTACGGCTTCGTCCAAGTCGCGGCGCGGTTGGTGCCGGGAGACGTCTGCGTCGAATTCCCAAACAACACGCGCCTTCTCGTGTCACCGCGGATGAAAGGCGCAGCGCATTATATAGCCCCCCGATTATGCGAGTTTGAGGAGATGGCGTTTGTGATGCACTTCCTGCGGCCCGGCCAGTTGTTCGCCGATGTGGGCGCGAACGTGGGCGCGTTCACGGTTCTGGCGGCGGGCGTGGCGGGCGCGCGGGCAATCGCGTTTGAGCCAAGCCCGGACACTTATGAAAGCCTCTCACGCAACATCCGGCTCAACGGCCTCCAGGATCGCGTCAGAGCAGTCCATGCGGCGCTTGGGCGGAGCGAAGGCAGGATTCAACTGAGCGTCGGTCTGGGCACCGAGAACTTTGTCGCTGTGTCACCGTCCGCCGGCGGCACGGTGTCCGTAAGATTGACATCGTTGGATGCCGAACTATCCGGCGCGCCGCCCGTCTTGTTGAAAGTTGATGTGGAAGGTTACGAAACCGAAGTGTTCGCTGGTGCGTCGAGCACGCTCGCACGACCGGAATTGCAGGCAATCATCGTTGAGAAAAACGACATTGGCTCGCGTTACGGCTTCGACGAGAGCGCGCTGCATTCTCAGATTCGCCAGCTCGGTTTCGTCCCCTGCATCTATGAACCGTTCGCGCGACATCTGTCGCAAGTAAGAGATGAGTTCCGGGGAAACGTCATCTACGTCCGGGATGTCTCACGAGCGACGGAGATTTTACGCGCCGCGCCAGCGTTCCGGCTTGGCGAATTGTGCGTCTGACGCGCCGCTTGTCCGAGGCGTTGCCGATTCGGGTTTGCCGAGGTGGGCGCTTTGTGCTAGTGACGGGACCGCCAAACAGAACGTGTCATGGCAAATGTCATTCTGAAACGACTGCAAAGCTTCGCTGCCCGCCATCGGGGGCTTGGCATAGGCCGCTGCAATGACTGGGCAGGCCAGGCGGTGATTGAATTGTCGCCCGACAGTCTCTTGGACGTAGGCTGCGGTGACGGCAGTTTGTTGTTTAGTTACCTACAAAAAATCCCGCGTGACTTCTGCGGCGTGGAGGGCGCGCCGGCGCTGAAGGCCAAAGCCGAGCGACGCGGCTTCAAGGTGTTCAGCTACGAACTCAACGGCCGCTGGCCCTTCGAGGATGGCCGGTTCGATGCGGTCTTCAGTTCCCAGGTCATTGAGCATTTGCACAACACGCGCCTGTTCGTCGAGGAAACCTACCGCGTGCTCAAGCCCGGCGGCACGGCGATTGTCACGTCGGAGAATCTCTGCAGCCTGTTAAACTGCTTTGCATTGTTTCTGGGTTACACGCCCTTTTCGCTGATGCAGCTTTGCGGCCGCTACCTCGGCAACCCCCTGGGTCTTCACTATAGCGAACCGCTGGCCGAACCACTGCCGCTCGATCACCCGGCGTTTTCCGGCGTCTCCGGCCATGTGCGCGTGCTTACAGTGCGCCAAGCGCAGGAATTATTCACGCTCGCCGGGTTCGATGCCGAGGTGCGCTCCATCAGCATCCTGCCACTGCCGGACGGTCTAAGCCGCGCCTTGGAAGGCGTGGTCCGAAACCGTGGCCATTACCTCTTGATCCGGGCACGCAAACCGGTGCAGGGCCGCTGAACGGGTGCAGCCCAACGTCGCCTGAATCTCAGCGCGGGATTTGAATTCCCCGTTGCCGCCGTCTAAACTTGCGCCATGCAATCGAGTCCAGACAGTCGCGCGGAATGGCCGCGCGTGAGCTTCATCATGCCGACGCTCAACGTGGAAGCATTGCTGGACAATTGCCTGGCGTCCATCGCTCGGCAGACCTACCCGCGCGACCATTACGAGATCATTCTCGCCGACGCACATTCCACTGACCGCACACGGGAAATCGCCAAAAAATACAGGGCCGTCGTTCTTGATGACGATGGCAAGAACATGGAAGAAGGCAAACGGCTCGCGCTCCGCCACGCCACGGGCGAATACATCGTGTTCGTGGACGCCGACAACGAGATCAGCCATTCCGACTACATCGAACTTGCCGTCAGAGCTCTGGCAACCCATCCGCAGGCGCTCGGTGTGGAAGCCTACTATCCGCCCTCGCCCAAGATGGGTTCGCTTTGCGCCTATCTCACGCACCTGTTGCATATCAGCGATCCGATTTGCTGGCTGATGAGCCGCAAGCCTGTGCTGGTCGCGCGTGACGGCGACGTGGAACGCTGGACGCTTCCGGGTGATTCGCTTTCCTACCCGCTCGGCGCAAATGGCTTCGTGTTCCGGCGCGCTGATTTGGAATCCGTGAAAGCAAACGAGCATTTTCAGGACACGCACATTCCGTTGCACTTGATGCGCGCCGGCAAACGCGAATGGCTGCGCAGCCGCGGCCGCGGGGTGCATCACTACTACGTGCAGTCGCTGGGCGCATTCATCCGGAAACGTAGGCGCGCGACGGTACATTTCCTCCTGGTGCAGGAGGGAATGCCGGTGAATTGGATGAAAGAAAAGCCACCTGTGCCGCTCTGGTTGGCGGCGCTTTATTGCGTCACGTTCGTCGGCCCGATCTGGCATGCAGCGTTGGGGCTGAGCCGCGATGGCGATGTCCGCTGGCTCTGGCACGTGCCCGCGAGTGTGGCCAGCGTGATCGGCGACGCCTGGGGCGTGTTGACCTACAAATTGCGGGGCAAGGACAAGAAACTGGTCGCGGAATTGCAGCCGAGGCACTCGCCGAGGCAAAACTGATTTTGGACCCGTGCCCCTCCCGCGCGGGCGCGTCAATTCACGAAGCCGGAGCGGGGAGTTTATTTCTGAGCGCGCAGTGCCGCCAGTTCGGCTTCCGTCATCTCGACGATGATTTGCTCGAACGGGGTCTCCGGTTGCCACCCCAGCAGACGTTTAGCCTTGGCGGCGTTGCCGACCAAGTGGCACGGATCAGCCGCCCGCGAAAGTTGCGGGTCGTGCCTGACATACTGTCGCCAGTCCAACCCCACGATGCGGAAGGCGATGGCCACGATTTCTTGGACGCTGTGGAGGTGCCCGGTGGCGATGACAAAATCCTCTAGTGAGTCCTACTGCAACGTCAGCCACATCGCCCGTACATAATCCCGGGCATGTCCCCAATCGCGCTGCGCATGAGTGTCGCCCAAGGCGAGTTCTTGGTGCAGGCCCAGCTTGATGGCCGCGGCGGCGCGACAGATTTTCCGGATGACGAACTGTTCGCCGCGCCGGGGCGAATCGTGGTTGAAAAGGATGCCGTTGACAGCGAAAAGCCCGAATGAGTGCCGGTAGATCCGAACCATCTGCGTGGCGAACGCCTTGGCGCCAACCATACGGCGTCACCGGCGAAAGGGGCGTCGTCTCATCCTGGGGCGACTGGGTTGGTTCCCCGAATATCTCGCTGGAGCTGGCGTGAAACAGGCGGGGCGTCTTGGGAAGGGCGCGGAGCAGTTCCAGCAGGTGGAGGGTGCCTAAAGCAGTGACGCGGCAGGTCAATTCCACGGCTTCAAAACTTCGTCCCACGTGAGTCTGACCAGCCAGATGGTACACCTCGTCTGGCGCGGCGGCAAAGAGCGCATCGCGGACCGAAGGGGGATCGTCGAGATTTGCAGGGTACAGGCGCAACCGTTCCCCGCAACCGCGTTCGTCGCGGAACAGATGCTCGAAACGCAGCGTGCTGACCGCGTTGGCGGCACGCACCAGATCATGGACCTCGTACCCTTTTTCAAGGAGCAGCTCCGCGAGGTAGGAGCCGTCTTGACCAGTGATGCCGGTGATGAGCGCCTTTTTCGCCATAGTTGGTCGCCGGGAAGTCTTTCGTAAGGCCCGTCGGGCCGCAAGTCGGGAACTTCGTTCAAATGCGGTGACGACTGAAGTGACAAAGGGTTTGAGGGGCGTTTAGCCGCCAAGTCAAACGCTCAAGATGGTTTTGTGCGTCGGATGGTGGCGGCCAGATGTTCGACCAGTTGGCGGGCAATGAGCGGATCGTCGTACCGGCGCATGAATTCCTTCTGGTCATGCGGCGCGGCGCCGCTCTGCCGGAAGGCGCGGACGAAGTCGTCCGCATCGCCCAGCCTGGCATAAACGGGGAAGTTGCCGAAAATGGAGCGGTAGTGAGGCAGCTCGTAGCAAATGCAGCGGCATTCGCAGTACAGCGCCTCGGCCAGCGCAATCCCCCAACCCTCCTCGTAGCTTGGGAAAAAGAAATAGGCCGACTTTTTCAACAGCGCGGTTTTTTCTTCTTCGGAAACGAAGCCAGCTAGCTTGACGTTGTCTAGCTTCCGCCGCTGAATTTCTTCAAGCAAAAATTTTTGTTCTGGTCCGCTGCCAGCCATGATCAGGCGGAACGCTTGCTGACTTTGGCGGATCGTTTCCATGACCTTTAACAAATCAAAAATCCCCTTTTGGGAGACCAGCCTTCCGACAAAACACCCCAGATTCGCATCGCGCGGCGGGGAGGGGATGCGGTCAATGGCTGCTGCGTCAAACCCGGCTGGCAGGATGAAAATGGGTTTGCCCGGCAGCCGCGCCTCGAGCTGGCGGCGCGTGAACTCGTTGCCGGCCACCAGGAAATCGCACGCCCGGCCGAGCACGCGCAGCATGACGCGTTGTTCCAGGGCGGCGAGGCCGAACCGCACGCGTGTGGCAAGGTTGACCGGTTCGCGTTTGGGCAGCAGGTGGTAAATCACCGCGCCCTTGCGGCGGGCCTTCCAGAACCAGACCGGGATGACATCCACGCTAAACGGCGACGCCGCCAGCGCCACGTCGTAAACTAGCCGGTTCTGTAAGGCACACCAGATGCCCTGAAAAATCCGGACGGAAAACAGCGTCAGGATGCCCATCACCGTCAGCCGCTGGTTGCCCAGGGTCAAGAACAGCCGTCCTCGCGTGGTCACGAACGGCTGCGCGGTCTTGGGCATGAGGATGTCCGGTTGGGTGTTGGACAACCGGATGAATTTGAAAAGGACGAGGTCTCCCCCGCCAACCGACTGGCCCTGAGTCGCCAAGCTGCCATTGAGCACGATAAGCAGCGTAAACGGCGGCGGCCCGAGTGCGGGCGTGGATTGACCCATCGGCTCTGGCATTGTGCGCATCGCGAAACCCGGCGCTCAGGTCTGGGTGGCAGGACCGGTCGGCGCGGCGGGGCCGCTTTGCGGTTCCAACAAAATGCCGAGGTTGCGCATGAGCGTCGGTATCAAGCCCCCGTTTTGCGCCCACCATCCCGCGAAATCAAAGCCGCAACCCGTGGTCAAATCCCGCAAAGAGCGGGGCGTAAAATCCCGGATGTGCCCTGATGGATTGAAGCGTTTGAGCCGGCCCTTGAGAAACCCAGGCCAGAAGCCGTACGTCACCGATTCAGTCCCGATTTCACTTCCCAGCGGTTGGCCGCCGAAAAGCAAGGCGATTCGGTTCATCCAGGCAGCGATGTTGGGTACGCTGATAACGGCAAGCCCGCTGCGCCGGGTCACGCGCCGGATTTCGCGCACCAGATGCTCGGTTTGGAACAGGTGCTCCAGCACATGATTACAGGTGACAAGGTCAAAGCTTTCATCACCGAACGGCAGCTTCTGCCCGTCCACGCTCTGCTGGAAGAATTCTGGTTGCGGAGAGACCCGGTCCAGCACGCTCCCCGACGACTTCACAAGGTCCACCACCGCCAACCGGGTGAAAGAAACCTGATGGCTGGCGCTCAGCGCCGTGGTCAGATCCAGCAAGAACTGGCCCTTGCCGTAGCCAATATCCAGCGCCTGCACCTTGGATTTTTCGATGCGCCCCAGCCAGCGTCGGAACGCGGACATCTTGATCAACCGTCCCACGTCGTAACGGCTCAATCCGTATTGTGCGTCCCCGTGATGTAGGTTCTCGTAGAACTTCGACTCGATTTGCATGCGGTTACGCTGTTTTTGGCTGATTTCGTTGTCAACGCACTTTGCCGGAGAGTCTCCGAAGTCACAACGCTTGTTTCCGGTTTTGTCGTGTTTTTGGTTTGGTCGCCGCCAGACGCCCGACGAAGATTGGCGGATTTGCTTTTCGTTCTACCGGTTCACTCGGCCGGCTTCGACCTGTTGCTTGATCCACGGGTACGTGCGGTTGATGCCTGCCTTGAGATCAAACTTGGAGCGCCAGCCAATCGAGTAGATGCGGGCATTGCTGAAATTGCGCGATTGCACGCCAACCGGACCTGGCACGGATTTTATCCGGATTTTCTTGCCTGCAACTTCAGCCACGGTATCCACAAGCTCCTTCACGGTCACGTACTGCGGACAGCCGATATTGACCGCGCCCTCCAAATCCGACTGCATGAGCCGGAAGATGCCGTCCACCATGTCGTCCACATACGTGTAGGACCGTACCGCGCTGCCGTCACCCCAGATTTCAATCGTGCCGCCGTCAGGTGCCAGGGCCACCTTGCGGCATATGGCCGCCGGGGCTTTCTCTCGGCCACCTTCCCATGTCCCCTCCGGGCCATAGCAGTTTTGGAAGCGTGCAATTCGCACTTTCATGCCATAACGGCGTCCATAGGCCATGGCAACGCGCTCCGAGTAAAGCTTCTCCCACCCATATTCGTTGTCGGGATGAGCCGGGATGGCTTCTTCCTCCTGCAATTCCGGCTCGCCCGGTTTCATATCGCGATAGACACAGACCGATGAGGAGAAGAAGTACCGCGGCACGTTCATCCTGGCGGTGGAGTGGGTCATGTGGATGTTTATCAGCGCGCTGTTGTGCATGATTTCGCACTCGGCGGAGTGAATGAATCCCATCCCCCCCATGTCGGCGGCTAGTTGATAAACCTCATCGGGCCTGTCGGTCGGAAGCGTAAGGGCTTTCCTGCAATTCTCCTCCTCGCGCAGATCCAGCAATTGAAAATCATCGGCAGCAGTCTTGGCAAACTCCGGGAACTTGATGTCCACGCCCCGCACCCAGTAACCCTCGCGCTTGAGGCGTTTCACCAAATGGCTGCCGATGAATCCGCCGGCGCCACAAACGATTGCTTTTTTCACGATTGAAAGGCGTTCTCTACTGCGATGTCGCGGGCGGTCTTATAGCGGCGGGTGTGGCTTGCTGTCCACTGCAATCTTTGCGGTTGCTGGGAAGAACTGGGTAGATCGTGACCCCCCTGTGGTGAAGATCAAAGTGAAACCCTTCAGCCGCCCCAAACCGGAAGGCTCAACGGGTTTGTCCCTTGAGCGCCGCATGGCTTTCGTTAAAGCACGGCGACCGACTTGTGTCAGTTTCGACTTCCTTGCCTCCTGAGAACGAAGGCAAGCGTCGGGGAGCGTTTTTACGCAGAGAATCGCTGCAGCCTTGTCAGGATGGTGGTGAGTCGAGAGAATTTGGGCCAGCAGCGAAACCAACCCGCACAAAACGGCTGGCCTGCGCTTGAGCACGTGACATTCACCCCGCAGGCATTTCGGCCCCAATAGTCCGATGACGTGATAACCGTGGCGCTCCATTTCTCCAGATTCCCAGCCCGAGAGGTGTTCCTGTAGATCGTCTTTTGCCGCGTGTCTTTGTGGCAAGAATCCATTGGGCGTGAAGAAGATGACTTTCTTCCGTCCAATTTCCTCCAGGTCTCGCATGAGCTCCAGCCCGTCGTCTTTGGTGAGATGTTCGATGACGTCCAAGGCAACACACGCATCGAATTGCCGTGGTCGAAAATGGCGGTTGAGGTTGCAACATCATCGTGAACTATCTGATCGTGGGTCTTCTTCCGCCGAGCCTCCTCACAGGATGGGAGGTAACCCTCTACGCCGACGGTGTGAGGAACGCCCAAGTATCTCATGGCCAACGAGGACCCGCATCCGATGTCCAGTACGCTGTCGCATCCCAGCAATGCCCTTCGCAGGGCCAATTCGACCAGAACCTGATTGGGATCATATTTTTCCTTCAGAAGTGTAACGATCAGACTTAATTGGCTCCGCATTCTTGCGCCTTTCCTATCCATGTGACTCGATTTCTAAGTCTTCGTTTCCAAAACAGCCCACGCGGGCGGTTGGTTCCTGTTCGTGATCTCGTCACAGTTCAGGGCCACGAAATCCTCATCCTGCACAAGCCGGCCGATCGCCAGCTTGAAACCTTGGGCTGTGCCCCCTTCAATTGTATGGACACTGAACTGTGCGTCTAGGCCGAAGTTGTCGCTGGCCTTATTGAGTCTCGCATAAATAATGGATATTTTATTTGAGCTATGGCATGGTTGGGTTTGTGAGACCCGAAGGCAC
>Ga0315289_10001100_pt1 | contig 42300 bp, 31 predicted proteins | sample YL17G11_40_MG_FD_203452 | JGI IMG/M metagenome (GOLD analysis project Ga0315289, IMG submission 203452) | Sediment microbial communities from Yellowstone Lake, YNP, Wyoming, USA - YL17G11_40 | ecosystem: Environmental > Aquatic > Freshwater > Lake > Sediment | place: USA: Wyoming | collected... | reverse complement strand
AAGGAGATCGAGCATGAGAAAAACCCCCAGGCTCTGGATGCCACGGTGGGCGAATGGGACTTGATCTCCCGGAACACCCAGGCGGTGGTATCGGGGATCTATCTTTTCAGCGTCCAGGATAAGGATACCGGAAAAAACCAGATCGGAAAATTCGTGATCATAAAATAAAGGAAAGGAGAATATCATGCGTAAGCTACTCTGGGGAGGATTGATACTTATCCTCCTTGTTTTCCCTGAATGGGCGTGGGGTCAAGCTAAGGTGGGAACCGCCGGTGCTCAGTTTCTGGAACTGGGGGTTTCCGCTCGAGCCATAGGCATGGGTGATGCTTTCCTGTCCATATGCAATGATGCTTCGGCCGTATATTACAACCCGGCCGGTTTGACCCAGCTGACCGACAGGCAGGCTATGTTCACGCACATTTCATGTCCTGCGGATATAAACTATGAATTTGCAGCATTGGCTTATCCCTCGGTTAAATTTGGCGGTGTGTGGGGAATCGCTTTTTACATGCTGAATGCAGGGGATATGGATTTCACGGACTATCCGGTGGCATTCTTCCCCAAACAAACCTTCACTGCCAAGGAATATGCCTTGGGTTTCAGCTATGCCAGAAGCCTGACCGATCGCTTCAATATAGGGGTGACTCTGAAACTGATAGATGAGCTCTATGATACGGAAAGAGCTACCGGCTGGGCTGCCGATATGGGAACCCTCTATGATACTGGATTCAAAGGCTTCAAAATAGGGATGATGATAAGCAATTTCGGATCAGATCTCAAATTCATCTCGGAATCCTACCCCCTTCCCATGAATTTCAGGTTTGGGGGGGTGGTGGATATCATTCGAAGAGAGAACCACAGTGCGGTGTTCGCGGTCGAAGGGAGCCATCCCAACGACAATATGGAAAAATTCAATGCCGGAATCGAATACTGGTACAAGGATATGTTCGCCTTGCGAGTGGGAGATTACATGGATTATGATGCCGGAGGAATCTCAGCTGGAGCGGGGGCTAAGTTAAACGTTTCAAAAATCAAGCTGATTTTCGATTACGGCTATCACGACATGGGATACCTGGAGAACATACATCGATTTTCGGTGGGAGTGATCTTCTAAAACGGCTATATATTTTTACGAATAAACTGAAACCTAGGGTTAAAGATGGAAAAATCATTTAGAGGTTAAATTTGATCAAAAGGAGTCTGAAAACTATGCAAAGATATAGCCGAGTTTTAGTGATTTTTTCCCTGTGTGTCTTGATACTTTCCGGTTGCGGCAAACTGGAGAGAAAGGGAACTGCTCCTGCCAACGTGCCGCCCACGGTATACTTTGCCAACGTCCCTCCGGAATCCACCTATTTCTCGGTAAACCCGCGCATTTATTGGTATGGAACTGACATCGACGGTTTCATCATCGCTTATCAGTATGCGGTGGTGGTGAAAGATAGTCTGAGCGATCTCGGAGGAATACAGTCGGTAAGCGAATACCTGCACGACATTCCGCCAGACAGCGCCTCCTGGGTGGATAATATCACCTTAAAGAACATGTTAGGTGCTAATATTGTGGCAGAGCCGGGCGGAAGCTCGAGGAATGTTATGATGTATGCGGATATGAACGATAGCATCTACACTCCACAGTATTTATTTATCCGGGCGGTGGATAACAGCGGAGGAGTGTCATCCGTAATTTATCGATTATACTATCGCAACAATCACCGACCCCAGGCGGTAATTGAAAACGACTCTGTTTTCCGGGCCAGCAATCACTATTGTCTGGATGATACCACGGCAACCTGGAAGGGTATTACCATCACCTGGAAGGGCAAGGATTCTTTGGACTATCCGAATCCGCGCAATCAACCCGATTTCCAATTCAAATGGGAATTGGTCGGTCCTTTTGAATTCGCCCCCACAGCTTTGACGGTGGATACCATGGCGGTGGTGGATTCCTCTTTGGACAGCACCTTTGCCGCGGGAGAATGGATTTACTCCCGGTGGGTGGCGGACAAGTTGCATGTATTTAAAGGACTGGAGAACTTTGGCGATTCCGGTTACGGGTGGTATCAGCTGAGAGTGAGAACCCGGGATGATGCCTTCGTCAGTACCGACACCGCCACCACCATGAACTTCCGCATTTTGAAACCCAAGTTCCGATATGCGGATAGAGACAAAAAGACCATCCTGCTGGTGGATGCCACTGCTTATAAGGGAAAAGATGGCGGAGCGAACGATACCATTGACGTCAGGCCTTTTTATAAAGAAACCCTTGACAACCTGTTGCAATCGGGTATCTGTGATGATTATGGCATGTGGCACGATCCGTTTGCCGACCCTATCTCCGTATCCAAGAGCGCTCCAGGAGAAGATGTGATGTCGCGTTACGATTTGGTCATTGTGATCAACGTAGGTTCCAACCCGGGCCTCAGCAACGATAATTTCGGGAGTTACCGAGACTACTTGAATGTCGGCGGACGCGTATGGTTTATCGGGCTTAACAACTTCAACCTTCCCGGAGGGAGAACCACCATTCATGGTTTGGAGGAGGTGAAATCCGCCTCCCCCTATGCTTATGAGATCGGGACTTCATACCTGGGAATAGGCGGGGTATTTGTTCCCAGCTGGACTACCCAAGACAGCATGACTTTGGAATTCGTGGAAGCAGAGTCTTTTGGATTATGGAACGAGCTTCCCTTACTTCAACCAGATACTGTGAAATGCAAGCTGTTAAAGGGGTATAGCCCTTCAGTTCCATCTCGTAATTTCGGTATTCGGGGTATTCCTTATGTCTGTTTCAATAACATATCGAACACGCCGGATTTCGCTGGTCGAATACCTGCAGAAAGGCGTATCTATAGCTTCGTCTCTTACTACGGTATCATTTCACCCATGCAGGATATGCCCTGCGCAGTTAATTACATCGGCGCCACCTATCGAACGGCAGAATTCTGTTTTCCTCCTCATCTGATGAAAAATGACGGGGATCACCCGGCAAATCAGGTAATGGAAAAAGTGGTGGAGTGGTTCTGGGAAGATTTACCTTAAGTTCCAGCGTAGGCGGTTTTGACAAAAAAGAGGTCAGGACTAAACTCCTGACCTCTTTTTTATGCCTTATGGATATTAAAAAAGAGAGGGCAATTCGAGAGGATCTTTACCGTGTGTCGAATGAAACGGCAGGTTGCTTTGGTTTGACAAAACCGTTATGAAGAAATATATTAATGACATGTCAGGTGAAATCTCGGAAAAGCACGAAGACAGAATCTGGATGCTGGTGGTGTTTGTCCTGGCTCTGTTCTTGCGGATAATCTACCTGCTTGAGGTCAAGAACAACCCTCACTTCTTTTCTCCCACTATGGATCCACTCTATCACGACGTGTGGGCGCAAAACATTGCCGGTGGCAACTGGATCGGGGGAAAGGTTTTTTTCCGGGCTCCATTTTACGCTTATTTTCTTGCCGGGGTTTACAAAATATTCGGACACGATTATATCATTCCCCGGCTGATTCAACACTTGGTCGGCTCACTCTCCTGCGTTTTGGTCTATCGTTTGGGCAAAAAGTTATTCAATCGCCAAGTGGCGATAATATCCGGGCTTATTGCCGCCGCCTATGGCATGTTCTGGTATTACGAAGACGAGCTGCTGCTGGATTCGTTTTTGGTTTTCTTCGACCTGTTGCTTCTATGGTTTTTACTCCAGACCCGGGAAAAACCCAAATTCTCCAGTTGGTTCATGGCGGGGGTGGTCCTGGGATTTTCCACCATCACCCGACCCAACATACTTTTCTTTGTCCCCTTTGTCTGGCTGTGGATTTTTCTTATTTTCAGGAAGAGCAAACCGCTCAAGCAGATGATCATCTACTGGGCTGCTTTCCTGATGGGAGGTATCCTGATAATCAGCCCGGTGGCTTTGAGAAATCTGCTGGTGGGAAAGGATTTGGTTTTAATCGCCTCCCAGGGGGGGATAAATTTCTATATCGGGAACAATAGAAATTCGGATGGGATGAGCGCCATTTTCTATAAGGAAGACTGGCAATACCATGATTTCCAGCAGACCGCTGAGAAAGAGACGGGCAGAAGTTTGAAGCCGTCGGAGATATCGAATTACTATTACCAGAAAGGGATCGACTTCTTTCTGCAATATCCGACACCGGCATTCAAGCTTTTGATCAAAAAGCTTTACCTGTTTTGGAATCGTTTCGAGATCAGCAATAATCAGGATATATATTTTTTCCGGAGATATTCTTCTCTAATTCGCATCACCCCTCTGGGATTTTGGCTAATAGGTCCCCTCGGTCTGGTGGGGATGATTTTGTCTATGGTAGGTGTTGGGAATAACCAGGCAGATAAACCGAGACAAACTTCGGATTCAAAAAACAATTTATCTTTATCCCGCTTCAGGTGGGATCAAGCTCTGCCCATCATCTTCGTATTCTCATACATGATAACCGTGGTGATCTTCTTTGTAACCGCCCGGTTCAGAATTCCGGTGATCCCGTTTTTAATTATTTTCTCCGCCTATGCTTTGTTTTGGTTTTTTCAGAAACTTCTAAAGAAGGATATTTCTTCCGTCGGTTTATTTTTATTCATTCTTTTCCCTTTCTTGATCCTGTCCAATTCCAATGCCTATCATCTGCGGACCAAAGAGTTTTCCCAAGCTTATTTCAGCCTGGGGAATCTATATCTCAAACAGGGTAAGCTCGACTTGGCGCTGGCCGAGTACGATTCCACGTTAATGGCTAATCCCCGGATGAGCCGGACACACTTAAACCGGGGCATAGTGTTTTTCGAAAAAGGGGAATACAAGAAAGCGGAGGAAGAATTTTTAACGGAACTCAGACTGTATCCTCAGGAGGATAAAGCCTATAACAACTTATCGTCGCTCTATCGTCAAAAAGGTCAATACGCTAAAGCAGAGGAGATGGCTCAAAAAGCACTTAAGATCAGAAGCTACTATCCGGAAGCATATATGAACCTGGCTTTGAGCTATCGACAAACAGGAGAAGACCGGAAAGCAAAGGAAATTTTGAAACAGGGAATTGATAACGTGTGGCCCTTCTTAGCGGGGGAGCTGCTTTTGGGGGGGATTTTCCAGGCGGAAGGGGAATTCGATTCTGCTATAGCAGTATATGAAAAGGTTATTCAACCAGTTTCGCGTTCAAAGGACGTGGCTTACGATCTTGAAGTTTTGGCTTCTAAAGGGACTTCAGGAGAGCTGGATGATAAGGGTACGCAAGCACAGGCACACTTCAATCTGGGGACGATTCATGCGCAAAAAGGGGAGTTGGATCTGGCCGAATATCATCTGAAATCGGCTTTCTCCTTAAAGCCGGATTTTGCCGATGCCTATGCCAACTTGGGGATGCTTTACGATTACACCCGGCGGGGCAAGGAGGCCATTCCCCTTTTGCTAAAGGCAATAAGTTTAGATCCCCAAAATGCGGTTTACCATTATAACCTGGGTTTAGTCTATGCCAAACAGTTGGATTTTAAAGCTGCGCAGGCGGAATTCCAAGCTACCCTCCAGCTCGATCCAACCTTGACCGATGCCTCACAGAAGCTTCACTTGGTCGATTCGTTGCTGCAAACGGAAAAACCGGCTCCTTAAGTTTCCTTCTGATCATTGGTTCTATATGGTAATACCTTGGCAGGGAGAATGATTAATACAACCGGCAGGTCATTGAAAAATTTTCTAAAATCTCTTTGAATCTGACCGGGTTAGGTATATTTTTGTATGGCTTGTATTCGACAGGTGATCTCCAAAATGAAAGGTCTGGACCCATGTCTCTTAGTGAAGGTGAAAAATGGATGCGACATGCCTTGGCGGAAGCGCAGCTGGCTTTGAAAAAAGACGAGGTGCCAGTAGGGGCGGTGGTGGTGTACGAGGACAAGATTATCGGCCGGGGACACAATCAGGTGGAAAGCTTAAACGACCCCACCGCGCATGCGGAGATCATCGCCATCGGAGCGGCATGCAACTTTCTGAATTCATGGAGACTCTCGGATACGCAATTGTACGTTACCATAGAACCTTGTGCCATGTGTGCCGGAGCCATAGTCTTAAGCCGCATCGATCGTTTGGTATATGGGGCCAAAGACCCCAAAGCAGGAGCCTGCGGTTCCCTTTATAACATTGTTCAGGACAGCCGGTTGAATCACCAGGTGGAAATCGTTCCGTACGTGCTGGAAGAGGAATGCGGTCAGTTGCTGAGGGAATTCTTCGAAAAAGTTCGCAAAAAGATCATCATAAGCGGGAATAAGACAAATGAGCGAAACAGAAAATAGAAATATCGACGTCGACTCCATACACACCCGGCTTATAAATCTCGGGATGGTGATGAGCGTTTTTATACCGATAGTGTTTCTTTTTCTGGGAATTTTCTTAAGATCGAAGGGATTGAACGGGAATGTCAAAGGCGGCTTGAACGTATTATTCTGGATACTACTGGCGTTATCCTTAAGTGAAATTCCCCTATTATACGTGGTGAGGAAAACCAATCTTTCAGCCCGCAAGGTATATTATAAAAGCCATCCGCAAGTGAAAGCTGAACAGCTCCTGTTCCAATGGAGTGTTTTGGTATTTACCATATCTTTTTCACCCACTATTTATGGATTGGTATATTATTTTATGGGAGGAACTCCGGAGCGGTTTGTAATTTTAGTGGCTGTCACCTTACTCTGTTTCATGTTGTTCAAGCCCAGGCTGGAGGAGCTGCGGTCTTTTGCCGAAAAACAGCATGACGCTGATGAGAATGTTAAAGGATTTTGACGAATCTTTTTTATCTGATGACTATTGACTAATGATTTTTGACTGCTTTTCCCGGAGAGGTGCCGGAGTGGCTGAACGGGGCGGTCTCGCCCGCCGAAGGCGGGTCCGCCTCTGGCGGAAAAACCGTTGTATCTTATTTTTGATGACTATTGACTGATGACTGTTGACTGCTTTTCCCGGAGAGGTGCCGGAGTGGCTGAACGGGGCGGTCTCGAAAACCGTTGTACCGTGAGGTACCCCGGGTTCAAATCCCGGCCTCTCCGCCATTGTCCGAAGGACAATGGCCCTGAGCTTGTCGAAGGGCCTGTGGAAGCTTGAGGTTCAACAAGCTCAGCACCCTGAGTTTTTCGAAAAGTTAAAGGGCTAAAATGAGCGAGAAAATCCAAACTTGGTTTGTTTATATTTTACGTTGTACTGAAGGTTCATATTATGTTGGTGTTGCCACAGACCTAAAGGGCCGTGTTAAGGAACACAATGCTGGACAGGGATCTGCATTCACCCAGAAGCGAAGACCAGTTAAGTTGGTTTACACTGAAGAACACGAAAATTACGCAAGTGCTCGGAGAAGAGAGGCTCAGTTAAAAGGGTGGCGAAGAGAAAAGAAAGAGTGGTTAATAAACGGGTTCCCTTCGACTCGTCCTTTGGCTTGATAAGCTCACTACCCTGAGTTTATCGAAGGGTAAAACATCAGTAGTGCTCCATTAGGAATATTATGGTGGTTAAATCAAAAATCGAACATATTAATTATGCACTTGTTGCCAAGACCCATACACCTATGTATTTGATGCATAAATACTGGGCAAGAAAGCCGCATAATGTAGTTTCTGAATACATCCGGCATTATTCCAAGGAAGGAGATATAGTTTTAGACCCTTTCGCTGGTTCTGGGGTTACCGCGGTTGAAGCTATAAAATTGGGAAGGAGAGCGATCGCAATAGACTTAGACCCTATGGCAACGTTCATCACCAAAGAAACAGCTATGCCGGTCGATTTGAAGATTTTTGAGCAGGAGTTTAGAAATATTGAAAAGAAAATCAAAAAGAAGGTCTACGAGTTATACAAAACCAATTGTGCTAAATGTAAAGAGGAAGTCATAATTGAGGCAGTTATCTGGGAAAAGGATAAACCCAAAGAGATCAGATACAACTGCAAGTGCATCAAAGGTACTCAGTGGAAGAGCGTTTCAGATGCTGATTTAAAGAGATTGAAAGAAATAGAAGGCAAATCTATCCCTTATTGGTATCCTGAAAACGAGTTAATTTGGAATAGCAGAGTCAATGTCAGGCAAGGAGAAAAAGTTTCTGAACTGTTTACAAAAAGAAATCTGTTAGCTCTTTCTATGATTTTGAACGAAATCGAAAAAGTTGAAAGCGTGAAAATAAGGGATTTATTGAAATTTACTTTTACTTCCGCACTTGCACAAGCAAGTAAAATGTTACCATATAGACAGCGATTAACGACTGGTGGACCTGCGTGGGTTATTAGAGGTTTTTGGACACCAGAAAAGAGGTTTGAATTGAATGCCTGGGATTGTTTTGAAAATAGATTTAAAAAAATAATAAGAGGTAAAAAGGAATCTAATGATTTGATTATGAACTATAAAGAAGCGAGAGATTTTAATGATCTAATAGACAACGCAAACATCCTGATTAAGACTTATAATACATTGGAGTTGGATAAGATTATTCCGCCAAATAGTGTTGATTATATTTTTACCGATCCTCCCTATGGTGATGCTGTTCCATATTTGGAGCTCGATTATATGTGGAGTTCCTGGCTTAAACTTAGTCCCGATTTTGAAGACGAGATTATCATTAGCGACAGCCCGATAAGAAGTAAAAATGATGAGGTTTACGAAAGAATGCTAAAAGCCGCATTTATACAGATTTATAAAGTGTTAAAACCGGGAAAGTATCTGACTGTTACTTTCCACAATACCGATATTAGAGTGTGGAATGCTATTATCAGCTCTTGTGTTTATGCGGGATTTGATTTGGAAAAAATAATATATCAATCACCAGCCCATACCTCTTCTAAGGCTGGTCTTGCTCCATATGGATCTGCTATAGGTGATTACTATATCAGATTTAATAAACCGGTGCGGTTAAAACAAAATGAAGTGGAGGAAATGAACGAGGAAAGATTCAAGCGGATTATACTCGATTCCGCCAAAAAAATAATCGCCGACAGGGGAGAGCCAACACCCTATACCTTCATTTTAAATGGAGTAATAGTTGATTTAAAAGAAGAGGGCGCGCTTCTCTTGGGAAAAAGCAATCCGGATGACGTGATGAAAGAGTTTTTGGATAAAGAATTTGTCTTGGTTGATGCTAAGGATGAAAAAGGCGAAGTCATAGGCAAAAAATGGTGGTTTAAAAATCCCTCCTCGGTTTCTTATATCGGCTTTGTAACTCTCGCTGACAGAGTTGAAACCGCCATTGTAGACGTTTTAAGAAGAAAGGTAAAAATCGCCTTTGATGATGTTTTGCAGGAGATATTTATAAGGTTTCCCAATGCGTTGACCCCGGAAACGCAGAACATAAAAGAAATTCTTCGGGAATATGCAAAGCCCACAAAAGATGGCAACTGGATATTAAAACCCCAGGTTAAAATCAGAGAATCTCAACACACGGAGATGATATATTACTTGGCTTTGCTCGGCAAAAAAGCTGGATTGGATGTCTGGATAGGACAAAAAGAACAGGGTGAAACTTACGACAATCGGAAATTATACGACTTGGTAACCAACAAGGATCCCCTCTGGAGATATCTCCCCACCATGAGTATGGATAGAATCAAGCAGATTGACGTACTCTGGCATAATGAAGGAAGGTTGAAATTCGAGTTTGAGGTTGAAAATACGACCGCAATAACTGAAGCGATAGTCAGGGGTTCGAACATACCTCATGAAACTTTAAAGCGGCTAATCGTTATTCCTGATGAGAGGGAGGGCATGCTATTCAGAAAAATGAAAGAGCCAATGCTAAATGAGAATATCATAAAAAATAACTGGAAGTTCTTATTCTATACAGACATTAAAAACTTTTTTGAGAAAAATATAAAAAGTAAAAAAATCAAGATAAACGATTTTGAAAAATTGTTCAAATTACCAAAAGAAGCGAGACCAATTCAAAATTCGCTCTTCGAATAGTCGCATACCTGTTGCTCGGAGGATTTACCCTTTTATTTTATCGAAGAGTAGAATTGATATAAGAATGAAATGATACAGGTTTGAAGGATTCGGTAATTAAATATCTAAATAGTGATTTATTCCAGCAAAAGCAGTATCCCCATCACCCCCGCTCCAAGTAATATAAACAAAAGCTGCAGCAGGGATTTCTTCAAATCGGTCTCCTTCTTCAATTCCGGGATCAAATCGGCGGTAGCAATGTAGACGAACGAGCCGATGGTGAAAGGAACCAGAAATACGGAAACGCTCTCGCTTTTCAAACCGATAGCCAAGGTAAGAGTCGCACCCGCCACAGCGGTAATGGCGCAAAGGAAATTGAAGAACAATGCCTTCCGAACGGAATATCCCGCATGTATCAGTATACCGAAGTCCCCGATCTCCTGGGGTATCTCGTGCAGTATAACCGCTAGAGTGGTTGAAATCCCCAATGGTACGCTGACCAGGTAACTGCCCCCGATGATCATTCCGTCCAGAATGTTGTGAAATCCGTCCCCGATTAAATTCATGATACCCACCGGATGGGGATGCTCCTCGGACGTGGGGATGTGGCAATGCCTCCAGGAAATTATCTTTTCCAGGATAAAAAAGACAAGGATGCCGGAGAGGATGAAGAGGGAGATTCTTAGCTGCATTCCCCCCTCTACGCTTTCCGGCAACAGGTGAAGAAAGGAGTCCCCCATAAGCGCGCCCGCAGCAAAGCTGACCATAAATAAAAGCATTTTAGCCAATCTCTTTTGATCAATGGAGAGGAAGAACACCCCGATTAAAGATATGAGACTTACAAAGATTACGCTTCCTATGGCATATAACCAGATTGTCATCATGCTTCTCTCCGATGCTCTTCCATCAGCTTGGTTGTTTTTGATTCATTCAAAATCATCGAAATTATAAAATAATTTATCCCAAAGCGCAAATGATTAATTGCTCGTTTAATTCGACCGTTAATATCGGCTCAATTATTGTCCATTTCGGGGAAAGTAAAAAACCTCACCTTCAGTATGATCAAGCAGCAGGTTAGAGTTCTGCTTCTGTAAAAGGGGGTATATCATAAGTTCCCCCTTTATTAAAGGGGGAATTTAAGGGGGATTTAATCCTACCTATCCCGCTCCTTGAAAAGAGTGGAATGAACAAACAGGTCGGAAGTTCTAAAAATCCGACTTTGGATCCATAGGACCGATTGTTTGTTAGCTTCAGCTAGCTTTAGTCTAATACCAAGTCGCTGACTTTCAGTCGAGTGCAGTTAATTCTTGATATATGATGAAAATTCTTGTCTTTTTACATGTTGATTTGCTATTTTATTAAACCTGTGCACTGTAACATAAGTTTACCATAATCTATTGCCACGACCTTCAGGTCGTGGGATAAGTTTACAAACTCCCACGCTCATTTGGGCTTTAGCCCACAGAACCACAGAACACGAAGTGAATTTATGTTACAAAGCACTAGTATCAAACGAAAGGAGAGAGCTATGAAAAACTGCTTGTTCTTTCTTTTAATCACGTTAACCGCCGCGATAGTGTCTGCCGAAGACGATTTTAGCTTGTGTGACAGCGCGTTGTCACAGGTGGGTCTGACCTGTGAAGATCTGCGGTTTGACCAGGACGAGATGGCAAACTGGGGTGGGGATCTGTGGCGGCTGCATTACTTTACCATGTTTCATAAGAATCCGCTGAAGCTACCCAAGTATGGAGAGTTAAACCTTAAACTTTTTTCGGACAATATCAAAAACGTCTCCTCTCTTCTGGCTTGGGCAGGGGCACGGATCGATTGCCCGATTCGCCGAGGGCTGGTAGCCGATCAGCTTCAAAAATATGTCTCCACCGATTCCATACCCCTGCCATCCATGATGAAAAGCAAAAATGCGTTAGAGGGAAACGAATTTGTTATGTTCAGGTACAAAATTGATTTCTTCTACCGGGTGATCGATGACAGTAGTCTCTTATTTACTCCCGCAATAAAAGAGATGGAAAATCGAGCTTCCAAGCAAAAACTCTTTGATTATTTTGCCAGCGAAAGCGAAGAACCAAACTATTTGGTAGAGGAGCTGATGCCACATTCGGATTTGAATCGGATGATTGCAGGCGCCGAGGATATTGCTGAAGCGGTGAAGAGAGTTGCAGATTCGCTTGAGTATGCTTCTTTTCCTTCCACCAAAACGGAAATTTCGACTCCCCGAGGGTTAATCGTGGTGGGGACTTCCGGGAACGACAATTATGCCTATTCTATTCCTCCGCTTTTGATAATCGATGGTGGCGGGGATGATGTTTATCGTTTTTCCGGGTATCCGGACAAGTTCCCTTTGACCGTAATCATCGATGTGGCTGGCAATGATCGGTATCTTTCCCCCGACACCACCAAACCTGGAATAGGCGGTGCGGTAATGGGGATGTCGATGCTGGTGGATAAGGCTGGAGACGATTTCTATCAAGGTATCAACGTCAGTCAGGGTGCCGGGATTTTTGGAGTGGGAATCCTGATGGATTATACAGGCAACGACGTCTATTCAGCCAAAACCTATTCCCAGGGAGTGGGTGCTTTCGGTGTAGGCATTCTGTCTGACAGCTCGGGCGCTGACTCTCTTTACTGTTTCACTCTATCCCAGGGAGCTGGTTATACCAAAGGATGCGGGCTTCTGGTGAATTACGAGGGGGACGATAAGTACATTGCGGACGACAGCATTATCCTTAACCCCGCCCAGCAGTCCGACAAACATAATATCTCCTTGGCTCAAGGTTTTGGATTCGGCAAACGGGCGGACTTTATCGACGGCCACAGCTGGGCGGGTGGGGTGGGGGTTCTCTGCGACGTCAAGGGAGACGATTACTACTCCTGCGGCATATTCGGGCAGGGGGGAGGCTACTGGTATGCGGTGGGTATGCTCCTGGACGGAGAGGGGAACGATGTCTATAATTCGGCTTGGTATACCATGGGTTCCGGTGCGCACTTTGCTGTGGGTTATTTGGATGATTTCAAGGGGAACGATGTTTACAATTCGAGCATGAACATGTCTATCGGCTCCGGGCACGATTTCACCATTGGCTTCTTTAACGAACGAGAAGGAAACGATATCTACTATGCTGTCAGCTTATCATTGGGCGGCGGAAATGCCAACGGAATTGGATTTTTCTTCGACCATCAGGGGGATGACGTTTACCATACCAAAGGCGGGACGGTCTTGGGACAGGTTAATCCCCTTCGGATGGGAGCCCGCGAATTTTTGGATGTGTTCGGTGTTTTCATCGATGGCGGCGGGGATGACCAGTATGATAAACCTTGGGCAAAAAACAGTACCCGCTGGATCAGCCCCCGAGTCGATACAACTTTGAGCATAAATCCGCACGAAATCGGGGTGGGAATCGATCGTTAATCATAGGGGCGGGAATTAATCCCGCCCCGAAAGTAGGAGGGAATCTTTTATCCTCTCCCCTTGTGGGAGAGGACAAAGGAGAGGGGTATTTGTTTAGTTTTCCGCTATGTTTACCACTGGCAAAGGATATACTCTTTGTTGGTAACGGACACCTTGTTCGTTACCTAATCACACGTCACAGACGGGGCTTACATGACGAACGACATGGGCGAATCTGAAGATTCGCCCCTATAAATAAACTATTGCAATTTGCCAACAACTGCTAAAACATAATTGTCAGTATTGAGATATTTCTCCGCGACCTGTTTCACCTGATCAATAGTCACTTTTCTCAAGGCATCGATATACTTGTCATCATAATCATAGCCCACCCTTTTGAATTCGTTCACACACATATAATAGGCTTGACTTATGCGGGAAAGACGATACATCAACATGCCTCCCCATATCCCGTTCTTTGCCTTTTCCAATTCTGCTTCGGTTACATTCCCTGTTTTGATATTTTTCATCTCTTCCAGGATTCCATCCACCGCCACTTGATAGTTCTGCGGTCGGGTACCCATGGCAGCAATAAACCATCCGAAGCCTCTATCGAAATTTACCGACGAGCCGACGGAATATGCTAAACCCTTTTGTTCTCTCAAATTCAATCCCAGTCTGGAGGAAAGAATCGAATTCATCAGATCCAGGGCATAAACGTCCGGTGATTCTATTCCGGGCATAGGCTCCCCCAGATAGATATATACCTGCTCCTTCTCCATCGGTTTATCGACCTTTACCGGCGCTGAAAGGGGAGAGGGGGGCGGGATTTGAGGTTCGGGGAAATCGAATCTGGGCATGGTGCCGAAAGCATTCTTTATCTTGTTCATCATCTGATCCGCAGGCAGATTACTGGCCACGGCCAGGATCATATTGTTGGGCGAGTAAAATTTCTGGTGAAACGCCACCAGATCGTCCCGGGTGATGGAGCCTATGCTCACGGCATCGCCCAGGATGGGTTTTCCAAAGGGATGATCCTTTCCGCCAGAGGCGGATCTGTTTATGACAGAGAAGAGCGTGGAGTAGAAAAGCTGCCGGCAGGTTTCGCTGGTGCTCCCCTTGCTTCTCCCGATAATACCCATCATCTCCTGCTTGGTCTTGGCTATCTCTTCCTCCGGAAAGATCGGATTGATCACCAGATCGGAAAGAAGCTCGATCCCCTGGTCTGTGAACTCGTCGATGGTCTGGAACTTGATGAAGGTGAAGGAGTGAGTGGTATAGACGTCGTCATAGGGTATAAAAGGATTATCCACCACCGTGATCTCCGCACCAATACCGGAGAGATCCTCTGCAATCTTTTCCGCCGATCGGGATTTCGTTCCTTTTAGCAGCATGCGGTTGGTGAAATCGGCTATGCCGGTTTTGCCTTCCGGCTCCATGGCAGAACGGTTTTTCCCCAGAATATTGATGCCCAAAACCTTGGAATCGGGATTGCTTTTTACGATTACTATCAATCCATTGGGGAGCTGTTCCCGGATTACGTCCGGCGAAACAGCAGTATTATGACCCAAAACAAGAAGTGTAATCCAGATGGTTAATAGAATTAAATAATGTTTTTTCATGACTACCTCTCATCGTAGTTGCCCGATTCATCGGGCTTTTTTAAGAGTTAAATAGGGGTGCATTCCACTTTGGTGGGATGCGAAGTTTATTATTTAAATCTGCATAAGCCTCTCTCATTGTAGTTGCCCGATTCATCGGGCTTTTTAATCGGACCTGAGTGCGAAAGCTTGTCCTATAGATCCCGCGTAGCGGGGCTTTCGCGATTATTATGTTTATTATAAATAAAACCACACACGCAAACTTCTTCACTCCAGCTTCAAAAAATGTGTTTTGTTATATTGCCGGTTTTACCACGGTGGCAATATATTTGGGTTCGGAGAAGTATCTCTTCGCCGTTTGTTGAAATGTCTCCGGTGTGACCTTATCCAGATTTTCAATAAACGTATCCCAGAATTTCCATCCGGAGGTGACGATCACCGGCGCCACCATCATCCCGAAAAAATGCAGCCTCTCCTCCTGATAGTATCTATGGGTTTTCGAGGAGACAATAACGCTCTTTAGCAATTTCTGCTCCAAAGGCTCCTGGCTCAAATCACCCAGCACCTTCATGGTTGTTTCCAGAATCTTATCCACCTTTTCCGGCGAATTGGTGGTAATGGACAGGTTCAGACTTGAAAATTCCTTTTGAGTTTCTAAAGTAGCTGAAACCTCGGTGACTAAAGGGTCCGGTCCTTCTGACAATGCCTGATAAAGGGGGGAATTGGTTTTCAAATTCAAAACCTCGGTCAGCATATAGAAATCGAAATAGTCCGGGTCATCGAACTTGGGAGCGATGAAACAGATGTCAACGTATGTGTTCTCGGTCTTCACTTCCTTGTATTTTACTTCCTGCCCGGACGGAGGGGTCCATTTCACCGGTTGGGCTGGTGGAATTGTTCCGGTGATTTTCTGCCCGTAATACTTTTGCAGAAGTGATTTCATCCGATCGGTCTGGAAATCCCCGATCACCAGAGCAATCATGTTATTGGGCTCGTAATAGGTATGATAATAATCGATTATCTCCTCTCTGGTCATGTTGGAGATGGTAGCATCGCTTCCTATAACCGGTCGGGCGTAAGGGGTAAGTGAGTATGCTTCGGAATCGAAAAATTTCTCCACCTGATAATCGATATTATCCTCATCCTTTTTGATCTCCTCGATCACCACTTTTCTCTCCTTGGCCAGCTCGGAATCCGGAAAGACAGAGTTGAAAAGCATGTCCGACTGGATCGCCATCCCATCCTCAATGTAATCATTAGGCATTTGAATCATATAACAGGTAAGTTCCTTTTGGGTGAAGGCGTTGATATATCCCCCCTTGGCCTTGATCCCCTCTGTGATATCCACCCTGCTCCTGGTTTGGGTGCCGTCGAACAGAAGATGTTCCAGAAGATGGGTTACCCCGTTGTTCTGGTCCGTCTCATATTTGCTCCCCGCGTTCACATAGATCATGCAGGCGATCAGGGGGTTGGCATGCTTTTCCAGCATAATTACCTGCATCCCACTGGAGATGGAGTAAACCGTTGTCTTGCCTTGCCAATCGTTATCCGGCGATGTTGCTTTGGTAGTTTCCATTGCTCGTGGATTAGCGGTGGTTTTACTATCCTGAGCCGAAGCCGGAGTGAAGGGTGAGATCAGTATAAAAAATAAGGAGAAAAGAGGTAGAAACATTTTTAACATATTCCCTCCATTAATATATAGTTCAATTAGTATACACGAAGAAGTCGGAGATATGTTAGAATTTAGTAAAAAAAGTCAAGGTAAATTCTTGACTTTCCGTAATTATGGTATATATTTACCCTTTGTTATTTTCGGATGGATAATTTGAAATCAGGAGAGAGACAAAGATGAAAAAATCGCAACTGTATCTGATACTATTGATATCGGTACTCATAATAGCTTCCCTCTGGGCTCTTTACCCCAGTTTCAAATGGTGGGGAATGTCTGAAGCGGAAAAACAAGCCTTACGCTCCACGGAACCCCAGGAACTGATAAACTTGGAGAGAAAGTCGATGAAATTGGGCTTGGATCTCCAGGGGGGGATGCATGTGGTTCTCCAGGTGGATAAATCAAAGCTCAAGGAAGGAGAGATGTCGGATGCCGTGGATCGGGCGCTGGAGATCATCCGAAACCGGGTGGATCAGTTTGGAGTAGCGGAACCGCTGATACACAAATCCGGCGGGGACAGGATAGTGGTTGAATTGCCCGGGCTTCAGGACGTGGAGAGAGCACAATCTTTGATCGGACAAACTGCTCAGCTGGAATTCAAACTTCTGGAAACATCTGATAATACCAACTCGATCTTAAAACGGATTGATCAGGTTCTCTCCAAAGCAGACACTTCCTCCATAAAAGAAGAGGGGAAAGCTGCAGAGAAGAAGGAGGGGGAGCAGGGTAAAGAGGAGAAGGGGGCGAAGGATCTCTTCGGCGAATCCAAAACGGACAGCGCCGGCGATACCACAGCTTTATTGGAGGAAGAAGAGGGGGATAGGGAGCGTCCCTTCACTCAGTATTTGGAATCATATGAGCGATCCTATAGTTACATGGTCTTGGTAGACGAGAAGCCAAAAGTGGAGTTGCTGCTGAATCAACCTCAGGTTAAAGCGCTGATTCCGGATGACGTTGAATTTGCCTGGTCTACCCGAGCCGAAACCTTTCAAAATCAAAAATTTTGGGGTCTCTACCTGTTGAAAAAGAGGGTGGAGCTTTCGGGCAAATATCTGGTGGACGCTAAACCGCGGTACGATCAATTCAGAAAACCCGAAGTCAATTTCACCCTAACCAAGGAGGGGGGAAGAATCTTCGCCCGGGTGACGGGGGCTAATATAGACAAACCCTTGGCTATCACCTTGGATGGAAGGGTGGAATCGGCTCCGATCATTCGTTCCAAGATTCGGGACACCGGAGTCATCGAGATGGGAGGCGTTGCCACCATTGAAGATGCCACCGACCTCTCCATCGTTTTGAGGGCTGGCGCCCTGCCTGCTCCCGTCAAGATTATTGAAAACCGGGTGATAGGTCCCTCACTGGGGCAGGATTCCATCCGCAAGGGAACCACCGCCGCTCTAGTCGGTTTTGGATTGGTTCTTCTGTTCTTGGCGGTTTATTATCGGCTCTCGGGAATTATCGCTGATCTTTCCATTCTCTTGAATTGTCTCTTCCTCATGGCGGCAATGGCTGCACTTCGCGCCACCTTAACCTTGCCTGGGATAGCCGGAATCATACTCACCGTGGGAATGTCGGATGATGCCTGCGTTTTGATTTTCGAACGAATACGAGAGGAGATGAAGACCGGAAAAACCATCCGGGCGGCAATTGATGCTGGCTATAAACGTGCGCTTTTAGCCATCATCGATTCACACGTCACCACTCTTATTACTGCCGCAGTCCTTTTCCAATTTGGCACCGGTCCGGTTAAAGGATTTGCTGTATCCTTAAGCTTAGGTGTTTTCATAAATCTATTTACGTCGGTGGTGATTACCCGACTGGTATTTGACATAAGAAAAGAATATCGCACGCTGAGCATTTAAAGCAGTAAGCAGTATGCAGTCGCTAGACTGCATACTGAAAACTGGAGACAAAAAATGTTACAGATTCTAGAAAAGACGAATATAAATTTCATAGGCAAACGACACTATGCCCTTGCAGTTTCAGGTGTGTTGGTTCTACTCGGAATAGTAGCATTTGTATCCATCTTTTTGGGAAAGGCGAACCTGGGGATCGACTTCGCCGGCGGAACCATGGTGGAAGGTTATTTCGAAAAGCAGGTTTCCATCGGCGATCTCAGGTCGGCGTTAAGCCGTAATAGATTTGATGATGCTTCCATCCAATCCCTGGCGCGTGAAAAGCCCAACTATTTTACGATTCGGGTGAAAACCACCACCGATGAGGAGGTCACCAAAATATCCAAAGACATTTTGAGCGTCTTGGCGAAGGAATTCTCGGATAATAAGTTCACTATGGACTCAGTCGACGGTATCGGTCCGGCAGTGGGAAAGACCCTTCAGAAACAGGCTCGTATGGCGGTTCTGATCGCGGCTTTGGGCATCCTCATCTACATCTGGATCAGATTCGATTTCCGTTTCGGCGTAGCCGCAACCATCGCCACTTTCCATGATGTGCTGGTGGTATTGGGAATTCTGTTTTTACTTCACCGGGAGATGACCCTTTTGATCATCACCGCACTTCTGACATTGGGAGGATATTCGCTGACGGATAAAGTGGTGGTTTACGACCGGGTAAGGGAGAACTTGAAGCTCTTCCGAAAAAAAGGCGATTTCGCCACTACCATAAATACCAGCATAAACGAGGTTTTAAGCCGGACCATCATCACCGTCTTTACCACTTTTATGGCGGTTTTTGCCATCTTCATAGCCGGTGGTGAGGTGATTCACGATTTTGCCTTGGCTCTTTTAATAGGTATGATCGTAGGGACTTATTCCTCCTGGTTTATCGCCAGCAGTATCATCGTCGAATGGGAGAAACGAGCTCCCAAAAGGTTCAAATAGAAATAAGATCATAGAATTTCTTAAAACCGCCTTAATAACCAGGGCGGTTTTTTATTGCGGATTTAGTTAGTGCTTACCCTAACCCTTTGTCTCTCTCCCACAGAAGGATAGGCATTTATACCTCTCCCTCTTAAATCCCCCTCTCCTTAGCAAGGAGAGGGGGATATAGAGGTGAGATCATATCATGGGAGCGACTTATGAGTACTTCTCCCTATTCGAGATAATTCCTTACTTCATGCTGCCTAAGGCATGCGCTGATGTCACCTGCCTATACGGGAACTGATTGTGCAAACAACCTGAAACCCTCGATTGTATAATAATTATGCGTATGAATAAACTTATTCTCGCCGCTTGTTTTTTGATAATAGGGTCGCTCTCGGTAGCCCAGTCCCAAAAGGCGACTTTAAACCAGAATCCTTCAGCTTTCACCATTGCCCGGTTGAAATATGGAGGAGGCGGGGATTGGTACTGGGGTTCGTCCGCCATCCCCAATATGCACAAATTTCTTAAGGAGAAGACCAATATACCGGTTTCAGAAGAGGAAGTGCGGGTCTCTATCATGGACGATAACCTTTTCTCCTATCCGTTCTTGTTCATGACCGGTCACGGTAACGTTAAATTCACCGATCAGGAGGCGGATAGGCTGAGAAATTACCTCACTCACGGCGGATTTCTTTTTGCCAACGATTCCTATGGATTAAGGGAATCCTTTTTTCGGGAGATGAAGGTGGTTTTCCCGGACAAGGAGTTGGTGGAGCTCCCCTTCAGCCATGGGATTTATCACTGTTATTACGATTTTCCCAACGGTTTGCCGAAAATTCACAAGCACGATGAAAAACCACCGCAGGGATTTGGCATATTTCATGAGGGAAGATTGATTGTGTTTTTCGATTGGGAGTCCGATATAGGGGACGGATGGGAAGATCCCCAGGTGCATAACGATCCTCCGGATAAAAGAGAGGCAGCTTTGAAAATGGGTGTGAACATCATAACCTGGGCGCTGGAAAATTAATAAGGCAGGGTCATGAGTTAAGGGTCAAGAAAAGGAAGGATAGAGGAATCAGATATTTGGGGATTGTTTCAGGGAGAAGGATAATGAAAAACGATTATAATACTGATAGCTACTTAAGTCTGTTAGATCGTCTCAAAGATCTAAGAAATTCTTACGCCAAGAACAAAGCCATACAGGGGATTTTGCTTTTTCTTTCTTTGGCCATTGGAATATCTCTATTGGGCTTCTGGTTGAATTCGGTCTACGTGTTTCCGGTGGTGGTTCGGGTGGCATATCTGGGATTGGGGATGCTGCTTTTGGTCGTGGTGTTATCATATTTCTGTCTCAAGCCCATATTCAATAAACCGGAGATAGAGGATATCGCTCTTAAGGTAGAAGATAAGTTCCCGGAATTGAACAATCGTCTGATAGCCGCACTTCAATTATCTAAAAATCTCAAAGTAAATCCGGAAGGTTATTCCACCGACATGATCCTGGCGGTGATCGAACAGGCAGATACCACTTCCGGAAGGTTACCGCTGAAGGAGATCATAAATCCCCATCCCATCAGAAAGATGGGGCGGGTGACGGCTGCGCTGGCCGTCGTTTTTGTGATATTCGCCTTGATTTTTCCGGGCGCATTCACCAACTCGTTTTACATCTTCTCCCATCCTTTAACCGAATTCGTTACCCCCCAAAAATTCCAATTCGTTATCTCTCCGGGGAATGCAGAGGTAGTCAAGTATTCGGATCTCAAGATAAAGATAAACGTGGAAGGAGAGAGACCCGAAAATGTGGATCTCTTCTGGAAAAACGAGGGAGCGGGGTGGAATAAAGAGAGACTGTCTCCTCAGAGTAAATCAGCTGAAGTCAAGGTTCAGGGGATCTCCGGGGGGGAGCCCGATTTTTCCTACCAGTTTAAAGAGGTGAAGAGGAATTTCGAATACTACGCGGAAGCAAAAGGGGTGAAAAGCGATAATTACCGGATCGTGGTAGTGGATAAGCCCAGGGTGGTAGGATTAAGGCTGACCTTCAATTATCCCCGGTATACCCAGCTGAAATCCGAGGTGGTGGATGAAAACGACGGAAATATAACCGCATTGGGGGGGACCAAGGTGGAGGTCGAGGCCAAAGCCAATAAAGAGCTGGGAAGGGCGGATTTTGTCTTCTCCGACTCCACCCGGCAGGAGATGAAGGTACAAGATAACGTCGCTTCGGGAGAGATACTCGTTAATAATGATGGCTCGTACTTTATCCGGCTGGAGGATAAAAGCGGAAATACCAATCCCGACCCCATCGAATACAAGATCACCAGAATCGAGGATCAATTCCCTTATGTGGAGATCCTGGAACCGGGGCAGGATCAGGATCTGACCGAGAACATGCGGGTGGGGCTGGTGATCAAGATCTCCGACGACTACGGATTCTCCTCCCTGAAACTGGCTTATCAGATCCTCTCCCAGGGGAACGAGGGGGAGGAGAGAACCGTCGATATCGATATCCCCTACAATAACCAAACCGGCAGTGAGGTGGGATATCGCTGGAATCTGTCTAATTTTCCCCTGCTGCCGGGCGATCTGGTCAGATACCGGGCAGTAGTCTACGACAACGATTCCTTCTCCGGGCCCAAAAAAGCGGAGAGCAAAGCCTATTTTGTCCGGCTCCCCTCCTTGGATGAGATTATTGCCGAAGTGGAAAAAGAGCAGCAGGGACAGGTGGTGGATTTGGAGTCGGTGATGAAAGGGCAGAAGGAGCTTAAGAAAAAACTGGAGGACCTGTCGCAAGAGATGAACCGTTACACCGGTCTGGATCTGGATTGGCAGAAAAAACAGCAGCTGGAGGAGACTCTGCAAAAACAGCAGAAGCTTACCCGGGACCTTCAGGAGATCGCCAAAAGAATGGACGAGAATATAAAGAAGATCGAGGATAACAAGCTCACCTCCCTGGAGCTGGTGGAAAAGTTGATGGAGCTGAAGAAACTTATGGACGAGATCGCCACCCCCCAGATGAAAGAGGCCATGAAAAAGCTGGAAGATGCTTTGAAGAACATGGATCAGGACCAGCTTAAAGAAGCGATGAAACAGATGCAGGTGTCGCAGGAGGAGATGCTGAAACGGCTGAATCGAACCCTCTCCCTGTTGAAAAAGATGCAGGCGGAACAGAAGTTGAGCGATCTGATAAAGTCGATGGAGCAGATGGCGGAGAAACAGGATAAGTTGAACGAGGAGATTGATGCTTCTTCAAAAGAGAATCTCCCCCCCCTCTCCGCGGAAGAGAAAAAGCTGAAGGACGATCTGAATGGATTTGAAAAGAAGCTGAACGAGTTTACGGATCAAGCCAAGGAGCTCTCCATGCTCTCCTCCCAGGATGCTGCGGAGCTTAACCAGATGCCGGATGAATCCGGGGTTAGGGAGGACATGGACCAGGCCATTTCCCAGCTCTCCAGCTCCAATCAGGGGGGTGCCTCGAAATCGGGCAAATCCTGCTCCAAGAAGCTCAAATCCATGGGGGAGAAATTGAAAAGCATGCAGCAGAAGATGCAGGCCGGGGAGAAGGAGGAGATCGTAAGAGCCATTAGGAAGTCGCTGAACGACGTGTTTTCCCTTTCGGACAACCAGGAACAGCTGTACCACCGGGTTAGCCGAACCGACCAGCATGACATTATGCTCCCGGATCTGGCACATGACCAGCAGAACCTCAAATCCGGGGGAATGAGGATCTCCGAGGATCTGGAGAATCTGTCGCATGCCACCTTGTTTGTGGATGCCGACGTTCAAAGGTTTCTGGCCATCTCCATTGCCAGCATGGATCAGGCGATCCAGCAGCTGATCGATAGGAAAATACCGATAGCCACGGATGAACAGCGGGAGGCGCTTTATGATCTGAACGTTACCGCCCGCATGCTGATGGAGTCGATGAAGAACGCGGAGAAATCCTGCAGCGGCTCGGGGATGGAACAGTTCTTCGAGAAGATGCAGGGGATGTGCGATAAACAGGGCGGCATCAATTCGGAGACCCAGAAATTGGGGCAGTGCAACGGTGGGGCAATGGGGCTGACCTTATCCCAGCAGGGGGCTCTTCAAAGATTGGCAGCCGAGCAGGCAGCGGTCAGAAAAGCCCTCGGCGATCTGGAGAGTGAATTCGGCAACCAGTCGGAGATCACCGGGCGCTTGGATGAGCTGGGAAAAGAGATGCAAAAGGTGGTGGATGATTTTGAGAGGATGAAGGTGGATCAAGGTACCTTGGACCGGCAACAGAAGATACTCTCCCGCCTTTTGGATGCGGAGAAATCCCTAAAGGAGAGGGACTATTCCAAACAGAGACGGGCGGAGGTGGGGGAGGACGTTTCCCGCCCCAGTCCCAAGAATATTTCCCCAGAGGACAGCCAGGGGGAGGAATCCACCAGAGACGATCTGACAAAATACATGCAGGAGTCTTACCCCAAAGAGTACGAGCAGATGATCAAAGACTACTTCAAAGCATTGTCCGAGGAGAGGATGAAGAAATAGACCGGGATCGAGACTAAGATTTTTTAATTCTATATGCTGATTGAGTCGGATGTTTTTCTACCAAAAAGGGAAATATCCGACTTTTTTATCTACCCCCTTATATATTTTTTCTTATTCCGGAGAAACGGGTTATTTTTCACTTCATATCATGGAACGGAATCCGTTGGAGGTTCAAAGGCGGAATCATACAAAAAAACAGGATCCGGCTTTCGCCAGACCCTGTTCGGAACTGAAAGAATTAGTTAGGTGTATACCTATTTTTATTTTCGACAATTTTTCTCCTTAACTTTAATTCTAACAAAATAAAATTTGGGTTTTCTCCAGTAGTTGTTGTCGGGCAGTTCGTATGAATGCATACGCATTTATCGACAGCCCGACCTAAGAGCCTGATGAATCAGGCGACTACATGATCGATGAATCGAGCAACTACCGTAGAAACGGAGCAAGGGGTGCAACTGGTGTACCAGTTTATTTTTTTATCACTTTTCCTCCAAGTCATTATCGGGTAAAGAATTGCATACGTTTGAAACCGATGAGTTGCTGCCGGAGGTGTCTATTCCCTTCGGTAGATTAGAGGGAGGGGGCAGAGTGTAACGGTGTTCTGTAGGATCAGTTAGACAAGATTCCGGCGCGGCTTGTGACGTCTCATCGTCAGCAGAAGCCCCGCCGTTGGTATGAGCAATGCGGTTCACACCGTTGGCGGGATTTTCGCCTCGCTCCAACAAGCTTGCGCACTCGGACTGTACTGCAGGTGAACTATGAGCAGAAGCCCCGCCTTTGGCGGGCGCAGAAGTCCCGCCTATGGCGGGATTTCCGCTTCGCTCCAACAAGCTTGCGCACTCGGACTGCACTGCAGGTGAACTATCAGCAGAAGCCCCGCCTTTGGCGGGCGCAGAAGTCCCGCCGTTGGCGGGATTTCCGCTTCGCTCCAACAAGCTTGCGCACTCGGACTGTACTGCAGGTGAACTATCAGCAGAAGCCCCGCCTATGGCGGGCGCAGAAGTCCCGCCGTTGGCGGGATTTCCGCTTCGCTCCAACAAGCTTCTGCACTCCGGCTGCACTTCAGGTGAACTATGAGCAGAAGCCCCGCCGTTAGCGGGATTAGCGGAAGCGAGCTTCTGCACTCCGAGTGAAATATCAGAAAGGAGCTGGTCGTCCCAGAAGATGGCGGAGCAGTTGTTTGACGTTCTTGCTTTTCGGAAACCCAATGCGGAGAGGATACGCCCAAGGCGGGAATAAGATAGCCGGCTTTTATCGGGTTTGCCGTAGTTGAAATAGTCGGTGATGGTTTTAACCGGAAGGGTGCCGTTGGTTACCTGATATTCCAGTTCCTTGATGGTATTGATGATCTGAGATTCAAGGTCAATGGGTTCGGGTTTGGATTCGGGATAAAGTTTCGGTAACTCTTCCTGTCTTACTTCTTCTATCATGTCCCAAAATGATTTCTCTGCCTCCGAGTCTTTGAAGACCTTTTGCTTAAGCCGGATGGCTCTTAAGGCGTCCTGGATTTTGGGCCTATAGGTTCGGCGCTTTAACCTTTCAATGCTCTTGTCGATCAACAGCTCGATAAACTCCAAATACCTGGCTTCGCGGTCCCGGCTGTCCTTGTGGTCGGAATCGGTGCTTTGATCGGACTCCAGATCGGAATTGAATGTATTGTTCATATAGGAACCCCGTTGTTAGTTAAGAGTTTAGAGTTTAGAGGTTAAACTTAAAAAATCAAAATTACAATTCAAAATTCAAAGTTACAGTAAAGCCCATGAAAAACTGTGGGTTACAGATGGGAGACACTTAAACAAAGAAGAGCTCCCAGACAATACTCCTTTATAAAACCTCCCCCCCAGACGGGAGCCCGTACGGGGGCACCGTCCGCTCATAAATACCGACGCCATCCTTTTCACCATCGAAGTACTACCGAATTTGCTTGAGAGGGGAAGAGAGATAACGGATTAGATCGGCGGTTTTGAACCCCCTAAATCCCCCTTCCTACGGATCTTCGATATCAGGGGGACAAGAAAAGCAACCCCCTGAATACCCCTTCCTACGGATCTTCGATATCAGGGGGACTTTGATGTCTGGTTTTTGCCCCCCTGACAAGGGGGGAAATTAAAAAGGGGGGTTATAGGATAGATCGCAACCCCCTGAATCCCCCTTCCTACGGATCTTCGATATCAGGGGGACTTTGATGTCTGGTTTTTGCCCCCCTGACAAGGGGGGAAATTAAAAAGGGGGGTTATAGGATAGATCGCAACCCCCTGAATCCCCCTTCCTACGGATCTTCGATATCAGGGGGACAAGAAAACAACCCCCTCTGTATCCACCTTGTTCTGTCTAACTCCTGTGGCGTGCTCAGGACCTTGCGGCAGGGGGACAGGGTGGTGTCAGGTGCCTTGGGGCACCTGACCTACGTGCTGTTTTTGCTGCGCAATAAAGTTGACTTACCCTCACCATTATCCCCTACAATCAATACCGATCTATTGTTTTTATCAAATTCTAATGTAAATTCCTCAAAGCAACGAATATTTTTAAGGACAATTTTCTTTATGTACATATTAATTATCCTTCGTCAACTTTGCCCGATTTAATAGTTATCTGCTAAATCGCAAAAAATTCAGCAATGCTGTATTATATCTACCCAGAATAATCCTCTTGAGCCATCTTGTCAACTTTTAATTTGAATTATTTATTCGATGTTTTTCAAAATAAAAAGGTCAAGGGTAAAAACCCTTGACCCCAGAAGCATATTCCGGCAAGTCGATTCAAGAATCTATTTTTGATTCTGGTAGGATTCCAGTATTTTTCTGGATTGCTCGTCTTCCGGATTTGCTTTCACCCAATCGTCCAGAAGCTTAAGCAGTTTTTCCCCCTGTTTGTTATAAGCATAAAGCTGTCTTAATATCTGGTAGGTCATTACGTCGGAGGCATTGACCTTATAGGCTTGCTCCAATATCTTTTCCGCCTTATCCATTTTTCCATGAGACTGATAGGCTAAACTCAGATATTGATAATACAACAATATCTCCGGACACCGGCGGATGAGGGTATCCATCCTGGCTTCATAGGCGGTAAGCAGTTTATCCGCTTTATCCTTCTCTCCGGTGTCAGTATATAACCGGTACAGCTGGAGCTGTGTCCGGTAATAGTCCGGATAAACCGAAACACCTTTCTCCAGCGTTTCTCTGGCTTGGTCCATCTGCTTATTCTTCTGGTAATGTTCCGCCAGATCGATGAATCTCTCCGCATAGTTCATCAAGAGACCAGCGGTGTTCTCGTCCTTATAAACGTTTATATCCGCCAGTCCCCGATAGCGGCAAACCTCGAACATGTTCTTGCGAAATCTCACCGGATCGATCAAGTCTTTCCCCTGCTCCGGCACCAACAGGTCCACCAAACCTTCCTTTTGAGCGTGGTCATCCAATCCCACCCGGCTGCTGGGCGGGGTGGCTCTGGAGAAGTAGAATGGATATTGGAAGTTGTTGGCCAGTACGATATTCTCCTCCATCATGTCCTGAATGCGGATGATTCTTTGCGATTTCTCGTCGTAGTAGGGAAACAGGTAATGTTTGGTTTTGCGAATGGGGTCCAGATACATTGAATCCGGTCGGGGTACGATATTTCCTCTCAGTCGGGTGGGAACGCCTTTGATCTGATCGTAGGTCAAATCCATGGGGACTTTCCAGATGTCCTTCAGCTGCAGGATATACCAATCGGCATTCAAAAGACTCAAGTTTATCACCCTCACGTCCTGCCGGATCTTCTCCACGTTCTGCAAGAACCAAAGAGGGAAGGTGTCGTTGTCCCCGTTGGTGATCAGCATGGCGTCCTTGTCGCAGCTCATCAGATGATTATAGGCATAGTCATAGGGAATCCAGTTGCCGGTGCGGTCGTTCCGCCGGTAGTTCTTCTTCAAAGCCAAAAGAGGCAAGATAAGCAAAATCGCCACCATCATTCCGAGTATCAACTGTCCCAGCCTCGATCCGGGAGAAGCGAATTTCCTTTTTTTCTCCAGATACCTGCCCAGATGCATCACCACCGCAAAAGACCCCAGCCCCATCAGCAAGGCAAAGAACATGAATCCGGGGGTCCAGAAATAATCCCGGTCCCTCACCTCGAGCCGTATGATCTCGCTGGTTACCGGATCTGGCCTGGTGCCATCGGCAAAGTTCATATATAGAACCAGTCCGATGGTACAAGCAAGCAGAAGGAAGAGGAGCACCACCCCCTCGTTCTTTCGCCTTTTGATCTGCTCCCATACCCCCAAAAACCCTAAAAACAAAGGAATGAACCAGAGACCCTTGTCCATGAACTGCTCCCGGAAGAATCCCCAGAAACCCATCCTCTCCTTGACGCCGAACTGATTTGCCAAGCTGGCCCGGCGGTAGAACATTCTGCCGATCATGCTCTCCGAGCCGTATTGGCTCCGCTCCAGGAATGCCTTGAAGCTGGGCCAATCCGAGGGATTGTTCTCGTCTATGGCCGGCTCCTGGTAAGAACGGATGGGGATGAAAAGCTGGGTGGAATAACCCAGCACACCCGCGCAGGTCAGCATCAGAAAGAAAGCCCAGGTCTTTTTCTGGCGGGAAAACAGGGTCATAAGCAGGGTCAGGGCAAACCAGATTCCGAGTGCCGTTAAAAACGGGGTTACCCGGTGCATCACCAGGACGAAAACTATACCCGTAGCCCAGAAACGCCAATCCACCAGTCTCCTTCGGTCCACCAGCACGATCAGAAGAAACACCGCCGGCATGATGAGGAAGACGGTCATGTGGATGCCGGTGGAGAGTAACCCAAGATAAGCGATCAAAATCAAAAGCTTGTCCCCTTTGGGGGAAGAGAGCTGATCCATCCAGATGAGGGTGATATAGAAGATCAACATCATCAAGAGCATGGAGATTCCGTAAACCTCCGCTTCCACCGCATTGGACCAGAAGGTCATGGAAAATGCCAAAAACAATCCCCCGGCTATTCCTCCGGCATAGCGCGCCAGTCTCAGCCAGATGCTTTCATTATCCTTGATCCACCGGCTCAGAAGCTTGACGATGGTAAGGTAGGTCATCCAGCAGGTCAAAGCGGAGGTCAAGGCGGAGATGAAATTCACCCTCACCGCTATCTGGTCGGCGATGGGAAAAAGGGTAAATATACGGGAGATCAGGACAAAAAGAGGGGTTCCGGGGGGATGGGGAACGCCCAGGATATAAGCGCAGGCGATGAACTCACCGCAATCCCAGAACGAGACCGTGGGCGCCAGGGTTTTAAGATAAACCACCAAACTGAACAGAAAAACGAACAGGGAGATCAGAAGCGAAACCCGATCCTGCTTTTGCCACCAGTTTTGAGGTTTTTCTTCCACAGGGATCCTTTTGGATTTTGTTTAAACTCCAACCTGTACCGGTATGGCCGGATGGAAAAGCCTTAGAACCAACCAGACCTCTCAGTATATGTAATTCGACACATACCAACGGGATAATATAGGGGGAATTATATTATTGTCAATTCAAAAACAAGAAACTCAAGTCCGGATTTCTTAATATGTCCCAAAAGGTCAAATTTAGGTCGAATGTATGGTTTGATGCCCAGACGGGCTCGTCCGAGCATAAATGTCGTGGTGGCAATTTTTTGCAGGTATGGTCAAGTTGATTCAAAATTATCCGAAATAATATAAGAAGATTAAACTATAAGCTAAAGGAGGGTAAAATGTTGATATGGAGCATTGTGCTTCTGATGTTGGGGGTAGCCGCTTTTTTGGACTCCCTCTTCACCTTCGGAGAGATATTTCGCACGGTCAACTCGATCCTGTTCATGCTGGTATCCTTGGGGCTTTTGGTCCGGACCAGCGCCAAGATGAGACAGGCTTCCCGGGAGGGTTTGACGTACCGGATCAAACAGTTGGAGGAACAGGTTGAGGAGCTAAGCCATAAAAAAGAGCGGGTAGAGGTTAGTTAACTTTTGCTGATGCTGGTTTGACGGGTTTGTTGAAAAGCCCTATTCGGAAGATGTCATGCTTAGGGACAAGGCTTCTCCTTGTCCCTATTTTACAGCGGATAACCACACGATTAGAAAATCTCACCATAACAACCGGCTTCATCACCACCGGGCACTGCACGATGCAAGGTACCGATAAACGCAAAACCAAGACAGTCAGAATCTATTTCCCCGGTTACCACGAAAAACTGCTTTTAGGAGTTGTGTCACAACCTCAGTCCCGACACATATCATTCTCGAGCGTCGAGTCTCGTCTATCGAGCTTCGATACGAGTTTCGATACCGATAAACGCTAAAGCAAAGCAGTTAGTACTTATTTCCCTATCTAACCGGATGAATTGTCGGTCTTCAGTTCCCTAAGCCTGTCCCTCACCTCATCCGCATGCATGGAGCGGTCGTACTCTTTCAAGAATTTCTCGTATGCCTGGATGGCGCTGGCTTTGTTTTTCAAGCCGTAATTGTAGACGTCCCCGATCAGCTTCTGCGCCTGGTCGCGGTACAAACTTTTGGGATATTTCTCCAAAAGCTTTTCGTATGCGTTCACCGAGGAGGAATACTTCTTTTCCTGCTGGTAGATTTTCCCTTTTTCCAGCTGAGCCAGATCCGATAGCTTTTCGCTTTTCGCGTTGACGATTTGATCCAGCTTCATCAAAGCGGAGTCGTACTTCCCCTGGAGTTTCTCCAGCATGGCAGCAGCAAAGGTCGAAAGAAAAGTCCGGTCCAGTTCCTGGTTATCCCCGATCACCAGAATCCTCTCCAGGCTGTTGTTGACGAAAAGCCCCTTGGGGAATTCGGCTATCAGCTGGGTGTATCCGGTCTGGGCATCCTCGAAATTCCCCTCAAAGAATTCTATTTCCGACAGTTTGAACTCTATCTCCTCCCGCTTGGATTCCGCCCGGCTATTCTTGGATGCGCTCTCCAGAAGGGTGCGGGCGCTGTCCAAGTCGCCCCGGATCATCAGGCAGTCGCTCAACCGCACCAGAGCCGGCGGGAACATGTCCGCATCCCGAAAGCCCGACACCACCTTCTGATAATAGCCGAATGCCTCGTTCGGCTTTCGGAATTGAAACAGGTTGATCTCCCCGATTTGAAAATAGCAAAAAGCGGTCTCCTGCCGAAAGAGCTTGGCTTCCGCCGGGTTTGCTTTCCCAGACGGGGCGTCCGCCGCATGCTGGTCTATGATCTCCTGGTAAACATTGACGGCTTCGGCGAATTTCTCCAATCCCTCATCCGAGCGGGCGATGATCAGTCGGGCAGACAAAACAAAGCCCGGGGACGGTTTAACGGACAAAAGATGCTGGCTGGCTTGTATGGCATTCTCGTAATATTTCTGGTTATAGCACATGGAGGCAAAGTTCAGGATGTATTTCCCCTTGCCGTCAAAAAGATCGTCCACCTTTTTATAGGTTTCAAACGCCCCGGTTAAGTCCTTCCGGCGGAAGAGGAGATCGCCATACAGTTTCTGGTAATATTTATCGTGTGGTTTCTTCTTGATCCTCTCGTTTAATGCCGCCTGGATACCATCCAGATTTTCCTGGGTTTGAACTAAGTTGTTGATCCGGCTTTCCACCAGATCGAACTTGGTGGAATCGTCCCCCATGAAGAGAAAATACTCGTCCACTGCCGACTTGTAGTCCTTCAGGGATTCATAGATGCCGGCTAACTCCAGCGAGAAGATGTCTGGCTGGTTCAGCTTCATCCGGGCTTTCTTGTAGGTGTCGATGGCTTCGGCGGTGACGTTGTTCCGGATATACACAAAAGCCGCTCCCTGATACGCCTGGGTTTTGTCGGGGGCAAGATCGACCGCCCGGTCCAAATTCTGCTTAGCTTCGTCCATCCTCTGGGTTTTGATATCCACATTCGCCAGCTCGCAGTAAAGCTGCCATCTCTTGGGGTCGCGTTCTATGTCCTTTTTGATCAGTTCCTCCACCTTGTCATATTCCTTCCCCGCCAGATAAGCGTCTTTTAATAGCTCATTCAGCTCGGCATTCTCACCGTAGGTGTCCTTCAGCTGCATGATTAATTTCAGCGCTTGACCCGGGCTGCCCTGTCCGATCAGCTCTCTGGCTATGGTGACGCCCTGCTGGTATCTGTCTACTTTCTTCTCCAAAGGGGGAATTTCAATTGGTTTTCCTGTCTGCTGAGCAGAGGAAGAAACAAAAGCAGAGAAGAACAGGATAAACAATAAGCTGAATATGATTGATCTTTTCATAAGCGGTCTTAGCCCTCCGGTTTTATAAGTATTATACGCTTAAGCCCTTTGAGAAATGAGGAATTTTAGGTCTGTCAGGATAAGCTTGTAGGCACGAAATGCCTTTTAGTGCTTTCGAACAAATGCCTAATCCTTGACACAGCGAACCGAAAACCCGGAGCCTTTAAGGAGGCAGTAGCCGCGGGAGATGTCTGAGAAACCGTAACCCAGGTCACGGGTCAATGCGGTGTAAGCACTGGTCTCCTCGGGAGACCAAAAGTCGGCGTTGCCACCCATACCACTGAAGGTACCCCAGTTGTTGCGATAACCGCTGGGAAGCGCAGTAAAACCACTTTCGTTGGTAGCTCCTGTGTTGGGCCAGAGCCAATGCGCTGTGCCAGTTTCTTTCATCTTCCCGCCGGCAATTGCAGAACCGCCAAGATAATCGACTAGTGTTTGCCACTCAGCATCTGTCGGCACATGCCAGCCTGCTGGCGCTATGTTCCGACTGTCATCTACGGCATACCAGTTATATAATCTGCCATAAGTAACAACATTACTTTCATCGTTATTATAATTGCAATAGGCTCCTGTAGAATCTGTACCAAGACCTTGCCAGGTGTAATCGTTGGTAATGTTGGGTATCGGATCACCGTTTCTATAATGCGTTACCTTAAGATTCTCTGCCATCCATCTTTGACCTCCGATTTTAACTGTTTTATAAACGTTACCATCTATATCCGTAACAGTTTCAGTTGAATCAGGTCCACCTTCCTCAACATAGGTTCCGTTAAACGTCACTGTCTCGTTTGCAGCGAGAGTCTGAGTCGAATTCGAAGGTTTAGTCCACCCGGACACCTCACCCCAGGTCACCGAGTAATCACCGGGTACAAGTTCAGTCAACGTCTTATCACCAGCTCCACTGGTGCTGTAACTGTACGGACCTGCCAATGACCAAGGTGCATTCAGTTTATCCGGAGAGGGGTCAATTACGATTGTCCCTGTACCAACTTCCTCAACATAGGTTCCGTTAAATGTCACAGTCTCGTTTGCAGCCAGAGTCTGAGTCGAATTCGAAGGTTCAATCCACCCGGACACTGCACCCCAGGTCACCGTGTAATCGCCGGGTGCTAGTTCTGTCAAAGTCTCATCACCGGTACCGCTTGTGCTGTAGCTGCAAGGCCCCACGATAGACCAAGGAGCATTCAGACTGTTGGGTTCAGGATCAATGACTATTGTTCCAGAATCAACGAGAGGATAAATCCACTCGCCGACGGGATGGGTATAAAGCCGGAACTCATTGTGGTAATCAAGTCCCAGAATATCACATTCGATTCCTACAACGGCGTACAGAATCGCTTCAAGATCGAATGTAAGTTCTATATCGCACGGGTCGGCACTCAGGACCGACTGGAAGTGAAAACCGGCTTTACCGGCCATATAAGGGCCGGCCACTCCATATAAAAGACAGGAGGCATTTAACGAAACTCCGGTTTCAAAATTGAACTCAACCGTGAGTTGTGGCGGGGTATAGGTAAAATCTCTTGTACTCTCGCTAATGTCGTAAAATTCGTTATTGGCCCATCCAAAGCCGTATCTTAATTGTTGGGTGTAAGTGATACCTGTTTCAAACGTTACTGTAAGGTCGCCATGAATATGCGCTTCCACAGTCAAGGTCGGCACCAACCAGACAAACCCTCCAACGGGTATTGCCCCTAAATGAAATTCCGCCAGATCGAATTCAACTGCCTTATCAAATTCCCATTGCAGGCTGGCAATAAGGTCTAAGTCAACCTCTTGTGAGGTCTGAATCCCGGTTTCGAATTTTTTAAGGGAAAGCCACTTGCTCTCTATTTCCACAAACAGGTCCGCCGTGAAGGCGTATTCGCCTTCTATTTTTATCTGATCATCGGTCGTATTGAAATTTCCATCCTGATCATAGAAGATGCAATCCAGCGTCACATCAAAGGTATTATCATCACTATTGGGTTTGAAAGAGGCGCCTTTATAAAGTTTATATGATTTAACATCCGATGGGCTTAGTTTATGAGTTTCGGATATATTCAACTCCTCGAAGGCATCAAATATGGTGGCTTGTTCGGTCTCAAATATGGCGGTATCGCCTTGTGTAGTCTTTGATGTCACTTTTCTCAGGAATCCGTATGGAGCCTTTACATCGTCCTGCCCGATAATTACATCGCCCACATCAATATTTTGAGCATAGTTCGAAGAATACTCCATCACAATGGTCCCACTGGTGTCATAACTTATAATAACCGCTGAACTCTCTGGAGGGATGTTTGTCGTTTCTTCTCTGAGAATAACCTTTGGTTCGTTGGGTACGTTAGGACCAGTACCTTTGTTATCGCCACAACTAAAGATTAAAGAAACACAATAAGGCGCTACTAATATTGTAATGTAGTAACAGATAGATCTTTTCATAATTATACACATCCGAAAAAGAATCGCATTAGTTATATTACTGTATTATCATCCCATTGTCAACATATATTCTTAGATAGTTTTACGGATATGTTTCAAGCTATTGTTCGAAATATCCTTTAGGACTTTCAGACAAATACTGCTATCTTCTTAACCCCGCCTCCAGCTCCAACAGATATTTCTTCCTCCACACCTTACCGCCATACCCCCGCAGGTTGCCATTCGCCTCAATTACCCGGTGGCACGGGATGACAATTCCAAGATAATTGGCGCCATTGGCGCGGCCCACCGCCCTTCTTGCAGTCGTTTTTCCCAAAGCAGTTGCTATTTGGCTATATGATCTGGTTTCACCATACGGTATAAGCAACAACTGTTCCCATGTCTTTCTCTCAAACGGCGTGCCGGTAACGTCCACCTTCACCCTAAATCGCTTCAGCTTCCCCTCAAAATAAGTGCCCAGCTCTTTCTCCAGCTGATCCAAATGCCGGTTATTACCCTTGACCAACGGCATCTTATACCTTTTTCCCACCCTCTGTTTGATTCGCTCCACGCCTCCCCGGTCGTGCCATTCCAAAAAACAAACGCCTTTATCCGTAGCGCCTGCTATCATCTTGCCCAGCGGACTATCCAAATCCCGAAATACGATATTACCGTTTTGCATAAAACCTCCCCGGTGGCTGACCAAATTGACGAACGAAAGCTTCCCGAAACCCGCTGACCGATTCATAGCCGCATTCATAAGCGGCGGATAGATAATCCTCTCCCGATTCGATCAGCCGTCGGGCACAGTTAAGTCTGATCTTGCGGTGAAAAGCCAAAGGCGTCATCCCCAGATGGGTTTTGAAATATCGTCTGATTGTCGATATGTCGACTCCCGTCATTTGAATCAGTTTATTCTCGTTCAAACGCTCGGTCTGGTTTTCCCGCATGAATTTCAAAACAGAATGAAGCCACAAAGGAAGCACGTCCGGGTACTTCTCCGATTTGCACCGCTTGCATCCCCGCAGCCCGGCAGCAATGGCTTCCTCGCGGGTAAGGTAGAAGTTCACGTTTTTCAAATATGGCTTCTTGGCTTTGCATGAAGGCAGGCAATAAATCCGGGTCGAATGAACTCCCACGTAGAATTTGCCATCGTAGCGCGAGTCCCTCTTTATCATTGCCTCAACCATCGTCTTGTAACTCGGCTTCATCATGGCTTCAAATTAATCCTAAACCCTCTGTTTGTCCACCGAATTTCGAGCAAGGAAGTAGACTATTTACATTTCACATTTCATATTGACAAATTTATCGATTTTACACTAATTATGTTCAATGATTTCAATTACAGCGTCATGTCAAGGAGTCGGGCAAATTCGTTTTGGAAGAATGAAACGTTCTATTCTAAAACATATCTTTCCGTTTTTCCTCCTTCCATCTTTCCTTTTACTTTCTGTCGCTATCGGTTTAGCTCAGCAAGGATTCTATTCCAATACCAAAGTAGTTATCAATGAAGTGCAGGCAAACGAGCCGTCATCTTATACCAAATTGGAATGGGTAGAGCTTTACAATGCCGATTCGCTTTCGCACGATCTGGATGGGTGGACCTTTGTCTGCAAAGAGGATTCGACCCTAATTCCCCCAAATACCGTTATTCCCGCCAACGGATATTTGATTCTTGCCCGTCAGCTTCTCTCCAATCCTCCCGATTCGATCAGTTTTGAAGGCTGGTGGGGAAACAGAAGCGGTATCTGGGGTGATTCTCCTGAGGAAAATTATCCCGCTCTTCAAGCCGACATGAGCTTGACCAACAGCAGCGGGACGGTATCATTGCTTGATCCGGATAATAACGTTCAGACCTTCACCTGGGATAAGGATTGCGGAGACGGCACCTCCTGGGAAAAAGTCTCCGCAGATCAGGATATCTGGTCATGTTGTGTCAGTCCTGATAAAAGTACACCCGGAAAGAAAAACAGCGTTAGCACTTCCTATGCGGACAAAATCGAATTGAGTATAGAGCCCAATCCTTTCTCCCCGGATGGCGATGGCTACCAGGATGAGATCACTTTTCGATACACTTTGCCCTTGAACTCTGAGTTGACCTTGAAGATTTATGATACTGTTGGCAGACTGATAAAGACACTTACCGAGGACCAGTCGCAGGCATCTGGAGAAATAACCTGGGACGGAAGGGACAATGACAATAAAATTGTCCGCATCGGAATATATGTAGTCTGGGCAGAGGTTAAAGGGAATTCCCACAGCATAAAAAAGATGACATTAGTTGTAGCAAAAGAGTAAAAACCTTACTTCCTGAATCCCTCTCCTTAGTTAAGTTGAAAATCCCGCCACAGGCGGGGGAGAGGGGGACTAAGGGGGAGAGGTCAATAAAAGATAAGAACCATGGGGGAGAGGTATTGAAGGTTTTTGTAGCCGTCCACATGGGCGAAATCGAAGTATTGGATTTCAAAGAATAAAATGCTAAGAACAATATTTGTTTCCATTCTCTGTCTATTTTACGCAACCACTGCTTGGGCAGCATTCGATAATTACGGCTCCAGCGCCAGGATTTTGAGCTTAGGTGATGCCTCGGCTGCTTTAACCGATGAGCCTTCGGTCATGCGAGCCAATCCCGGCGCCCTGGGATTTCTTCCGCAGAAGGGGATTCAAGCTAGTCTATCACGCTTGTATGATTTAAACGAGCTTACGGAGAGAGACGTTCTTTTGGCATATCCTTTTCGTTCTTTTACACTGGGAGTCGGGTTCTTCGTGTTCGGTAAGAGCGGCTATTATCAGGAGAGCGTGTTGAATTTGACTTTCGCATACAGGATAAACAGCCGTCTTTCCCTCGGCACGAATCTTAAATACATGCGGGTTTCGTTCTCCGAAGATTACCATAACCTTTCTGCATTCTCTATGGATATCGGGTCGGCTTATCGGATAAATGAAAAACTACAGCTTGGTCTTTCGGCAATTAACTTGAATCGACCACATCTGGTGAAAAACTCAGATGATATTCCCGCCAATTTCGATCTGGGGGTGGTCGTATTTCCATTTCCCGAGGTCTCTTTGCATCTTGATCTTACTTACGAAGATAGATACAAAGAGCAGCTTCATTTGGGTCAGGAGATCAAGATTCTGAAAAATCTACCCTTGCGTTTCGGCATTCAAACCTCACCCGCCCGTTATGCTCTGGGCTTGGGATTCATCATTAATAAATTTGTGATTGATTACGCCTATTTAAATCATTCCATTTTAGGTAACACACATAAGTTCAGTTTTTCGTATAGGTGGGGAAGGAGAGAGTCGGAATAGGTGGCTGACGATTCAAAAGCCGGGAAATCTTCCCGAAGACGTCACGTTTTCTTTATGTTTATGTTTTTACTCATATTCATCTTGCTTTATACCGGCCTTCACTTCTACATCTTCGTGAAGGCAAAAGACGCATTCTCTTTCGGCACATGGAGCAGCATCGGCGTATTGCTCTTTTTGGCTTTGATGGTCTTTGCCCCCATCCTGACGAGATTGTTGGAAAAACCGGGGCTGGAGTGCGTAGGGCGACCCTTAGCTTTTATCGGTTATACCTGGATGGCGATCGTGGCTTTGTTCTTCTGCTCATCCATTGTCATAGACCTGCTGCGGTTATTGGTGCGTATTGCCGGATTCATCGGCAAAAGGGATTTCTCGGGCATTACCCATCAGCCCTTGCTTTATTTTCTAATTCCCTTGTCCATATCTCTTTTTATTGCGGTCTACGGCTATTTCGAGGCGTGGAACGTTCGCACCGAGAGACTGACGATCAAAACCCCCAAGATCCCTGCAGAGATCGGAAGTTTGAAGATAGTGCAGATCTCCGACATTCATCTGGGGATTATGGTGGGGGAAAAGAAGTTGGAGAATATACTAAAACTCGTCCAAAAGGAGAACCCGGACATACTGGTGTCCACCGGCGACCTGGTGGACGGCGAGATGTGCAACCTTTCGGGATTGATAGGACTTTTGAAAGAAATAAATCCGAGATACGGCAAATATGCCATAACCGGAAATCATGAATTCTATGCAGGTATAGACAAGGCGTTGAAGTTCACCCAAGACGCCGGCTTCACCATGTTGAGAGGGGAGAAGACTGACGTAGCAGGGATACTGAACCTTGTCGGGGTGGATGATCCGGCGGGAAGATACCAAAATCCCGGCAAGTGGATTTCGGAAAAAGAATTGCTCTCGCCTCTTCCGCCGGACAAGTTCACTTTGTTTCTTAAGCACAGACCGCTTATAGATAAAGAGGCAATCGGTCTTTTTGATTTGCAGCTTTCGGGACACGCCCATAAAGGACAGATCTTCCCGTTCAGTCTCATCACCCAGGCGGTTTACCCCATCGACGAGGGATCTTTGAAACTTGATAATGAGGATTATGTATATGTGAGCAAGGGAGCCGGGACCTGGGGACCGCCCATCCGCTTTTTAGCCCCTCCGGATATCGTGGTAATTGAGCTAATTAATCCAGACGGAAATTGAGCGGATATTTCTTGGAGAGGAGTAGGTGTGTTTTTGTTCGTCACGGAGCCTCGTTTGTGACGCAGATATGATAACGGACAGGGTGTCCGTTACCAACAGTAAGAAAGGCGGTCAAGGTGTTTGGAAACATAGAGATAACCAAATTTATCAGCGACATGCTGGCACCGGCGGTGATGTTATCCGCCTGTGGCTTGTTTCTCCTGGGATTGCAGAACAAGTATTCCAATATCATCAACCGCATCCGGGAGTTAAACGAGGAGAAAAGGGAGTTAAAGCTCATCGATGAGCTGAACAAATTTCAACAAAGAAGATTGAAGAGTGTGGAAAAGCAGGTAGTGGGATTATTGAGAAGAGCGCGTTTGGATAAAAACTCGATCTTAAGCCTGTATGCCGCGATGATATTTTTTATGCTCTCCTCTCTCTCCATCGCTTTAAAGGATTTGGGCTGGGTTTTAAGAAATGAGGTCCTTTCTCTGATACTTTTTCTGATCGGAACCGCATTTGTATTCATCGGGACTGTTTTTGCATACTTAGAGGTGAGAATCTCTTATCGGGTGGTAGAATTGGAGGTAGGGGAGGAATGATATGCGGGTCGGGTTGTGAGTAGTAGGGCGGGAACCCTGTGTTCCTGCCATTTTTTATGGAATGTTTTTATTCCGGTTTTTCGTGAGGACAAAGGTGATCACCGCCAGGGCAAGACCACCCAGAATAGAAAACACCCAATAAGAAGGTCGGTCAGCCATTCCTATAGTATGCTTGTAGTATATTATCTCAATAACAACATAGGAAATGAAAAGAACTATGCCCGCCACAATAAGAGGTAATGAACCCAAATAGGCAAAGCCCATTCCGGGAAAGAAGAAATTCAAAATAGCTGCCACCCAAGGATTCTTTTTCTTTATATTAGCACCATTCTCAATAGAATTAGGCTTATTGACATTGTTTTTGTCAGGCAAGATTCACCATCCTCGATCAGGATATTCATTCACTATAAAGATGCTCTTAGAAGTTCATATCTACTTTGAACTTTGGGTCAACAAACTGATTCTGGTATAGGAGACGGTCTAAATCTGTATTAAAAATAACGTCACCCCGTACATTTAAAGGTTTTTTCTCTGGAGATTTATAACTACTGAATACTACATAATTGACATTTCTGAAAATAACTAATTTAAGAATTTCGTACAATTTATTTTTTAATTCTGTTTTGAATTTGTCTCGAGCAAAATCAATATCCTCTGGGACATGCACAGCATATATCAATGGCACGGGTAGGTCTTTATATTCAATGGCTTTGGCATTTAAAGAACGTATAAGGTCTTCTATTAACACAATATCGCTATTACTTCGGTCAGACTTTGCATATTTCCTAGTGCATTCAACGAAAACCCGTCTTAATTCCCTCGTCGTGAACATGATATCTGGATTTTTTCCATCTATATGATTATCTCGATAGCTAAGATTTTCAACCCCGAGTTTATAAAAGTGACCCAATATTCTTATCTCAAATAATACTCCGTAACATGTAGATTTGTCTTTTAAATCGCTTATGAAATTATTTTTGATTTTGTCCTTGATTTGGTGCTGAAATAGTTGAACCACCTTTAGAAAAGATCCGAAATCAATTATCTTATTAGAGATGTCATCGAATTTAATAGGCTGTTTTCCAAAGTGATTTATTGACCACTTTTCATATTCTTCATAATATAACCACAAAGGATGGTCTCTTTCCAGTGTGGAATAGTCAATTTCTGTAAATTCCTTGAACCACTCTACTAACTCAGGGATATGATGGATAAAGGCGCTTAATTTTCGCATATTTACATCTCTCTAAACGATGATCTGTATATTATGTCATTTAGACAATTAGGAATTGCATTTTGTTGCCCTAACAGTTTCTATTCCTAAATAAACTCCTGTATTCTCATGTATAAAGCAATTATGTTCCTCTTGTCAACAAAAAAATCCCGACCCAGCTGGATCGGGATTTGATTTTACTCCCGGCAGTGTTCGGATATATCCTGAGCGAAGTCGAAGGACATGTCCTGAATCGAAGTGCAGGATTCAGTAGGGGAGAAGTTCGTAGGGTGAACAACCTTGCCCTGAATCTGTGTGCTCTCACTGGATTATGCTTGCAGATCGGCAGGATTATCATACCGCGATATGAGTCATTCGGCTCATACCAGCGCACAAAACCAAGCTGACGATAGTATCTCCTCTAGACCAGGATTGACAAAATACCATGAACTGTGAACCATCAACCAAAATCAAAACCCCGCTTGTAAACGGGGTTTTAATTTTTACTCCCGGCATCGTTCGGAGCTTAACTGCTGCCGATAGAGATGATCTTATTCTTTATATATATCTCCTCGTGCACCAATATGATCAACATAAATTGTTCTCAATTTTTTATCTTTCCAGAAAATTACCCGAGTATCCCCAATTCTCATTCTGTAATATCCTTTCCACTGTCCAGCCATTGCTTTTATGTCCACCTTATCTGTAATCCCATCTTCTAACTTTCTCAAAGACTGTTTAATTCGCTGCTTTTGAGATTCAGGTAGTCTCTTTAAATAACGAGCCGCTCGTTTGTGGACAACAACTTTATATGTCATATGGAATCCAAATTTACATATGCTTCCCTCTTACCTTTTTCCCTGTCTTTCTTTGCCTGCTTGAGATCTTGAATAGCTTTCTTGTCAAGGTCCAACCCTAATAGCTCCTCTATCTCTCTGTACTCCTTCAAAGGAATAATGACTTCAGTTGGTTTGCCTTTTTCATTCACAATGATTTTTTTGTGCAGCGTTATCATTTGTTCACCTCTGCGTTTATAATCACACTTAACCGTCAATTACTCATTTTTAATATAATGATTATTCTCAATCGAAGCAAATATTATAAATTGAAGCCGGATTTGTCAACAAAAAAATCCCGATCCAAATGAATCGGGATTTGCTTTTACTCTCGTCATTGTTTGCTTTCAATAGGGGAGAAGTTCGTGATGCAGCCACACCAAGATTGATAAATAACCGTGAACCCTGAACTGTGAACCGTCAACCCAAATTAAAACCCCGCTTGTAAGCGGGGTTTTAATTTTTACTCCCGGCAGCGTTCTACTCTCCCACACGGTCGCCCGAGCAGTACCATCGACGCTGAGAGGATTAACTTCTGTGTTCGGAATGGGAACAGGTGTTTCCCTCCCGCCAAGGCCGCCGGAAAATTTTTCTGAAGGAAAAATTTTAGTTCATGGTTCATGGTGAATGGTTCATGGTTACTGCTAACCATTAA
>Ga0315289_10001099_pt1 | contig 42302 bp, 45 predicted proteins | sample YL17G11_40_MG_FD_203452 | JGI IMG/M metagenome (GOLD analysis project Ga0315289, IMG submission 203452) | Sediment microbial communities from Yellowstone Lake, YNP, Wyoming, USA - YL17G11_40 | ecosystem: Environmental > Aquatic > Freshwater > Lake > Sediment | place: USA: Wyoming | collected... | reverse complement strand
TACATCGCTTCAGCACATCCGATCGCTCCGATGCACTGGATGCCTGCTACGTGGCCCCCTGGCGGTTACCACGACCGGACTTGCACCGGTGAGCAGACGATGACTTGGCAGGGCACACCAGCGAATGATTGGGCCGTTACTTACCATCTACCTCAATAGGTAGAACCGAGAAGAAAGCTACGAAATCAAAGGGGAGCTTTTCCGTTTCTTTCACTCCGAGGGGCTTTAGCCTGTCGAAAAAGTCCAGCTTCCCTGCGGGAAGAATGAGAACCTTCTCAGCGGCCCTCAAGGTCAACTTCCTATTGAATCGAGCTAAAGCTTGGTCGAATTCCCGGAAAATGGAATTCTGCTCGGCAATTTGCAGGATGGCCGCGTTCTCATTTCGACCAGATTTCGGTCGGCCAGTCTTCGAATTCCAGAAAGGTGACTTGTGGGCGGCCATGGCTAACCTAAAAGACAACTCGGAATGTTCGGATATCCGCCCCAAAGTCATAGACCGCATGCTGTCAAATCTGACGCGATCTTTGGATACCTCCGCCACGATGCGTTGGATGAATGGAATCTGTTCTTCTAAGGGGAGACGGCACTCGGAGCGATGGCGAACGATGCCGGTCTTATGAAAATCCCATTTGATGACGCAAGAGCCCCCGTGGGCGGTATAGGCAATGAAGATGGTATCGCCGTTTTCCTGCAGTTCCATTCGCACCTCAATCATGTCGGCGGCAGGCTGGATCCTCATCAGATAAGGGCCCAGGACGACAATGGAAGTCATTATCAAGAAAAAGACAGACGCTCTCCAATGATTCAGTAACTCAGACAGCGAGCTCATAGCCATCCTCCCGGATCTAAAGCGATTATGAAAGAGATGACCGCTTTCTCAGGAGCATCGACGCGGGAAAATATGGGCATATGGAGACCGGGACGTTGATGAGACCGGGACGTAGGTTCTAAAACAACTCTTGGGATCGACCACCTGGCATTGCCTGGAAAAAGCCGTTGGCTTGCACTAATTTGATGGGGGTGTCGAAAAGATCGCTGAGGCTTTCACTGGTGAGGATCTCAGTCTTCACACCATCCGCGATCACCCTGCCCCCCTTCAAGAATACGACACGCGAAACCTCTGGTGGGATCTCATGGATGTGGTGGGTCACGAGGATAACGGTCTTCCCGGACCGCATCAGGCGGCGAACGATATGGAGGTACTGAAAGCAGGACTTCAAATCCAGGCCGCTGGTGGGCTCGTCCAGTATGAGCGCGTCAGGGTCGTTGACCAGCGCCCGGCCGAGAAGGAAGAGCCTTTGCTCGCCCGTAGACATCGCTGCAAACGGTCTATCCGCCAACTCTGCCACCCCGAGGAGATCCATAACTTTGGCGGCTCGTTCTTTATCCTTGGCGCTGAAGAGTTGATGGGCATGCGTGTCGATGCTCGAGTAATAGCCGGACAGGATCACATCCATCCCCCGAGCATGGCCCGCGTACTCTTGTTGCAGGTCGCTGGAGATGATGCCGAAGTGTGCGCGCAGTTCCCACACATTCCAAAGCTCTCGCCCGAACACCCGGATGCAGCTGCCGTTGCCCTCCAAAGGATAGATCTCCCGGGTGAGCAACTTCAGCAGCGTCGATTTGCCGGCCCCGTTGGGTCCGAGGATGACGGTGCTGCATCCCCGGGTTATCTCGAGCGTTAGGCCGTTGAAGACCTGCGTTCCTTCGCGAAAGACCGTGATGTCTTTCATCTCGATGATTTTTTGCATTTACCATTTACCCCATATGTTTGATGCAGAAGGGCAGCACCTCTAACGCCACGGCCACCATCTTGGAGCGATTGGGGTGCATGAGTTCCATCTCGGCGTCGTAGGAGGCGACCCGCTCCGGCACATCACAGGCTCTAATACTGCGCGTTTCTTTCATGGGTGGTTATAAACTCGCACCGAATCCACTTGGACAGGCCTGCTCAGCGGCCATCCCGGGCGTCAGTTTGATACAACTGCCGGCCATGTTGGCTGAGATAAAGGGAAGCCATCAGGGCCTCTCCGATGTAATCGATCGCGTTTGGCCCGGTCCAATCCGGGTGTTGATGATAGAAGTCCTCACACGACCGGAGGGCTCCCTGAATCAGTCCGATCAAGCCCTGTCGATCCCTCAACCCCTCCGGGGTCAGGCAACCCCGCCGAGCAAGGGCATCGACCATTTTCTCAGGGGATCTACATCCATAGAGAAGGACCGTCAAACCATTGGGGGGCAAGGCCATATCTGTGGCCCTCAACTACCTAACGGCGGTTTCTATGCCGGCTCAACTTAGCTAACAAATGAGGATAGCGTCCCTGGAGGTGGCGGTTGGGGACCGTCCTTGCAGGCAAGTCAACTTCTCCAATCAGTCCTATTGCCTTTCTTCAGCCATGGATCTCAGGATCTTACTGGCACGCGCATCACCTATCGCCAGGGCTTCCCAATCCGGCTTCTCTGAACAGATCTTCTCCACCAGCGGCTTTATCTCGTCCGCCCCGTTGATGGCAAGGCGAGCCAGCATGGCTCGAATGCACTTTCCCATGTCGAAGAGAACATCGGGTACTTCCTGCGATTCGATCTGGCGGACGCGCAGGCCAGAATTCAACAGGGGTCCCTTGGGGATATCGAATCGGCTCCGCCTCGCAGGCTGATTGACCATGATCTCTTTGAAGGTACAGAACGGCTCCTGGGCTTTCTCGGCCTCGGGGAAGTAGAGGTCGAGCCGGGCATAGGGGCCAGCTGCACGGTCGGGGCTAATTTTGGCGACGATCCGCCCGCCCCTTCTGGTTCTGCCACAGAGCAGCCAAGTCTCCTTTTCAGCGGGACGCACCTCGGGGGCATCCTGCAGGTCATTCCAAAAGGACCTCAAGTCCACTGCCATACCACTCACTGCTTTCGCCACATTGGTGGAAATACCGAACCCGATGATCAATTGCTCCTTGCCCCTCTCGTCTTCCTTCGCCTCGTTGCCCGCTTTCTCCATGCGGAATTCAAAGATCGGCACGCCCTCGCCCATGACCACTTCGTTGGCCAGGGGATCGTAGAACATGAATGTCCTCCCGGATGCCCAGAGAATGGGAGTATTGTCTTTGGCGTCCAGGACACGAAGGGCCGTCCTATCGGGCTTTTCTGCGAGGAGTTCAAACTTCAGGTGGACCTGCTCCAAATCAAGCCGTCCATTCGTTTGGAAAGAACTTATGTCCTTTTCCTGAAGGGAAAGGTTCGGCGCAAGCGATAGAAGCTGTTGCGCCGATGGCGAGGTTTGGCCGTCGGCGGCAGCAGGCCCCACCGAAAACAAAAACAGCAAGACGGCGATCCAGAGAAATGAGACGCGCATAGTCATTTATTCATCGCCGGTGAGCTTTTCGTCTTCACCGTCGGGCTTGCGGCGGTAGCAGTGGTGGGCCTCGTCATTCAGGACGATGATGTTCTTCTTGTTGCCGAGTTCGCGGCAGACGCGACGGACCATCTGATCAGGTGTTTCGGTGAAGACGCCCGTTTCGCCCTCGGCGAGGATCGCCTTGGTGAGCTTGCCGGCGGCGACCTTCTCGCGCAGTTGGAAGGCGTGGAAATTCGTGATGAGAATCTTCGCCTGGCCAAGCTGCTCCTGCGATTGGGCCGGGATGAGGTCGCGCTGGCAATAATAGTTCTGTGGATCATTGGGGAGGAGGACGCGCAGACGGTCGCGGATGGTGATGCCGGGCGTCACGACCAGGAAGGCGTCGGAGAAGCGGGCGTCCTGCGGATTGGCGAGCTTGTTCAGGGTGTGCCAGGCGATCAGCATCGCCATGACGACGGTCTTGCCGGAACCGGTGGCCATTTTGAACGCCGTGCGGGGCAAACCGGGGTTCGAGGTGTCGTTCCCCTCGCGGAGCGCGTTTTCGATCCAGGCATCGCCGTACTTTTTCGCTATCGCCGTGATGTAGATGGCGGTTTCGAGGGCGTCCACCTGGCAGAAGAAGAGCTTCTTCTCACGGTCGGGAGCGGTCCAATAGGCGAGCAGCCGGCTCGTCGTCGGCGTCACGCCGATGTAGCCGCCTTGCCGCCAGAGCTTCACGCGGGCGCGGATCTGGTTGACCAGTTTGTTCTCTTCGATCCGGTCCTTCGTCCATTCGGTATCGAATCGAAGCTGGTGTTGGCCCTTCTTGCGGGGCTGAGCGATGGGAACGAAATAGGAGCTGGTGCGGCGGCGGCTCTCGATTTCGTTGGTGATCCCTTCGTCGGCGAAGCGGAAATGGCGGGTCGGCTCGCAGAAGGGCGAGTTGATGACCGGGTTCTCGATGACGACTTGCGACATGGTCGGTTTAGCTCCCTTGCCCTAAAGAGTCGGCGTTTCCCGCGGGCGTTCTTGGATCGGGCTTCCTCCAGACCCCACCTCGCGGTGACGCCCTTGCCCTTCTCCTACCCTTCGGCTCCGCCCTTCGGTCCCCTCTCAGGGTAAACTCACACCTGGTACGGGGACTTTCACCCCGCAAGTTCTGAGTCATGTCCGGCACACACGGCCTTGGCGTCAGCCGCCGCCACCCACCCAAGCGCCGATGGTCAACCCTGACGCCTGATTTTCGCAGCTTCGGCGGTCGGCTGGACGCCCGTGTTGGGCCGCACTTTGCTCCGACTACCATGCCTCATAATTACCCAGTTGTTGAAGTGTGGTCAACACACATTTGGAGAAACCTTGCAGCACCACCGTTAGCCGACTTGTAGGGCAACTAACCAAAGGAAGCGCAGAGTTCGCCCGCCCTCATGCTAAGCATGAACCAAACTGGCTGAGCGGGAACTCTATCCCTCTCATCAGTTTGATACGCTCCTCGGTCGTCGTCTGCAAGTCTAGCGACCGGGACGGAGAGGCTCAGGCACCACTGGCGATGGCCCCCATATCTCGGTGCTACTATTGGTGTTGAAGGTGTGAAGCTCAGCCTCCAGCGCTTGCCATGCGGCACTTTCGCTGAACTTGGCCCAGTCGCCCAGCGTTTGCCATACTGTGGTAATCCGCACTTGGGGTGAGCCCAACATGTTCCGATTGGCGCGGAACTCCACCAGCCCAGGAGCTTGGAGCATTGAGCCTATCGCCTTCTTCGCAAATTCAGCGTAGGCTTGTTGGTTGATGCCCGGCAGAAAATCATAGAGCGTGCTGACTTCGATCATGGGTTTATCTCCTTTCAGTCGTGAGTGATTCGGTTTGTATCCCTCTGATGGGAAGAGGGCGGGCGAACTTCAGCAAACTTACTGGCTACTGCGACTTTGGCGTGCGGCCTAACGCCGTAATCAGCCGCGAGGTACGAGTCGGCTGGATGGAGTGGTTCGGAATTTATTTTATCTGGAGATAATCCATGAAGGTTTCTGATCGAGAACGAGAATTTGAATTTCAACACCATATCCTTTCGCACTTTCGGCAAGCATCGGGGAAACGCTTGTGTAAATCTCTAAGGGACAGCAAAAACAGCATGGGTTTAGTACTATTAATTCTTTCTCACGCTTGCCTAATGAACTTAAGAAATTATGTGCAAAGTTTCTTGGGAGGGTTACATCTGTATTCCAAATATCTTCTGGGATTAAAGCTAAAACGAGGGCGTATTGTTTCTTGTCTTGAATCATCTGCTCCATTTTGTTTCCCCCCTCAATTTGATTGTGCCGAACTATGGATTATATGGTTTCCGTATAAGAACCCTTAACCGGCGTTTTGTCGGTATAAGACACCGGGTGGTAATTTCAAAATATCACTGATTTAACAGGCAGTTAGGCCCGCCCACCCGATACCCCGGCGTCTTATATGGTTTCCGCATAAGACCCCAGTTCTCGTTCATTTGTAACCATGACAGGTGACAACTGCAACTTATTTTGCACCCTTCCCAGGGATCTCGCTCGATTCACTCCCATGTCCATGACAGCAGGCTCATTCCTTCTGTCTACCCATTGGCTCAGGAATTAAGTTTGGTGCCCTTGGAATTCCGGAGGACATCATCCTCAAAACACAAAAGGCACCGGGATCCTATGACAAAAGATCTGACTGGTGCCCATTTTCTTCCTTCTCCTGAGAAGTGGGGGGATATCATGCAGCCACCTCGGGGAAATACGCCTCACGCAGGCAGGACATGGACCGCTCAACTCGCTTCTCAGATTGCTTTTACTCCCCCGGCCTCTTCTTGTCAATTTTTTTCGTCTTCTGGCCCATGGGACCCAAGAATTGGCCCCCGGGCTGCCCGACATTTCATCAACTCCGAAAAGGCTAACCCGAGCGAGCGGCTCTCCTCACTCGAAGCTCGAACGGAATTTTGCCACCCCCAGCAGGAAGGCCAGTCCCCCCAGGATGAGGAGTCCGGCGAACTCTCGCCAAAGCTCGCGAAATCCCACCCCCTTCAAGAAGACCGAGAAGCCGATCTCCAGGAAATACTTCAAGGGGGACAGATAGGTGATCCTCTTCATCCAGAAGGGCATGGCCTCGTAGGGCGTCCAGGAGCCGGAGAGGAAGAGGATCGGGGTGATGATCAGCAGGGTGAGCAGGATGACCTCGGAGAGGCTCTTGGAGATGGAGGCCAGGAACAACCCCAGCCCGGACGAGGTAAAGACGAAGATCAGGGTGGCCAGGAAAAAGAGCCCGATATGGCCCACCATGGGGATGTCGAAGAGGGGCCTCAGGACGGCGAAGAGGGCGAGGAAGCTCGCCAAGAAGGTGATGGCGCCCATGGGAATGATCTTGGCCAGCATGATCTCGTAGGGCAGGAGGGGGGTGACCAGGAGCTGCTCGATGGTCCCATACTCCTTCTCCCGCACCAGGGCCGCGGCGGGCAAGAGGATGGAGAGCATGGTGATGACCGAGAAGAGCTCGGTCAACCCCATGAAGTACTCGCTCTTGAGGTTGGGGTTGAACCAGATCCGGTAGCGGAGGTCGACCTGGGGCAGCAATTGGAGCCCCCGCGCGGTCAGGCCCCAATTCTCCAGCACGATCCGGCGGGAATAGGCCTCAATAATCCGGGCTGCATAGCCTATGGCAATCAGGGCCGAGTTGGAATGGGTGCCATCCACGATCAGTTGGATCTTGGTCTCCCTCCCCTCCTTCAGATGTTGAGAGAAATGGGCCGGGATGACCACCACCATGCTCACCTTGCCCCGATCCAGGAGGCCTCTCACCTCAGCTTCCTCCTGGATGTAGGCCACCTGCAGGAAGTAGGGGAGGCGAAACCCGTCCACCAATCGCCGACTCTCCTGGGAGCGATCCAGATCGTAGACCCCCAGCGGGGTTCGCCTCACCTCCAGATTGAAGCCCTTGGTCACCAGGTAGATGTCGAAGGTGAAGCTGTAGAGGACGATGATCAGGATGACCCAGTCCCGAGAGAACTGGATGAACTCCTTGCGCACTAAGGATGCCAGGCGAGTCATCAATTCAGCTCACCCTCTTCTTGAACAGGAGGATCGAGGCCGACAGAAGGATGAAGGCGTAGGCCGCCAAGGCCAGGATGTCGGGCCAAAGCAGGTCCCAGCCAACCCCCTTCAGAAAGCTGTCGCGGACGATCCGCATATAGTAGCGGGAGGGAAAGAGAAAGCTCTCTACCTGCGAGACCTTGCCCATGCTGGAGATGGGGACGAAAAAGCCCGAGTAGAAGAAGGCGGGGATGATGGTGACGATGGAGGTCAGGAGCATGGCCCCCACCTGGGTCCGCAGGAGCACCGAGATGAGCAGGCCGATCCCCACCGTCCCCAGGAGATAGAAGACGGAGGCGAGGGCCAGGAGGGGAAAGCTCCCCGTGAAGGGGATGCGGAAGAACCAGAAGGCGATGATAAAGAGGAATCCAAAGACACAGAGGGAGATGAGGACATAGGGGATCATCTTGCCCACGATGTACTCCCAAGGTCGAACCGGGGAGGAGAGGATGTTGAGGATGGAGCCCTGCTCCTTCTCCCGCACTACCGCCAAGGTGGCGATGAGGGCGGGATAGAAGAGGAGGGTGGTGACGATGACGCCCGGGACGATGAAATTTCTGGATTTCAGCTCGGGATTGAACCAGACCCGGGACTTGATCCGCAGGGGGACGATCTCCGGCGCCAGGTATTGGATCAAGTCCTCGTTGAATTGGGCGTTGATCGCCTCCATGTAGCCCTTGACCGTAGAGGCCTGGTTGGGAAAGGACCCGTCGATCAGCAACTGGACCTGAACCAGCCTTCCCGCCCCCAGCTTCGAGGAGAAGTCCGCGGGCAGGATCAGGGCCCCCCGGATCTTGCCCCGGCGGAGGGCCTCCTCGATCTCCACCTGATTGCGTGCGTAGAAGCCGAGCTTAAAGTAGCCGGAGTTCAGGAAGGAGGAGATGTAGTCCCGGCTCACCGGGGTCCGGTCCAGGTCCCAGACGGCGACTGCGATGTCCTTCACATCCAAAGACATCCCGTAGCCGAACATGAGCATCAAGGTGGTCGGGACCAGCACAGTGAGCCCGATGTAAAGCCTGCTGCGCCTGATCTCCAGGAATTCCTTCTCGATGATGGTGCGAACCCTCCCCTTCATGTTCCCTTCCTCCCTGCCTCCTCCAGCTCAATATAGTGGATGAAGGCGTCCTCCAGGCGGATCTCCTCCTCCTGCAGCCGATGGAGGGGGATCCCCTCTCTCTCCAGGAGGCCGCGGATCAACGGGACATCCTGCTCCGGATCCCTGGAGAAGATCCGAACCCTCCGGCCGTAGAGGAAGATCCCGGGGAAGGGCTCACGGAGGAGGTCCCAGGACCGCATCGGCTGGGCGCAGTCAAGGTAGAGAGGAACGCCCAGGCGTTTAGCAGTCTCCCCCTTCAAGGCGGCAGGGCTGCCCAGGGCCACCAGTCGGCCGTCGTAGATGAAGCCGAGACGATCGCAGTGCTCCGCCTCGTCTAAATAGTGGGTGGTCACCAGCACCGTAACCTTCTCCTCCCGGGAGAGAGTGTGGATCAAGCTCCAGAATTTCCGGCGGGCCACCAGGTCCACCCCCGCGGTCGGCTCATCGAGAAAGAGGATCTCCGGCTTATGGATCAGGGCGCAGCCCAAGGCCAGGCGTTGGCGAATGCCCAGGGGGAGGTCGCGGGCCAGCGTGTCCTCCCGTCCTTTGAGGTCGGCCAGCTCCACCACCCAGGCCTGACGGCTGCGAAAGGTGCGGCGATCTACCCGATAGATCCCCCCATAGAGCCTCAGGTTCTCCGAGACCGAGAGGTCGCGATAGAGGGAGAACTTCTGGGACATGTAACCGATGCGGGATTTGATCTGATGGCGCTCCCGCAGGATATCGAAACCGGAGATCTCCCCTCCTCCCTCGGTGGGAGGGATGATGCCGCACAGGATCTTGATGGTAGTGGTCTTCCCTGCCCCGTTGGGCCCGAGGAATCCGAAGATCTCTCCCCGGCCCACCTGGAAGTCAATCCCGGCCACCGCAGTGAAATCCCCAAACCGCTTCACCAAGCCCCGTATCTTGATCGCCGGCCCATCCGGCTGCAAGGACCGAGGGGTCTCCCCGGTCCCGGCGGGCAGACCGCCTTCCCCCGCCCCGCTCCGCTTCTCCAGGAGGGAGAGGAAGACCTCTTCCAGATCGGGGGCCCTCTCCTGCAGATGGGCCAAGGCGATGCCCTGGCGCTGCATCAGGTCGGAGACGGATTCCACGTCCTGGCCCGACGGAATCTGGGCGAGGAATCGGTCTTTCAGCCTCTTCATCGGCCAACCCTCCTGACGGATGATTCCCTCGACGGCCTCCTCTGGCCTGGCCCAGATCTCCACCCACCGCTGCCGACTCCTGGCCTTGAGCTCTTCCGGGCTCCCTTGGGCGATGATCTCCCCCTCGTGGAGAAAGGCCACCCGATGGCACCTCTCGGCCTCGTCCATATAGGAGGTGGTGAGGAGGATGGTGACGCTCTTCTCCTTGAGGAGTTGGTTGATGATGATCCAGAAATCGCGACGGGACAGGGGATCTACCCCGGTGGTGGGCTCGTCCAGGAAGAGGATGCTGGGGGAATGGATCAGGGTGGAACAGAGGGCCAGCTTCTGCTTCATCCCTCCGGAGAGGTTTTTCGCCAGACGGTCCTGGAAAGGGGAGAGGCGGGTCATGCGGAGGAGGTCGGCCTTGATCCGTTCCCTTTCCGCGGGCGGCACCTGATGGAGGTCGCCGAAGAAATTCAGGTGCTCTGCCACGGAGAGGTTTTCGAAGAGGGTCAGCCCCAGGCCCTGCGCCATGTAGCCCAGGTGGGGCTTGATCCCTTCCGGATCCTTCAACACATCCACCCCCTCCACCAGCACCCCTCCCGAGTCGGGGGAGAGGAGGCCGCAGAGGACCTGGATGATGCTGCTCTTTCCTGCCCCATCCGGGCCCAGGAGCCCGAAGATCTCTCCCCGGGACACGGAAAAACTGACGCCTTTGACCGCCTCGATCCCCCGGTAGCGCTTGTGCAGATCGTGGACCTGGATGCAGGTCTGCTGCGCGGCGGGCGAATTGAGCTGAGCGGAAGGGATCAATGCGTATCGGTCCTTTGTGGCCAGGGCGCCTGATCTCGATATTTGATGACCCCATCCGCAGGCATCCCCGGCTTGAGCAGGCCTTGGGGATTGTCGGCGGTCAGCTTGACCGCAAAGACCAGGTTTACCCTCTCCTGCTTGGTCTCCACATTCTTGGGGGTAAACTCGGCCTGCTGGCTGATGTTGGTCACCTTGGCCTCGAAAGGTCGATTCGGGTAGGCGTCCACATAGATCCGGCCCACATTTCCCAGGCGGATCTCCCCGATCTCCACCTGGGGGATGTAGAGCTTGAGATAGATGTCGGACAGATCAATCAGGGTGAGGATAGGCCTCCCCGCGGCCAGCACCTCCCCTTCCTCGGCGATCTTGGTCATCACCGTGCCGGAGATGGGGGACAGGATCCGGCAATCCTCCAGGACGACCTTGGCCTCTTTCGCTGCGGCCTCGGCCATCTTCATCTCCATGCGCGCCCCCTCCATCGCCTCCTTCGCCTGAGCCCTCATGGAGCGGGCCGCGGCTGATTCTTTTTCTTGCACATCAATTTGGAGGCGAGCTTCCTTGGCTATCTCCAGTGTCACCCTGGCTCGATCCTTCTCTTGACGGAGTCGATCCGTCTCGGCCTGTGCGGCCCTCAGGGAGGATCTCCCATTATCCAGTGCCTGGGTGGAAACCATTCCTTGCCGGTGAAGGTCCTCCAGACGGCGGGACTCCCTCTGCCACCAGTCCAAATTGGACTCTGCCCCTGCCAGGCCTGCTATCGCAGCCCCCATGGCTGCGACGGACAGGGCGATCCCTGCCCGTACCTGCTTTCGTAGGAGTTCCAGACCTATTTCGGATTCTGTCACTTTATGGTCCCAGTACCGTATGTTCTCAGTTTGTCTGGCCAGATTCCTCTGGGCCACGGAAGTGGCCGCCTGGGCCCTCTCCCAACGCGCCTGCACATCCTCGGAGGAGATCTCCGCCAGGAGGGCGGCCTTTTCCACCCGGTCCCCTTCGTCCACTAAGAGCCGCTCCAGCCGGCCCGCCACTTTGGTCCCTACAGTGACCTCCGTCCCCTCGATCCGCCCGCTGGCATAGATCAAGCCGTTCTCTTTCCGATTCTGCAGGTAACGACTGGAGAACCCCCACAGGGCGTAGACCAGGCCCGCTGCCAACAGGGCCCAAAGAAGGTAGAGCCTTAACCTTTTACGCTCCATCCACTCACTCTCCCGTGATGTTTTGCTCGATGCCCCAAAACAGATAACATAGGCCTTTTAGAATGTCAAACGATGGATTTTTGGTAATTCCCCTGCCCCGGCACGGCCCGATCGCTGAAGGGCCTTCAAAAAAGGCCTTCCCTTTGGACGACCTATCTGCTAAATAGGAAGGGGGAGGTGGGATCCTGCGCGCCCGCCTGCCCTGGCTGCCAAGGAGAGGCATAGGAAGGGCCGCGCCCTGCAGGGTACTGCCGATCATTACTCATGATCAAAATCGCATACGGAGTCAATGGCGTCGGATTAGGCCATGCGACGGCCTCCAGAAGGATCATCGACGATCTCCTGGAGGCCAATTCGGATCTGGAGATCCTAATCTTCTCCTCCATGGCCGCCCTCGATCTCTTCCGGGAGGCCTACCAGGGGCATCGTCGGGTGAGGGTGGAGGAAGTCTGGGGTATTGACGCCCAGATGAGGAGGGGAAGGGTCTCCGTCCTGCAGACCGCCCTCCACCTCTTGCCCCACTTGGGGCACAGGGAACAGCGGTTGGAGCAGATGAGCCGAAGGTTCCGCCAAGAGGGGATCTCCCTGCTCATTACCGACTTCGAGCATTACACCCCTCGGGCGGCCCTGCGCGCGGGGATTCCCCTCATCGCCTTCAGCCACTCCCTGTTCATCCGCTTCCTGCAGTTAAATCCTCTAACGCTCCCTTTGCGGGTGAGGACGGACTACCTCCTGGCGAAGAATACGGTCCGCTACCTCTACCCCTTGGGCCGCGCCAACATCGTGAACACCTTCTACCCCTTTCCTCACCGAGAAGAAGAGGAGGAGGTCGCCTTCCTGGGACCCATCCTGCAGAGAGGGGTCATCGCGGCCCAGGGTCTGGTGGAGGAGCGGGATTTCGTCCTGGTCTATCCCAAGGCGCCCAACGAGGAGCTCTTCCTGGGGTTCATCCGCGAGATCTCCCACCTCGATTTCGTCTTCTATGTGAGGGAGCCGCGGCGATTTCAGGAGACCAGGAACATCAAGTTCAAGAAATTCTCCGGGGAAGGTTTCCTTCAGGACCTGGCCCGCTGCCGCTTCGCCCTCTCCAACGCCGGCCATCAGCTCCCCTGCGAGGCCCTGTTCCTCAAGAAACCGATGATCGTGGTCCCGGAAGGGGGACAATTCGAGCAATACTACAACGGCCAGATGCTGGAGGAGATGGGCCTGGGCATCAGCGTCCCCCTGGCCAAGATGCATCCCCGGGTGATCGCCGATTTTGCGGATCGGGCCGAGGCCTACCGGCCAAGGCTGAGGGAGGCCACGATCTGCGATGCCACCCCTGCCGCCCTCGAAATCCTGCAAAAGGAGCTGGCCGGGCTGCGGTCTTGATCGGGGCCCGCTTAGATCATCTCATCTCGCCCCCCCAACCTGATGGGCGAGGGCGATGGAGGCCTCCAGGCCCTGGGCTAGGGTATAGGCTGCCTCTGCGAGGGGGATCTCCAACTTTCCCTGCTTGGCCTCCGTAATCAAGGGCCCGATGCAGTCTTCCATCTCCGTCTTGCGCCCAGCCAGGATGTCCTGGGCAGTGGAATGATAGGGAAAGACCCCCGGACGATCGAGGCGCAGGCCGGCCTGCACCACCTCTTGCACCGCGGCCTCAAAGGGCAGCTCGATCATGGTCCGGGTGCGGTGCGGTCCGCAGTCCTCCAGGGGGATGCCCTTTCCTTTTGGGATCTGGCTCAGTTCCCGAACCATCCTTACACAGAGGGAGGCCAGGTCCGGGGAGCGGAGGATCTGGGGAAAGGGGAGTCGGGTCAGGGCCGACAACATCCCAGTCACTGCCCAAGCAATGAATTTGGACCACTCCAGGGAAAGGATGTTCTCCTTTGCCTGGGCCTTCAGGCCCGCTCGCTGAAAGACCCCTTCCAGCTCCTTCACCCGGGGGGTGATGTCCCCTCCCAGCTCTCCGAAATAGGTGATCCCCTCTACCGTCCATTCCACCACCCCGGGCTGCGGGCGCTGGGCCGCGACCAGGGTCAGCCCCCCCAGCACCTTTTCCCGACCGAATGCCTTGGCTAGCCGCTCATCTTTGGCCACCCCATTCTGGACCGAGCAGACATAACCGGCCGAAAGGTGGCTCAGGCCCAAAAGGGCCTTTTCGGTATCCAGGCTCTTGGTCACCAACAGCAGGAAATCCACCTCCTTAATCTCGGCGGGCTGAGCGGTTGCCTTGACCGGGACCGAGAAATCCTGAAATCCCGTCACCCTCAGGCCTTGTTCGCGTATGGCCTCCAGGTGGGGATGGGGGATATCCAATAGGGTCACTTCCTCCCCTGCCCGCGCCAGACAACCGCCGATGACTGAACCAAGCGCCCCCGCCCCTGCAATAACGATCTTCATCTTCTCTCCCTCCTCAGCGATCTCGCCCACTCCCCGCGGCCATTCTCTCAAAGCCACTTCTTCCTTTTGAAATAGAATACCATGGCGAGCCCCACCACCAGCATGATCAGTAAGATCACGGGATACCCCCATTGTCTCTCCAGCTCCGGCATGAATTTGAAATTCATGCCATAGACGCCTGCCAAAAAGGTCAAGGGCATAAAGATGGTGGCGATAATCGTCAATACCTTCATCACCTCATTTGTCTTGTTGCTAATGCTAGAGAGGTAGATGTCGAGCATCCCGGAGAGCATGTCCCGGAAGGTCTCGATGGTATCGATTACCTGGATCGTATGGTCATAGACATCCCGGAGATATACCCTGGTGGGCTCCTTGATCAGGGGGGAATCCCCCCTTTCCAGGCTATTGATCACCTCCCGCAGCGGCCAGACTGACTTCCTCAGCAGCAGCATCTCCCTCTTCAATTCGTGAAGGGCCTGGAGGGTCTCAGAGGTAGGACGGGCAATCAGCTCATCCTGCAAGTCTTCCACCTTCTCGCCCAGTTTCTCCAGAATGATGAAATAGCGGTCGATGATGGAATCGATCAGGGAATAGGCGAGATAATCGGCTCCCATCTTGCGGATGCGACCCTTTCCGCTCTTGATCCGTTCTTTGATCGGGCGAAAGACATCTCCATCCTTCTCCTGAAAGGAGATGACCAGATTGGAACCCAGGATCAAGCTCACCTGTTCGGTAGCGATCTCGTGGGTCTGCTCATCAAAGGTGATCATCTTCAGGACCGTATAGAGGTAGCTGCCATAGTCCTCCATCTTAGGACGCTGGTCCGTGTTGAGGATGTCCTCCAAGACCAGGTGGTGAAAGCCATAGCAATTGCCCAACTCCTCCAGGATCTCGATCTGATGCACCCCGTCGATGTTAATCCAGGTCACGGTGGGCCTGTCTTTGAAGGAGAAGCACTCCTCCAAGGTCTCCGTCTCTTTTTCCTGGTAATTTGCCTCGTCGTAATCGATGATGGTAATCTTCACCCGCTCTTCCTTCTCCTCCCCGATGTAGACGAGGGCCCCGGGTGGAAGGCCCGCTTTCTTCGATCGCTGCTTGGTCAACTTGGGCATTTCTTCTCACCTCCCAGGCAAGTAAATCCTGCCGGCGCAGGGTTACGCTCCCCTGCCTCAACCCTTCCGCTCATATAAAAAACCCAAGGAGATTAAACCCTTGGGGCTGTCCTCTTTGAGCAATTGGGCCTGGTACCAAGGAGCCCTCTCTGGCAGCCTCAAGGCATGATCTGTAGCTTTCGTGAAAGATCCAGATGCGGTTTCTGCGCCCCGGAATTGGCTCTCCATGGGCGTAGGAGGTCCGAGAGGTGGCATTGTCGCAGAGGGCCTGATAGCCCTGGCCGGGATAGAAATACTCGAGGCCTACGTAGCTGCCGCCGCTCCCATTGCCGTGGACCTCGTGGTCAATTCTCCAATCCTGATTCCAGTTGATGTAACCCGGGGTGAATCCGCCCGGGGGCGGACTGAAATACATCCCATCCCTGGGATACCGGCCCTCATGGTCGATGGCAAAATTCTCCAGCGCCACCCCGATCTGGTGGGCATTGGCTTGAAACTGGGCATACAAAGCCCTCTCCTTCGCGCCCATCAGGGCAGGGATCGCAATGGCTGCCAGGATGGCGATCACGGCCACTACGATCAACAGCTCCACCAGGGTGAAGCCACCTCGATTCCGTACCATTTCTCCCCATCCCCCCCCGATACGAAGGAAATGGACCTAACCTATAGATAAAGAATCAGGAAGGCCGTAGGGGGAGGCCTCATCCCGGCCCGTAGCGTGGGATGCGGGCCGGCAGGGGGAGAAAAATCTCTCCTGCTGTCGGATTAAGCCAGGACCTCCCGGAGCCTGGCCGCGGCCTCTTCGGGGGCGCTGGGATTGAGGTAGAGGCCGGATCCCCATTCAAACCCCGCAACCCGGATCAGGCGGGGCATAATCTCCAGGTGCCAATGGAAGGCCTCCTCTATCCATCCGGGCTCCTCGCCGTTCATCGGAGCATTCGGGGCGATGTGGAGGAGGAAGTTGTAGGCCGGGTCCCCCAGGGTCTGCGAGAGGGCCGTCAGGATTGTCTTGAGAACCCGCGCCAGGTCCACCGTCTCCTCCTTGGTGATGTGGGTAAAGCAGCAGTCGTGCCTTTTGGGCACCAGCCAGGTTTCGAAGGGAAAACGGGAGGCAAAGGGGGCGTAGCTCAGGAAATGCTCGGTCTGCATCACCACCCGGCGGTCCTGCTCCCCCTCCTGCCGGCTGATATCGCAGAAGATGCACCTCTCTTTCATCCGGAAGTATCTCTTGGCCCCCTCCAATTCCTCGACCACCGCCTTGGGGACGATGGGGAGGGCGATGAGCTGGGAGTGAGGGTGGGCCAAGAGGGCCCCCGCCTCCATCCCATGATTCTTGAAGACCTGGATATAGCGGAGGCGGCGATCCTTTTGCAGGTCCAGGATCCGATCGCGATAGGCGCAGAAGATCTTTTCTATTTGTCCCTCGCTCATCTGCGAGAGGCCTATCTCGTGCTCCGGACTCTCCACCAAGACCTCGTGGGCCCCCATCCCGTTCATCAGGTCGAAGACCCCGATCCCTCGGCGTTCGAGGTCCCCTTCGACATGCAATACCGGTACCCGGTTGGGAAATACCCGTACCCACCAGCCTGGACCGTTGACCGGGCTTCCCTTCTCCCGGTCAGCGATGATCTCGGGAGGGGTTTTCCCCTCGTTCCCGGGACAGAAAGGACAGGTTCCCCGCTCCGGCGGCCGGGTGCCTCCGGGAAAGACCACCTCCCCCACCGGGCTGGTGCCCATGACCACCCATCTCTCGGTAATGGGATCCTTCCTCAGTTCCGACAAGGCCCTTCTCCCCGTTTTAGCCCACCAGATTATAGGCCCGGAGCCGAAAGGAAACCCCCAGCTCCTCTTCGATGATCCGGCGACACTTCGCTACATCGACCTCGGGGTGATCGACCACGGTGGCAATCACCCGGGGGATATATCGTTTCGCCTCTCGGATAAAGGATTTGACGGCCTCATAGGATTCCTTCCCCCAGCGGGGGCGGCAAAGGGCCTGGTACTTCTCCGCATCCTCGGCATTGAGGCTCACCGACAGGACATCGACCAGCCCAGCCAGCTCGGGGAGGATATCCCGGCCGTGGATCAGGTTCCCCAAACCATTGGTATTGAGGCGAACCTTCAGGCCCCTTCGCTTCAGCTCCCTGGCCACCTCTCTTACCAGCTCCAGGCGCAGCAAGGGTTCCCCATAGCCGCAAAAGACCACTTCCTCATAGTGGTCGGCCTCCCTCGTCGCCAGCAAGACCTCCCGGAGGCTGGGCTCATGATCCAGCTTCAGATTGTGACCCATTACATAGGGATCTGTCTGGCGCTGACAGAAGACGCAGGCATTGGTACACCGATTGGTCAGGTTGAGGTAAAGGGAGTGCCGGATGGCGTAGGTAATCCCTCCTGGCGCCGGGGGGGCCAGATCGAAGAGGGATCTGGCATTGGCGGTGGTGAATCGGGCCACATCAGGGAGGCTGACCCCCTTGAGGCGCGCCACCTCCTGGGCGATCAGGCAAAGGTAGGCGGGCTCATTTCTCTTCCCCCGATAGCCCTGGGGGGAGAGATAGGGACAATCCGTCTCTAAGAGCAGGCGTTGGGGAGGGAGTTGCGCGACGACCTCTTTAAGCCCCTCGGATTTGGGAAAGGTGATCGGCCCGGCGACCGAAATGGAGAAACGCATCTGCCCGGCCTCCTCGGCCATTTTCAGCCCTCCGGAGAAGCAGTGCATCACGCCTCCCACTTCCTCCGCCCTCTCCTGCTTCAGGATGGCCAGGGTGTCCGCCTCCGCCTCACGGGAGTGGATGATGAGGGGAAGATGGGCCTCCTTGGCCCAGTTTACATGCTGGCGGAAGACCTCTTGTTGCGCCTCGGGGGGAGAATGCCGGTAATGATAATCCAGACCCGTCTCCCCAATGGCCACCACAGCCTCCTCGTTTGCCAGGGAACGGAGCTGGTCCCAGATCGCCGATCTGGCATTGCGGGCCTCATGGGGATGGAGGCCGATGGAGGCGTAGAGGAAGGGAAACTGCTGCGCCAGCTCGATGGCCTTTTGGCTCTCCTTCAGATCAGAGCCAATCACCACGATCGCTTCCACGCCGGCGTCATGAGCCCGTTGCAGGACCTCTTCCCGGTCGGAGGCAAATTCCTCCATCCCCAGGTGGGCGTGGGTGTCGATGAGGACCTCTTTCTCCTCCTTCATCGCACCCTCATACCGAGTGGGACATCTCGTTCGGGCACCACCAGTACGACTTCGCCCTCCTCCCCAGAGGCGGCCAGGATCATCCCTTGAGACTCGATCCCCATCAGCTTGGCCGGCTTCAGGTTCGCCACGATGACCACCTTCTTGCCTACCAGATCCTGGGGCTGATGGGTCTGGGCGATCCCGGCGAGAACGGTGCGGGTCTCGGTCCCCAGGTTGACCTTCAGTTGAATCAGCTTCTTCGAACCCTTGATCGAATCGGCGGCGAGGACCTCTGCCACCCGAAGGTCGAGGCGGGCAAACTCCTCGATGCTGATCTCCTGTCTGGCCCTTTCCTCAACCGGGGCGGCTTCCGGGGCAGGGGGCTTCTCGGCCCGACCCTCGCCCTCTTCACCCCCGGAGAGGGTCAATCCCTTTTCCAGCCGCGGAAAGAGCGCCTCTCCTTTCCTGATCTGGAACGATCCCCTTCCGCCGCCCCAGCGCCAGGTCTCCTCCCCTACACACTCCTCCGGCCTCCCCGGAAGGCCCAATTGACTCCACATCTTGGAGGCGGTCCCGGGCATGAAGGGGAAGAGGTGCAGGGTGACGAGGCGAAGCCCCTCCGCCAATTCATAGAGCACTCCCTCCAGCTCCCCCTTTTTCTCCTCCTCCTTGGCCAGATTCCAGGGGGCCCTTTCATCCACGAAGCGATTCATCTCCCTGATAAAATCCCAGATCCGTCCCAGGGCGCGGTGAAACGCCAATCCCTCCATCAGGCCCGGGATCTCCTCCATCATCTCCTTGGCCTGAAGAGGCAGCGGCCCCTTCGATCCCCTCGGTCCGGCCAGGATCCCCTCCTGGTAGCGCTCAATCATGGTGAGTACCCTAGAGAAGAGGTTGCCCAGATCGTTGGCCAGGTCTCCATTGATGCGGCCAATCAGGGCCGACCGGGAGAAATCCCCATCCAGGCCGAAGGGGACCTCTCGCAAGACGAAGTAGCGAAAGGCATCCGCTCCGAACTCGTCGATCAGCCGATTGGGCTCCACCACATTGCGGACCGACTTGGACATCTTCCTCCCCTCCACGGTCCACCAACCATGGGCAAAGACCTTTCCCGGGACCGGAAGATCCGCAGCCATCAGGAGGGCCGGCCAATAAACGGCGTGGAAGCGGAGGATGTCCTTCCCGATGAGATGGAGGTTCGCAGGCCAAAAACGAGCGAAGCGCTCCGGGTTTTCCTCGTAGCCAGCCGCAGTAATATAGTTGGCCAGGGCATCCACCCAGACATACATGACATGCCTCGGATCTCCCGGGACCGGGATCCCCCAGGAGAAGGAGGTACGGCTGATGCTGAGGTCCTTCAGCCCTCCCTCCACGAAACTGACGATCTCGTTGCGGCGGCTTACAGGCTGGATGAAATCGGGGTAACTCCGGATGTGATTCAGGAGGGGTTCTTGGTATTTGGACATGCGGAAGAAATAGCTCTCCTCCTTCAGCCTCTCGGTGGGGCGTCCGCAATCCGGACAGATATTTCCCTCCTCCATCTGGGCCTCGGGGATGAAGGTCTCACAGGGGGTACAATACCAACCCTCATATTCCCCCTTGTAGATGTCCCCCCTCTCGACAATCTTCTGGAAGAGGCGTTGCACCGCTCGCTTGTGCCGCTCCTGGGTGGTGCGGATGAAATCATCATTAGAGATCTCCAGGCGCCTCCAAAGGGCCTTGAACCGATCCACCATCCGGTCCGCCAGCTCGATGGGCCTCTCCCCTCTCTCTTTCGCGGCCCTCTCCACCTTCTGGCCGTGCTCGTCCGTGCCGGTGAGAAAGAAGACATCTCCCCCCCGCAGCCGCATATAGCGGGCCAGCACATCGGCCGCCACCGTGGTATAGGCATGCCCCAAGTGCGGCTGATCATTCACATAGTAGATGGGGGTTGTCAGGTAGTATTTGAAGCCCATCGCTTCCCTCCCCATGAAGTTCAATGCAAAAGTTGATCGGCCGGAAACTCTGCTTCCTGGCCTGAATCAAGCTCGATAATGGCCTTCTGTCCCAAGATGTTCAACTGCTTCACCACCCCCGGCCCCTTGGGGGTCTTCACCTTGCTCCCCACCCGGGGAAGGGTTTTTTTTAGCTCCTCATAGGTTTGGTACTCGTAGGATAGACAGCACATGAGCCGGCCGCAGACACCCGAGATCTTGCTTGGATTTAAAGAGAGATTTTGTTCCTTGGCCATCCGAATCGAGACCGGCTCGAACTCGTGCAGGAAGGTGCGGCAGCAGAGGAGGCGCCCGCAGCAGCCCAGCCCACCCATGCGTTTGGCTTGATCCCTCACCCCAATCTGCCTCACCTCAATTCGGGTCCGGTACTCCTTCACCAATTCCCTCACCAGCTCCCGGAAGTCCACCCGGGTTTCGGAGGTGAAATTGAAGACCACCCTGGCCCCATCGAAGCCGAAGCGAACATCCACCAATTTCATGGGAAGCTCTCGGCTCCTGATCTTGTTGAAGCAGAACTTGAAGGCCTCTTCCTCCTGCAACCGAAGGTGTTGGAATCGACCCAATTCCTCCTCCGTCGCCTTGCGGAGGATGGGCTTCAGGGGCTTCTTCAACTTCTCCTCGGAGACCGGCTTCGGACTGGCCACCACCCACCCCACTTCCGTCCCTTGCTCGGTCTCTACGATCACCGCCTCCCCTTTGTTCAGCTCCATGCTGTCGGCATCGAAATCGAAGCACTTGCCGAATTCTTCGAATCTAATCTTCACCACGATGGGCATAGGTTATCTCTTCCCTTGGTTGTAACGCAGATCTCATGCGGATGAACATGCACTCTAAGGACAGACGCGGGTTGGCATAGCGGGAGATCGCCTGAATGGTCTCCTGGATGATGGCAAAGAACCGGGTGATAACCTTGCAGGAAAAGGATTCGGCCTCTTCGCGAATCCGATCGCCTCGATCGCAGTTCACCAGCAGGGCCCCCTGCTTGGTACTCCGATAGATCCCCAGGTCCCGGACCCAGATGAGCAAGTAGTGCAGCCTCTCCGATAGGCGATCCTTGTCCTTGACCCAGGACTCTGCCAGATTTAGGGTCTGACAGGTCCCTCCCTGAAGCACAGAGGCCAGATCAGCGATGACCTCATCGCGGAGCGAAAACAGGTCCTCAGCCTCGGCCCTCAGGGACCGGCCGAGGCTGCCCCCGGTAAGGGAGGCAACGAAATGCGCCCTCTCCTTATCCCAGGATCGAGCCTTCATTAGATAGGAGGACAACTCCCCCGGGGGCAAGGCATTGAATCGGATCCGCTGCGTCCGGGAGAGGACGGTGGGAAGGAGGGAATAGGGGCTGGAGGTGAGCAGGATGAGCAGGGCTTCTCCGGTGGGTTCCTCCAGGGTCTTCAAGAGCGCATTCTCGCACGGCTCGGTCATCTTCTCTGCCTGATCGAAGATATAAACCTTCTTCCGCCCCTCCCAGGGCTTCAGGGAGATATCCCGTTGGGCCTCTCGCGCCTGCTCGATCTTGAGGGAAGGTTCCGTCTTCGGGGAACTCGCCTGGGGCTCGATAACGCTTACATCCGGATGGATCCCCTTGTCGATCTTTTGGCAGGGGAGGCAGGAATCGCAGCCATCGGGCCCGACCTTTCCCTCACAATTGACCGCCTTCGCCAGGTTGAGGGCCACCAGCCTCTTTCCAATCCCATCCGGCCCCTCGAAGAGGTAGACGGAAGGGAGGCGCCCTCCCGCAATCGCCCGTTGCAGAATGGCGATGGGTCGCTTATGCCCTACGATCTCCTTAAAAGACATAGCTCCTCATCCCTGCCCGAGGCGCGGAAGAAAGGAAGCGGGGATATGGGCCCTGATCTCGGCGGCCACCTCGAGGGTTCCCCTCTCTGCCCGGATCACCTTGATCCGTCCGGGATTCTGCAGGGCCAGCTCCAGGTATCCCTCCCTCACCCTTTGGTGAAAGGCGAGGCCTTCTCCCTCCAGGCGATCGCGGCCCCGACGCGAGATCCGATCGAGGCCTGCTTTCGCCTCCATATCCAGCAGGAAAGTCAGATCGGGGATGACATCCTTCACCACCTCATGGTTGATCTGCTCAATCATGTTCAGATCCAGCCCCCGTCCATATCCTTGATAGGCGACCGTGGCATCCCAATAGCGGTCGCAGAGAACGATCCCCCCAGCCTCCAGGGCGGGCCTAAACACCTCTTCCACCAATTGGGCGCGGCAGCTGAGGTAGAGGAGGAGCTCCGTTAGGGGCGAGATCTTTACCCCGTCGGCCCTCAGGAGCAAGGTCCTCACCTGCTCTCCCAGCCCTGTCCCCCCGGGCTCGCGGGCCCTCAACACCTTCTTGCCCTGCTCCTCCAGATGGGCGGCCAAGAGCTCCACTTGAGTGGTCTTGCCGGACCCCTCCCCTCCTTCCAGGGTGATCAAAAATCCTTTACGCAACCTAATGGCCTCGGCCGGGGGCGCTGACCTGCTTCTTCCTCTTCTCCAGCACCATCGTAGCGGCCCGGGAAACGGCCCCGGGGATATTTCTGTCCTTCGCCAGCCCGGACAGCTCCCGGTCAGACAACCCGGAGATGCCCAGGTTCAAGGAGACCGAAACCGGGGTCTTGGGGTTATGGAGGAGGTTTAACACCACCAGCTTGTTGGAGCGATAGCGGCGACTGTTGGCAATGGACCGGAGGACCTTTTCCGAGACATCCTTCAGTTGGCTGATGTAAATGATCTCGGAATCGGTGATACGGGGAGAGGAGACCACTTCCAGGGCCACCATCTCGTTGGGATCCCGGATCAGGATCATGCGGACTTCCTTATTGCCCTTCTTGGCCAATGCCAACCGCTGCCCTGAAGATAACTCCTTGATCATCCGGTAGAGGTCCTGTTTCTTCTTCCCCTTATTTTCCTTCCCCTCGGGCTGGCCTTCCGCCTGCTTCTCGGCCTCCCTCTGCAGTTGGCCCGTGACCTCCGGACCGAGATGGGGATTGACCAACAGGGCCTTGCGCACCTCCGGGAATTTGCCCAGGAGCGCCTTGTCCTGGGCGATCGACTCCGCCAGGCTCTGAGCTGCATTCTCCACGATGTAGTACAGAGTGGCTAATGAGGCCCCTGGGTGGTGGAGGATCGCCCAGCACACCTCCTGGTCGTGGAGCCAGATCCGGACCATATCCTCCAGGATCTGGCCGCTCGCCTCCTCGTCTTGCAGCATCGCCAGGATCCGATCCCGCGGCAGCTCCTTCAGCATCCCCTCCGAGGTCTGCTCATCTGCCATGGATCCCTCCTCCCCTCAGGCCAAATTTGCCAGATAGGCCAATTGGTTACCGATTGGCCCCAATTCCTCCTCGGTCACGGTAAGCATATCCAAGATCAGGGCGCCCTTCTTGATCCTCGTTAGGATGGGGGGATTTCCGTTCCTCAACCCCTCCTCCAGCCACTGCACCGAGAGGGAGGAGGGCCTCAGGGTCACCCATCGGGTGGGGATCAAGACCCCGGGCAGGGAGCCTCCTCCCGCTTCGGCCTCTCCTGCTTCAATCTGCGGAGCAAAGGCCCTCCGGGCTACCGGCCCCATCCATTCCACCAACCTCTGGGCCCGCTGCTCCATCCACTCCAGGGGGGCGCTGAGGGCGGAAAGGACCGGGATCTCCTTCATGGCCTCCCCCTGTAGATAGATCCTCAGGGTGGCCTCCAGGCAGGCCAGGCTCAGCTTGTCCAGGCGCATGGCTCGGGCCAGGGGATTTTTTCCCAGCCTCTGGACCAGATCATCCCTTCCTAAGATCAGACCCGCCTGTGGGCCTCCCAAGAGCTTATCCCCGGAGAAGCAGACCAGATCCGCCCCGGCCTCCACGCTCTCCTTGACCAGTGGTTCCTTGGGCAGCCCCAGTAGAGAGAGATCCACCATCGCCCCGCTTCCCAAATCCTCCGCCACCGGCACCTGGTACCGCCTTCCCAATCCAACCAGCTCCCCGAGTGAACAGGCGGCGGTGAATCCCGAGAGGCGAAAATTGCTAGTGTGAACCTTGAGCAGGAGGCCGGTCTGGGGACTCATTGCCTCCTCATAGTCGGAGAGGTAGGTCTTGTTGGTGGTCCCCACCTCACGCAGCAAGGCCCCTCCCTTTTTCATGATCTCAGGAAGGCGGAAGGATCCCCCGATCTCCACCAGCTCCCCGCGAGAGACGATGACCTCCTTTCCCTCGGCCACGGTATTAATGATGAGGAACAGGGCTGCCGCATTGTTATTCACCACCAAGGAGGCCTCGGCCCCCGTTAGCTCATGCAGCAAGGGCTGCACATGCATCTGCCGGTTGCCCCGCAGATCCCCTCTCAGGTCGTATTCCAGGTTGGAATAATACAGGGCAATCTCCTGCGCTCGTTCCATGGCCCTGGGCGCCAGGAGGGCCCGTCCCAGGTTGGTATGAAGGATGACCCCGGTGGCATTGATCACCCGGCAGAGGGTGGCAGCAAAACGGGTCCTTGCTGCCTCCACCAACTCCTGGGAGACCAACTGCTCCTCCATCGGCGCGGGTTTCTTGCCCTGCAGGATCTCCTGCCTTTTCTCCTCCAGGAACCCCCGCACACACTCCACCAGAGCCCATCGCGGATAGGCACCCGCCAAAGCCTTGACCGCCTCCCACCCCAGCACCTCATCTACGGAGGGAAGGGAGCGCAGCCAGCCTTCGCGCTCTGACCTGGTCACCTCGGTCAATCCACCTCTCCTATCACCTCGATGGGGTCCCCGGGGAGGATCTTGCCCCCCTTCAGCACCTTGACGAAGATACCCTCCTTGGGCATCACGCAATCTCCAGCCAAATAATAGATCGCGCAGCGGCTGTGACACTCCTTCCCAATCTGGGTCACCTCCACCAGGACCTCCTTCTCCTTTCCCAGGGCCAAGCGGGTGCCTACCGGCAAGCGCAGCAGGTCAATCCCCCGGGTGGTCAGGTTCTCTGCGAAATCCCCCGGGCCAACCTCCAGCCCCTGGGATACCATCTTCTCGATGCTCTCCATGGCCAGCAGACTGACTTGTCGGTGTCCTTCCCCCGCGTGGGCATCGCCCTCGATGCCGTGATCAATCAGAAGATGTGCCTCTTTCACATTGTGCTTCCGGGTCCCCTTCTGCTCACTCACCGAAATGGCGACCATTTGACCTTTCATGCCTGCCTCCTTCAAAGGCGAAACTAATCAGGCCAACAGATTTTCATTAGCACAAACTCCCCAAAAATTCAAGCCAATTGCGACCCAGCCCTTCCTGTCCATCCTTTCTCTCCCCAACCTTCATCTCACCCGACCAGGTTTCCCCTCACCATTTCCCTTGACGGGGGGCGTGGCTTTTGCTACAGGAACATGGAAGCCCGGAACGGCCCACATCAGAGAGAAAAGAAAGCAGGGAGCTGTCATGGCCACCTATGCCGTGATCGATTTGGGAAGCAACACGGTGAGACTCCTTATCGCCCAGGTCTTTGAGGATCATCCTCCCTCCCGGCCCCACCTCCTCTTTCAGGCCCAGGAGATCACCCGCCTGGGCGAGGGGGTTTCGCAGACGAAAAGGATCAAAGAGGAGGCGGCGGAGAGGACGATCTCTCTTCTCGCGCGATATCAGGAGACGATCGGCGATTATCGTCCCCAACGCCTGGAGATCGTGGGCACCGAGGCTTTGAGGGAGGCCGAGAATGCGAAAGAATTCATCGGGCAGGTCGAAGGCGCCTTGGGGTGGAGGATTCGAGTCCTGACCCCCGGGGAGGAGGCCCGTCTGACCCTCCTGGGCATTCGATATGCCCCCCTCGATCTGCCCGCCAGGCTGATCGTCCTGGATATCGGGGGCTCCTCGACCGAGCTCGCTCAGGCCGACGGGCTGCAATTGAGCCACCTGGTCAGCCTTCCCTTGGGGGCGGTAGGCACCCAGGAGGAATTCCTCAGCGCCGATCCCCCCACCACGGAAGAGATCGAAAGGATGTTCTCCTCTCTTCGGAGACGACTGTCGCTCCCCTTTTCTCCTTTCGTCTCCCTGCGGGATCATCTCCTGGTGGGCACTGCGGGTACTATCACTACCCTGGCTTCCGTCCATCTGGGGCTGAGAGAATATGACCCGGAAAAGGTCAATGGCCTGATCCTGACCCACCGCCAGATCGGAGAGATCTTCGAGCGACTGCGCCAGCTGCCGCTGGCCCTGCGGACCAAGGTCCCTGGCCTGGAGGCGAAACGGGCCGACATCATCCTCTCCGGCGCGGCCATATTGCTCGTCACCCTAAAGGTCCTCCAACAAGAGCGCATTGAGATCTCGGATGGGGGTCTCCGCGAAGGACTCCTCCTGAGCCTCCTGGGCAAGGGGGATTGACAAGCAATCTCCCCTCTGGTATAAAGAGGTGGGATTTAACGGCCCCCTTTTGCCTCCTGAATTTACCATGATCAACAAGATAAAGGTCCTGGTACTCAATCAATCCTTTGAGCCCTTACAGATCTGCACTGCCAAAAGGGCCATCGTTCTTCTCTTCAGTGGAAAGGCACAACGGGTGGAGGATTCGGACCGCTCCGTCGCCTCCCCCACCCTGGTCATCGTCCTGCCCTCCGTCATTCGCCTCAATCGCTACATCCCCCGCCCCTTGAAATACACCCTGGCCTTCAACAAGAAGAATATCCTGAAGCGGGATAACTTCACCTGTCAGTACTGCGGGAGGGACAGCGGGGAGAGGCTGACCATCGACCATGTGCTCCCCAAATCCCTGGGAGGGCGTACCGTCTGGGAGAATGTGGTCTCTGCTTGTCGGGCCTGCAACCTGAAAAAGGGAAATAAGACCGCGGTCGAGGCCAACATGGAACTGCTTCGCCCCCCTGCCCGCCCCCTCTCCCTGTTTCACCTTACCCTGGCCGCCTTTTCCATGAACGCGGCCCAGGGATGGCAAAAGTATCTCCCTTGCACCCCTTCTCCGGTGAGCCGCCCCCCGGCAAGCCTTGAGGAACCTTCGAATGCGAGGATTTCCTGATCTCCCTGTTCACTCGCTATCCGTCTCCTCAACCCCTCGAGAGAGGTAAAGGCCATGAAAAACAACGCTACCAGACAGATCAGATCACTGCTCCTTTGCTGCTGTTTCTTCGCTCTGGGTCTCGGCTTCCTCTTGGCGGGAGTCGAAATGGCGGGAGGACCGTCCCCGGTCGCGGCCACCTCGCCTTCCACGATGGAAGTCCGGCATCTGGTAGGGCCTGGGGAAGACCTTCACCTATTAGCCGCCTACTACTACGGGGACGCCCGCCAGTGGGAGAAGATCTTTCAGGCCAATCGCCATCAGATCAAGAACCCCAATCGGATCTCTCCCCAGCAGGTCCTGCGCATCGAGGTCCCGACCGGCTGGCAGCCTCGAATGCCCTTCTCTGCCTGGATGGAACAATTTAGGGCGGCCCCTTCCTCGAAAGAGGCCCCACCTACGGAGGCGGAGAAACTCCCATCCGGGGAACCGGGGAAAAAGGAGAGCAAGGGGGGCCTTTAGCGAGCGTTAGCCTTCGGTGAAGCGGAGCCTGTCCGTCCCGCGCTGCGCATACTCTCTCCTGCCGTCCATCTATGCCATCCTTCGAGTTGATTTGTCCCTTTGAGCCCAAGGGCGACCAGATCCAGGCCATCGCCCAGTTGACCGAGGGCGTGCTCCGCGGGGAGCGCCACCAGGTGCTCCTGGGGGTCACCGGCTCCGGAAAGACCTTCACCATGGCCAACCTCATCGCCCATATCCAGGTTCCCACCCTGATCATTGCCCACAACAAGACCCTGGCGGCCCAGCTCTACGCAGAATTCCGTGGTTTCTTCCCTAAGAACGCGGTCGAATACTTCGTCAGCTATTACGACTATTACCAGCCAGAGGCCTACCTCCCCCACACCGACACCTACATCGAGAAGGACGCCCTGATCAATGATCACATTGACAAACTTCGCCATTCCGCCACCCACTCCCTGCTCGAGCGCCGCGATGTGGTCATCGTCGCCTCGGTCTCCTGCATCTATGGGTTGGGATCACCCGAGATCTATCAGGGGATGATGGCCTATCTGCAAGAGGCCCGACCCTATCCCCGGCAGAGCCTCCTCTCCCGGCTGGTGGAGATCCAATATCAGCGCAATGACCTCGATTTCCATCGGGGGACCTTTCGGGTGCGGGGGGATGTGGTCGAGGTCTTCCCCGCCTACGAAGACCTCGCCTACCGCATCGAGCTCTGGGGAGATGAAGTGGAGGCCATCTATCAGATCGATCCCCTGAAGGGAGACCGCCTGGCGCGCCTCCCCCATCTCTCCATCTATCCGGCCAATCACTATGTGACCCCCCGGGACCGCCGGGAAGAGGCCCTCCAGGCTATTGAGGAGGAGATGGAGGGTAGGATCAAGAAATTCGAAAGCGAGGGAAAACTCTTGGAGGCCCAGCGCCTCCGGCAGCGGACCCTATTTGATTTGGAAATGATCCGGGAGATCGGGACCTGCAAGGGGATCGAGAACTACTCCCGACATCTGGACGGCCGGGCCCCAGGGAGTCCTCCGGCCAACCTCATCGATTACCTGCGGGAGGATGCCCTGATCATCATCGACGAGTCGCATCAAACCATCCCCCAGCTGCGCGGGATGTCGGCCGGGGATCGCTCGCGCAAGGCCAATCTCATCGATTATGGATTCCGTCTGCCCTCGGCCTTCGACAATCGACCCTTGACTTTCATGGAGTTCGAGCGGGCGGCTCGCCAGCTGATTTATGTCTCGGCGACTCCCGGGCCCTATGAACTGGAGAAGGCTAAGGGAAAAGTCGCCGAACAGATCATCCGGCCCACCGGCCTGATCGATCCGAAGATCCTCCTCAAGCCGGCAAAGGGGCAGGTGGATGACCTCATGCAGCAGATCCAGGAGCGGGCGGCCAAGGATCAAAGGGTCCTGGTCACTACCCTGACCAAGCGTATGGCCGAGCACCTGGCCGATTATTACGCAGACCTGGGCCTGCGGGTGCGCTATCTCCATTCGGAGATCGATACCTTGGAGCGCAACGAGATTATCCGCAACCTCCGCCTGGGAAAGTTTGACTGCCTGATCGGGATCAACCTGCTACGAGAGGGGTTAGATATCCCGGAGGTCTCCCTGGTGGCCATCCTGGATGCGGACAAGGAGGGCTTCCTGCGGTCCGCCGGCTCCCTGATCCAGACCGCGGGGAGGGCGGCACGCAATGTGGAGGGGACGGTCATCTTCTATGCAGAGAACATCACCGGCTCCATGCAGCAGGCGATCAACGAGACCAACCGGAGGCGCCAGCTGCAGATGGCCTATAACCAGGAACATGGTATCACCCCGGAATCCATCGTAAAGTCCATCGGGGATGTCCTCTCCAGCATCTACGAGAAGGATTACTACACGGTGCCCGTGCCCCCGGAGGCCGAGCGGGCCGAGTATGTGCCCAGAGATCAGATCCCGGCCATGATCGTCCAACTAGAGAAGGAGATGCGGGCGGCTGCCAAAAGCTTGGAATTCGAACGGGCCGCGGAGCTCCGCGATAAGATCCAGGCCCTGGAGCAACGCCGCTTGGGGATCATAGAGGGTCATCTCTCACGGAGAGAATAGCAGCGCTATGCTTTTTCTAATATTTCGTGCTTGCCGATGCGGAGAAGGACATAGCCTTCCGAAGTGATTTGAAACAAATAGCGGTAGTCCATGGTGATGCTGCCTTCAAAGACGTTCCTGAGCCCTTGGACTTTTTTTACTCTCAAGGAGGGATGGGATACTTCTTGAGCCAAGAGCCTCAACTTCTTGTCGGTAAGCTCCTGGATGGTGGGGGGCAATTTCTTGTAGTCGCGCTTGAAGTGGTTGGTTCTGACAAATTTCATCTAACCGTGGAGGTCTTCTATTAGCCCCTCGATCTCCTGAAATTCTTTCGTCTTGCCTTGCTTCACCTCCTCCAACGCCCCCCCCAGCATCCGTTCCCCTTTTTTTGACAAGGTCACAGGTGAGGCCTTCTCGATTAGGATCTGAGGCACAAGAACAATCCTGTTACCTTCCACAGTCACTTCCAGATAATCGCCTTCCTTAACGTCCAAGGCCTTGCGGACTTGGCTTGGAAGCGTGATCTGAGCCTTCTCTCTGATTTGAACGAGTGGCATTACTTCCCCCCCTTATGGTTGTGAATCCCGGATAACTTGGGAAATTCGGAAGTTCTTACTTTCTCATGATAGCTGAACAGCACGGAATGTCAAGGGAATTTGCCTTTGATGCTCCAAAGCTTGCTACCGCGATATTCCCAGAATAGCCAATGCTTGGCGCGCCCCCCAAAGAAGAGAGGCAGGGCCACTCCAGCCCTGCCTCGGTGACACTGTAGCTGAAAAATCCGCTGGGGGAATGTAAGCCACAAGTCCGCCCCGGGCATTTCCAACCACGGGCTACCTGGGCCACTCCACGTCCCATTCTACATCCACGTAATAGCGATCATTTGCCGGGCGATAGGAATTCCATTTTCTTTTTCCCTGAATCCCTTGCCACTTGCCCGTTCCTTTTGCCAGGCGAATAGTACCCTCTCCGGGACCATCTTTCTTCACCTTCTTCCCTTCCCACGCGACGTAAATCTTATCGGCCTCCGGATCGGTGAATTCCCCATACCCTTGGGCAGACCAGGTTCCTGTATTGAGGTTTACCTCCACCAGGTAACAATCCCGGTATGGCCACCCATCCAGGAACTTCTCCCCCTGCAAGTTCGTGGAAATCCCCTTCGCCTCGGAGACGGCGACAAGGTGCCCCTCCTCGTCTCCCACCGCAACAGGGTCGAACTTGACCATATAGCACGCGAGGCGAAGTTTCAGCTTCTCCCCCGCCAGGGCATCGCCCACCATGGCGATTCCAAGGGCAAACCCGATTAACGCGATGAACGCGGCAACTCTGATCGCCTTCATGTTTTCCTCCTGGGGAATCCCATTCCCCTTCTCATCCATCCAGCACCGATGGGGTCAGTTCGTTCCCGCCACCTTCAGCCCGAAAAGCTTCCGCTTACCGGGCCACCTATCACGCTTTACCCTCCATACGCCCTCCTTCCTGCGGGCTCCGCCCGCTCCTGCCCGCTGCCGACTGCTTGCTGCTTACTGCCTCCCGCCTGTTGCCTGCTCTCCTCCGCCTCCCGCCTCCTACCGGCCCCCGATCCCCGACCCCTGCCTTCCTGCCCCGCAAACACAAAAGGCACCCGAATCTTCAGCTAACAGATTATCCGGTGCCTGTTTCATCCACTCCTCCGAACGGTTAGCCCTGCGTTGATGAGGAAATGGAGCCTTTGGGGGAATTTAATCTGCTAAATTAGCTCCCTGTGCAGGTAATTCCTGTCTGCTCCTTAGGATTTGCATTGTCAACAAGTTTCTTGCCGGGGTCTGGGCTTGCTGGGACAAAGAGGGCAGGGCCATTTCTGACCCTGCCCCTCAGGTGTTGTGGCTGAAGACTGAGGCAATTACCCCCCCCAGGGCATTCCTGGTCACGGGCTATCTGGGCAACTCCACGTCCATCTCCCAATCTGTATACGACTGCATCGGGGCTACGGGATACATAGAATATGTCCCTCTTCCTCCAATTCCTTCATACTTGCCTGTTCCTCTCAGGATGGTTAACTTGCCTTCCCACAAGCTACCCCAGAGCTTTCCTTTTATGCGCTTGCCTTCCAAGCGGTAGTAGATCTTATCGCCCTCGCGGTCGGTCGCCTCTTGATACCCATGGGAAGAACCGAGCCCGGTTTCGAGATCAATATCGAAAAGGCCCACGGATCGATCAACCGCCCCCTCACCGAATGTTTTTCCTTCCGTATTGCTGGAGATTCCCTTGGAGTCAGCTAGAGCGATTAGGTGTTTTTCCTCACCGGGAACGCTAATTTGCTCCCACTTGACCGTGTACCATACGGTGCGCCCCTTGAACTTCTCCCCGGCCAGGGCATCGCCTACCGTGGCGATGCCGAGAGCGAAGGTGATCAGGGCGATGAATGCGAGGATTTTGAATCTGGACATTATTTCCTCCTGGAGAATTCAATTCTCCTCCCCACCTAACCTCAAGATAGATAGGGCAACTTCACGTTCGCCACCTTCAGCCCGAAAAGCTTGCGCTTCCCGGGTCACCCATCACGCTTTACCCTCTATACGCCCTCCTTCCTGCGGGCTACCGCCCGCCCTTGCCCGCTGCCGACTGCTTGCTGCTTACTGCCTCCCACCTGTTGCCTGCTCTCCTCCGCCTCCCGCCTCCTACCGGCCCCCGATCCCTGACCCCCGTCCGCCGGCCCCCGTCCCTCGCAAACACAAAAAGGCACCCTGATCTTGTACGGAAAAGATCTATACGGTGCCTTGTCTTCTTTTCCACCTCCTGCCGAGGGGCGATCCGAGCTTAGTGCCATCGACGAGGAAATGGAGCCTTCATGGGCAAACCCCAGCTCGCTACCTGGCTCCCTTCTACTGCCGTTGGTTTATACCATGCCCCCCCCCCTGCCCTGTCAAGCGTTTTCTCTTTGTGCTCGATGGAGGTTTCTTCAGCCGGAGAATGCAGGAAGGAGGGAGACCGAGTGGAGAAGCGCTTGGGCTGGGAACTGCACGGAGGGATAAGCATTTGGCGGCGAATCTGAAGAGATTTACAGGTCGAGCGGCGGCCCGCTGCGGGACATGAGGAAATCAGAGGTCAGTAGCCAGAAATCTGCAAGAGGGAATCCCTGATTCCGGACCCCGGCCTGATCAGGCTTAGGGGACGGAAATGGCCATATATTCAGAGAGGGCTTGAGGTCCCGGCACTGGCAGGTGGTCTTGGATAAGGCCCTGGATATGCATTCCTATGGCTTCGTGCATGTTGTGTTCCACCTCTTCGATGGTCCGGCCCGTGGCCACACAGCCCGGCAAGTCAGGGGCGTAGGCAGAATAGTTGTCATTCGCCTTTTCGATTACCACCAGGAACCGATACATTTCACTCCCTCTCTTTCTTGAGCTGCGATTGGCTCAAGATGCTGCTCAAGGTGCCAGTACCAGATCATCGCCTGGATGACCTGCGATCGTGACTCGTCCTGGTTTGGTCGGATGCTTGTATTGGCGATGATCGCCTTTTGTCGCCACGATGTACCATCCGTCCTCCTCGATCATATCGATCACCTCTCGCACCTTCATCCTGGACCATTCCTCGGAGCTTGCCACTGATGTCCGATCATGCTGCGGACGACTATGAGCCAGGATAGCTTCTTCGACTTCGCCCACCGATTATAGCAATTCCTCAGAAGATATCCACTGCTTTTTGAGTCGGGTGCCCAGCCCGGAGGAGACCAGTCAGGGTCAGGCCAGTCAGGGTCAGGCATAAGTGACTTACTATTCCCTATTTTTCCCTATTCTTCCCTCACAGGTCGCTCGGCCTCAACAGCCAACTGGCGGCCGAATGCAAGGTGATGTCTGCCAACAGGTCACGCGCCGTTGCGGGCTCCAGGCTTATCAGATGAGAGGTAGACCTGGGGTGTTCGCCTTCGGCTTCCAAAAGGGCCCGGGTCTCCCGTTCCCGAGTGACCCGGGCATCCAGGTCCAGGCAGACCTGGATCAACTCTTGCCTGCCGTCCGGATACCGGGCGAGGAAGTCAACCTCCAGCCCGCCCTTGGTGCGGACATAGGAAATCCCCGCGCCGCGGCGCTCCAGCTCCAGCATCACGCACGTTTCCAGGGCATGACCAAGGTTGGCGCGGCCCGAGCGGTCCAACACCGGAATCAGGCCCGGATCGACGGGATAGACCTTACGCGGGTTCACCATGCGACGGCGCTCGGAGTCGGATGCGATCGAGACGACGCGAATCAGGAAAGCATCCTCCAAATACGAGAGATAGGCGTGCAGTGTATCCTTGGACACGGAAATCCCCTGTGACTGGAGGTCGCGGTGGAACTTGTTCACGCTGAAGAACCCCGCGGCGTTGCCCAGGAGGTGGCGCACCATCCAACGCAGCGCCACCGGATGGGAGACCGCATGACGCTCCACCACATCCCGGAAGAGCGCCACATCCACATACCCGCGCAACAACTCGAATCGGTCCGGCACGGAAGCCCCCTGGGCCTCGGGGAAGCCACCGCCCACAAGATACTCCCGCAGGTCTCTGTCCAGGACCGACCGTGCTGCTTTCGGAAGTCGCTCCAGCGGCAGCTCCGGCTCCCTCCCGCAATGCCGCAGGTATTCACGGAAGCTAAAGGGATGAATCAGCGCCTCCATCGCCCTCCCGCGCATGCTCGTGGCTACCTCGCGGCTCAAAAGCCGCGCCGAGGAACCAGAGACGAAGAGTTCCACCTGCTCCGTATCGAGAAGCCTTCGAGCGAAGGCCTCCCATCCGGGCACATTCTGGATCTCGTCCAGGAAGAAGACGGCCCGCCTCCGGTCCCGCCACTCCGGATGCAGCCGGTAATACTCCTCCAGCAATAGGTTGAGGTCGGCGCCGGTCATGCCTGCCAGGCGTTCGTCCTCAAAGCTGAAGTAGAGCAGCCCCTCGCGGGCTGTGCCCTGGGCCAGCCGCTCCGAAAGGACCTGCCGAAGGAAAGTGGTCTTCCCGGTGCGCCGCATGCCGATAACCGCCACGGCCTTGCCCTGGACGCCCGGCAACCGCACGTCCCGGCGCGTGAAGGTTGGCATGGGCGCCGCCAACGAGTCCACGATCTTCTGTCGCATCAGTTCGCGCATAGTTATCCTTATACGAAGGACAATTTATCCAATCATTGTCCTCATGTCAAGGATAAATGTCGTCCTCATCTCGCTCTCGAAGATTCGTCCAGGTCTGCTTTGGGTTCGCCCCCAAGTTCGGTAAGGCGGTGGAGGGCTCGGTCTAACATCTCCTTTCCTCAAAAGATAGGCAGGGCCATTTCTGGCCCTGCCTATCTTTGACCAAGCAGCTTGAAAACGCTGGGGGCAGCTCTCAAGGTAGGCATCCCCAGGGCATTCCAGGTCCTACGCTACCTCGGCCACTCCACATCCCATTCTGTATCCGAATACCAGCGATCATTTGCCGCGACATAGCCAATCCAGTTTCCTTTTCCCTGAATCCCTTGCCATTTGCCCGTTCCTTTAATCAGGCGAACCGTGCCCTCTCCGGGAAGATCCTTCTTCACCTTCTTCCCTTCCCAGGCCACATAGATCTTGTCGCCGTCCGGGTCGGTGAATTCACCATACCCTTGGACAGAATAGGTTCCGGTATTCTGCCTTACGTCGTTCAAACCCGCCTCCCGGTAGGCCCACCCATCCAGGAACTTTTTCCCCTGCAAGTTCGTGCAGATTCCTTTGTCCTCAAAGACAACGACAAGGTGTCCCTCCTCGTCTCCCACGGGAACAGCCTCGACCTTGACCCTATAGTTCGCGGTGCGGAACTTCACCTTCTCCCCGGCCAGGGCATCGCCTACCGTGGCGATGCCGAGAGCGAAGGTGATCAGGGCGATGAATGCGAGGATTTTGAATCTGGACATTGTTTCCACCCGGAGAATTGAATTCTCCTCCCCACCTGACCCATTAGGAAAAGAGGGACACATCCCATTTTTCTCTTAGGAAAAGAGGGACACATCCCATTTTTCTCTAAACCTTGGGGAAGACTTGAGACGTGGATCGAATACGAATACGAGAAAATGGGATGTGTCCCCCTCCCCTTTTAGAGGGCCGGAAGATCTTGGGTAACGATGCCCCAGACAATGTCGAGGTCCACATCAAAATACCCATGGATCAGCCGGTCACGCGTACCGGCAATCTCCGCCCACGGGATTTCTGGGTGGCTCTCACGTAGGCCGACAGACACTCTCCTTGCTGCTTCGCCGATTATCTCAAGGAGTCGCACCAGCGCCAGTGCGAACATTTCATCGGAATCCAGATCTGCCGTGTTCGATCCTGTACAAATTGCCTTGCCTTGCGGACCGCATCCAGCATGTGCCGAAGGCGGACAAGGTTATCAGGAGGCAACATATTGCACCTCGGCCTCCTTCAGAACCTGCTCGCGAAAGTACCGACTCAAGAAATTCGGAGTGTGCAGCTCTACCTTTCGGCCCAGTAAATGGGAAAGCTCCGTTTCCATGCCAAAAAAGGCCAGCCCTGGTACATGACCCGGTTCAAATTCCACCAGAACATCGATGTCGCTGTCCGGCCGGAAATCGCCCCGCAGCATAGATCCAAAGAGCGCGAGCTTACGGATATGATGGCGGTGGCAGAAATCCGCAATTTCATCCTTAGGAATGGTGAGGTTCTTATCCATATTTCGGTCTCGCTCGATAACCCAGCCTCCTCCCTTGTTGAATTATAGCGATCTTACCACAAATATCCAATGCTTTCTTTCATCTGCTCACAAAAGAGGAAGGCAGGGCCATTTCTGGCCCTGCCTCTTTCTACTGATGCAGCTTACATCCGATCTGGACTCTCTGCCAGATCCCTACGGCAGTGCGTACTCCCCCTCCGCCTCGGTATACCACAGTCCAGGGGCGACAACCCAAAACTTCGAGGTTCCCCCCCCTTTGATGCCTTCAAATTTGCCGGTACCCCTTACGTACGTCCAGGTGACTTCACCTCCGCGTCTCCCTGTGCTTCCAGGTGGAACCCCCTTTGCTTCCCCCTGATACTTAATTGTGTTAGTAGAACCGTCGGGGAAGGTGTAAACATAGTAGCCAGTAATCGGCCCCACCCCCTTGATGTATTCAGTTGTGCCGCAACAGACAGCAGAAGCAACCCCCCATTTATCGCTGAAATGGATTCCTTTCGCATCGACCAGGTAGATGACATGGCCCTCGACATCAGGCACCTTTGCCGATGGGAAACTGGCGGCAAACATAACATCACGGACCACTACCTTCCCGCTCTCCCCGGCCAGGGCATCGCCCACCATGGCAATTCCAAGGGCCAACCCGATTAACGCGACAAATGCCATAACTCTGATCGCCTTCATGTTTTTCTCCTGGGGAATTCAATTCCCCTCCCCCCTATCAGTTGATAGATAGGGCACCTCACTTCCACTTGTTTCAGCCCGAGAAGCCTCCGCCTCCCGGGCCGTGAGTCACAGTTTCATTGTCGATATCCGCTCCTTTCTGCCGGCTTCCGCCCGCTCTTGCCCGCTGCCGACTGCTTGCTGCTTACTGCCTCCCGCCTGTTGCCTGCTCTCCTCCGCCTCCCGCCTCCTACCAGCCCCCGGCCCCCGATCCCTGACCCCCGTCCGCCGGCCCCCACCTCCCCGTAAACACAAAAAGGCACCCCGGATCTCGCACATAAAGACCTCGCGGTGCCTTGTCTTTTCTCCCACCTCCTGCCGAGGGGCGATTTGAGCTTAGTGCCGTCGACGAGGAAATGGAGCCTTCATGGGCAAACCTCAACTCGCTACCCGGCTCCCTTCTACTGCCGTTGGTTTATACCATGCCCCCCCCCCTGTCCTGTCAAGACATTTTCCCATAATGGGGCTCAATTACATCATTTTCTCATGGCTCTTTTTTCTGGCCGGGGACAAGATTCTCTCGAGGGATCGGCTGCATCCATAAAGGTATTGAAACCCTCGGCCTAAAGGGATAGAATGCTATGCAAATGGTTGTGGCTCAAACCCCAATTCTTGGCAAAAGGAGAGACCTCATGTCGCCCAAGAAGACCCTTACCTTCCTCGCCCTCTGCTCAGTCCTGTTGGCCGTTCTGGCCCTGGCGCAACCTCAGGGCAGCCATTTCACCCAGGCGATGGCCCGGGAAACCATCGCCGGCTGCGCCGAGGCCAAAGAGGCCGCTCCTGCCCCCGTCGCCCTGCCCGGGGCCGGCGAGAAGTGCTGGATCGGCAAGGAGTACTACTTCATCTACAGCTTTGACAAGAAGCCGAAGATGGGCACGGTGATCCTGAAGATCCAGGTCTTCGATCAGGCAGGCAAGAGGGACACCTCGATGGAGATCACCGGCAACTCCGGCATGCCCTCCATGCGGGGGGCGCACGATTCAGGGGATGTGTCCTTTCAGCTCAATAAGAGGGGTGATTACCTGTTACCCCTCAACCTGGTCATGCCCGGCGAATGGGAGGTGAGGCTGACCTTTTTCAAGGACAAGGGGGCCATCTTCTATGGGAGCCTCAAGTTCAAGGTGTAAGCTGACGGTCGCAGCCCTCTCTCTTCTCGCCCTCCTGGGGGCAGCCGATCGTGCCTCGGCCGAGAGCTACCTCCTCTATCTGGAGGCCCAGGGCGTGGCGGGATACTCCACGGAGCAGGAGAAGGTCATATTCTACTCCCTGTCTCAGGAGGAGGCCATGCAGAAGCCGAGCCTGGGTTTCGATTATCTGCAGCGGTTCTCCAGCGAGGCCGGCGACTATGGGGCGCTGGCCATCCAGGCCCGACTGGCCTTCAATGCTACCGGCGAGGAAGCCCTCGAGCCTCAACTCTACAATGCCTATTTCAAATACAAGGGCGGATTTGCCGATCTCTGGATGGGCCACAATCGGCCGGCCCTGGGGCTCTCCTCCTATTTCGACAGCCATGCCCTGCTCTTGCCCACCCTGGCCATGCAGGGATTCGGCTACGATCGGGACTGGGGCATCGGGGCCTATCGGGACCTCCCCTGGGGCAACCTGGCCCTCTCGGCCACCACTGGCTCGGGGATGCCTATCTATTTCAAGGGCAATTCCCTGATCTCTGCCCGGGCCGCCAAGGGGGTCCTGAGCCGGGACAATTACAGTGTGGGGCTCTCCGCCGCCTACGGGAGAAACCTGGAGACCATGGGCTATCATCTGATGGACCCCGATCCGAGGGAGTTCTATCTGGGCGGGGCGGATCTGGCTTATCTCTGGAATAATATAGAGAACCGCTTCGAGGTCCTGGCCGGCAAGAGGAGCGCCGAGAGGGCCCTGGCCCTGTTCTGGCGATTGGGGGTGAGCTTTCTCGAAGAGGGCCGATTGAAGGTCGAGGTCCAGCCGACCTACTGGGAGACCGGCAAGGATTGGAACTGGCAATTGGCCGGAGGGGTCTCTTATCAGGCCACCGGGGATCTCACCCTGCGCTCTATGTATGTGTATGACCGCCAGACCAACGACCAGCGGGTGATCTTGCAGGCTTACTGGTATCACCGATTGTGATGGAGATCCTATCCGGAGGGAAGTCATCGCGTTAAGCTCGATCCTTGAATCCCTGAATCGCCTTGCTTCCTTTCCGAATCCAAATAAGTAGGAGAAACCAATGCGAAACCTGCTTTTTTCCCTCATCCTCCTGTTGGCTTCCGCCACTCAAACTTATGGCGCGGTGGGCTGCGACCTGAACGATCCGGATCGCGATGTGGCGAGGCTCTTTCCGGGCTCCACCGGCTACAAGACCAGCTACCTCAGCATCGCCCAGAAGGGGGGGGAGGCCCTGCTGGCCAAGGTCGAGGAGCGCCTGGGGGACAAGTTCCACGGGCTCTACGAGACCATCGATGTCCCCTACACCCTCTACGACATTTATCAGGGCAAGCAGAAGATCGGGTACATCCATGGGGTCAATCAAAAGGGCCAATATGGCGGGATCCAGGTCTTCCTGGCCCTGGACCTGGAGGGCATCATCAAGTCCTTCTACTTTCAGAAGCTCACCTCCAAATTCGGGAAGCAGCTGCGGGATCCCAAGTTCGGCCAGCAATTCGTGGGGTTGTCCCTGAAGGATTTCTACGGCTATGATGTCTCCTCGGGCAAGGCGACCGGCCCCAGCAGGGTGGAGCAGATCAAGAATCCAGCGCCTCAGGCCGAGGCCGACTTCCGGGCCGCCCTGCGGGCGGTCAAGAAGAACCTCATCCTGATGGATGAGTTCGTTCTCGGCAATCAATACCTGAAGTACTTCAAGCCCTTCGGGGGCAGCAGCCGATGATCAATATCTTTCAGGTGGCCTACAAGAACCTGCTCCGCAAGAAGGCCCGCAGCGGCCTCACCATCATCGGCATTGCCCTGGCTGCCTGGGTGCTGGTGAGCCTTTTGGGCTTCAACCGGGGCTACGAATCCTCATTGAACAAGGATATCGACAACCTGGGCTTTCAGATGCTGGTGACCGCCAAGGGCTGTCCCTATGAGGCGGCCACCCTGATGCTCAAAGGGGGCACCGGCCTGCGCTACATGAAGCAGGAGATCGCCGATTCCGTAGCTTCCCAGCCCGAGGTGGAGCAGATCACCCCGATGCTGATGCAGGCCGTATTCGACCCCAATAAGGGAGAGAGCGGAGGCATCACCGCCTATCTGGGCGTGGACCCCGCTACCTTTCCCAAGATGAAGAGCTTCTTGGAGTTCAAACAGGGCGGCTGGTTCTCCGATCCCAATGCCTTGGAGGCGGTAATGGGATACGAGGCGGCCGAGCTGGAGCAGCGGGAGGCGGGCGATCTGCTCCTCATACCGACAAAGAATGTGGAGCTGAAGGTGGTGGGCGTCTTGAAGCGCACCGGCACCCAGGACGATGGCACCATCTTCTTGCCCTTGAAGGCCGTCCAGAAGATCTTCGGGATCAAGGACGAGCTCACCGGCATCGGGGTCAAGGTCAAGAAGGAGGCCGACATCGCCCAATTCGAAGAGAGGATGTACCGTCTACCCGATGTCCAAGTGGTGAGCCTCACCCAGGTCAAGCAGACCATCATGACCTTAGTCTCCACCGCCAAGGTGATGGTCTTCTCCATCGCCCTGATCGCCATCCTGATTGCGGTGGTGGGGGTGATTAATACCATTTTGATGTCGGTGATGGAGCGGATTCAGGAGATCGGGATCTTGAAATCGATGGGGGCCACCGCCTGGGATATCTTCAAGCTGATCTGGCTGGAGACCTTGATCTTGTGCCTGACCGGAGGCCTCATCGGGACGGCCATGGCCATGGCCACCGCCAAGCTCACCGAGATCCTGGTCCGCCAGCTCCTGCCCTATGCGCCCAGCGGCGGGCTGGTGCAGATCAACCTCGTCCTGGTGCTCTTCACCTTTGGGGTGGTCACCCTGATCGGGCTGATCAGCGGTATCTATCCCTCCTGGAAGGCCGGGCGGGTCCGTCCCCTGGACGCGATCCGGAGCCAGGTGGAATGATGGGAGCAAACGATCATCTGGCCATTGAGGCCTATCACTTGATGAAGCTGTTCCGGCTCGGCAGCGAGGAGATCGCGGCGGTTAATGATGTGACCCTCTCGGTCAAGGAGGGCGAGTTCATCGCCTTTATTGGACCCTCGGGCTCCGGAAAGACGACCCTGATCAATATCTTAGGCTGCCTGGATAACCCCTCCTCCGGCCAATTAGTCCTGGGGGGGCGGTCCATCTTCGACCAGGGCAAGACCCTGTCCGAGGCCAAGCTGACCAGGATCCGGCGAGAGATCTTCGGCTACATCTTCCAGAAGTTCTATCTCATCCCCACCTTGACGGTGCTGGAGAATGTGGTCCTGCCCTTCACCTTCTACAGGAAGCCGGGCGCGGAGTCTGAGGTAGGCGAGGTCTTGAGGCGGCTCGGCATCGACCATCGCCAGGGTCATCTGCCCGGCGAGATCTCTGGCGGGGAGATGCAGCGGGTGGCCATCGCCCGGGCCCTGGTCAACCGGCCCAAGATCCTCCTGGCCGACGAGCCCACCGGCAATCTGGACACCAAGAGGAGCGAGGAGATCGGCCAGATACTGAAAGAGCTGAATCAGAAGGAGGGATTGACCATCGTCCTGGTCACCCACAATCCCTCCCTGGCCAACAGGGCGCACCGAGTCATCGAGCTGCGGGATGGCAGGATCTACCAGGGGGAAGAGCCGTGCGATCCCAAGGCTGGGTGCTCATGAGTAAGGAAAGCCTGCGCGGAAGGGCTTCTTGAGCCCTACCCTATCCTCTCAATCTTGAAGAATACCGGCCGCGCCCCATCGCTGCAACAGGAATAGATCAGTCCCTCTTTCTTGATCCAGGGGTAGCTGCCACCGAAACGCAGCCCGGTCACCTCCGGATAGATATCATGCCAGGCCCAGGTGCAAAAGCCGGCAGGCATCGCCCCGGTCTCATCCACCATAAACTCCTGTCCCTCTTCCACCCGGTCGCAATAGGCAGATTGGCTCTCGTCCACCTCCGGGAGGGGCCGGCCG
>Ga0315289_10001098_pt1 | contig 42318 bp, 38 predicted proteins | sample YL17G11_40_MG_FD_203452 | JGI IMG/M metagenome (GOLD analysis project Ga0315289, IMG submission 203452) | Sediment microbial communities from Yellowstone Lake, YNP, Wyoming, USA - YL17G11_40 | ecosystem: Environmental > Aquatic > Freshwater > Lake > Sediment | place: USA: Wyoming | collected... | reverse complement strand
CCGGCATCAGCGGTTTCGTTGGCGGGCATCTTACCGATTATCTCCACCGTGTCCGACCTGATGTTGCCATTTACGGGATGAGCCGATCCATCCCTTCCTGGGATTTTATCCCTTCGCGAGAGTCCCTGGTGAGGGACATAACGTTTCATGCTGGGGATATGCAGGATGCATCCTGGGTAGATGCAATGATACGAGAGATTGACCCTGAAGCCATCATCCATCTTGCAGCCCAGAGTTCGGTCGGTGAAAGCTGGAGGAATCCCAGGGGGACGGTCCTCCATAACCTCTCGCTCCTTCTCAATGTCTTTGAGGCAGTCCGGCAGAATGACCTGAGTCCCCGGATACTTTGTGTCGGATCTTCTGAAGTCTATGGATCGGTTACGGAACAGGCTCTGCCACTTCAGGAGAGCCACACGGTATATGCCCTGAACCCGTATGCCGTGGCACGGGTGGCGCAGGAACAGCTCGCAGCGATTTACTGCAACAGCTATCATCTCCCTGTCGTGTCCACCCGATCATTCAACCATATAGGGCCGGGCCAGGATTCCAGGTTCGTTGTGAGCTCCATTGCGAAACAGGTTGCAGAGATCGCCCGCGGGAAACGCGACCCGGTTCTCACGATCGGGAACGGTTCGATTATCCGGGATTTTCTCGATGTGCGTGATGTGGTTGAGGCATACCTCAACCTCGTTGAGCGGGGCCGGTCCGGAGAAGTATACAATGTATGCAGCGGTACCGGCCGGAAGATCGCTGATATTGCAGCCGCGCTTTCATCCATCGCCGGAATATCTGTACAAGTCAGGACCTCAGCCGACCTGATACGCACGCTGGACAATCCCATTATAGTCGGCAGCAATGAAAAAATCCGTCATGAGATCGGATGGCAACCCGGGATACCATTCGAAGAGACCCTGAGGGCGATTTATGAGTACTGGTATAGCCGGGTATAACGATGCGATTGGCTGCGGTCTCCATTCTTTCGCAGCGTGTCATGTAGCATTCTTTCAAGAGAAAATCCATAATATCGTGTCGAATTGCATAAGAAAGGGATAATATTTTGAGCCATATATTCTCTTGTCCCAATTCCTGTCCCTTTCCACTGGAGCATCAATTCATGAATAACGCTTATCTTTCAAACTAATTTATATGTAGATATGGGCCCAACAATTCAGGGAGTTCTCACGAAAAACCTCAAAGTTATTCCTGATGAGCGTGGCTGGCTCATGGAGATCCTCCGGTGCGATGATGAACTATTCAAAAAATTCGGCCAGGTATATCTCACCACCGCATACCCGGGAGTGGTGAAAGCATGGCATTATCACAAAAAACAAACCGATAATTTTACTTGTATCCATGGGATGATGAAAGTCGCCCTGTACGATGGGCGCCCGGATTCCCCCACCTACAAGGTATTAATGGAATTTTTTATCGGGGAGATAAATCCTCTCCTCATCCAGGTGCCGCCCGGAGTGTACCATGGGTTCAAGGCCGTGGGGAATGAGACCGCCTTCTTCGTGAATATTCCTACCCTCCCCTATGATTACAGGGAGCCGGATGAATACCGTCTTCCTCCGGATACAAAGGAGATCCCGTATGAATGGGGGTTTACCCCCGGACTGAGACATGGCTGAATGAGTCATTCTGGAGTGGCATGCAATGAGACTCCTTGTAACAGGCGGCGCCGGATTCATCGGGAGCAATTTCATCCGCCACATGTCCGGTTCCCATCCTGGCTGCGAAGTCATCAACCTCGATCTCCTGACCTATGCCGGAAACCTGCATAACCTGAAAGGGATCGATAATAATCCGAAGTACAGCTTCATCAAAGGGGATATCTGCGATCTGGATCTTGTCCGGGCCACTCTTGACAGATTTGACATTGATGCCATCGTACATTTCGCGGCCGAGAGCCATGTGGATCGATCCATTGCTGATGCCTCGGCATTTGTCAGGACAAACGTCCTCGGTACGCAGAATCTTCTTGAAGGTGCGCGCCTCCACGACATACCTCGGTTTATCCATATATCAACCGATGAAGTCTACGGGAGCACGACCGGCGGATCCTTCCGGGAATCGGATATCCTCGCCCCATCCAGCCCCTATTCTGCAAGCAAGGCAGGATCAGACCTCCTTGCTCTCTCCTATTACAACACCTACAAACTTCCAGTCATCATCACACGCTGCACCAATAACTTCGGTCCCTACCAGCATCCGGAGAAATTGATCCCCCTCTTTGTCACGCACCTAATTGAAGGGAAGAAGGTCCCGATTTACGGTACAGGGAAGAATGTCCGTGACTGGATCTTTGTGAAGGATCACTGCCAGGCGGTGGAATTTTTACTGGAACGCGGCCGGTTTGGTGAGATTTACAATATTGCCGGTGGAAATGAGAGGACCAACCTGGAGATCACGGATCTGATTCTCAAGCTCCTCGAGAAGGATTCCTCCATGATCAAATTCGTCACCGACAGGCCGGGACATGACTTCCGGTATTCACTTGACTGCTCGAAGATCCACGCACTGGGCTGGAGGCCCAGATACACCTTTGAGATGGCACTTCAAGACACAGTATCCTGGTACGTCCAGAACGAGTGGTGGTGGCGGCCATTAAAGAAGTGAAAGTATCAAAGGTGATCATCCTCGGGGCGAACGGTATGCTCGGGCATGCACTCCGGAAGATATTGTCCCATGCCATTTTTTTAGGCCACATGGATCTGGATATCACAGATGCAAAGAGGGTCAATGATTTTATCACCCATGAACGACCCGCAGTTGTCATCAATACTGCCGCCTATACCGATGTCGACGGTTGTGAAGACAACCGGGACCATGCATTTGCGGTGAATGGATACGGACCGGGCTATCTTGCGGCAGCATGCGCTCAAGCCGGGGCGGCACTCGTCCATTACAGTACCGACTACATCTTCGATGGGACGAGACCGGCATACCAAGAGGAAGACCCCCCGAACCCGATTAATATCTACGGTGAATCGAAACTTATGGGTGAGGTTTCCATCAGGAAGAACATGGAGAACTACCGTATCATCAGAACCTCCGGGTTATTTGGGCCCAACGGGAAAAATTTTGTGGACACCATCCTCTCCCTCTCACGGCAGATGGAGATGGTCCGCGTGGTGACCGATCAGGTCTTGAAGCCAACGTACACCGTCGACCTAGCTCAGGTCACGCCGGATATCATCTCACGGGCTCCGGGCATCTATCATATCACCAACGATGGCCAGTGCAGCTGGTACGAGTTTGCAAGGGCATTTATTCCAAACGCAATACCCTGTACTACTGCAGAATTCCCCAGAAGAGCCAAACGACCCGCGTATTCTGTCCTTATGAACACAAAAACTCCCCCGCTCAGGAACTGGAGGGAGGCGGTTTTCGAATACATCCAGTCAAAGGAGGGAACCTGACATGAAAGGGATCATCCTCGCCGGAGGCACCGGCTCCCGGCTCTATCCTCTTACCAAGGTGACCAACAAACACCTGCTACCGGTATATGATAAGCCGATGATCTACTTCCCCCTCTCCACGCTCATCAAGGTGGGGATCTCAGAGATCATGATCGTCTCCGGTCGCGGCCATGCGGGGCATTTCCTCGAACTGCTGGGTTCGGGCACGGAATTTGATGCCCGGATCACCTACGAGATCCAGGAGAGTGCTGGAGGTATCGCCCAGGCCCTCGGGCTTGCTGAAGGCTGGGCTGATGATGAGGAGGTCGCGGTCATCCTCGGTGACAACATCTTCCAGGACGATGTGCGAGCAGAAGTTGCTTCCTTTAACGGTGGCGCGAAGATCTTCTTAAAAGAAGTCCCGGACGCTTACCGGTTCGGTGTTGCCGAACTCGCTGATAATCGTGTCGTCTCGATTGAGGAGAAGCCGAAGAATCCCAAGACGAACTACGCCGTGACCGGCCTTTACCTTTATGATCCCGAAGTATTCTCGATCATCAAGACCCTGAAACCTTCAGGGCGGGGAGAACTTGAGATCACCGATGTGAACAACGCCTATATCAGGAAGGGTCAGATGGAGTATGCCATTTTGAAGGGCTACTGGACCGATGCGGGAACATTCGAGAGCCTGCTCAGGGCAAGCCTGCTTGTTCAGCAGCATAGCAGGGGGAAGAGCTCGGATGAAGGAGGAGAGAAGATATGAAATGAGTGATGGGTCTTACGACCTGCAAAATCCGATGACGGAATGAACCGGTTAATTCTACGGGTAATTTGACCTGCCCCTGTCGTCTGGTGGAAAATACAGAGCGAGAATTGCGTCTTTTATCATACCGAAGAATCATTTGAAGAACCGGAAACCATACGGTTAACATCGGCTTTGACCAACAGCTGAGAAGAGAGCTCCCTTTGGTATGAAGGTCGCCATCTTCCACGATTATTTCGGCGCCATCGGGGGGGGAGAGCGGGTCGCCCTCCAGATGGCGAAGATCCTGGGCGCCGATATCATTACGACCGATACCGATGCAGTCCGGAAGATCGATCCAACGGCCAGAGTAATCAGCCTCGGAAGGACTATCAAGGTCCCGCCGTTGAAGCAGATCTCGGCTAGCATGCTGTTTGCAACCTGTGATTTTTCCGATAAGTACGACTTCTTCATCTTCAGTGGTAACTGGGCGCATTATGCTGCACGCCGCCATCACCCGAATCTCTGGTATTGTTTTACGCCGGTCCGGGCATTCTACGATCTATACCCGACATTTCTTTCACGTCAGGATCCCCTTACCCGTCAGTTCTTCCGTACCTGGGTCGGGTTACACCGGCGATTTGACCAGCGATCAGTGCGCGACATCGACCGCATCATTGCAATCTCGCAGAACGTGCGTGCCCGGATTCTGAAATATCATCACCGGGATGCAGAGGTGATCAATCCTCCGGTTGATGTGTCCGCCTTCAGGTTTGTGGAATATGGGGACTTCTGGCTCTCGGTCAACCGCCTTTATCCCGAAAAAAGGATCGATTTGCAGATTGAGGCCTTCCGGCGCCTGCCTGAGGAACGCCTGGTAATCGTCGGCGGTTATGCGAAAGGGGATCACGCCTCACGGTATGCGGAGGGGCTCATCAGTGATCTTCCGCCCAATGTCACAATCCTGGGGGAGGTTGGAGAAGATGAACTGCGGGGTCTCTATGCCCGCTGCAGGGGGCACATCTGCACGGCGATGGATGAGGATTATGGCCTCACACCCCTTGAAGCGATGGCAAGCGGAAAGCCGGTAGTCGCCGTGAGGGAAGGGGGCTACCTTGAAACGGTGACCGAGGAGACCGGTATCTTTGTTGATGCGAATGCGAATCAAATCGTGGATGCGGTGCATTCTATCGGTAAGGATCCGTCCCGTTACCGGATACCCTGTGAGGCACGAGCCCGGGTTTTTTCGTGTTCGCACTTCAGTGATCAGTTGAAGGCTGCAATAACCGCAGGAGATCCGCAATCGACATTATGAGATCGTTGGGTTCTGTATCAACCCTGCTGATTCTCTTCGTTTAAACCGTGGGGTAATTTTATTTTCCCGGAATCTTCCACATCGCAGGCCAAGATTTAAAACTATCTCTGAGGATTGGTTCTCAAATCAGCGCCCGCGATTTTATCAACAGATTTTCCCTCAGTCACCATTCCTTCAAAGGAAAATCAGACGATATGATATAGAGGGAATAACACAATGGAAGGTAGTGGGCCATCATGAACTTCAGCCTGATTGTTGAGCTCGCAAAACGTGATTTCATCGAGAGGTATTCTGGCTCTGCCCTCGGGTTTGTGTGGTCCTTCATCTATCCCCTCATCAACATCCTCATCTACATGGTCATCTTCGGCACCCTGATGGGCGCACGGCTCCCGGGGATGACCTCGGTCTGGGGATACGGAGTTTACCTCATCGCCGGGCTCGTGCCCTGGACCGCCTTTGCTAATACCGTGCAACGATCATCGACGGTCTTTCTCGACAAGAAGAATATCATTACAAAGATCCATGTCGATCTGCCGACCCTACCCCTCTTCATTGTTCTTTCCGAGAGCATCACATTTTTTGTGACCCTGATGATCTTCCTTGGAATTCTCGTTGTAACCGGGGTTTCTCTCTCACTTTATCTCTTGCTCATACCGTTCATCTATATTATCCAGCAGATGCTCGCCTATGCACTCGGGTTTTTCCTCGGCATGCTGGTGGTCTTCCTGCGGGACCTTAAGGAGGTTGTCACCATCGGCTTTCTGATCTGGTTCTGGTTCACCCCGATCGTGTATGTCTTCAGCATTCTCCCTGGTATAGCCCAGCAGGTTCTTATCTGGAATCCAGCGCTCGCATTCATCTCCGCTTACCACGATATATTCGTCTTCCAGAGAATGCCGTCATTCTTTTTTCTTTCCATTGTTACAATTATCAGCATCCTTTTGATTGCATTTGACTATTTCATCTTCCGTAGACTGGAAAAGGACATCAGGGACTTTATTTGATATTTTTATACATCTTCCCAATGTTGTCGATGAATTTACGATGAAACTCTCCTGGAAAAGAGGGATTACCAGAAACGAACCTGTATTCATCCATTTCCCATTATAACGGCTATACTCTGATGTGATAATTTTCTCCCACTTCCTCCGATATTTTTAATTTACTAAGAGAACAACACCGGCATACAACATTATGATACAGGTTCAGGGTGTATCAAAGCACTTCAAACTCTACCATTCTCCTGCCGACCGGCTCAAGGAGATGCTCTTCCAGAAGCAGTATCACAGGGATTTTACTGCTTTAGATAATGTCTCCTTTGAAGTCCGGGAAGGAGAGACACTAGGGATCATTGGAGAGAACGGGGCCGGAAAGTCCACACTCCTGAAGATCCTTTCCGGAATCATGTTGCCCGACAGCGGCACCATCCAAGTAAATGGGAAAGTGACCGGAATCCTTGAACTGGGGACCGGTTTCAATTATGAGATGACCGGCCTCGAGAATATTTACATGAATGGGACCCTACTTGGGATGACAAAAGATGAGATCGAGGCAAAAAAGCAGCAGATCATCGACTTCTCCGAACTCGGCGATTTCATCGCCGAACCGCTGAAGACTTATTCTTCAGGTATGGTTATGCGACTTGCCTTTTCCATTGCGATTCATGCAGACCCGACCTGCTTTCTTGTTGATGAGGCACTTGCTGTCGGCGATGCCTATTTCCAGCAGAAATGTATGAGGAAGATCCAGGAGTTCAGGGCTGGCGGGGGGTCAATCATTTTCGTGTCGCATGATATGAATGCTGTCAAAACGTTATGCAATACGGCGCTTATGCTGGACCATGGAAAGATGATCGATTCCGGTGAACCCAAGGATGTCGTGGATTTTTACCAGAATATGATCTTGAAGAAGATGCACCAAGGGGATGTACCGGTTCAGATAAAAAAATTTGAGAAAGAGCGCCCGGTGAATAATTCCGGGATTTCAACTGGTGAGGTTGAACTGGTTTCGTTTAAGGTATGTAATGAAAAGGGGGAAGAAATTTCGTATGTCGAGAGTGAAAATATCATTACGATTATCTATGAGATTAAAGCTATGAAGGATTTGGATGAGCCACATTATGGGCTGATGATCCGGAACAATCTGGGACTCTCAGTTTTTGAAACGAATACCTATTGTATGAAAATGAAACCCGAAAGATTATCGAAAGGTCAAATTGCGAGGGTTGAATGGTCAATGGATTTTCCATTATCTCCTGGAACGTACTCTTTTTCCGTTGGTGTTGCAAATAGGGGATTTGATAAAGGATCCTTTGAAGAGTATCCGCTTTTAGTGCATGATGTGGATATTATAAAAGTATTATCGAATTCCAAATCAATATTTTATTCAGGTATTTTTAATATGAAATCAACGGTTTCGATAGGTGTTCATTGATGTTTAACGACGAATTGGTGGAATCTTAACACATATGCCTTTGCGGGTTCGAGGGTTATGTCAAAAGTATTATTTATTAATCCAAATTTGAGACCAGAAGGAGGGTTGCTGACAGTATATCCTCCCCTTGGCATATTATCAATTGCATCTGTTCTCCGAAACAAACAATACGATGTTGCAGTCATGGATGCAGATATAGAGAATCTATTATTTCAGGATATTGAAAATTATATCCGGCAATATCAACCAAATTTTATCGGCATAACAATGACAACTTTACAATGCAAATCTGTTTTTATGCTTGCCGGGTATATTAAAATAAAATTCCCCTCTATTATCATTATTGTTGGGGGGGTACATCCATCAGCGCTAAAATGTGAAATTTTGAAACAATGTCCTGATATCGATATTGTCGTCGTTGGCGAAGGTGAACAAACTTTTTTAGATCTCGTAGGTACAATTGATAAACAAGGTTCTTTAGATACGGTAAGTGGTATTTGTTATCGGGATAACGGGACAATTCGCATTACAAAACCCAGAGAATTAATTAAAAATCTTGATAGTCTGCCTTTTCCTGCGTTTGATTTGGTCACACCTCTCTCAAAATATCCCGGGCCATATCCAGTGGGTGCGAGACCCTCAATTCATATCATGGCTTCACGGGGCTGCCCTTTTGGTTGTCAATTTTGTAGTAACCCTATCTGGGGAAAAAAAGTTCGGTTCCATAGTCCAGAATACATTCTGAAAGAAATTGAATGGCTCCAGAAGACTTTTGATGTTCATGAAATTTTTTTTCAGGATGATACATTTAATCTCAATCGTCAATGGCTTGAGAAGATTTGCAATGGGATTATTTCAAGAGATTTGAATAAAAAATGCGTATTCAAAGCGCCATTTCGGGCAAATGCCAATCTGATCACCTCGGATCTTCTCAACCTTTTAAAAAAAGCTGGATTTTGGATGGTTTTTTATGGTGTCGAAAGTGGCGATCCTGCGGTGCTCAGATCCATTGATAAAAATATCAGCCTTGATGAACTAATGCGGGCATTTTTTCTGACCAAACGGGCTGGTATTAGAACATACGCCTCATTTATGATAGGAAACCTAAACGATACCCCTACCTCAATAAAAAATTCAATAAAATTTGCCGAACAACTCGATCCGGATTATTTTGGATTTGCAATAACAATGCCTTACCCCGGGAGTGATCTTTATGAAATTTTGAAGGAAAACAATCAGATTTCCCCGTCAGTGGATTTTAAAATGGGGAAATATATCATTCCCAACAAAGCATTTTTAAGAGGGGAAGTTGAAACCCTCTCTCAACTTGCCACAGAAGAAGTTATGCAATTTCAAAATACGTGGGTCCATAAATTAATTCATTATTTACGATATCACTACTTATTTCAAACGCCTGACGAACATATGGATTATCTCCCTTTTGGTCATTCTCATTTACCTGAGCCTATTAACTCATCTGTTGAAATGGGAATAACAGATAACAATTATCTTGGCAAAGGATGGTATTGGTGTGAATACTGGCCCCCTTCGGTAAGATGGACAAAAGAATCGGCGGTTCTCTATCTTCATCCAAAAGAAGGAGATAAAATGTTAAAAATAAAGATTATTGCATCAAAGCCTCATGGTGGTCAAATTCTTACGATTTCAATAGATCGGGATACTCATAAAATTCCGGTGGAAAAAATGAATCAGGGAATTATTACCCTACCTATTAGACATGAGTTATATTTGAAAAAATTTATCAAAATTGTGATTACTGCTACACCTATGTGGGTTCCAAATGATGAAATGCATAATGGGGATCTACGTACATTAGGAGTAGCGATAAATAAAATATGGACTGAATAGATAGATGTTAGGACTATGAAACCTGATCTTTAATTAAAAAATCAGGATAAACTTCCTCGTAATTGGAGCGATTAATAATTTCCTTGTTGGTGGCTTCATGGACGACAAAACGATCGAGATCCGCGATGATGAGATCAACGTCGAGGAGATTATGGCAAAAATACGGGAGAACATTCGGCGACGACAGGCCACAGGAGAATTACCCCCAGATCCTGATACCCTGCTTTCACCACCTCCCTGTGTTGGAATTAGTTCTGAGGTTAATGAATCGTTCCGGCACGATCTCTCATATATAAATTCCAATTGGGATATTCGCAATAACAGTTACTTTATCAGTTCCCACAGACCCTGCATTGGCAATGTGATTGTGAAAGGGCGCCAGCTTGTTCATGGGGAAGTCCGTCGCTATGTTGACCCGATGATCTCCCGCCAGACCGAATTCAACGCAAGTGTAGTCCGGCTTCTCAACCAGAACTCATCGAAATGCGCGGAACTAGAGCTTAAAATTTCACGTCAAGGTGAGGAACTAACCCAGAAGATTTCGCAACAGGAAGAGGAACTAACCCAGAAGATACAACAACAGGAAGAGGAACTAACCCAGAAGATACAACAACAGGAAGAGGAACTAACCCAGAAGATTTCGCGTCAAAACGAGGAATTGAACACCAATATTCATAATTATGTTGATTCAAATGTTCGTGAAGTTTTTTCCCATCTTGACAAGGATCTCCGGTTACGAATGGGGCTTACCCATCTCCTTGAAGAGTGGATGCAGAAAGGACTTGCACAAAAAAGCACTGCCCCAGACTTGATTACCCCTACGGATACGAATTATTTTCTCTTTGAGGAACGGTTCCGCGGTTCCCGCGAGGTAATTAAACAGAGACAATTGGCGTTCCTTCCTTACTTTGAAAACTGTTCTCATGTGCTTGACATCGGATGCGGCAGAGGGGAATTCCTTGAGATTCTGAGGGACCACAACATTAGTGGTATCGGAGTGGATGTTAATGCAGACATGGTTTCGTACTGTCGGTCACATCAACTTGATGTTCAGCAGGCAGATGCTATCGCATACTTGGAGAAACTGGAAGATAAGAGCCTTGACGGGATTTTTATCGATCATGTTGTGGAGCACCTCGAACCGGAGTATCTCATTCGGCTACTTGTACTATGCTACCAGAAACTGAAGTTCGGTTATTACCTTGTCGTAGAAACAGTTAACCCCTTATCGTTTGTATCGTTTGTGAATTTCTATATTGATCTGACCCATAAGAGACCCATTCATCCGGAGACTCTGCAATTCCTCATTAGTGAAGCGGGGTTCAGGGAGTGCGATAAGAAATTCTTCTCACCGGTTAGCAATGAGAGCCGATTGAAAAGGATTACGAATAGATCTACACTTGATGAAGCTGCGCAGAAAAACGTCGAGGTATATAATAATAATATTGAGATGTTGAATACGATCCTGTTCGGTGCACAGGACTATGCTATGATTGGGAAGAAATAACGTGAAGATTGCATTCGTAATTCCCTGGTATGGGAATATCCCTGGAGGTGCGGAAAGTGAATGCAAGCGTACTGCAGAAAAACTTCAGGAGAGGGGTATAGAGGTTGAAGTCCTGACAACATGCGCCAAGGAATTTTTGAGTGACTGGAATACGAATTATTATCGGGCGGGAACGTACGTTGTTGATGGCATCACTGTACGCAGATTTCCGGTCAGAAAACGTGATACCCGCCGGTTTGATAGAATTAATTTTAAACTCATGTATGATCAACCCATTTCTGCTGAAGAGGAATTACAATTTATTCAAAATATGATCAACAGTGATCATCTTTATCGCTACATTGCTGAACATGGAAGAGATTTTGATTTTTTCATTTTTATTCCCTATATGTTCGGGACTACCTATTTTGGCACAAAAATTTATCCGGAAAAATCAATTCTTATTCCATGCCTGCATGATGAGAGTTATGCCCGTATGAGAATATTCAAACCAATGTTTGAGAACGTAAAAGGTATTGTTTATTTATCAAATACTGAAAAAGATATTGCCAACAGATTGTTTAGTTTAAAGAATGCTCAGGAGATATTGGGTGGTGGAATAGATACAAATAATTCGTTCAATGCTGAAAGATTCAAGGAGAAGTTCAAAATAAAAGATGAGTTTATACTCTATGCAGGCAGACGTGAGCCCGGGAAAAATGTTCCGTTGTTGATTGACTATTTTTGCCGATACAAGAACAATAATCCCTCCACATTAAAACTAATCCTGATTGGAAGTGGAGAGGTAAATATTCCCCCAAATCATCAATTAGACATTATCGATCTGGGTTTTGTTTCCCATCAAGACAAATTTGATGCCTATGCTGCAGCTACGATTCTTTGCCAGCCATCAGTAAATGAAAGTTTTTCGATTGTGATCATGGAATCCTGGCTCTGCGAAACGCCCGTACTGGTGCACGCTGATTGTGCAGCTACAAGAGACCATTGCGTGAAGAGCAATGGAGGATTATTTTTTAAGAGTTATGAAGAATTTGAAGAATGTGTTAACTATTATATTGGTAATCCCAAGATAAGAAGTGAAATGGCAGATAACGGAAAAAAATATGTCGAAAAAAACTATTCTTGGGATTTTATTATCGGTGGCTATATACAATTTCTCACGGGGGTTAATTGATGGAAATCCATCAAATATTACCAAATATTGTTAAAGGTGACGCTATTGGGAATGAGACCTTGTTAATCAGAGATATTCTAAAAGAATGGGGATTCAAATCCGAGATCTATGCACAGCATATTCAACCGGGAATTGATGCATTTCCGTACTTACGTTATAAACAGGTTTCCTCAAAAAAGAATATCTTGATTTACCATTATTCTATAGGTTCAGACATTTCTGATTTTATAATGGAATTATCTGATAAAATAATACTGATTTATCATAACCTAACTCCCGAAAAATATTTCTGGGGGGTTAATGATCATATCGCATCATTATTACGAAAAGGAAGAGATGATCTTAAAAAAATCTCGAAGAAGGTTATACTTGCATTGGGGGATTCTGAATATAACCGCCAAGAACTACAGGAGTTGGGATATTTAAATACTGGCGTATTCCCATTGGTTATAAATTTTGAAAAATATTCCAGGATAAATGAAGAAATTCTCAAACATTACGAGGATCATTGGATAAATTTACTGTTTGTAGGGAGGATTGCCCCCAATAAGCGACAAGATGATATCATTAAAATATTTTACTATTATAAATTCACCAATCCCAATTCCCGATTGTTTCTCATTGGTCAGTACCAAGGATTTGAAAGATATTACCGGAAATTGAATGATATTATAGAACAATTGTCATTGCCGGATATAATCATACTCGATAATGTCTCTGATGAGGACCTCAATGCATATTATTCAATAGCGGATGTTTTTATCTGCATGAGTGAGCATGAAGGCTTTTGTATCCCTCTTGTTGAAAGCATGTTTTTTGGTGTTCCAATAATCGCAAATAATGCAACTGCAATTCCTCAAACATTAGGCGATTCTGGAATTCTAGTAAATAAGGAAGACTATTGTATAATCGCTGAAATAATTAATGAGATCATTGAAAATAAAAAGTTGCGAGATCAAATCGTTAAAAAAGAGAAAATGAGACTTCGTGCCTTTGAACGGCCCGTTGTTGAAGATTTGTTTAAAAAATATATTGAAATGGTGACAAATTGAAAATTGCATTTGTTGTTCAACGGTATGGTCTTGAAGTAAATGGCGGCGCAGAGGCACTTTGCAGACTTGTCGCTGAACATTTATCCAAATATTTTGATATTGAGGTGATAACGACCTGTGCTATTGATTATATGACTTGGAAAAATGAATACGTGCCGGGCAAAACCGATGTTAATGGAATAACAACCCGGAGATTCCCGGTGGATGCTCCCCGTGACATCAAGCGATTCAATCAATTATCAGAATTTGTATTTCAAAATCCACATACAAGAGATGATGAAATTACCTGGATGAAATTTCAGGGACCCTATTCCACCCCACTATTAGAGCATATAAACAATAATGAAAATAACTACGATTTTTTTATTTTTTTTACGTATCTTTATTGTACAACCTTTTTTGGTCTTCCTTTAGTTAAAGATAAGGCAATATTAGTACCTACAGCCCATGATGAACCTCCGATATATCTCTCAATATTTGAATCGGTTTTTACACAACCAAAGGCTATTATTTTCAGCACGGAGGAAGAAAAGAACTTTATTCACGCGAAGTTTCATAATGATTTCATTACCCATAGCGTAACAGGGGTAGGTATCGATATTCCAAAGATTATTGATCCAATATCATTTTCAAAAAAATTTGGAATTGAAAGTGACGATTTCATTATTTATGTTGGAAGGGTAGATACTTCAAAAGGCTGTGAAGAATTAATTTCTCATTTTTGTCGTTTCAAAAATGAAACTGGTTCAAAGTCGAAATTAATCTTATTAGGAAAATCAAATATCCGTATACCGGCTCACCCGGATATAGTGCCGCTGGGTTTTGTATCTGATCAGGATAAATTCAATGCGATTAAAGCAGCGAAATTATTGGTAAACTCTTCTCCCTTCGAAAGTTTATCCATGGTTCTGCTTGAAGCATGGCTATGCAAAAAAGCTGTACTGGTGAATGGGAATTGTCAGGTACTTAAACAGCAATGCATCAAGAGTAATGGTGGGTTATGGTACACGAACTATGAAGAATTTAAAGAGTGTTTGATGCTTTTATTAACGGATAATCAAATGAGACAAGATCTTGGGATTCAAGGAAAACGATATGTGATTGAAAATTATTCCTGGGATGTCATTGAAAGAAAATATTTAGATCTCTTTAAAAGACTATAGCATATTCCAAAAAAGATAGCGTATACGATGTACTGTGAAAAGTGAAGATGCCCTGTACTCCCTCATTATTCTCACGTGGTTTCTGAACTTAGTGAGGTAGATATTTTTCGTTGATGCGTGAAGGCCAAGGACGATCTAAGAGCCCGCTAGCAAGATGAGCCAAATACAGAGGAAAAGGTTTTATTGTTCTTGACTTTCTCATTGGAGTGTCTCCTCCAATGTTATATTCTGAAAACCTAGGTTCAATATTCTCCATGAGGTTAAATCTTTTGGCAAATCATGCAATGTATCCTGTCCATCAGGTACATGAAAACGAATTACATTAAAACCCTTATTTACATGGATTTTCTTCTTAATTAGAACCATGTGCCCTGGAATTAATTCTTTACCTTGAATTGAATCCCCATTGAATATTTCAAGAGTTCTTGGTTTATAAAAACTCGCAACATTGAAGCTTAATGTTACATTTTTAGTTTCGTTAGTGTATATTAGAATCTTCCCATCATTATTCAACCATCTAGATGGTATGCTTTGCCATAATTCAAGTGCATACCAACTGGTAGTATAATCGATGAATTGAATCTTTTCCTTAAAAATGTCATTTGTACTTTCTTTATGTGAAAATAGGGAGAATTTATTTTTATCAAACATAATATATTCAATCAATGGTTCATAATTGATATAACCAATACCTGCATTTTCAATTTGATTGAAGTCATGAGTGTTAAGAAGAATATTACTATCTTTTAAAAATTTGATATTTCCCCTACTAGTAAAAATTTTTCGAGGTTGATTATTATAAACAACTATGATGGGCAATCGATCTTCATAGTATCCTTCTTTTCCGATGGCCCTTTCTCCAAAAACTTCCGGGTTTGGATTATACAAACTTGGGTAAAAAACCATTACGTCTTTTGAAATTTCATTGAATTGCAAATAGTTGGAACGGTTATATTCAATAAGATTGGCAGAAACAACATAAGAAGTTGAAATTAACATTATTAACATTATAATATTAAAATCTCTAGATTTTAAACTTTCAAGCCCATATATTAAAATTAAAAATATTAGTGGTATCATCCAAACGCCATATCTCAAAATATACATCATGGAACTATTCCAATTTCCATTTGTGCTACAAAATGCAGCCATCAAAATCATTATACCCCATATTGAAGGGATAAAAATCTCTCTTTTTAGAAGAGAATATCCAAATAAAAACAAGGAAGTACCTACAGCAATTGGAAGATAGGGAAGCAATCCATAGTTAAGGTCAAAGAACAATCCCCAAATTTTATCGAGAGTTACATAAGATAAACTAGTCGCGCCTAAAATAATTTGTGGATTGAGGGTATGGAAATAATATAAATTAGATAAATAGGGTAATACTGTAATTCCAGAAATTAACAGTAATGGTATTAAAATATTTAATTTCCATTCACTTTCTTTCCACTTATATAATATTATAAATAGTGTTAAAATGATAATTGGTGGATTTTGTAAAGATGCAATTGAGGAGCAAAAACTGGCTAAATAGTAATTCTTCCTTTCACATAAAAATGCAAAAAAAATAGATAATGCTACAAAACAATAAGAAAACAATTCAGGATGTATCCAGGGGATATATAATAAAATGGGAGAGAAAATAACTAATAAAGTATACCAAAGATTTTTTTTCTTTATCTCTTTGTCGTATATAAGGAAAATTATTCCGCAAGATAATAACAGTAATATATTAGTAATCGGAAAAGAAAAAAATTCATTCTTTTTAAATATATGGATTATCCAAAATGCTGGATAACATAAAAGAGAATATACCCAAAAATGAACGGCTTGATAATTAGCTTCATAGGTTAATAAATATCCACTGTATGGGCTTGGAAATGTAAAATTATTTTTTTGATAAATAACATCCCGATATTGAATATCCTCTGTTGTTAAATCTGGAGATAAATGATTGTAAAAAGAGACTGTTATTCCCAAATATTCATTAGCATCTCCAATAAATATTGGACTAATGAAATAAGATGAGAAAAGTATACAAAATACGAGAAAAAAGCCTACAATCAATTTTTTTTTAGATTTTAAAAAGGATATACTCCTAAAAAATAATATCTTATCCCCGGTGTTCATAAATATATTTTTTGTCCCTATATTTTATTAAAGGTGATCCTGTATTCGTCCTGTCCTAATGGAGTTTTAATATCTGAAATCGAATCGAAGTCGGTGTTCAACGATGAGGGTGGTTCATGAAGAAGATCCGATGGATAATTCATCAGACGGAAAAGAAGAATCTTCTTAAGAACAACGAAGGATCTTCACATACCAATAGAAAAAATGGGTCGTCCAAAGGAACCAGTCGCGTTGCGGAGTGCCCAGTGAAGCATACCGCAGATTTCGGAAGTATTTAGGAGAGATTGACATGACCGAAAGATCAAGGATGAGAAACTCTTCAAAATATTTAAATCGCGACGAGATGATATATAATTAATGCTAGAGTCATTTCTATTACCTTTCGGTATTGTTATAGGCGTATTTTTGTTATTATTCCCTTCTTTGGTGATTATTCGGATTCTGGCCCCAAAATTTTCGGTATATGAGCAAGTTCTTGTGTCTGTTCCCCTATCAATTTCAATGTTGGCAATTTTTGTTACATATATTAATTTAATGAATATTAATTTTGATTTTTTTAATTATCTGATTTTCGTGATCCCATTCATTGTAGGGTACACGGTATATTATATCTATTTTAAAAAAGGAACTGTGAATCTTAAGTCAATTTTTGAAAATTTCAAAATCGAAAAAGATAATTTAGGTTATTTCTTTTTGGTAATTTTATCTATATTGGTAATCGTGGCAATTTTATTAACTGGTTTCCAAGGTTTTTTAGTTCCGCCCCACAATGATGACGCAAGCGTGCACAACCGCTTTATCTCCCTCATATTCAATGAAAAAAATGTATTTCAAGTCTTTAATTATTCTATATATCCTTATGGATACCATGTAACTGTTGCTCTGTTAATGGGAATAATTCCAATACCAGGATATCGATTATCATTGTATGTGATTATCCTGATAACATCATTGTTTCCGGCAGCGTTGTTCTTTTTCATAAAAAAAACATACAATAATAACAAAATTGCCTCATTTACAGCGATTCTTTCGGTTGGATTTTTTTTATTTCCTTTTGCCCCTTATGGTTGGGGGGGGTACCCGTTAATTTTAGGAATGTTTTTTGTACCATTTGTTGTGGCGATTTCATATTTATCCATAAAAGAAGATGATATCAAACTTGCCATCCTTTCAGGAATTTTGGTTACAGGGACATTTTTTGTTCATCCTTCGGAAATAATTCCGGAATGTATTTTTTTACTAGTAATCATTCCTTTTTTGTTACCCCTCAAAACATATTTTAGATCTATTTGTAAAAATTTACTTGTTACCATCGCAATATCAAGCGCATTGGTTGCTATGATTCTTCCACATCTTTTTTCTTTATTACAACTCGGACATACTCTTGAAAATACATTGGGTATTTCCATTTCAATACAAAGTGCAGTGAATCGCTCATTTATTTTATTATTTGATTTAACACACAATTATTTTCTCTTCGTTTTATTTTTAATAGGCCTAATTTATATTCTTTATAAGCGTGTATATCTGGAAATTCTTGTTATACAAATAATTTTCTTTGCGCTATATATGGATACTAGTTCATTACAGTTGTTAAAATCATTCTATATGCTAACATTTCCGTGGAGCCAATATGAACGATTATTGTATATACAATACTTTTTTATTTTATTCATATCTGGGATTGGATTTAACTATATTATAACGTATCTGGAGCAAAAAAAACGATTTCGGTTAAATAAATTTACGAATTTCATTTTTGTGGGGGGAATTGTTCTATGTTTGTCATCTGGTTCAATCTTCATGACAACTGCGAACATTCATACAATGAGTGTTAACAACGTAGCAGTTACACAAAATGATATGATAGTGATGAATTGGATTGGAAATAATATTCCCTCAAATGAAACGATTCTTAATGAGTATGGGAATGACGGAGGTGTGTGGATTTCAAGTGTATCCAACAGAGAAGTTCTTTTACCGATTGGAGCACCCGCCGGACCAAATTTTACCGATAAATTGTATCTTGCAAATCATATATCTGAAGTTCCGTACAATCAAAAAGCCGCAGAGTTGCTTAGTCAATATAATATAACGTATGTCTATTATGGTGAAAAAACCCTTCTCGGTCGGGAACGTATATTCTCATTATCAAGTATATTGAGTAATCCTCATTTTTCCATTTTGTACCAAAGAGGGTCTGCGTATTTATTGAAGTATACTGCATTTCCTGGTAACTTCCGAAATGAATCACAATATGACATTGGAACAAGTGACGATGCATCCTATGTAATCAGTGGCTTTTATGATCGTGAACGCTGGGGCGAGAATGGAGAGTTTTTCAGATGGAGCTCGGCGAAAAATATAATAAAAGGTACGAATTTAGGAAATTATTCGAGAATTCAATTACGGATAAAAGCTGTTCAATCACCTCAAACAATAAAAGTATTGGCCAATAATGTTTCTCTTGGTTCGGTTGTGTTAAATGATCTAAACTGGACAATAGCAACCATGAATATACCCCCTGAAACTAATGATTATAATTTGCTTCTTGAATTCGATGTCTCACCCACCTATATTCTCCCCACGGATGCCCGATCACTTGGTATGGCCTTTAATTATATGAAATTAATGAAATGACACAATTCCGGGTTCATTATAACTTACTCATTAACCTAAATTTACAGTAGTGGTCCTTGATTACTAAAAACCGAACTCCATTTACCATCGGACACTAAGAATTACTTGAATGCTTCGGTAAAAATCCTTCGGCTTGTTAGCTTTCTGATAGCCAATTCATTGATGAGTATTTGTTTTCCGCCAGATAATGTTGAACTCTCTCTGGACATTCTCCATTGCTCAGATATTTACCTGCACAACATCTTCGAGGTAATACAAAATCCCGTGACTTGGCCCCGAAAATGGTCGGGAGCCTAGTCATTGAAGATTTGCACAATAAACCACGGGATAGCCACGGCATAATTCGAGCCGGGATTCTACTTCGGGACATATACATTGAAATACCGGAAACTTACGTGGGAAGATCGTATCCATTTGAGAACACCAAACAATACTCTTCACCTGCCAGTTTTGATACCGCATACGGATATTCTTTTAAATGCTGCTGCCGAGGTTATCGATAATAACAACTTCTTGGCCCTGCAAAATAAGATGTTCGGAAAGGTGGAGACCGATAAAACCCACGCCACCCGTAACAATATATTTCATGGTAGGTATTTTCCAGGAATAATCCCATATCATACATTTCATATGAACACATCTGGATTATATTCTCGCTTTTGGTCAAATTCCGGATCCTGCGCGTGTTCCTACTGGACACGCTGGACTACCGGTAATTATCGATTCACGTGCATGTATGGGGCTGTGCTTAGTGGGAGCACACAGGAGTCTGGTTTTCCATGCAATTATATATATTTTCAACCGTCAAGAATATGTTGAACAAACATACCCGGTTCTCGATAGCATGAAACTCGCATGTTTACCCGCGTACAATGAAGAAACCGCGATCGGTTCAGTTATTTTGAAAACAAAACAGTATGCTGACAAGGTAGTCGTCATTGATGATGGCAGTACGGATGATACGGTTACCATTGCACAGCTAGCAGGTGCAGAAATTGTCCGTCACGAAAGAAACAAGGGATATGGAGCAGCAATCCAGTCCTGTTTTAACGTAGCAAAAGCCGAAAATGCGGATGTCATGGTAATTCTCGATGCCGATGGACAGCACTATGCAGAGGAAATCCCGAAACTAATCAACCCTGTCCTGAACGAGGGCTATGACTTCGTGATAGGATCACGGTTCCTGAATAAGGATACGAAACTACCCTATTACCGTAAACTTGGAATTCAATTTTTAACAAAATGTACAACTATCAGCATGGAGCAGGCAATTACTGATTCACAGAGTGGATTCCGGGCATACTCAAAGAATGCCATCAACAAGCTCCAGAGCAGTATCAAAGGGATGGGGATTGGATCAGAACTGATAATCTCCGCTCATGAGGCGGGGCTTAAGATCCAAGAGGTGCCTATTCGCTGTAAATATGATGATATCGACGGATCCTCCCACAATCCGGTTTTCCACGGATTAAGTGTATTTTATTCGATCCTGTCGCTGATCAAAGACAAGAAACCGCTCCTATTTCTTGGAATCCCCGGCTTCTTCTTTCTGGTTACAGGACTCTTCTTGGGATGGCAGACAATAGAAGTGTACAATTCAATTAACTATTTCCCGGTCGGGAAATCCCTCCTTGCAGTGTTATGTATTATTATTGGGCTATTCTCGATATTCTCCGCATTCGTTTTAGATTCGATACATAATATTATCAAAAGATAATCCTAACCAGCAGTTTTTCCAGGATTCACGATATTATAACGGTGTTTTCTATCGTCCGTAGTGAAATGTATCATCTATTTTTCAGGAATATACCGAGAGACCGGGATTAAATGCGAGAACGAGTTCCTCCTTCAATTTCTGAGGATATTGAGCATTGAAATCCCATTGATGATCATTTTGATATCTTCCCATGATCGTATGCTTTTCAGCCGTTGCCACATGTACGGCAATCGCAGGTAAAATTCGCGGTATGCTGCTGAAATCCATCCGCAGAGATCCTCTTTTGATACTGCATCGCTCTCAATTGCCGGAAAACGTGGTGTCTGCAGGCTCGCGTAAACACATTCATCCCAGTTAATTGGTTGTCTGCAGGAATTACGATACAGTGTGTAGACATCCGTTCCCGGGAAAGGGATAAGAACAGAAAACTGGGCAAAATCCAGAGGTAATTTCTTAGCAAAATCAATGGTATCACGGATCGTCTCCATGGTTTCTCCTGGGGAGCCCAGCATGAAATAGCCGGTTGTGAGAATACCCGCTTTCCGGGTCAACGTAACAGCGGTAGATATCTGGTCGAGCGTCACTCCTTTTCTTAGTGTATCCAGTATCTCTTGGTTTCCGGATTCGATTCCATAGGCAATCAAATAGCACCCGGCTTTTTTCATCGCCCCCAAGAGGTTCTCATCGACAAGGTTCACCCGGGTTTCACAGCTCCAGACAATGTCGATACCTCGTTTTGTGATGCCATTGCATAGCTTAAAAATCCTGTTTTTGTCGAGGGTAAACGAATCATCATAAAAAGTAATTTCACGGATGTTAAAATACCGTACCAGGTATTCGATTTCATCTAGCGTTCTCTCCGGGCTTTGTGACCTGAATTTGTTACCAAAAATGGGTTTGGAACAGTAAATGCAATGGTAAGGACACCCACGGCTTGTTATCAGGGCCATAGAGGGATTCCTTTTGCCATGTGGAGGATGGATGATGTAGCGGCTGATGGGAAGCAGGTGGTATGCAGGGATGGGTAGCGAATCGAGGTCCATTATCGGGGGATCCCGGGGGTTATTTATAACTCGGCCATCTTTCCTGAAACTAATTCCGGCAATATGTTCCGGTCCCTTCGACTCGCGCAGTGCCTGGAGGAGGTTCAGGAGCGCGATTTCCCCCTCTCCACGCACAACGAAATCGATTTCCGGAACGTTCATGAGGGTCTCATCCGGCATAAGTGTGACATGTGGCCCCCCGAGAATAATGGTAATTGCAGAATCAAGGTTTTTAATCTTCTTGGCAAGCATGATGGCAGAGTTGATGAACGGGGTCATCGCTGTTATCGCTACAATATCGACATTTTTGATATGGTGCCTCAGATGATCCAGTTCAACCGGTGATGCATTAAGGTCCAGAATTTCAACCGGAATCGCGTTCTTTTCCAATACAGCGGCAAGACATGCAAGTCCAAGGGGCGGCTGAGGATATCGTGTGTTCTGGGAAGGATTGAAAAGAATCACTTTTTGGGTCACAGGGCTCACCTACTTCTTCAGTCGTATTTTATCCGGAAACCGGGGTTGTTATGATACACCAGTGCTCGTTCCCAGTGATATATACTCCCAAAGAAGAGAACAAGACAATAGAACTGATGGTGAAATTGTGAACATGCCATCCCCATTTTCATGGGAAATATCTCTTAATATAGATTAATAAACCTTAGTAATTACTTAATTATTATCGATTAGAGGAGAGAGAACCAGTTTCCCCCCTACCCCGTGTTGCAGATATCCCAAGGACTGGCCACTCATGAGTACCCAGGATCCACTCGTTTCTATCGTTATTGCCTGCACGAATAACCTAGACATTACTAGGAAATGTCTTGACAGCATTTTTTCCCAGACCTACCCTCACAAAGAAGTGATATTTGTCGACAATGGATCTGAAGAGAGAATGGGGGACATCCTAGCAAAGCAATATCCCGATATCAGAATTATTCGTCTTGAACAAAATACCGGGTTTTCTGGGGGGTATAATAACGGCATGTCATCTGCCCGCGGAAAATATATTGCAATTTTGAATAACGATGCTGTACTCGAAAGCAACTGGATTGAATCCCTCGTTGGTCCCCTTGAAAAAGATCCATCGGTGGGATCCATAAGCTCGATAATCCTCAACGGATTCAATCCGGATATTATCGATTCTGTCGGCGTCGGCATTTATATCGACGGGATGTCACGGCAGCGGGATTATAAAAAAAAACGGGTGAATTTCCATAACTCCACGGAGACGCTGATATGCAGCGGGTGTGCATGCATGTATCGGAAGGAAACTCTCGATAAAATTGGTCTCTTCGATAATGATTTCTTTGCGTACTGTGAAGACACGGATCTCGGGCTTCGCCTGCAATGGGCAGGGTACACTTCATTGATTGTCCCGGAGACTGCGGTCTACCATTTTCATTCAATGACCCTTGGAAAATTCAGCCTCTTCAAACTGTACCTTGTCGAGCGAAACCACATATGGGTGTTTGTAAAAAATTTTCCTGCACCATTCTGGTTATTGTATCCTTTTGCATCTCTTTTCCGAATATTATTTGCAGTTATCTTCAGTTTATCTGGGAAAGGAGAACCGGCGCAATTCTTTGATAAAAATACTAAAAAGGAAATTGTTATTACCGTGCTTCAGGCTTATTTTGACTCTCTCAAAGGGTTCAAAAAGATGTATTTAAGAAGGAGGGCAATTATTAAAAGTCGAAGAATATCATATTATTCGATGGTCAGAACAATATTAAGATATCGAATATCTTTGCCGGAATTGCTGGGATTAGGATAGAATAACTTATGACCCCGTATAAAATTTTATTTACCGATACTGTGGACCCTTTCTCAGAAGTTGAGAACAGATATCCACCTTTGGGTCCGGGATATCTGACATCATATCTCAAAAACCATGATCCGGATCAATCCTATGAATTTAACTATGTCAATGCGTTGACGGAAAAAAACATCGAGGATTTTAGTCCCGATATTATCGCCATAACTGCAGTATCTCAAAATTATGAACGAGCAAAAAAGTATGCAAGCCTTGCAAAAGATTTCGGTAAATTAGTAATCATTGGAGGAGTTCATATTTCCTCTCTTCCAACAACCCTCACTGATCAGATGGACATTGGCATAATCGGGGAGGGGGAACAAACTTTTTTTGAAATTATTAAAACCTTATCACGGAGCAATTCATTCGATAAAAAGAAAATAGAAAATATTCCCGGGATTTGTTACCATAAAAATGGCATATTAATACTCACAGGAAAACGTGATTTTTTAAAGGAGAACGAAATACCGCATCCCATTAGGACTTTAACTGGGTACAGAACACATGACTATATTTTTTCAAGCCGGGGATGCCCATACCGTTGCCGGTTCTGTGCATCATCACGGTATTGGGATAAGGTTCGGTGGCTTGCGCCGGAGTTTGTTATTGAAGAAATTTGTGACATGCTGGATAACGGTGCAAAAATGATCAGTTTTTACGATGATCTGTTTATTGCCAACAAACCAAGACTGGAAAAAATCGCGAACCTGATCGATCAACAAAGGATCAATAAAAGAATTAAATTCACCTGCTCTGCACGGGCCAATCTCATCGATGAGAAAACCGTTGGATATTTGAAAAAAATGAATGTTGTTTCCGTAGGGTTAGGACTTGAAAGCGGGAATCAGCGGATTTTAAATTATTTAAAAGGTGACAATGTCACTCTCGAAGACAATAGGAGAGCAATCTCTCTATTAAACCATGCCGGAATCCAAGCCAATGCCTCATTTATCATAGGCTCCCCGGATGAAACTATTGAGGAGATGCTTGACACGTACCAATTCATACGAGATAATGGATTGAGTTTTGCTGATGTTTACATCCTCACTCCCTTTCCGGGAACTCCGGTCTGGGATTATGCCAAAGAAAAAGGCTATGTTTCAGATAATATGGACTGGAATAACCTGAATATCAATTTTGAGAGAAATTCCAAATCTGCAATAATTTTATCTGAAAAATTAGACCGAGAAACAATTATTCAAATTTATAAAAAATTCCGCAGATTACGAATGTATAAAATATTAATAGCCCTACCAAAATCTCCATGGCTCAAAGATGTCCCGAAAATGTTGGTTTTTCTTGCTAAAGTACATTTAAGAAGGTTATTTTCTTGATCTTTTTCAAAGACTGTTATACACGGTTTATTCATCCGATCAGATTTTATTCCTGCGGAATTTTAACAGCACTCATCGTATGGACGGTAGTATTCGCATTACATTTCCTAAATATTGAATATTTGATTTGTGTTAATATTGGGACTATAACCGGGATAATTAGTGGTTTTTTACTCAATAAGTATTATGTCTTTGAGTCATCAGGAGAATTTACAGGTCATTTGATAAAATATATCCTGCGTCAGATTCCTCTCATCATTACTGCCAACATCCTTTTTTATTTATTTATTTCCGTACTTAACCTCGCGTTTATTTATTCGGCGATAGCGATCATTCCGCTCATTTCGGTCATAAATTATATCCTTACCAAGAGGATATTCTGTACCAATGCTGGTTAATGTGAAGGAAACCGAGGTAAATTTCTGCAACTCTTTTCCAGCGCCAGATATATGGGAAGAGTAGACTATCCAGTATATCTGGGACTACCGGGACCATCGTATTTTGAGGGGTATTTCCCAAAAATGATATTTATTGTTGATTTTGGGTGCGAAGAAGGGATAACAACAGAGAAAATTGTTCAGCGGTATGATAATTGTATAAGATATGACATCATTAAGGAGAATTGAGTTATCATTCCATAGGGTTCACTATCAAAGTAACCGATGTTATTGCCCGTATCATTTTCATTTTCCGATAGAGTGTCTCACTCCCTTGCAGCAATAGGCATCCTCCACCCCGTGCCGAAGGGCCGGTCGGTGACCTTGATCTCCGGCGGGGCCTGCTTCCGCTTGAACTCCGCATCCTTCAAGCGGGCGACCCGGTAGACGACAGCGGGATCACAGCCTCTCGCCACGATCTCGGCCGGTGACTCATGCTGCTCGATATGGTAGTGGAAGATCTCGTCGAGGAGATCGTAGGGGGAAAGGGTGTCCTGGTCCGTCTGATCCGGCCGGAGCTCGGCGGATGGTGCCCTCACCATCCTTAGATGCTGTCAACAGTCCTGCTGTCAACAATCCTGCATTCTCAGATAGTACCTCTCTACCTGCGGCACTATCGCCTCCCAGTCACACGCCGCAGCCATGGCGGTGCACCCCTGCCTGAACCGTGACGGGTCCCTTAAACAGTCCCGGATGTGGGTTCTTATCCCCCAGATCCTCGGCGGTCAGGCTGGCGACCCTCCCGGTTGTCATGCTGACCCGCTCCCGAACAGCGTTCCGGGGATGGTCCACGGTCACCACGGGGGTCCCGCATGCCATCGCCTCCAGGGCCGCCATGCCAAACCCCTCCCGGATGGATGGCGATACAAAGACCCCGGCGCTCTTCATGAACCCGATGACCGTTGCGGGATTAGGGACAAAGCCCGCGAAGGTGACATGGTCCAGAACTCCCTGTCTGGATGCCAGGTGCTCAAGGGCCATCCGCTCGGGGCCGTCGCCGATGATCAGGACTCTCAGGGATGGGAATTCGGCGATGAGGCCGGGGACCGCGTCGATGAGCAGGTCATATTCCCATGCGAATTGGAATATTATTCTCAAACGGGGATTTCTGCTGAAGGTATCCCTGTAGTTGAAAATGAGATGGTGGCTTCAAATAAGGAATCACCTGATTATATTCTGTACCCCGCACTCTGTGCATCGGAATAAAACATCTGCACCGTCTCGAGAGAGAGCTGGTTCAGGTCCTTCCCAACGAGAGGCACCTTCTTCAGGATATCGTTGGTGATGGTGATGATGTGGACTCCGCAGGACTCCGCCTGGAAAAGGTTCAGGAGTTCCCTAGAGCTCGCCCAAAGGAGTTCGGCCTTCGGGTTCGGCCTGAGGATCTCCACCGACTCTCTCATGATGGGCATCGGGTCCCGGCCCGTGTCGGCGATGCGACCGGCAAATACGGAGACGATGCTCGGAGTATCATGAGAAAGTGCCTTTGCAACAGTCCTTACCTGGTCAGCCGTGAGGATTGCCGTGACATTCAGTTTCAGGCCATCATGCGAGAGTTTTTTCACGACGGGTGCTGTACTTTCACCCTTCGTGTTGGTCACCGGGATCTTGATGTACACGTTCTCTCCCCAGCCTGCGATCTTCCGGGCTTCCCGCTCCATGCCCGGAAAGTCATCGGAGAATACCTCGAAGGATATGGGGAGATCGGGGATCGATTTGAGCGCTGCCTGTGCAAATTCCTCGTAGCTCCTGACCCCGGCTTTCTTCATAAGGGTCGGATTTGTGGTGAAACCGCTGGCGATCCCTCTCCTGTACTCCTCGATCATGCCGTCCAGATCGGCGCCGTCGGCAAAGAGTTTGATCCTGAATTGTGATAAGCCCCTCATGGTACCCATTCCAGATACAGCAGTCAGACTTGATTACGAAGTATTATCTGTACTGCTTCTTTAAGATTGGCCGTTTTATAATCCGGATGGCTGGAACCACGATATCCCGATGAATGCGGGTATTCGATGAGTATCGTCCGCGTTCCTGCCGTTTTCCCGCCCCCGATATCGGTATCCCGATCACCAGTCATCCAGGAGCGTGAGAGGTCAATATGGTATTTCCCCACAGATGAACGGAGAAAATAGGGTTTCGGTTTCCGGCATTCGCATACAAAGGAATATTCGGGAACGACTCCGTCCGGGTGGTGATAGCAGTAGTAGTACTCTATGAACTGGACGCCGTCCGATCTCAACAGGCCATCAAGTCTCTCATGAACCGCCTGGAGATTTTCGAGCGTTGTTTTCCCTTTTGCATAATCCGGCTGGTTGGAGACGAGAAAGAGTTCAAAGCCCGCATCCTGAAGGGCCCGAAGGGAATCGATCGCATCAGGACACAGCACGACATCTTCCGGAGTCCGGGGCGGCCCATACTCGCCGGTAGCCGGGTTCAGGACGAGCTCGATGATGACACCATCGCGATCCAGGAAGACTGCCCGTTTCATCTCGAACCAGCGGCTACTTCGTGCTCTCCCACTTCATCCCAAATTTCTGCAGCGCGGGACTGGAGACGAGCAGGTGCCAGATTACTGCCTGGAACGCCTCGGTCTGGGGTGTCAAGGTCGTCTCGTTCACCGTGGGAATGATGACGCAGGCATCTGCAACCTTGGCCGTGTAGCCCCCATCTCGCCCTACAACCCCGATCACCTTTGCACCTTTCTCCTTTGCATACCGGAGGGCATTCACCAGGTTCACGCTCACTCCCTTCTCAGCATTTCCGCCGCCGACCGAGAAGACAAAGATACCGTCGTTTGCATTGAGCCGGCTTCCTTTCAGCCAGCCTTCAAAGACCGATTCCCACCCGTCATCGTTGACCCGGGCGGTGAGCTCCGATACGTTGTCGGTGGGCGCGTAGGACTCGATCCCCGCGATCTTCCGGAAATCGTTCACCGCATGGGATGCATTCCCGGCCCCTCCGCCGACGCCGAGGATGAACAATCGCCCCCCGTTTGCACGGATGTCCTGGAGGATCCGGGACATCCTCTGAATCTGATCTCTATCGATCTTATGGATGATGGTAACAGCATCATCGAGAAATGCGGAGATATACTCCCCTTCGTTTATGAATTTCCTCGCTATCATGGTTCCCCGCGCATTCTGCCATCGTGATTACTCATGAGGATGTTCACTGGTTCCGGATAACAGATCAGCATTAATTCATAAGAGAAATCTGTGGCAAGTTTCCTTACAAGGAAAGTATAATCCGATAGTTCATTCTCCAAAAGAGGTTTAATTTCAAAGAAATCTTTTGGGGTATGATAAATTGCGATAAGTAATATTGGTCGAAACGTTCTGATGGTATTCATTGCCCCCGCAATGGCATTATACTCAGATCCCTCGATATCCATTTTTATAATTCCGGGGTTCGCATTATTCTCAGAGACAAAGGAATCGAGATCAACCATTTCAATTACCTGTTTCTTGCCTAAAAACCAGCCTGATGATCGAACATGACTGCTCCCTCCGTCACATGCCATCCACTCAATAGACTTTTTGTAGGATGGTCCCTTATTGACTGGAATCACCTTTTTCAATGCCATGTATGAAATAGTTTCAAGTAATCTGCTATAATTGGCCCGCACAGGCTCAAAGGCAAAGATTCTGGAGGGATGATAGAATCTCTCAAAAACCCATGCGGAATCGCCATCATAAGCCCCGCAGTCTATGATATCCGTCCCTTCTTTTTCCTGTAAAACCTCCTTCGGGACGAAGGATAATCCAGAGTTGAAATAATCCACTTCTGTTTTCAGATTGATATAGGACGGAATTGATATTCCCTGGTATCTCTTTTGTATTTCCTTCATTCGCTGTGCCGATACCATTTCATAATCAGTATCATAGAAGATATCTTTCGGGATATAAAAATTCGCAGCGATAAAAAGAAACTTTGAGTAAACCGTTTGAAGCACTTGTATACTTTCTCTGTCCAAATTTTTCATGAGTTTCGTAAATTGAATTTCGATATCAGACCTGGTGTTATAATCGAAGAATTGCCTTGATCTCTTTGCCAGATGCTTGCTTCGTGTGAGGATATCACCCATTGCTATCCCCCTCTGAAATTGAAACTTTTTTCTGATGGTAAAGTAGAGATCCAGGGGAATGGATGAGATATATTTCGGGTTTCTCATGAGCGTCTTCAGGATGTGCGCCAATCCCCTCACACGCTGCGAGGAGGTAAAATACACCTGTGCAAGTTCGATATCCATAAGGAATGGCATGTAACAGTACAGGAAATACCATTCAATAGGAGAAAGTCTTACATGGTGTTCTTTTGCGAATTGCCCAACAGATCGCATCTGATATTTCCTCGTGGAGAGGAAGTATTCCCGCCTTTCAAAAGTCTGACTTAAAGCCGTATTCGATGGATAGGTCCTTGTTGTGGATAAACCGTGGTTTAAATATACAGCATGAGGTCGCGGGTCAAAATAGCATTCGGTGATCAATGCACAGCGACATACGAACTCTACCTCCTCACTGTCTCTCAACCCATCACTCACCGTATAACCACCAACCACCTCCAGCACAGGACGTTTCATGAGTATTGTACTGGTGGGGCAGAAGCAATCAGTAAGCATTTGAAAGAACAATTTGCCCTTCATTATCTGGGTAAATTGGGGAAAATAAAGGAGCTGCGGTGTTTCTTTCTCGGAGTCAACAGTATAGACGTTTCCGCATACAAGGCCTATATTCGGGTTTCGTTGAAAAATTTCAACCTGAGTCTGGAGTTTTTCGGGGAGCCAGTAATCATCGTCATCTAAAAATGCAATGTAATCTCCGGTTGCATCCTTTATACCGGCGTTTCGTGATTCTGCTATATAGGGAGTTTGTGGGATCTGTCTGTATCTGATATTCCCTTTGATGCTACCAGATATCTCTGTTACAATGTCTCTCGCGTTTCCAATGTCATCAATAATAATGATCTCGACATTTTTGTATGTCTGGTTTAATACGCTCTCAACTGCCCGTTTTACACACTTTGGTCGGTTATGAGTGGGAATAATTACGGATACGAGTTTTTGCATTTCACCCATTCCTCACCGTCCGATCCATGGCGCCCTGCAGATCCTCCTTGATCATGTACCTCACCCCCCCTCCCCCGAAAATGAACAACCGTCCTCCATTCCTTCGTCTCTCCTGGAGAAGATAGGACATCTTCAGGATATGCGTTCTGTCAGGTTGGTTGATAATGGTCACGGCATCATCGAGAAATGCAGAGATATACTCCCCTTCATCCATGAAATTCCTCGCTATCATTCAGATGGCGTGCGATTCCTGATATACTCCTCGGTCTCTTTGAGACCCTGAACCGACCCGATCTCGTAAAATCGCCTCCCGACCTCGAAGGCTGCAACCTCTCCGGATTCAGCCATCCTAGAGAGAACAAGGGAGAGAGCAAAGGGTTCGTTCACTGGATATGGATCGAAAACATCTCTCCATATGACAATAAGCCCGTAATCGATATATTCCATGACAGGATCCTGGGTCTCCTTGTCGTATTTAAGAATCCGCCCCTCCTTCATGAGAATATTGCTCGCAGCGAATGCATTCCGGTTGTGGTACACCGTCATCAGGGCTGGAAGGTTTTCAGCAAAAAAGCGCTGAACAACAGGTTGAAAATCGATGTCAAGGTAGGAATCCCCATAAAGGACCATGAACTCATCCGGCAGTATGCCAGACGCCTTTTTTATGGCGCCACCGGTCCCCAGGAGTACATCCCCATCATAGGAATACCGCACGCCGAGGCCAAACCTGGAGCCATCACCCACAAAATCCTCGATCATCTCACCAAAATGCCCGACACAGAGAACGACCTGATCCACACCTCGTTCCCGGAGAAGCGCAAGCTGGTGGTGGATGAACGGCTGTCCGGCAACCTCAATCAGCGCCTTCGGCATCTTCAGAGTTGTTGGTTGGAGGCGGGTGGCGAGCCCCCCCGCGAGGATAACAACGGGCAGCATCAGGAGGTTGTCACCACTCTGCTGCCATCAAAATCGAACCGGAACCTGACTTCCTGAAGCCTTTCACGGGCCATCGCCTTCCGGAGCTTCTTGGTGTCCTCAGCATAGAACATCAGGAACCCGCCGCCGCCGGCACCGATGAGCTTTCCGCCGAGTGCTCCGTTTTCCATGGCGATACCGTACCAGGTATTGATCCGGTCGTTACTCATGGCGTCCGATCGCTTTTTTTTGTGCTCCCAGTGAACGTTCATAAGGTGCGCAAACTCCTCAAGATCCCCGCGTTCAAACGCCGCTTTGCTCCTGTAGCCGAGGTCCTTGACAAAGCGCAGGTTCTCGATCATGGCCGTATCGTTCTCTCTGCTCTTCTTATCTTGCTCTTTCAGGACCGCAGAGGCAGAACGCGAGTACCCGGTAAAGAAGAGGAGGAGGTGGTCTTCGAGGTTGTAAAGGGTTTCCTTGGAGATGTTGAGCTCTTTCGTCTTCACCCGGTCATCTTTACAGAATGTGAAGCAGTTGATTCCACCGAATGCGGAGATGTACTGGTCCTGTTTCCCGATGGGTTCCCCGAGGATATCGATCTCGATATGGCAGGCCTCTTCCGCAAGATCGTCCGGCTTGATGAAGGTTTTATTATAGGTATGAAATGCCTTCAGGAGAGCGCATGTGAAACTGCTGGACGATCCAAGACCGGTCCCCGCCGGAATATCTGCCATACTGGCAAGCTCAAAATTATCTGAATGAATATTGAGAAGTTTGAGCGCCTCCCGGATGATGGGGTGCTGGATCTCATCGATACGGTGGACGCGTTCCGTCTTCGAGTATTTGATGATGATCTCCTTCTGGAACGTATCGTGCAGGGTGATGTATACATATTTGTCAACCGCTGCCGCAATGAGAAATCCTTCATGCTGGCGATAGTAAGAAGGAAGATCCGTACCTCCTCCACCAAGGGATATCCGGAGCGGGCTGCGTGTGATGATCATACCGCACCCTCTCCATAGATATGGGCAATGATCCTGAGTGCTTCCTGGGCGTCCCGGAGGCCCGGTTTATGGATTGTATTCCCCCGGATCGCCTGTACGAAATTCTCAAATTCGGTTTTCCAGGATGTATCAGGGAATGGGTACTCCCAGATGGTGGTTTCCGGAGGCCCCATCTGCGGAAGCATCCGGTAGAGGGTCATGCGTTCGGTTCCATAACTCCCCCCGAGGCCGTCGATCTGGAGTTTTCCCCTTTCACACAGGATCTCAAAGGAGAAGAGGTTCTTCCATTCTGTGCAGCTCACCTGGAGCCAGGCGACCTGGCCGGCATCGGTTTTCAGATACATGAACCCATTGTCCTCGACCGGCATATCCCAGTAATAGGTGTGCACGGCGCCCTGCACCCGGGAAATGTCCCCCAGAAACCAGCGGGAGAGGTCAATGAGATGAACCCCCTGGTCCAGAAGCTCTCCGCCACCGGAGATTGCCGGATCTGCCCGCCATTCCTTTTCATATCCAGGGCGACCGCCATGCCCGTACCGGCCGCGGATATACATCACCGGTCCCAGATCACCGTTTCGAATGATTTCTCGCGCTTTTATGAATGACGGGTGACATCGCAGGTTATATCCGACAGCGACCTTGACGCCCTGTCTCTCAGCTGCTTCAATAACCGGATCCAGTTCGGAGAAATGCCGCGCACCCGGTTTCTCAACAAGAACGTGTTTCCCGGAATTGACCGCAGCGAGTGTGATTGGCGCAAGCCATTTGTTTGGTGTCGAGACGATGATGAGGTTGAGATCCTTCCTGCGGATCATCTCCTGCCAGTCCGTATAGGGATCTGCACCGGGGAATTTTCCTGCGAGTTCCTCTGCTCTCTCTCTGGAAACGTCCGCGACAGCTCGGAGATAACCCGGAGGCAGCGACTCCGCCCTTTTATGTCCGGTCAGGCCACATCCCACAATTCCAACCTGCATGATGATCACTCAAACATAAGATCTCTTTCTCTCGGAAGAATTCGACGCAGCGTGTATACATCGCTCTCCATGATTACCCGGGCGACATCAGGGAGATTCTCCCATGGATCCCAGACTGCGCTGATGAGTTTTCCACTGATGTGTGCACATTTTTCGGTTGTGAGGAAATATACGAGGTCTGCCGCCCTTTTCTCACTATGAGGGTTTTCCTGGATGAGACGGCGTGCACTCTCAATTTCTTTATTTCCAGCATACTCTGCCCCGGCCTCAAGGATTTTTTCAGTAAGGCTGCTGTACATGGCCCCCGGCGCAACACAATTGATGGTTATTCCGTACCTGCCAACTTCCAGCGCGAGAGTTTCAGAGAACCGAACGAGTGCGCATTTTGCCGTGGCATAACTTGAAAAATTTGGGCGGGGAGACGCGGCCCCACCCCCCGAGATATTCACGATCCTGCCAAACCTTCGGTGGATCATGGACGGTAGCAATCCGCGACAGATCTGTACCGGGGCAAGGAGACATACGTTGAGGCATGCCTGCCACTCACTCCAGTCATTGGTATGAAGAGGACCTATGGGCCCCTGGATTCCGGCATTGTTGATGAGGATATCCGGTTCTCCTGCCACATTGTGTATGGCATTGATAACTGATGGGATCTGAGCCGGGTCTGAGAGATCAGCCGCAAAAAAATAAGCCTTCTGGCCAGTTATTTGCGGATTGGTCTCGCATTCGCGAGCAATTCTGTTCAGATCGTTTTCATTCCTTGCAATGAGGATGAGGTCATCTCCCGAATCCCAGAATCTTTCGGCGATAAGTCGCCCGAGACCGCGCGTCGCACCCGTGATAACAACAAGGTGACGGGAGAACGTCATCTTCGCTCCAGCACCCACTGGTTTTTCTGCAGATACTCAAGAGTTTTTATGATCCCCTCTTTGATTGAATATTTCGGTCTCCATCCCAGGGACCGGATCTTCCGGCAGTCGAGGAAGATGAAGGGGTTATCCCCGATCCAGCCTCGCTCTCCTCCTGTGTAGCGGAGTTCGGGATCGAGGTTGAGGTGGCTGCAGATCCAGCGGATGGAATCGTTCACCTCGCAATATTCGTCCGTTCCGAGGTTGAAGATATTCACCTTTTCCCGGGACTTTCGTATCGCAGTCCACATTGCGTCGATGCAGTCATGTATATCAAGATAAGATTTCTTCTGTTGTCCGTTCCCGAGAATATCAAGCCGCTCGGGGTGGCCAAGGAGCTGCTTGTAAAAGTCAAAGACATGGCCATGGGTGTACCGTTCACCAAGAACCGAGACAAATCGGAAGATCCAGGACTGGAACCCGAATCCCTCGCAATATGCCGAGATCAACCCTTCTCCGGCAAGCTTTGATGCACCATAGAGAGAGGTCTGGATGGGAAAGGGGGCGTCTTCAGGGGTCGGGATGATAGATGCCTCACCGTACACCGAACCTGTGGAGGAGAAAACGATCTTTGTAATGGCGTTCCTCCGCATTGCCTCCAGGACATTGAAGGTCGCTATCATGTTCTGGTGAAGGTCTTTCGACGGGTGTTCTGTTCCAAACCGGACATCAGCGTTTGCTGCGAGATGGAAGACGAGATCGCACCCTTTCATTGCGTCTGATAATGTTTCCGTATCGAGTAAATCACCGGTTATCAGGGTGAATTTTTTATTTTGTTGTGCATTCAATAAAAATTCCGAAAGCCCTGTGGAGAAGTTGTCATAGGCAACAACATCATTTCCATAGGAGAGCAACCGATCCACGAGATTGCTGCCGATGAAACCTGCACCCCCGGTGACGAAAAATCTCATAACCAGATGTAATTTCCAGTTACGAACTATTGAAGCCTTCCGTTCGCCGGTGGGATCCTGTATATTTTCTTATTGATCTCATTTTCCCCCGGGAAGATCCCACTCCCTCGCAGCAATGGGCACCCTCCAGCCGTGCCAAAGGTTTGGTCGGTGACCTTGATCCTCGGCGGGGCCTGCTTCCGCTTGAACTCAGCATCCTTCACCATGCGGGCAACCCGGTAGACGACACCGGGATCATATCCCCTTGCCACGATCTCGGCCGGGGACTCGTGCTGTTCGATGTGGTAGTGGAGGATCTCATCGAGGAGATCATAGGGGGGGAGGGTATCCTGGTCCGTCTGGCCCGGCCGAAGCTCAACAGATGGCGCCCTCACCATCCTTGGATGCTGTCAACAGTCCTGCTGTCAACAATCCTGCATTCTCAGATAGTACCTCTCCACCTGCGGCACTATCACCTCCCAGTCATACGCGGCGGCCATGGCGGTGCACCCCTGCCTGAACCGTGAAGGATCCATCAAGCATTCCCGGATCTTCTCCCCCAGATCCTCGGCGGTCAGGCTGGCGACCCTCCCGGTTGTCATGCTGATACGCTCCCTCACGGCGTTCCTGGGGTGGTCAACGGTCACCACCGGCGTTCCGCATGCCATCGCCTCCAGGGCCGCCATGCCAAACCCCTCCCGGATGGATGGCGAGACAAAGACCCCGGCACTCTTCATGAACCCGATGACCGTTGCGGGATCAGGGACAAAGCCCACGAATGTGACATGTTCCTGGATTCCCCGCCGGGATGCCAGGTGCTCAAGGGCCATCCGCTCGGGGCCGTCGCCGATGATCAGCACCTTAAGGGAAGGATAGTCAGCAACGAGACCGGGGACCGCGTCTATGAGGAGGTCAACGCGCTTCTCACGGATCAACCTCCCGGCATAAAGGAGGTCCCAGTGCCCGGGGGCCGGGGGTGCCGCGGCGATGATGCGGGAGTCGATGCCGTTCGGAATGACCTCAATATGCCCCCGGACCCCCAGGCCACGGAGCTGGTCGGCAGTGGTCCGTGAGACGGCAACCCGCGAGGCCGGCAGCCGTGCCACGGCCCGTTCAGCCATCTCCCCCAACCTCCCTCCCACCCCACCCAGGTACTCCCTCCAGTACCGGCCCCACACCTCGTGCCAGGTAATGACCAGGGGCATATCCCTCACCGCGGCGGTGAAGGCGGCAGGAAAACAGTGGAGGTACGGGAACTGCTGGGCATCGATGAGATCGAACCCGCCTGCGAGGAGAGGCCGGAGAAGGGATCCGGCGTACCGGGCTGCAGGGGGGATCGCCCGCCTGCCCCCGGCATAGATCGGTGAGGCCAGGCTTACCCCGTGGATCTGGACCCCTCCATCCTCGATGGTTGCTGGCCCGTCCCAGAACTTCATCCCGAAGTGGTGCACCTCATGCCCCCGGCCAGCCAGGCGGCGCCCAATTTCGTGGACACGCCGTTCCACCCCGCCGATGGTGTAGGGGTAGATGCAGTCGTAGAGGAAGGCTATCCGCATGATCCCCCTAGGCGGGCCGGGTGTTCTCGTTGAGGAGCATCATGCTCACAAAGATGGCAAAGAAGAGGACCTCCATCCCGGAGACGATGAGGATCATGGAAACGAGGGCATTGGAGAACTCCGTGAGCTCTCCAAAGCCGCTTGCAGCCCAGCGCAGGAGGATCTGGAGGCCGAAGGTGAGGCCGAGGAGGACAAGGATCCCACCCACGACGAGCAGCTCTTCGAGGCTGTGGTAGTTCATGATCCGGGCGACCAGCCCATCCTTCGAACGGTACCCATGAATGATGGAGTAGACCGATATCTCAATCCCCACAAGGAATGCCTCGATGCCACCGAGGAGGAGCAGCGCCCCGAGAATGAAGGAGTTGAAGTGGGAAGTCTCGATATTCCCTTTGAGATAGAAGAGGGCCATCAGCAGGAGACCTATACCGCCAAAGAGGACCCCCGGCAGGGCAAGGAAGGGAACCGGGCGCATGAGGAGGACGAACCTCATGTGGCGCCAGCCGTCGGCAAAGCTGTGCATCTTGGATGGGCTCTGCCGTGGGTAATAGGTGACAGGGACCTCGACGATGGAGAGCCCCTTCTCCGATGCCCTGATGAGCATCTCCGATGCAAACTCCATCCCGCCGGTGGAGAGGTTCAGCTTCGACAGGGCATCGCGGGTGATGGCACGGAATCCGGTGTGGGTGTCCGAGAACCGGGTCTTGTAGATGGCATTAATGAGCCAGGTGAGGAGCGGGTTTCCGATGTACCGGTGCAGGGGCGCCATTGACCCCGGGGTTATCTCCCCTTTGAAACGGGATCCTACCACGAGATCGGCACCTGCATTGATGGGGGCCAGGAGCCGGGGTATATCGGAGAAGTCATACGTATCATCGGCATCACCCATGACAATAATCCCTCCCCGGGCCTCCCGGAAAGCAGCGAGATATGCGTTCCCGTATCCCTCCCGCTCAGGATGGATCACCCGGGCTCCCGAGTTCCGTGCAAGATCCGGCGTGGAATCGTGGGATGAATCTGCAACGATCACCTCCCCTTTGAGGCCATGATCCAGAAAAATTCTCTGTATCTTGGAGATACAGGTGGTGATGGTCTTCTCTTCGTTGAGAGCGGGAAGTATCACTGAGACGTCAAGGAGTTCGTCCGGCCGGGGTGCATCAGCCACCATAATCCCGGTAGGGATAATTCTCGGGTGAGGATAAAACTATCAGAATTGCGTTTCAACATCCCCGGATCCGTGCGAGCCCAACCCGTCCGGTGGATACTGGCCCGGCTCCGTCCATGTCGTATCGCCTTATTACTGTGGTTATGGACCAACGGTATTACCGGAGTGGATATCCTCTTCGGATACCTCATAGGTCTTTGTTGAACCCACAATCCGGTAGGGCCCGGTTGCCTTCACACCGTAGGGATTCCCCCGGGTTGAGTACGGGACGATGAACTCCCCATCGATGCTCTCCTGCCGGTAGGTGAAGAGACGCCCGGTGTTTGTGATGAGGGGAAGCTCAATGATCCCGGTTCCCTTGATGTGCGCGCCCCTGACATACTCGAAGACCTTCACATAGCTGATGTCTGTCGATACAGATTCGCCGGAATAGAGATTCCAGGTAACATTCCTCGGAGACTCATGAACGAGCCGGAGATGGGAGATTGCAGGTACCCTCGACACCGGCCGGTCCGGCCGGTCAGAGAGCACAACGGCTTCCACCATCCGGAGCGGGTTCGCGTTTGCCGATGCTGCATCCCTGGCTGCCGTGATAGCATCGCGCTCCTCGATCTTCGTAATGACCTGGCCGACAGTGTCTACCGGTGCTGTCTCAGCCGCCCCGGGGACCTTCCTCACGATATACTCGATGTACTGAGCACGGTCAGGGAGGGTCATGGATCCATCGAAGTTCTGGAGCCTCACAACCATCGACTGGAAGTAGGCATCACTAAACAGGTTTACCAAGCTGAGGTGGCTCGGTTCATCGGAATCCGAGAGGAAGAACCACCTGATATAGGGGGTGATATTCACGGAAGGGTCCACCCAGGGGATCTGGGTCGTGAACTTGTCCGTGGCAGTCCAGACATCGGTAATGACAAACCGGGTCCCGAGGTGATCCAGGACCGCATCCGCGTTCCCCTCCGTTGGGGCCAGGAGAAATGCTGCACCTCCGGCATCCCCCGGGAGGTTGTCCTGGAAGGGGTTCACATTCGGGATGCGGCGGGCAAAGAAGGTAATCCAGTGGCCGGCCTCCCAGGTGGCCATGACCCCGTACGAACCGAAAGGATAGGAGAAGTTCCCGGGGTCGTACCGCCCGAAGTAGTCCACCCCGGGGGAAGGGGAATGCCCATCCAGCCAGGTGAGGGCGCTAATCCAGTCACCATGGATCTCCCGGTAAGGAATCTGCATTCCGGACTGGATATTCACCATGAGAGAGAACCCTGAACCTGCCACGAGAGCCACGAGCACTACCGCTGCCATTGCGAAGTGACCATAGCTTAGATTCCCCTGCTTTCCGGTCCCCTTCCTGGGTGCCCTTTGGATCTTCTTTGCTTTTCCCTTTTTCCTGGACACCTCTTCCCTCAGGCGGGGAGCCGGATTCTCCCTGTCCTTCGGTGATTTGAGATCTTCGAGGCGTTTCAGTCCCTTCGCCAGAACACCGGGCAACCCATAGCAGACCGTCTCCACGATGCAGAGGGCCGAGAGGAGGATGAACGGCACGGCAAGGTAATATTCAAACCGGTTGTGGAGGATGGTCATGAAGAGGAGGGAGAGAGCCCATACCCCGAGGAGGATCTCCTCGCGTTTCCTCCTTTTTATCAGGTGCAGGACCAGGATGAGGACGCCTCCTGCTCCGAGAAGAAGGAAGAGATTGAAGTTCTGCCAGGCGGTCCCGAGGGACCATGGGTGCATCTCCTGGATACTCACCGAGTATGCGCCTGCAAGAGAGAGGAACTGGAGTACCTGGTCGCCGATCTGTCGGAAAAAGGGGACCACGAGGAGAGCAAGGGATGCGGCTGCCACGAAGAGAACGCACAGGGCGAGGAAGAGGCGGTTCTTTCCCCGGGTGCCCCAGGAGAGGAGGGCGAGGGCCAGGGTCGCTGCGATGAACCCGGCGCAGACCAGGAGCTGGCCTTGCGAATACTGGCCGAGAGAGAACCCCTCCGCCCTTATCCCGAAGACGAGGAGGAGGAGGAGGGCGGTGAAACCGACGCAGGCGTTCAAGAGGACGTAATCGTGAATGGGACGGCCCTCGAGGGTGTCCGCGAAGATCTGGATCATCGTGTAGATCCCGGTGACCATGAGGATGATGACTACCGTCGTGCTGGCGAGGAGCCCTGCAAAGTAGAGGAGCCCGCAGAGGAGCGAGAGGGCCAACGGGAAGAGGAGGAATCGTGGGCGGGAGAATGCGATGGGATGATCCCTGAAAAAGGAGAGGGTGGCACCGTAGGCCAGGAGAAAGAGGGAGGTCGTCAGGACTTCAGCAACATGGTGATCCACATATCCATAGCTCGAGAGAGCGAAGAGCCGGAATGAGACAAAGGAGACCAGTGCTGCAGCAACAACCCCGACTCTCCGATCATATATCAGCTTCCCCAGGAGGTACATCACCGGCACCATGCATGCCGCAAGGATCGGCCCGAGCCACATTGCGGTGTTGATGATCGAGACCCGTGTGGTCGCCCCGGTGATCAGGCAAAGGATTGCTGCCAGGGCCGGAAGGAGGGGACCCCAGTCGATGGACTTCCCGACCGGGTATGCTGTCATGGGGTCGAACCAGTTGTACTGGGGGAAGGAATGGACCATCACCTCGACCTGGCGAAGGGTGTACCAGGTGTCGGAGTCATAGATGGGGATGAACCCACCTGCCGGGGTATAAAGCGCAGGAATCCCCCTTATAGCCAGAGAGAAAAAGAAAAAGAGGAGGATCAACCCGGGGACCAGGAGATGGCGGTATTTTCCGAGGAGTGCGGTATCTTTCATAAGGGGATGGGAGTATTCGGATGTTCTTTCATTCAATCATGATATATCTTCTGAAATACGGGGGAGCAATACCGAATGAGCAGGCCAGACCCCTCTTAACAATAAAGAAACGGTAATATGTGCGTAACCTCAGGCGCTACGGGGAACCCCACCGAGCAGTACACGGCGGGGGATGCCCGCGGCGGGGGCGGTAGTCCCCCAAGAGCCCAATAATTGAATCAATCGTAATTCGATTCTCCATTTCCATTTTTCTTGGGAAATTGATCATTCATGGACGCTCCTAGGGGCTTCGCTTACACTCGCCCCCGCCGCTCTGGCGTCCCCCACCGTGAGGATAGGCCCTGTCAGCAAGGAAGCGGATCCTAATCATTCCGTGAACCTTCCTTCACCAGCTTTAGTACACGGCGGGGGATGCCCGCGGCGGGGGCGGTAGTCCCCCAAGAGCCCAATAGAAGGAGAACTGTAATACTGTTCTGCAATTTCGTTTCTCCAGGGAAATGGACCTTTCCTGGACGCTCCTGGGGGCTGCGCCTGCGGCTTGCCCCTGCCGCTGTGGCGTTCACTTATCGCGATTGGCCTTATTCCCAGTATTATTCAGTCGTACTGCCGCCACGTGTTCCCGCACTCGCAGCACCGGAAGAACCGGACCTCCGATTCATCGGCGGCACGGAGCTGGCGCAGCCACCAGAAGGCCGTGTTGTGGCCGCACTTCGCGCAGGTGATCTTCAGGGTGGGAAGGGTTGCGATCTGCTTCTCGTCCTCGATGATGGTGATGGCCCGCCCTCCCCCGGCCTTTGTCGGTTTGGGCGAATCGTTGTCCGTGAAATCACGGAGAAAACCGCACTTCCTGCACTTGAGCTGGCCGCCCGTCGAGATCATGAGGCTCCGGCACTTGGGGCAGAACATCCGCTACAATCTATGTCTCCCGAAGGATTAACCCTTGGGATGGGTGCGCCCGCCACTTTTTACCACCGGGGCGGGCCCGCAGGAATTCTCCGATGGGGGAACCCTTTTTTTCCTGAACGCCCAATGCTTTCGGAATGATCGAGTACCTGGTCCTTGCCTCCGGCATCTCCTTCCTCGCCTTCCTCATCCCCTGGGAGGGGCGGAAGTATGCTGCAATCCTCGGATGGACGGCCATGGTCTTCTTCCTCATTGCCGAGATCCCGTATTACCTCTCCCAGAACAACATCCTCTATCCCACCCTTGCCGTCCTCGCCATTCCCTTCCTCCTCGTCACATCGCGGCGCCTGCTCC
>Ga0315289_10001097_pt1 | contig 42340 bp, 29 predicted proteins | sample YL17G11_40_MG_FD_203452 | JGI IMG/M metagenome (GOLD analysis project Ga0315289, IMG submission 203452) | Sediment microbial communities from Yellowstone Lake, YNP, Wyoming, USA - YL17G11_40 | ecosystem: Environmental > Aquatic > Freshwater > Lake > Sediment | place: USA: Wyoming | collected... | reverse complement strand
GAATCCGCTTTCGCGACGATTTGGGCCGGTGGTCGCAACCCGTGCTCGACTCCCTTATCGTCGGACCGGTGGTCACTATCCGGAAATTGGGCAATGATGTAATCTTGGATTGGCTCTCCGGAAGCGGCGTGGACGAGTTCTATATCTACCGGGCTGGAGTTCCTACGGGTCCCTTCGCAGTGATTGACTCCACCGCTGCACAGACTTACACAGATGTAGGCATCATCGCGACCGAAGCGAAGCTGTTCTACCGCGTGACTTTCAGCGCGGGTGCCCTGTCGAGCTACCGCTTGCCTGAAGTCTCACCCGCCAAGGAATAGCAGAGGAAATCGCAAGATTCCACTCAGAGGTGGACGGGCCGGCATTCAGTCGGCCCGTTCTCTTGCCCTTCCGTCGCAGGACTAATTTCCGTTGATTAAATGCAACTGACCCGCCCGAAGCCCGGTGAAATCGAGAAAAAGATGCATTTTTCCCTTGCGATTTTGCCGTTTCCACGCTATATTATTTGTGCGAAATAATTTTGCGAACTTGTGACGGTTTCACAATCACATTTTAGCGGAGATTCGTATGAAAAGACTTGTCTTATGTATTGTATTGGGCTCACTTCTGGCACTTCCGTCCTTTGCCCAAACTGTGGACAGCCTCTGGAGCCGAGTCATCGGGGGATTCTCCCCAGACGAATGCTATTCTGTTCAGCAGACTTCAGACGGCGGCTACATCCTCGCGGGAACGACCCGTTCCTTCGGCGCGGGATGGTACGATTTCTGGCTGGTGAAGACCGATGCCAATGGCGACAGCCTTTGGAGCCGAACCTTCGGCGGAAGTAATGAGGACTGGTGCTATTCCGCTCAGCAGACCTCGGACGGCGGCTATATCTTGGCAGGGTACACCCGCTCCTTCGGCGCTGGATTGGCTGATTTCTGGCTCGTAAAAACAGATGGCAATGGCGACAGCCTTTGGAGCCGGACATTCGGGGGCAGTGATTATGACGAATGCCGTTCCGTCCAGGAGACTTTGGACGGCGGCTATATTTTGGCGGGTTATACCCACTCCTACGGTGCCGGAGACTACGATTTCTGGCTGGTGAAGACGGATGTCAATGGCTATAGCCTTTGGAGCCGTACCTTCGGAGGGAGTTCTGGAGACGAGTGCCATTCCGTCCAGCAGACTTCAGATGAAGGCTATATCCTGGCGGGAGTCACTGTCTCATTCGGCGAAGGGTCCTGGGATGGTTGGCTGGTGAAGACGGATGCCGAGGGTGACAGCCTCTGGAGCCAGACCTACGGAGGCGGCTATTATGACGAATTCAATTCCGTTCGGCAAACCTGGGACGGTTACATCTTGGCAGGAGTCACCCTTTCCTACGGCGCCGGAGACTATGACTTCTGGCTGGTGAAAACGGATGAAAACGGGGATAGCATTTGGAGCCGCACTTTTGGAGGGAGCGGTGATGACAGATGTTATTCCGTGGTGCAGACTTTGGATGGCAGTTATATCCTGGCGGGGTACACCGGTTCGTATGGCGCTGGAGGCAACGATTTCTGGCTGTTGAGGACGGATGACAGCGGCAACCGCCTGTGGAGCCGCACCTTCGGAGGGAGCAATTTCGACCGGGCCTACTCTGTTCAGCAAACTTCGGACGGCGGCTGTATCCTGGTGGGATTTACTTATTCCTTCGGAGGAGGCACACCGGCTAATGACAATTTTTGGCTGGTGAAGACGGGATTGCCGAGACCGTACAATCTGACTGTCTATTTGGACGCTGCAGGCACCGATCCCATCTTGCGATGGATCATGCCGGAGGGTGGCTGCTGCAACATTTACGGCACGACACTCATGGGACAAATCGGCCCGCCGCCGGCGCCCGGATGGGAGGTGCTTGCCAGTCCCTGTTTCCCCGCCGGCTCTGTCCAATGGACGGATCCCGACGGCATTGTGCCCTACAAGCGCTACTGCGTTCTCATGACCCATGAGGAAACCGCATTCTCAGCAGCGCATCGCCTGACCCGTCCATAAGTGCGCCGGTTGGCAAGTATCTCACTTGCCCGGGGATCTTCCCGCCGAGGCGGGTCGCCCGACCCGCTCGGAATCTGCGGGCATACGGAGCGAACCCTGGGATTCACTGCGTTGACTACCGATTGGAGAGAAAAGGGTTTACCATGCCAACCATCCGAGTCACTGTCCTGCGCGGTGGAAAACCTGTTCGCGAGCACAGAGTGTCTTTGGGATGTGAGGGTTTTCTGTCCGGCGGTGTGTATGGCCCCAAGTATACGGATTCCCGGGGCATTGCCGAGTTCGATGTCGAGGACGGTCAAGGTGGAGAGGTATATGTAGATGGCCGTGAATGTGGACGGTGGGGATCCCACACTGCAAGGAGCGTAACCGTGAGTCTCTAAGCGTGTTTTCACCCACCACCGCTCGATCGAACAACCTTGAGGACGGGTCTGCGAGATTGCCGGCCCGTCTTTTTTTGAGCCAAGTTCCGTTGTCGCTCTTATCCTTCCATAAGCTGGCCGGTTTACCGAAAGCAGGCGGTCCATCTGTGCCTGTTCGTTCTGAGGAATCGAATTTTCTTTCATTATTTTTAATTATTTAAACATTTTGTCGCAAGGAGTTAATAAAGAGAGGCATGGCAGGACGCTCGCAGCTCATTGCCCACCACCGGGCTCGAGCCAATGGAACTCATAATTTGTTGTAATATAAAGCATAACGAGTTGCGGCGGGCCGGGGGTATTCTCAAGATTTTCAAAATATTGTCTTGACATCGGAGGGATTTTTTATTATATTATACTGTGCGTTCTGGGTAGAGAGATATGCCGGCAGGACTCCATCTTGGTCTTGGAGCACCAACCGGTTTTTTATTTGTTTTGCATCTACTTAGGTGAACGCACGCTGACTTGCGAGCGGGACGGTTTTTCACACTTGTCCCCTATTTGTGGTTCCTTATTCGCCGGGCGCAATCCGCGGTTTTGTGACACAGATTCAACAATTGCGGCACGCGCTGGCGCCCATGATTCGGCAATATGCCCTGTAGCGCACTTTCGTTGACTTGAAGAGGAATTAGAATCCAAGAATGGAGCGGGAGCAAAGATGGTACAACCAGCAGTTCATTCAGCCCGAGCGATTTCCAAGTCAAGGCGTGGGATGGGGGGGACCAAGCGACGAGCGTCCTCAACCATCACAAGAGCTGGCAAGGTTCACCGCGCAACCAAGTCTCGGCCAGTTACCGCCAAAAGCCGACAAGTCGCAAAAGCATCCTTGAAGAAGTTGAGGCTGCGCCGAGCCAGCAAGGCTCTCGGCAAAGGAGGCGGGAAGGCAGTGAAGCCGACGGCATTGAAGAAAAAGACTGGCACCCGGACACAGCGGGCCACTGCGCTTGCTTTGAGCAGCAGGAAAATGGCGATTCAAGCGAGGAGAAAACATAATGTTGTGAAGAGGGGCCGGCCACGGGCAACAGCGATAAGGGCGCCGAAAATCACCGCCTACGGCCGAACAACGCGAGGGCATGCCGTGCCGCGGCTCTTCCGATGTGCCGCATGTGGCAACCATGTGCCGTGGGTGTCGGTAGACAGCCGTTGTTTTCCTTGCCTAAAAAGAGGCTTGGCGGCCAGAAAGCGTGAAGAGGAGCTGGCTTTGGGGGCGTTCGACATTGATGAGGATTTTGTCGCGGTCGTTAGGTGAGTGTAAATAATAGAGGTTTGAGATCCTCGGCTCGGAAACGGGCCGAGGATTTCTGTTTTGGGAGGCGCGAATTTTTGAAAAACTACTTGACTTTTTGTTTTTATTTTTTTATATTGTTTAATTTTCGCAGAACAGCAACCGATGCTATGTCCCTCCTCTTTGATTTTCTCCAAGACCCTGAGGGTTCGCTTGCGGAAGTTGCTGTCGCAACCAATTGTAATAAAAAGATTTGACATTGACCTGCGGCCCAGATGCCGTAAACCAATCTAATGGAGAGTAACCATGAAGCGTTCAATCACCTTTGCCATGTTGCTGGCTGTTGTTGCCATGCTGGTTGTGGCCTGCGCCACGCCGGAACAGCGGGCACAGAAACTGTTTGACCAGGGCAAGTACGAAGAAGTCCTGGCGAAATTCCCCAACCTCCCGATCGCCCAGAATGCCAAGGCCAAAGTGGCCGAGAAAATGATCGAGGAAGGCAAATATCAGGAAGTGCTGGACAACTACAGCGATACGCCGTCGGCTGATCTCGCCAAGGCGAAGCTTGCAGAGAAGCTCTTGGGCGAAGGCAAGTTCGAGGATGTCGTCAAGATGTATCCCGGCACCCCTGCCGCCAAGCAGGCCGAAAACATGATCGCAGAGAAGCTTTACAACGACAAGAACTTCGATCTCCTTCTCCAGAAGTATGGCAACACGCCTGCCGGCATGAAGTGCAAGAACGAGAAGGGCGCGGAAGACTACAAAAAGTGCAAGACGATGAAGAAGGCCGACAAGGAAAAGGCCCTTCGTGAAATCATCCAGAAGTACGGCGGAACGGAAGCCGCGAAGCTTGCTCAGGAAGACCTGGCCAAGATGGTAAAGCCGGCCGCCGGCGCCAAAGCGCCTACCCCTGCCAAGAAGCAGTAAGCAACCTTTTTTGGAAAAGAGAGAATCCCAGCTTGGGTGAACCGGCTGGGATTTTCGTTTTTGTGCGACCAAAGGTCGCCGATAGTATCAGCGTGTGGAATCGCCGCCAAAATTCGTCAATACCCCGGCCCGATTCTGCCCCGCGCGTACACCCGCACCGCCCCGTTCTGCGGCACACTGGTCGGCACATCCACATCCAGCACAAACGGATAATCCGGCGCGCCACTCTCAACAAAGGGGTGCATTCCTCCATAGACACCAATATCGGCGCGGGTGGAATCGAGATCGAATTGAGTCGAATCGCCAGCATCGCGAAGGACGGAGCCCGCCGAGAGATGATAATCGTTGGAGCGGGGGTCGGTGTAGGAAGCCAAGTTAACAAAGTCGGCCGCGCTGCAGACGATGTTGCCGGTGCCTGGAGGTGCGGCGCCGTTGGCGGCGCAATAGCTCAGTACTACCGATCCGAGGTAGCCCCAGTAAGGCGATCCGCCTGAATACATAATAGCGGAGTTTGCAAAGGAACCATTGCACGGGGTAATGTTCAGCACATTGCTACTAATTAAGCTGGTCAAAACGCTGTGATTCGCATGTATCACGCCTGAGCCGGTCACGTAGATGACGTCGTCACGGGTCGCAAGAATGCAGGAGACCAGAGTCATGACCCACCCGCTGCGGCTGGTCCGAAAACCGCTACCAGAAGCGCCCGAGGCCTTCGCGACGCATTGGGAGAATTGTGCAGTGCTCTGATAGCCCAGGAAGAAGCATGAAACGTAACCCCCGCCGCTGTTGTTCGTGTTCTCCACAAAGCACCTCCACACAAACACCCCCAGGGCGCCGCTGCGGATGCACAGGACAGCAGCAAGGGAATCCGTGCTTGAATTGGCTGAGGCGATAATCCAGAGCCCTTGAAGCTCCGTGCTGTCCGCCGTGTCGGTGATGGTGACGATGCCGCCAATACGCGTGCCCTCGGTCGTGATGGTAGAAGTTCCGGCTCCGATGATCACTAACCGGCGGTCCACGGTGAACCCTTGATAACCGTATCCAGTTCCGACTACAATCGTATCCCCCGCACTGGCCGCATCAATCGCGGGCTGCACCTGCGTGTAGGGTGCATGGCCGTTGATGTCAACATAGTGCGTGGCGGCGCAAGTGAATCCCGCAAGCAGCGCCACTGCAAGAAAAGAGAGAATAGTTTTCATGTTTGATTCCTTTATGGTTTGTTGTTGTCATTTGTCTGATTGTTTGTGATAACCCAATCGCGCGCTTTTTGTCTCTTGTCGCGTGTCGCATCCGTCACCCTCTGTAGCCCGCGTGCGGTGTTGTAGGGACATGACCTGTCATGTCCGCTCGGATTTCTTCACCGCGCTGCCCGACGGACAAGGCAGGCCTTGTCCCTACCACTCGCTGCGTTGTGCCTTCGACTCTCGAATGCTGGCGGGCCAGTAAGCCGTCAGATAATAGAAGCGCTTGCCTGCGGTGGGAGTTGTGGCTAATACGAGGCTTGTCTCGGGTGCGGCGACGGTATAGAAACTGGTGAACGAACCTGTGGCAACCGAATCGTAATATACGCGGTACTCGGTGACTCCCGGGAATCCCTGCCATGTGAGCCGCACTGAATCACCCACGGTATCGGCTTGACAGGCAGCGAGGCGAAAAGTCTCGGGACCACCAATGTTCACCGTATCAGCCGCGATGAACGACCAGATGCCGGTGGCTGAACGCACGCGGGCATACACGATGTGCTGTCCCAGCGTGAGCGTGTCGGCGCGCACATTACGGTAGGCGGTCTCTTCGAGTTCATCGAAAGAGCCGTCCTCGGCATACATGACAACGCCATTTCCGGCTCCGGGATCGGTGTCGAAATAGGCTTCTGCCGCAGCGACAAACTCCGTGCCCGTTGGAGATTCGGGCTTTACGCGCAAAGGTACGGCTCTGGATTGTGACCAGAAGCCATCTGTGGTTCGGCAGCGTAGATAGAAGCGGTGCAGCCCGGGTGCAACTGGCGGCAGAGCAACTTCATTGAACAAAATGAACTCATCGCTGTCAGCGAAATCAATCGGCTGCCCATTGCCGGGACCCGGATCATCATCGAGGAAAAACTCCGCCTCGGTCAAGTCTGGACCATGATAGATTCGGAATTCGCGCCCCTTGGCCTGCGACCAGATCTCGTGCGAATCTTTCATCCGCAGATAGAGCGTATGTAGGCCGGGTGAAAGCCCTGCCCCACTCACATCCTCGAAGATAATCACCTGCGAATCCGGGGTAATCGCAAGCGGCGTCGCGAGACCGACTCCCGGATCCGTGTCGAAAAAGTATTCAGCGGCGGTTATGGCAAGTTCGCTCGGTTGTGCCAGAGTTTGGGTTGCAAGAAGTGCGAAGAGAAGAAGCTTGAAGTGGAGTTTCATGTTGACGCCTCCATTGTTATATTGTGGTATCAACCCTAATATACGCAGGAAAGCCGAAAAGTCAAGTGGTTTTTCACGAATCTTGTTGCTTATCTCTCTCTAATTTTCAACATATTTTCACATGATAGTGAAATAAAACAAAAATGACCCAGCTGGCAGAGGCAAAGGAAAAAAGGCTTCCCATCGCGACCATTGCGCATGAATTGACGGCTGCGTCTATGGCTGCAATTGACCTCAGCGCGCTAAAGCGGAATACCGAGTGCATCCTCGAGCGCGTTCAGCCGCGTGGAATTTTGGCCGTTGTCAAATGGAACGGCTACGGGCATGGCCTCGTCCCGTGTGCGCAGGTTCTGGCACGGGCGGGCGTCACTGGATTTGGAGTCAGCTCGGTTGCCGAAGGAATTGAGCTGCGGAAGGCAGGCTTCTCAGGTCTAATTCTGGTGATGACCGACTGGGTTGGCAAGCCCTTGAAAAAGTTTATCGAATGGGACTTACACGCGGCGGCAACTTCGTGGTTCAAGGTCGAATATGTCGAGGCTGGGGCGCGCAAGCTCGGCAAGAAAATCGGTGTGCATGTCAAATTCGACACAGGTCTCGGGCGGCTGGGTATGCCGTGGCAGCAGGCAGGAAAGCTCATGCCGCAAATCGCCCGCATGAAAAGCCTCGACATCAGAGGTATCTATTCGCATCTGGCCTTTCAGCGCCCTCAGGATTTCGCCATGGGTGAGAAGCAGATTGTGCGTTTCAATCGAATCGTGTCGCTGGCGAAGAAATGCGGCCTGGAACCTGAATGGACTCACTTGGCGAATTCAGCGGCGGCGATTGTGTTTCCCGAAGTGCCGGGAAATTTGGTGCGGACGGGAATTGCGCTCTACGGCCAGCCGCCGTCGCGAGAAGTCGCGAAGCTTCTGTCTTTGGAGCCTGTGATGACGCTGAAGGCACCGATTCTGGAGGTGCGACGAGCTCGCCGGGGGCGGGGCGTGCCACATCCGCTTATGGCTGCGGCGCCTCGAGACGGATGGGCGGTTCGCATCCCATTGGGCACATGCCACGGCTACCCCGGTTCATTGGCAAAGCACGGGGCATTTCTTTTCCGAGGGCGGCGGCATCATTTTTACGGGACAATCCTGAGAGAGCAATCGTGGATTTTTGTCACCGGCCCCAAACCGCAGATTGGAGAGGAAATCGTCCTGTGGGGACGCCAAGGCGCGGAATCTCTCTGGCTATATGAATTAGCTGAAGAGATCGATGCGCTGCCCTATGAACTGCCCACCTGGCTATCGGCCAAGGTTCCCCGTCTCTTCGGCTGCCACGAAGAACCTCGGCGCACCTAATCGCCGTTGGACAAAGGCAACGGGCAGGTTGAGCGGAACTTCTGACGGGTATGCTCGGTTTTATGTGTGATTCTCTTTGAAAAGCAGGGGGATAGCAAACCTATCGTTGCGGAGGAAGAATGCGCAAATTTGTTTTGATGTTTCTGGCAATACTTTTTGTGGGCCAAGTCGGAGGGTGTCAGCCCGGTGACAAGTCCTCGGCGGCTAAGATTCCTGCAGATGCCAAGATGCTGAATTTGACACTGACCGATGTGGACGGCAAGAAAATTGATTTGAGGCAGTTTTTCGGCAAGGTCGTGATTTTGGATTTTTGGGATACATGGTGTGGGCCTTGTCGGAGGGAAATACCTAATTTTGCTGCGCTTTACAAAGATTACAAAGACAAGGATTTCGTCATGGTGGGCGTGGCATTCGCACGGCAAGGCACCGCAGCAGTCAAGGAGTTTGGCAAGGAATACGGAATCAATTACCATAATGCGATTTTTAATGAAGAGGCGGCTCAACTATATGGCCGGCCGCCCAGCATTCCGACGACCTTCATCATCAATCAACAAGGTCAAATCCATCAGAAAGTCGTCGGCTTCCGCGATCGCGCCTATTTTGAAAATGAAATCAAGAAGCTCCTCGCTTTGTGATAGTATGTAAGGATCGGCTGCCAGCAGCGGACTCTAAATTACTATGGACGCCGAGCGGATTTCCAGACCCGCAACGGCAGAAAACAGAAAGGCCTCAGCATTTTCGCCGAGGCCTTTTCATTTTCCATGCGCGGTGTCGGCTGCTTGCGGCCGACCCAAATCCCCGCGCTAAACTTCTTTGTACCGAAAGCAATCTACCGTGTGGTCGTTGACCATTCCCGCAGCCTGCATGAAGGCATAGCAGATGGTCGAGCCGACGAACTTGAATCCGCGCGCTTTCAAATCTTTGCTCATCGCGTCGGATTCAGGCGATGTCGCGGGAATGTCTTCCAATTTTCGGCAGCGATGGCGAACCGTTTTTCCGCCGGTGAATTGCCAAATGTAAGTGTCGAAGCTGCCGAATTCCTTCTGAACTTCCAAGAAATGGCGCGCATTTTCGATGGCCGCGCGAATCTTCGCCTTATTGCGAATGATGCCCGCGTCGCAGAGCAGCCTTTGAACTTTCTTCTCTCCGAATCGCGCGACTTTCTTTGGATCGAAATTCGCAAACGCTTTTCGGAAATTCTCGCGCTTTTTCAGTATGATTGACCAATTCAATCCCGCCTGCATCCCATCGAGTACCATATACTCGAAGAGCTTGCGGTCGTCATGCACCGGCACACCCCACTCGGTGTCATGATATTCAATCATGAGCGGATTATCAGCAGGCCAAGCACAGCGTTTCAAAGTCGTTTTTGCCATCAGAACTTCTGACTCACTATATTAGGTTCTTCTCGCTGTGGGGGGTGCCCTCACCTCCCACAAGTGTCATCCGAATCGCGCGGGGTGGGGGCACCCACGCGCGGCGATTATGTTGGTTTCTTTTTGCTTTTTTTGCGCGGTTTGGGGCTCTCTTTTTGGCTCCATCGAAACGAAAGCTGTTCTTCGGATTCCGCGCTCTTGTTCTTTGGCCCGAGAGTTGTGCCTTGCAGCTCTGCCAGATTTTTTAGCTTTTCCAGAAGCGGCACTTCAGGCTGAATCGCGTTGGTTTCGATAGCAATTCCTCCGCGCTTGATTAGTCCCCGATTTCCGTCTGCCGCACTCTCATCATCGCGGACCAAGAGTGGCACCCAACCTTTTTTGAGATTTTCGATAGCGCCGCTCCATGTGCCTCCTTTGTTCAATTCCGCGCTCACCACCAGCGCGAAATCCGCCATTGCATAAATCAGCTTATTCCGCTCCATCGCACTCCACACATTGAACACAGCCTTCGGATGGAAGGGAGACAGGAGCGTAAGTCTCTCGTCGGCAAGATAGGAGCGACATTCACCTGAAACCATTTCGTGCGCCAAATTCCCCGACAGGACACCCAGAGCATAACCGCCGCGTTCGAGCGCTCCAAGCATCGCCTCGCTATCCACCCCGCGCGCTCCGCCGGAAATAACCTGAATATCCTGCTGCGCGCAGACCTCCCCAACCGTGCGCGCGAAGGATAGAGCCGCTTCGTCGGCATTTCTCGAACCGATAACCGCCAGGCCGCCGCGCGACAAGAGCTGCCGGTTTCCCGCTCCATAGAGAATCGCTGGAGCGGCCTGTTTCAAGCGCGACTTCAGGCGCTGCGGATACTCCTCATCACTGCGGCTCAAGACCCACAATCCGATATTTGTCCACCGCTCGACAGCAATAGCCATCGCGCTTCCACGGCTTAGCAGAGCCGAGAGCCTCTCCACATCGAATCCGCCGCTGCGTAAATTCTCTATCAATTCTTCCAACTTGGTTTCGATTAGAGTAGATAGAGTAAATCCTTCGCCAGTGAGCCACTGCTCAAGTTTATTGAATTCGGCCAGCGTCAGAGGGTGGATGGACGATGGTTCACCTCCAAAAACTCCGCAGAGCAATAGAGTGGCTTGCGTTTCTGTACTTAAAATGTGCTCGTTCATAGAAAAACCTATCTGGGAGTGGTCATCGCCAGCGCGAGAGGATGAACAGGGCCGCTTTGGGCTTCAAGGAGCAACGCGGAAACAACGGTCAGAGTCCAGCGCGAATCCACCATGTCATCCACGAGCAGGACAGGCTCCGGTGGGACCTGCTTTGCGTCCACTTTGAACGCGCGCGCCAAATTTCTCGCTTGCTGGTAGCTGTTCGACATTTCTTTCTGCGGCGAAATGCGGTGCTTCTGGCTAATACATGAAATGAATGGCAGACGCAATGCTTTCGCGAGTCGTTGGGCGAAATCGGGGACGAGTTTGGGGTGCCGCAAAGACGGCACACAGGTTACCCACGCAGGCGGCGGATTGGGTTTCCAATGGCGCTGCACCATTTCCGCGGCTGCCGTCACGAGCTCATCATCAAAATGGCCGTCCTGCTTTCCGTGACGGACAAGCTCTCCCCAGCCGGCATCCCCCCAGAGACAAAGCGCCCAGCCCGTTTGCGCCCGCAATTGTTCCGGAATGAGTCCTTGCCATCCATGAGCGTCAAGTGAATCCGCGATCCATTTTCTTCGTGGCTCAAACTTCTGGTGACAGCGCTGGAGGAATTGGACGGCATCGTTTGCGGCCGCCGTTGAATAACTTTCCGGTAGAAGTGGCGCGCCGCAACACACGGCGCAGCGGCTGCACGGCTTAGGATCGGGGTCGTCCAGCTCCTTTTGAAGAAAGGCCATCAAACATTCCGTGCTGTGCAGATAATCCTGCATGCGCTTCTGTTCTCGTTGCCGCACTTCAATCAGCCGTTCGATCTTCCGGCGATCCGGCGTATAGCGAACCGGTGTTCGGTACCATCGCGATTCGAACTGTTCAATCGGCGAAGGATGTTCCGTGGCTAGCGTTCGGAGAACTTTTTCGATTTGCTTGTAAGAGAGATTGAGTTTTTTTTGAAGCAGCGTTATCGAGAGCCCTCCGGGTTCCTGTTTGAGCGCTTTCAGAACGACATTTACATGCGCTTCCGGCGGAAAAGCGGTTCGCAGGAAGTAGTCCGCGATTTCGTCATCTTCCCGGCCGCCTAACAGAACCGCATAAGCTGTCTCCAGTGCGCGCCCGGCGCGGCCTACCTGTTGGTAGTAATGGATGACCGAAGCAGGACGCTGAAAATGAATGACAAAACCCAAATCGGGTTTGTCGAATCCCATGCCCAACGCCGTCGTCGCAACCAGCGCTTTGACCTGATTCTTCAGCAGCTTCGTTTCGAGTTCTTTACGCGACTCGGTTTCCAAGTCGCCGTAGTAAGCCTGCGCATCAATTCCTCGAGACTGGAGCCATCCGGCAACGCGCTGCGCATCCCGCACCGTCAGCGTGTAAATGACTCCGCTTCCCGAAAGTCGTGGAACTTGTTCAGCCAGCCATGCCATGCGCGCCGCTTGGCTCTGCAGAAAGATATTCTGCAGGCGCAGACTCTCGCGTGCGAGCGGGCCGCGGACAACCCGGAGGTCGCCAAGCTGAGCCAACACATCTTCAACGACCCGATCATTCGCCGTCGCGGTGGTTGTCAGCACGGGGATATTTCGCGGCAGAGCCTGCACGATACGAACAATGCGGCGATAATCCGGGCGAAAGTCGTGTCCCCAGTCGGAGATGCAATGCGCTTCGTCCACCACCAAAAGCCCGATGCGCGCCGCGACAGGCATCAGCACTTTTTCGCGGAAGTTCTCATTGGCCAATCTCTCCGGCGATATGAGCAACAAGTCAATTTCGCCCGCATGCAACTCGTCTTGCACGCGCTTCCAATCCTCGATGTTGCTCGAATTGATGGTCTCCGCATGGATACCGATGCGCTCGGCGGCGCGGATTTGGTCGCGCATCAAGGCGAGAAGAGGAGAGATTAGCAGTGTCGGGCCGGAGCCGGCATCGCGCAAAAGCCGCGTTGCCAGAAAATAGACCACGCTCTTGCCCCAACCTGTGCGCTGAACCACAAGCAGCCGAGCCCTATCGCGCACCAGACCTTCAATGGCTTCCCACTGACCAACATGGAAAACCGCCTGAGAATCATTCAAAGAGCGGCGCAGCAGCTCTTCGGCCTGCTGCTTCAGGGATGTTGTGGTGGATATTATCGCAGGCATATTTATCGAGATAGATAGCTTGGCTCACATGTCATAACCCCCTTTTGTCCCCCTACTGAAGTAGGGGGATACTCGAGCCCTTCCCCTACTTCAGTAGGGGAAGTTGGAAGGGGTACATTTCCCACTCGCCGCGGCATGCGTCCCGCGTGCCCGGAATAGAAATTACTGAATCGCTGCCAAGCGGTCCAGCGCTTCCCGAATCCTCTCAAGCGGCTGTGTCAGAGCCAAACGAATAAATCCCATGCCCAATTGGCCGAAGCCGCGACCGGGGGTCACGATGACATCCTTCTCCAAGGCCGCTTCGACGAAACGCATTTCATCTGTTCCCACATGCGCCCAGACATAAAAGGTTGCGGGCGAGTGCGTGACTTTCAATCCGATTTTCTCAAGGCCCTTTTCCGCCAGCGCTCGGCGCTCGCCGTAGATTCTGCGCATCTCTTCGACTTCGGGCGGAGGCGTGGCTCCTCGGTAGCGGCCAAGCGCATCGGCCATCGTCCGCTGAATCATCAGCGGCGCGCCCGAGTCAATCTGCGATTTGCATTTCGCCAAACCCGCCATGAAATCTTCGCGCCCTGCCGCAAAACCGGCGCGAAAACCGGTCGCGTTGAAAACTTTCGATATCGAGTGCATCTCGACCGCGTTCTGCGTGAACTGCAAGAGCGACGGCGCGCGGTACCCGCCGAAAGTCATCTCGCTGTACGCGTGGTCATGGACAACGACGGTCTCGGGATGTGTATCACAGAAATCGGCAAGCTCCGGCCAGAATGCTTCGGGAGCAATCGCGCCAGTTGGATTGTTGGGGTAATTCACGAAGAGCATCCGCACGCCCTCCGCCTCGCGAAGTCGCGGCAGGAATCCGTCTTCTTCTCGCAGCGCAATCGTCCGCACATGGCCGTTGCACAGAGTCGCCACGCCCGCGCCATAGACCGGATACGCCGGCGACGGCACGCCGACTTCATCGCCGGGATTCACATAGACGCGGCCAAGACTCGACAGGCCCTCCTTCGCGCCGATGACGACGCAGATTTGCTTGTCGGGGTCGAGTTCGACGCCGAAGCGACCTTTGAAAAAGCGCGCGATGGCTCGGCGCACTTCGATGTTGCCCTGCGAACTGGAATAGAGATGCACATCCGGGTCGGCGGCGTGGCGCTGGAGCGCTTCGACGAAAAACGCGGGTGGCGGCAAATCCGGGTCGCCAATCCCCAAATCAATCACATCTTCCCCGCGCGCTCTCTTTTCCGCCGCTTTCCTTTGCAGCTCGGCGAACGGATACGGCGGCAACGCATTCAGCCGATGAGCATAAAGAGGTTTCATAGAAAATTCCATCAAATCCAACTGACAATCTAACGGCACATCGCTCGCGGCGGGTCGCCAATCCCGATAGCGTTATGAGAATAGAACGGGACTAGGCAACACGCTCCTGCGTGTTGCTTCACCTCGACGCAACAGAAGCATGCTCCGGTCGTCTGATGGACGCGCAAATAAAATAATCCATCCAACACGCAGGAGCGTGTTGGCTAGTACCGCACGATGAAAGCTCACATTATTCCCCTTCCACAATCTTGATTTCTTCTTCCGTCAATCCATAGAGTTCATAAACGAGATTATCAATTTGCTTGTCCGTAGCGGCAATCTGCCTTTCCAGGCGCGTCTTTTCATCGGGCGTCTTCGCCTTCGGAAGTTGCCGATTCATCTTCAGCATCCGCTCCACCAGTGCGACCATCTTATCGTGACGGGCTTTGTCTTGTTTGTCGGAGAAGTTGATAGAGCGAATTGGGAGGCGCTTCAATAATGTGGGTTTGACCTGTGCAAGTACCCGTCCGCTTTCTGCTGTTAGAGATCTGTACAAGTATACGAACAGGCGCGAGTTCAGTACAGCCATTATGTACCTTGGATCGTATGACTTTTTGAGGCCGAGCAAGAACAAGCCATCAGTCACGTAATGACAATCTTGATCTAAGGCGACCGTAATTCGGTCTCCTGTTATGACTCCGATAATCTTGGGCCTTTTGGTGAAGATAGCTTCATCTCGCGCGCGATGTAGAGACCAGATTGGATGTTTGCCCTCGATTACTTCTTTGCATGTAATCCTGCTCTTGAAACTCGACACAAACTTCTTGATGTTAGGGAACTCGCGCGGATCGTCATCGCGGTCTGTATAGATGAGGCTGAGATTCGGGTTTTCTATAGCATACCGCTTGACGTGCTTGCCGCCAGTCAATGTGGGCTTCAAGTACTTTTTCTCGAGACGCTGTTCACGGACGGTCTTAGGCAATACAATAAAGGCATCCTTGAGGTCGGGACTTACGCCTCGCTGAATACCGTGTTCGTCAACGACATCCCCTAGGGATTGGTGAGGAACCAGCTTAATTCTATCCCATAGATCGAACACCGTGCCTGACCTCGCTGTCAACATCGAACCGGGCATTTGTAAGAAGCGATCTTGGCTGACCGTGGAGAACAACTCGGCTCGTTCCAGTTCTGCGGGCTTATTTTTCGTGTCTGTCGAAGACAAGTCAGCGACAATTGTGTTGTTTCCTGCAGGTGGCTTGTTTTGGAGGATAATGATGCTCGCGGGCCTTGTAACTCTGTGAAACACGTTGCCCATATTGATTGAGTGGCGCAAAGAAAAGCTGGCAAGAATGTATTGCCGCAACTTCTCATTGTCAACTTGATACAGGAGAACATCAGGAACAATCATACCAAGAAAGCCTGACCTTCTAAGTCGTTTGCTGTTTGCGTGGAGAAAGTACATAAATGAGTCAATCATGCGAACAATAATCTCACTGTGTTTGTCTCTCAAGTAGTGCAGTTCGCTCTCACTCAAGTTTGCTCCCCAAGGCGGATTCCCGATCACGGCATCGAAGCCGCCTGCCTTCATGATGTCGGCGAACTCGGTATTCCAGTCGAAGGCATTGATACGATATTTTTCCTCATCGTCAAGCAATTCCATTTGGGCATGGTCGTAAAAGTCGGGGCCGATGAGGGAATTGCCGCATTTGATGTTGGCGCCGAGATCGGGAAGAGCGCGCTGTCGAAACATTTTGAGTTGCGCATTCAAACTGTCGCGCGATTCGCCCTCGAGGACTTTGAGCAGCAGCGAGAGCTTGGTCACCTCGACGGCTTGCGGGTCAATGTCCACGCCGCAGATGTTGTTCAAAAGAATTCGCTTGCGCTCGGTCGGTGTCAGGCGCCACTGGCCGCCGGTGGTTTGGTAGATTGGATATCGAGCAGCTTTTCGGCGAGCGGGCGCAAGACCTTGCGCCCCTACATCTGCCTCTTTGGTGCACCACTTCAGGTGCCAATCGAGCAAATATTGATACGCTCCAATGAGAAACGAGCCCGAGCCGCACGCGGGGTCGAGAATGCGCAGCTTAGCCGCCTCTTTAGGCGTCTTGCCCTCGAGAAGTTTGCCTACGGTGTGCTTGACGACATAATCCACAATATAGGTGGGCGTATAATAAACCCCGCCAGCCTTCTTGACTTCGGGCTTGTCTTCCACCTTGGCGCGATGACCTTCGGTCAATCGAATGACCTTGCCGAGGAACTGCTCATAAACCTGTCCGAGAATATCCGCCGACAGAACGGAGAACTCGTAAGGGCTGTCGGGATAATAGAGCCCTTGGATGATTTCTTTTAGGGGCTTGTCATCGAGGGTGAGGGTGGGAGTGAGTTCGTCGGGCGCCTCGGCGCGGCCCATTTCCTTTTGAAAGTGAAATAGTCCCGAGTTATAGCGGTCATCCGCCCGCCGAAAGATTTCGAAGAGCCTCGTGTAAATATTTCGTCCGGCAATGAGATCGCGAAGTTGGCTGTAGGGTTCAATCCCGCGGTCTTCGCTGACGCGAAGGAAGATGATGCGATCAATCGTGCGCTCCACAGCGAAATTGAGTTCGCGTTGGCTGAGGCGCTCATTGCGTAATGCAAAATTCTGCGCAAATTCCTTTCGCCATGTCTCGATGTCGGCAAGGAATGCATCGTCCACCTCGGCCGTACCTCGGCGCCGCTTCGATTCGGCATATTTGTCAAACGAGCCCTTGAGGACAGCGTCGCGCGAGAAGATGGAGGCAATCTCCTCCCACTTCTCGAGATACTCCTCATAGGTAAGAATAATCAGGCGTGCGGCGGAGGCTTTGTCAGTCTGATGAGGTCGAATGCGGCAATCATAGACGGCAAATTCCTCGAAATCGGTCAGAATGGAGAGCGGAAGTTTGGCCGACCAGGCATAGCGACGGAGCTGAAAGGCGGGAGAAGCGTCTTCCCTGATGTTGATTGCGGGCTTTTTGGCTTCGACGAAGAACTTTCGCGTGCCGCCGATGCGAAAGCAGTAGTCAGGAGCTTTCGTTCCTTCGCCAACCTTAATCTGATCCTCGTGGATCACATCTTTATAAGCCTCGGAGTAGCCTTGTTTGTTGAATACATCCCAACCGAGCGCCTCGAAAAATGGATCAAGGAACTCGCGCCGGAGTTGGGTCTCGTTATACAGCGGCGAATGGCACGCATCGCGGTTGCGCTGAAAATGTTCAACGAGACTATTGATGATCGAAGGTGCTCTCATACTGCCTCCCGTCACGGCGTCACCCGCGCCAGCACAATCGCCATGTCGTCGGCGATGAGTTGCCCGGGGGCGGGGCTGACGCGGCGGAAGAGATTTTGCGCGATGTCGGCAAGGTTGTCACGGCGATGCTCCATGAGAAAGAATTTCAGACGATCATAGCCGAACATATCCTCATCGCCCACGGTGGCTTCCGGGATGCCGTCCGTATAGAGGACAAGCAAATCGCCCGCGCCGAGGCCATATTCCATTTGAATGAAGGGAAAAACATCCATCACACCAAGCATAAGGCCTCCCGCATCCAGTTCGACGATGCCCCCGTTTGCGCGGATAATATACCCCGGATTGTGTCCCGCATTGCACGCTGTAACCTGCGAGCGGTCGGCTGAGATTTCCACGAGAAGCATCGTCACAAAGCGTTCCGGCGAAGTACGCTGACTGATTTCGTGGTTCAGGAGGGCGACAATTTCCGAGATCTGCCGACCAGGTTGAGCGACCATGCGCAGGGTTGCTTGCACATTGGACATGAGCAGCGCTGCGGGAAGCCCGTGCCCGGCGACATCGGCAATGCAGAGAATCACGCGCCCATCTTCGAGAGCGAAGAAATCATAATAATCGCCGCCGACCGATTGCATGCTTTGGTGCAGGCCGAGCACCTCCAAGTTCTTCAGCGCCATAGGACCCGAGGGCAAAAGTCCGAGCTGAACTTGGCGCGCCTTCTCGAAGTCCTCCTCAAGCTCTTTGATTCGACGGCGGCGCCGAACTTCACGGCGGCGCATTTCATAGAGCGCCAGCATCCCGAGAATGCCGAAAAAGCCAAAGACAATAGCGGCGTAACGCGCGCCCTTCGGCCATCGCGAAAACGCAAAAAGCGGGCGATGAATCAGGCGCGCTTGATGATAGACGAGATAGAGTGTATCGTTCGAACTGTTTTCCAGATAAAGCCCAAGCACCCGTCGGCTATTGTCAAGGTACTCGTGTCCATTGAACCGGAAAATCGGCGGGCGGAGAGAGCGCTCCGATGACAATGCGATTGTCACAGCCGATTTCGTGGGTGCCACTCGGCGCACCTCGGACTTTAGCTTCAAAGGGAGAACTTGGCCATCCCAGAAGAATTCATCCGGCACAGACGCCGAAGCAAGGCGCGCCTCGTCATAGCGCCATTCGTAGAGTCTCGCCGGGGGCAATTTGTCTGCGACGCTTTCCGCAAACCATGTGAGACAAGTGCGGCTGGAAATGGATTTTCGAGCGCGCAGTCCGGCAAGAGGAGTCTCAAGAACAATATGGAGCTCGGGAGAGAGGAAGGCTCTTTTTCCGAAGAGAAATTGCGTATCGTAGCCGTCGGTTGTTCCCAGTCGCGCGTGTCGCAGGGCGGCCAAGCTGTCGCGCTCAGCATAAATCGCCACCAGCGCCGCCACGGTTATCGAATCCAGACCGCGTGCGCGGAGGCTCTGTGCTGCATAGTGAGCGCGTGGCGCCGGAGCAGCCGTGGCCAAACTCTCTGCCCAAACCGCAAGCGGTGGAACAAGGACCGCGCTCCACGGATCATGCTTGCGAATCGTGAGCATGCGTGCCTTAGAAGGAAGCCAAGCGGGAGGCGTCGAACCGGGAACGAGGAACAGAGTCGCTTCGCCATCATCGGCTACATCCAGCTCCAATCGGAGCGTAATCCGCCCTCCCTGCGGAGCCCTTTCTCGCAATGTGATGATTCCGCTTTCGCCGACCCAACGCCTCACCGACGGTGCGGCGGGCACCGAATCTCCCAGAGGCGTGATAGCCCACAGATAGACGAGATCTCGCGGCAAATCTAACGCAAGGAGATCGCGGAACTCGATGGTCGGCGGCAAAACGAATTCAAATTCAACAGCGAACCTATCACCCGAAGAAAAACTCTTGGCCAACCGCTGGACGCTTGGCATGGGAAAGGGCGTCTGACTGACAGGGCTCAAATTCGCCCAAGCACTGAGCTCGACCAATCGGCCTCCGCCACTTTCGGTCTTGGCTGTCAAGCGATACCGAGCCGGCCGGGAAATGCTCACTTTGTCTCGCACTTCCTCCGCCTCGCGGCCAAAAGTCCGCTGCCAGAGTTGCCCTTCGACATCCGATTCAAAGTCGAGCACGGTCTGTCCCGCGGCCTCGAGGAACGCGGCAAGCCACAAGTTCCATTCAAGAACATCCCCTTTTTCCAGCGACAACTCATAGCAGATGGAATCGCCGGGCATCAGGTAACTGTGGCGTGTCGCGGAAGATTTCGTCTGTCCAAAAAGAGCAACGGGAAGTGCCAGTACAAGTGGCAACAGGGTGAAATAAAAGGGTTTCTTCATACCAAGCTCGGCATGTTAAATGTCAATATCGGCGGTGAAAACAAATTGTGCGGGGCCGTCGAGTGTTACCTTTGAATAGTCCGGTTGAACCGTGACCTGCAGATCGCCGCCGGATTGCGTGACTGTCACAGGTACGCCCGCTCGAAATTTTCCCAGAGCGACACCGGCGCACACTGTTGCGGTCGCCCCGGACCCGCAAGCCAAAGTAAGTCCCGCTCCGCGCTCCCACACGACGAGCTGACAGGAAGTGCTGCTTGTCACATGCGCGAATTCGACATTCGCGCCCGCTGGGAAGACGGGCAATTTCTCAATCAAAGGTCCATAGGTCCGCGCGAAAATCTCATCGCGAGGCGGGCCGAAAATCACGCAATGAGGGTTCCCGACCGAAAGAAATACGGCATCGAAGGGGCAATTGGCCACTTCCAAGCGTTGGAGCAGTTTTCCCGCTTGGGGCGGAGACATGAGACCAGACCCAGCAAAAACCGGCGACGGCATCTGAACTTGAACACGGTCATTTCCCACAACCTCAGCCACGGAAATTCCAGCGCCCGTCTCGATTTGCACCGGCCCTGAAATCTCCTCGCCAATGTCTCGAAGAAAGAGAAGGAAACATCGCAAGCCATTCCCCGACACCTCTGCCGGACTGCCATCGGCATTGATGAGAGCCATTCGGAACCGCGCGTTTTCCCCGTGTTCCAGCACGAGAATGCCGTCGGCTCCGATTCCGAAGTGTCGGTCACACAGAGAACGCACACTCTCAGGAGTGAGCTGGGTCATCAACTTCGGCTCGCCAGTCCGTCCATCAAAGAGGAGAAAATCGTTCCCCAATCCGTGGTATTTGCGAAATCTGAGTTTCATGGCTTCATACTCAAAATGCCGCGTTCTGGCAAATATAGTATTTTTTGCGGCATTGTTGCAAGTAGAGAAACATGTTGTAGGTGCGACCACAGAACTGGGGGGATTGCAGGAGTCTATAGGATGGTCACCGCAAAGGCATACCTTTTGCCAATACCTATCGAGAATGCTATTTCAATTCCTTTGGAAATTCGGAGGTTAATACCTTGGAACACTTGAGGATGGACCCCCAGCGCATCCGTGAACTTCGCCAGCGGATGCAGATGACTCAGGAAGATTTTGCCCACATGATTGGTGTCACTTTCTCCACGGTGAACCGATGGGAAAATGGCAAATCGCAACCCAATCGCATCGCCGTGCGACTTCTGGCCGGTTTGGAAAAAAAGGCGAAAGCAACCTAAATGCTGCTCTGCAGCACGAGCGCCGGCATGTCAGGTTTGTGATACCTGTCCCGCTATTTCTTTCAAACGAATCAAACGAGTGATTGCGTCGTGTCTGCTCCGGTACAAACCAAGAATCGGGGGGTTTCGTCACCGATTCCGCCGTCGGAGAAGTTCGCCGCGAATCTCGCGCGGATACGAGAAGCCATCACAAGGGCCGGTGACCTGCCAACCCTTCCTCAAGTCGCCGTTGAGGTGTCAAGGTTGGCGTTCAATCCGGTGACCGCCATGGGGGACCTTGTGAGGGTAATCCGCAACGACTTATCTCTGACAGCGAAAATACTCCGCGTCGCGAATTCGGCATTCTATGGGATGTCGCGGCATGTCGAATCTCTGAACGCTGCGCTCGTCCTTCTGGGAATGCGAGAATTAATCCACCTTGTTACCTGTATTTCCGTTTTCCGTGCATTTCCCACAAAACCTGGGCAACCCACCTTTGACCGGAAAGCCTTTTGGATACATTCAGCCGGATGCGGCGAGATTGCTCGGAGTCTTACCCACCGACTTAAGCCCCGTCTTAATTCGACCGAGTTCACGGCGGGGCTTCTGCATGACCTCGGCAAAATCGTTCTTGACCAATATTTTCACGATGATTTCATGGAAGCGTTGAGGCTATCCTATGCGGAAGGACTTTCCATGGTCGAGGCGGAGGAACGCGTTCTCGGAGTCAATCATGCCGAAATCGGATTGTGGTTAGCGGGAATGTGGAATCTGCCGACGGTAATTTGTGATGCAATTACCTATCATCATACTCCGGCCAAGGCCCCTCGCGAGAGTGGTTCCCTTGTCGCGATAATCCATTTGGCAAATAATCTCTGCAAGCATGCCGGAATTGGTTTTTCCGGAAACAAAATTGACGAAGAAATCACCGACGGCGCCGCATGGGAGATTCTCGTGCAGATGAATCCAGAGATTATCCGACTGGACTTCAAGCAATTCGTGCTTGAGATTGAAGACAATATTGCGCGGGCTCGAGAGTTCGTGAATATCGCCTCCGAATATAGTGATTCTTGAAAGTTCTCCGACATGTTCCGCCGTGGCTGCCCCCCCGCCCGAACAAGGGGCTTAAGCCCCTTGCCTCTTTCCCTCGCCGAGGCAGGTTCTCAACCTGCCCGGAACTTTCCCGCCGCGCCAGCAATGGTGCGGCCCTTTTTTTCGGAGGCACTGAATTGTAACGACCCGCTCAAAGAAGAAATCTTCAAGTTCCTTAGGAAGATTTCTCTTGACAAATGGGCGGAAGTAGGCTATATTGAAATATCTTGACGATCAGCAAAAGGCAATGGACACTTGGGTCAGTAATATTTTTGGAGGATTCCACATGAAGCGCGCTATGTATTTCTTTGCATTGGCCATGACCGTCTTGGCCATCCCCGTTTGCACGGGGACTGCTTGGGCGGCGGTGCCGCAGCAGATCAATTATCAAGGCTACTTGACTGATACCGGGGGTTCTCCGCTGGACACGGTGGTATCCATGACCTTCACGCTCTATGATGCGGCTTTAGGCACCAATCAACTCTGGACGGAAACTCAGCCCTCATGCACCGTGCGTGCAGGACTGTTCAATGTTCTTTTAGGTTCCGTCACCGCCATTCCCGACAGCTTCCACTATGGTGAAGTCTGGCTGGGCATAACTGTTGGGGATAACTACGAAATGACACCACGCTCCCGCATTGTCTCAGTCGGTTATTCCTATCGAGTCGGCACCGTAGATGGAGCCAGCGGAGGGACGATTTCAGGCGATGTCAACATCACCGGCAAGGCCAATATCGGTTCGGGAAATGTCAATTCCGGCACCTATGCTTTTGTCGCAGGCCAGAACAACGAAGCCTCCGGCAACTATGCCACCATCAACGGGGGGACTTACAACCTTGCCGACAACACCTGCACGGCTGTAGGCGGGGGATATGCCAATCTTGTAACGGCGCGCTATGGGACGATCAGCGGAGGGCGGTACAACCGGGCCCGCGGTCAATATTCGGTTGTGGGAGGAGGCGGCGGAATCTCCGCCGTGGACTCTAATTCGGCCATTGGAGATTATTCAACCATTGCAGGGGGGATACGCAATACTGCCCAAAACTCATACGCCGGCGTCGGCGGAGGCCGTCAGAACACGGCCAACGGCAATCAGGCCACCGTGAGTGGCGGATATGGAAACAGTGCCTTGAACGAAGGTGCGACAGTCTGCGGTGGCGCCTATAACAGCGCTCGAGGAGAATATTCAGTAGTGGCCGGCGGCGGCGGCTCGGCTGCTTCCGATTCTAACTCAGCCTCCGGCGACTATTCGGTTATCGGCGGAGGTAAGAAGAACCGGGCTTATAGCCAATATGCTGCGATGGGAGGTGGCTACAATAACACCGTAATGGGCAATTATGCCACTGTGGGTGGTGGCTCTTCCAACACGGCCAATGGTGGATATGCTACGGTTGGTGGAGGATCCGGCCATGAAGCCGATGGTTTCTACGCCACCGTGGGAGGTGGAGCTATCAATGAGGCTACCGACACATATACCACAGTGAGTGGCGGGATGGGGAGTAATGCAACCGGCTTCGCTGCTACAGTGGGGGGCGGAGGCAACAATACGGCCAGTGGTGATTTTGCTGCGGTCAGTGGCGGGTCGTACAACACTGCCAGCGGTGACCACTCCACCATTCCCGGCGGTGGAGAGTTCAATACGGCCTCAGGCGACTATTCTTTCGCCGCGGGGCGCAGAGCCAAGGCTAATCACGACGGCGCGTTCGTCTGGGCGGATTCTACGAACAGTGACTTCGCTTCCACGGCGGTCAATCAGTTCAATGTTCGTGCTTCGGGTGGTGTACGAATCTACACGAACTCAGCGGCGAACATCGGCGTGACGTTAGATGCTAACGATAACACTTGGAATTCGGTCTGCGATAGCACAACAAAAACGAATATTCGCTCTGTGGATATACGTGAGATGCTTGACAAGGTCGCACAGCTTCCCATAAAACGGTGGAACTTCAAAGACGGCGGGCCGGAAGTTGAGCACATCAGCCCAATGGCTCAGGATTTCTGGAATCTCTTCCATGTCGGCTCCGATAGTCTGAAGATTTCCACCATTGATCCTGCGGGCATAGCTCTTGCCGCGATTCAGGAATTGAACAAGAAAGTCCAAGAGATTGACGAGCTCAGAGCCAGAAACGCTCTATTGCAGGCACAGAACGGTGCGCTTGAAGAACGCATGGCAAGAATTGAGCTGCAATTGCAACAGCTATGTGGACAGGAGAACAACTCTATAAAACAAGTATCCTTCACACAAACAACCCATTAACGAAACGATCAAGGAGAAACGAAGATGAGAAAAGTGTTCGGAATCTCGCTCATTCTGTGCCTGGTCAGCGCAGGAGGACTGCTCGCGGCGGTGCCGCAGCAGATCAATTACCAAGGCTACCTGACAAACACCTCGGGGGCCCCCTTGGACACCGTCTTGTCCATGACCTTCACGCTCTATGATGCTGCTCCGATGGGCACTCAACTCTGGACAGAGACACAGCCTGCCTGCACTGTGCGTGCGGGATTGTTCAATGTCCTACTGGGTTCCGTCACCGCCATTCCCGACAGCTTCCACTATGACGAAGTCTGGCTCGGCATCGCCGTGGGTAGCAACTCCGAGATGACGCCACGCTCTCGCGTCGTTTCCGTCGGCTATTCTTATCGCGTGGGCACGGTGGATGGCGCGAGTGGAGGGACGATTTCGGGTGATGTGAACATCGTTGGCAAGGCGAACATCGGCTCAGGAAACACGAATACGGGAACCTATTCCTTCGTCGTGGGTCAAGACGGCATCGCTTCCGGCACGAATGCGACAGTGGGCGGCGGTGGCTACAATCGTGCCCGTGGTGAATATAGCGTCGTGGCGGGTGGTGGTGGTGTGTCACCTGTTGACAGCAATTCTGCCAGAGGCCCCTATTCAGCCATCGGCGGCGGGAGGAAAAATGCCGCCAGCGCGGTCTATACCACGGTGGGCGGCGGCTATACCAACAATGCCAGCACCCACTATGCGACGGTGAGTGGCGGCGGTTTCAACGCTGCCAGCGATTCCGCTGCGGCCGTGGGTGGCGGTCGCTACAATTATGCCCGAGGCCGATATAGCGTCGTGGCGGGGGGCGGTGGCGCTTCATCCGCCGACTCCAGTTCGGCTTCCGGCAATTACTCAGCCATCGGGGGCGGCCGTAGAAACACGGCCAGCGGCACGAGTGCGACCGTGGGGGGCGGCGATACCAACACGGCCAGCGACTCCAATGCCACGGTGGGCGGCGGCTACAGCAACACCGCCAGCAGCACCAATGCAACCGTGGGGGGCGGCTATGCAAACACGGCCAGCCAAACCTATGCGACGGTGGGGGGCGGCTATACCAACACGGCCAGCCAAACCTATGCGAAGGTAGGGGGCGGCTGTTCCAACACGGCCAGCGGGTACGCTGCGACGGTGGGCGGCGGCTTCATAAACGCTGCCAGTGATTCCGCTGCCGCCGTGGGGGGCGGTCGCTACAATTATGCCCGAGGCCGATATAGCGTCGTGGCGGGGGGGGGTGGCGCTTCATCCACCGACTCCAGTTCGGCTTCCGGCAATTACTCAGCCATCGGGGGTGGAAGAAGGAACACTGCCAGCGGCACCAATGCAACCGTGGGGGGCGGCTATACCAACACGGCCAGCGGCGCCTACGGGACGGTGGGCGGTGGTGGCTACAATCGCGCCCGAGGACTCTATTCGGTGGTCGCTGGAGGAGGAGGCGCTTCATCCACCGACTCCAGTTCGGCTTCCGGCATTTACTCAGCCATCGGGGGTGGAAGAAGGAACACGGCCAGCGGCCAATATGCCACCGTGGGCGGCGGCTCTACCAACACGGCCAGCAGCTACTATGCCACGGTGGGCGGCGGGCTATGACAATGTTGCCAGCGACTATGCCACGGTGGGCGGCGGCTACAGCAACACGGCCAGCAGCTACTCTGCGACGGTGGGCGGCGGCTCTACCAACACTGCCAGCGACTACTATGCCACAGTGGGCGGCGGCGAAAACAACACGGCCAGCAGCAACTATGCGACGGTGGGCGGCGGCTACGGGAACATTGCCAGCGGCCAATATGACACCGAAACCTATGCCGTAGTGGGCGGCGGCTCTACCAACACTGCCAGCGACTACTATGCCACAGTGGGGGGCGGCTATGGCAACACCGCCAGCGGGATCTCTGCGACGGTGGGCGGCGGCTACGGCAATACGGCCAGCGGGTACACTTCCACAGTGTGCGGAGGGACATACAATACTGCATCTGGCGCCTCTTCCTTCGCGGCCGGTCGCCGTGCGAAGGCTTATCATAGTGGAGCCTTTGTTTGGGCGGATGACACCGATGCCGATTTCTCGTCCAGCGGTGGCAACCAGTTCAATGTTCGCGCGTCGGGCGGTGTGCGCATGTATACCAATTCTGGCACCACCTTAGGAGCCCAGCTTCTAGCTAATGCTACCGCTTGGACGGCTTTGTCGGACAGCACCAAGAAGACGGATATCCGCCGCGTGGACACCAAAGCAGTGCTCGAAAAAATCGCACAGCTTCCCATCAGCGAGTGGCGCTACAAGGCCCAGCCTGATCCCTCCATCCGCCATATGGGTCCGATGGCGCAGGATTTTTGGAAACTCTTCGGTTTGGGCGAAGATAGTCTCGGCATTTCCACGATTGATCCCGACGGCATCGCGCTGGCCGCGATTCAGGAATTGCAGAAGCAAAATGAAGAGTTGCGGACTGCCGTCCGGCGCTACGCAGAGGAATTGAATGAATTGCGCGGTCTTGTCGAGAAAATGGCGGCGCGAACCAATCAAGAAAATCCAAAGACAGCCTCCGCGGCTTTCTCTCGGAACACCAGTGAATCAACTTTGAAGGAGATAGCACGATGAAAAAGATATTTCTAATCATCGCATTCGTGCTGGTGCCCGTTTTGCTCTTGGCGCAGCCGCAGCAAAGCGAAGATTTTCGCATCACGAAGCAGGTGCTCGATGCAGGCGGAGCACCCAGCAGCTCGGCGAATTTCCAACTCGTCAGCGCTTATGGTCAACCCACGCCGATTGGCGCTCAAACCAGCGAAGAGTTCGTGCTCTATGCGGGCTTCTTGAATCCGACTTTTGCCGTGTCACCACTCAGCCCGATTCAAGCATTGATTATCAAGCAATCGCAACCGGATATTATTCTCTATTGGGAGCCGAAAGTGGGGGCGGCGGCGTACAAAATCTATCGCTCGCTGGATCCAATGTTCATCCCCGGTCCGGGTGATTACATCGGCACGGCGACGGACACGACCTACACCGATGTCAACGCCACGATTTTACCCGGCGGGAAATATTTCTATAATGTGACGGCCTCGACGGAGGGCGGCGGAGTGGTGGCAGCGCCACCCATGCGACCACCGTCTCGCGTTTCGATAGAGTCAAAATCTGGGCAAGTGTCGCCGCGCGATCGGCGGTAAAACGGCTTGGGGCGAATCAGGAGATTCGCCGCTGCGAAAAAGGTCGGCTGCAAGCAGCCGACACCGAGACTTCGGGCGGGTCTGGAGACCCGCCACGGCGAAAAATGCAGTGAGACCCCTGCCCTGCGAAAGAAAGAGGGGCGCCCCGAATGGGTCGCCCCTTTTATCTTGGATTCCGGGCAAGTGAAGGCACCCGCCACGGCGATGAAAAAGAAAAAAGCGGCCCTACGGTCGCTTTTCGTTTGGTCATTTCTCAGTGAAAAGCTTAGGGCTGCGCCTCTTCGCCAGCCAGTTTGCGCAGGGCTTCGTATAGGCGGGTGTGCGCAATCAGGCACCGCGCGTAGTCCACTTCGCACGGCTTTCCCTTGGCTCGCATAATCTCGGCCAGCGCCTTTTTCTCTCCCTTTGACCATCTTTGCAAATCCGGGATCAAACCAAACAAGAGTGCCAATCGCCGGAAACTCTCCTGCTCGTCCGGCGGCCAAGTCGTCCATTGCGGAATGTCCAAGACGGCAGCCACTTTGCGGGTCGCTGCCTGGGTCGCCGCAGCATGGTCGCCATGATGATGTTCGGCAATATGCCTCGTAACGGCAAGCCCCAGTCTGCTGAGCGAAAGCTCTTTGTACGGTTCGGCGGCTGGTTTCAGGCATAGATACATGTCACTGAGTGCCAAACGCCGAAGTGTCCGCCTCGGCGTGCGATAGCGGCGATCCGCTTGAATTTTCGCGAACTCCTCCTCGGCCAAACGAGCCACTTTCGCATCGAAGGAACGAAAACCCTGCTTATAGTAGAACCAGTAAGCTCCCGCCGCAAGACCTTCTTCATTCTCATGCCCAACCTGGTAGCGCCGCAGAAGGAATGTGGTCACACCGAAATGATGGTGGAAAAGACGCAGATATTGAGCGAAGATGTAGGCCGCTTCTCCCCCACGGAAAGTGTCGAAAATGTTGATCGCAAGCTCGACGCGGTCGAAGAGAACCGCGCCGACTCCATAGCCGATTGGCAATCCATTCTTCACGATAAAAGCGGCATAGTCCGCTTCGAGGGGCAACCGAAAGGCGGGCTCCGTTCCGGCAAGAGCGATTTGGATCCCCCGGCCGACATCGGCCAAAAACACTTCGGAGGGATTGGCATGGTCCTCGGGATAAAGCTCGCGCTGGCGAACAAAAAGCGCCGCCCGGATGTGGTCTATAACGGTCTTCGCTTGCGGCTTCGAGAGGTGTTTTGCGGATGGAAGTGGCTTGCTGATTTCGCTGCGGAGATCACCCTCGGGCCGGCTAAGTGGCCCTTGCTGATAGTGGATCTGCGACACCGGGACCCGCGCGCGTGAACGCGAGACCTCCGAATCGTCAAGTCTCCAGCGCAAAGGAAGCTCAAGCTGCTCATACAGATGCCGCTTCACCACGGACGGTAGAGAGGAATTCTGCAAGCGCGCCAATAGCCAAACGAAATCGCTTCGTCCTTCCCCTTTGGCAAGCGTCACCCAATCTTCCGTGGACTGCTCGGGATCATCCAAGGTGTCATTCTCCGGCCAGCTTGTCAGAAGCGGCAACACGGAAGCCAAGGGGTCACTTTCCGCATCATTGTAGGCATCCCAGTCAATGGCAACGGCATCCGGAAATTTCTCTGCCAACCACAGAGCCGTATCCCAATCGTAGGGATACTCAATGGTTGATCCTGCAATGCCTGTGTTGAGAAGCCTTTGGGCAGCGCTTTCGTCTTCCATGACCATCGGTGTCACGCGAATGGAGAAATCCTGCAACTCGCGCTCTGCGAGGCGCAACACTTTCGGGCTGTCCGGATAGGCCCGCAGAAAACAGAGAGACTCGTGGTACCGGAAAAGCAGGGCGGCATCCCGGATGGCATGACGCCGAATCTCTTCGAGGAGATGTTCCTTGGCCGCAACATCCGTTGGAGCGAAGCGATGCGATAGTTCCCCGAGTTGCTCAATGAGTCTGCGCACGGAATCATCGTGATTCAGTGTTGCGGATCGAGCGGTCGTCATGGTTTGGCTTTCAAATTGCTCCCCGAATATCGGGAATGAAATGGATTCGTCTGGCCATGAAGTCAAGTAAAACTTGCGATTTCGTAAATAATTCCCTGCAAAATGTCATAGTGCGTTCCGATCAGACGAATAGAACCTGCAATTCTCTGTGGAGAGGCATCGGTCGTGAGTTGTGCCCAATTCAGCTGGCAAAATGAGCGAAGTGGGAAATCTTTCTATAACAAGCTCAAATGAAAACACGCCAATTTCTTTATGATTTTACATGAGTTAACACAAATGACCCATCCACAAATAAAATCTTCGCCTGATTCTCTCAACATATTGACTTTTTGAGGCTAAAAGGTTACATTATATGTGAACGACCAACTATAGTAGATATGGCGTTCTGGGCTGCCCTCCTTCTTTGAGCGCGGGAAGTCAACTGCCAGATCCGCGCCGATGCCTGTGCGATCAGAAGGCATGGTTAAGGATCGACAGTGGTTCTTTAACTTTTTTTAAATCAAAACAAAAGTAAGCCCCGTCTCTGCCTGAGATGGGGCCGCCTGCTGTGATAGAAGGCGAGAGGGACTCGCGCTTTAGATTTGGCCTAATGCTGTTGGGCCTTTGTGGCGCCTCCCAGAATCGAACTGGGGACACACGGATTTTCAGTCCGTTGCTCTACCATCTGAGCTAAGACGCCATTGCTTCTGTGCCAAATTTAAACATGTTTTTGGCAAAAAGCAAGACCCCTCAGGCACAGGGATGTTGTTCAACTGAGAAACCGATGATCGCTTGCGGCAATTGCCGGGAGGTGACAATGACCGTGATGAAAAGAGGATTTGAGAGGAGGATGGGATTCGTCCGTGTTGCACTCTTGATTCTTGTGCTCTGCACCGTTCCCGTCGTTTTCGCTCAGGACGATTGGTCTATCGTAAATGATGGTATGCCACCGGGCTTTGGAACAACCCTGGATGAGGACCCCAACCGTTCCTGTGTCCCGGATTTCGTTGTGTGGGGATTTCCTTACACCCGCACGGCTGATTTGAGAGGAGCGGGCAATGACTGCTCTTTTCGGAGCGGGAAAGATCACCTTTACGAAATTCACATCATTCAAGAGGGACTCTATACTTTTTCGCTCTGCAATTCAGCTTCGGCCATCAATTCTTATATCTACCTCACTTCGGCATGTTGCGGCGGGACAGTTCTTACCTCGAATGACGACGGTTGTTCGACCCAGGGCCCGTCCGAGATTTCCTGTCGCCGATTGAATGCCGGCATTTACTATCTCGATGTCGAACCGTATAGTGCGGGAGGCGAGAACACCTACACGCTGGATATCTTCGCCTGTCCCGACCCCTGCCCAGCGGTTTATGCGACGGATACGACCCTTGACAACGGGGACGGCACTTTCACTTGGATCCAACGCACGGATGAGAACGATGTGGCGCCGCTCTATGAAGGCCCCTGGTTTGATCCGACGATGCCACCGGGACGCGATCCCTACTACGGCTTTGAGCATTATAGCTGGTATAACGGCAATTACGGCTGGAAGAACATCTTTCCCGACTATGATTTGCCCGAAGGAGTCGCGATCCAGAGCGCCAGGCTGTACATTTGCGCATGGGATGTGGATCAGCAGGATTGCTCGGCTGAACACCCCGGGCATCCGGAATCCTGTGAGCTGGACAATCTTTATGGTGATGGAATTCTTCTGAATCCTGAGTATTTGCAGGGGAATAATGAGGTCTGGTCGGTTACAACCTTTGATATTCCTCCCGCAGCGTTGCTCGATGACGGTGTCCTAAACATGTTTATTGACATTGATGTCTGGAATAACCACCGCTATTGGGCAACCACACTCAACTACTCCATTTTGGAAGTCATCTATGGCTTTGGTGAAGCTGGCAATAATCCACCCTATACTCCTGTCGGCCATGACTGGCCGTCGTGCATCGGGGACGAAGACAGCCTGTGCCTTATCATTACCGGACCGACTCCTGCGGATCCCGATATGGATGAGGTCACTTATCACTACCGCTGGTTCATTCGAAACGACTATACGGCGGGCGGATTTGTGGATGACGAGATTGCGCCACCATACTATCTTGACCATACCGGACCTTCCATTCCCTCGGGCGAATCCGCGATTGGCGATGAGTGGCGGGTTGAAGTATGGGCTGTGGATGTTCAGGGAACACTCTCGCTGGAACCTCTGATCGTTACTTTCACTGAAATCGTTGCATCCTGCGGCGAAGCTGAGAATCCGATAGTGGGCTGGGACTATGGCGATTTCGATTCCACACAATATCCGACAGCCAATGAGTGGGGTGGGGGACCCGCCAATGCGATTCGCCTATCAAACTTGGCTTGGCTCGGTCTGAGCTTCACCAATGACTTTCCGACTCCACGGTGCGTGGATCAAGATGCCGATGATGGCGTCGCCTTTGTTGATTCAATATGGCTCGGGTGCAGCGAAATCTGCGTGGACATCACCATTTCAACGGGTTCCGGCTATTCCGGCCAGGAGCTTTTCCTGAACGGATGGAAAGATGGCGATTTCAATTCGTCTTTTGCCGATGTCCTGTGCTCCGAAGCGGCTCCGGAACATCTGATCCGAGACGAAGAGATACTGGGGCTCGGCCCCAATGAATCGGTCGTGGTGCGGTATTGCTTCATGGATCCCGCCATTCCTGAAGGAGGCGCAAAGCTCCTGCGGTTCCGGTTGACTCACAATCCGGTCGGCGTCAATGGCTATGCCGGAGTTGACACGATGCTGGGCGAAACGGAAGACTACATTGTGAGTGTGAGTGAACCTCCGCTCAGCGTGGAGCTGCTGAATGTTACTGTAGTCCCGGAAGGCGACCAGATAACACTGCGATGGGAGACGGCGTCCGAGCAAGACAACGACCGCTTTGAAATCGAGCGGCGCGTCGCAGGCTCTCTGTGGCGGACAGAAGGAGAGGTGCCCGGCGCCGGAACTTCGGCAGAACTGCATTCCTACACCTTTGTGGACCAGTATGTTTCGGATGGCATCCCCTATTTTTACAAACTTACCGCGGTGGAAGTGAATGGGACGCGCACCGTCATCTACGAAACCGAATCTCCTGTCATGACCGTGGCGGCGGAGGTCTTTGCCTATGAGCTCCATGAAAATTGGCCTAATCCCTTCAATCCAACGACCATGATTACCTATGACTTGAAGGAAAGTGGAACGGTCTTCTTGCGCGTCTTCGATGTCTTGGGGCGCGAGGTGGCGATTTTGGCCACAGGCCACCAGAACGCGGGGCGCCACACGGTGACTTTCGACGGCTCGTCACTTTCGTCGGGTATCTACTTTTACAGGCTCGATGCCGGTGATTTCACGGATACCAAAAAAATGGTTCTGATGAAATAACCTGACACGCCTTTCCAATGACCACGAACAAGAGACCGCACCGCTGCCGGCGCGGTCTTTTTTTGCAGCCCCATTGACAACAACAAGCCCATCACAATATCTCATTCTTCTAGCAGCGGCGAGCGAATTCTCTTGACAACCGCGTGTGGGAACACTATATTGACTTCCAATAATCAACCAAAGCAATTCACAGATGGGTCATTAACATTTTAGGAGAAATTCAAATGACACGCGTTATGTATTTCTTCGCATTGGCCATGACCGTCTTGGCCATCCCCGTGTACACGGGGACTGCTTGGGCGGCGGTGCCGCAGCAGCTCAACTATCAGGGCTACTTGACCGACACAGGGGGTAATCCGCTGGACACCACCGTAGCCATGACCTTTAAGCTCTACACGGACTCTACAGCAGGAAATCTGCTGTGGACGGAAATTCGCCCCTCTGTCACTGTGACAGATGGTCTTTTTAATGTCCGCCTCGGACAGGGTACCACTCTTGGTGATGCTGTCTTCAATAATGCGCAAGTTTGGCTAGGCATCACCGTCGGGAATAATTCTGAGATGACACCGCGTTCGCGCATTGTCTCCGTCGGCTACTCCTATCGGGTCGGCACCGTAGATGGCGCCAGCGGCGGGACGATTTCAGGTGATGTGAACATCGTGGGCAAAGGAAACATTGGTTCAGGCAACTCCAATCCGGGCACCTACGCCTTCGTGGCAGGCTATAGTGACACGGCATCTGGCGATTACTCGACAGTGGGCGGTGGCTATGAAAACACGGCCAGCGGCCTCCGTGCCACGGTGGGCGGCGGCTCTGGCAACGATGCCATCGGCATCTTAGCCACAGTGGGTGGCGGCTTTTACAACACGGCCAGAGGTGCCGATGCCACGGTGGGCGGCGGCAGTAACAACATAGCTGATACCTTAGCCACAGTGGGGGGCGGCCTTGACAACAACGCCACCGGCTACGCGGCCATGGTGGGGGGCGGCGAATATAACCGTGCCCGAGGCCGATATAGCGTGGTGGCGGGCGGTGGCGGCTGGTACCTTGCTGACAGCAATTCTGCCAGCGGCGATTATTCGGCAATTAGTGGAGGGAGGGGAAACAATGCCAGCGGCAAATATGCTGCAGTGGGCGGCGGCTCTTCCAATGATGCCGATACCCTCTATGCCACGGTGGGGGGAGGCTATGACAACAATGCCACCGGCGGCGCAGCCACGGTGGGCGGCGGCTTTCAGAATGAAGCCAGCGACTGGTATGCCACTGTGGCAGGCGGCTACTGGAACGATGCTACCGGCAGCTCAGCCACGGTGGGGGGCGGCGCTGGCAACAATGCCACCAGCCACTATGCCACGGTGGGCGGCGGCCAATCCAACGATGCCACCGGCTCGAGTGCCACGGTCGGGGGCGGCTACTTCAACGATGCCAGCGATTCCTGTGCCACAGTGGCCGGCGGTCGCTACAATCATGCCCGAGGTCAATACAGTGTGGTCGCGGGCGGTGGCGGCGAGTCCCTTACCGACAGCAACTCTGCCATCGGCGACTATTCGGCCATTGGCGGGGGGAGAAGAAACACTGCCAGCGACTCCTATGCCACAGTAGGAGGCGGCTATTTCAATCAGGCTGACACCATCAATGCCACGGTGGGTGGTGGCCAATACAACGATGCCACCGGCAGCACTGCCACGATTAGCGGCGGCTCTTCAAACACTGCCAGCGGCGCGTTTTCCACCGTGGGCGGCGGCTATACGAATGTCGCCAGCGCCTACTCTGCGACGGTAAGTGGTGGCTATGAAAACGATGCTACCGGCCTCTACGCCACGGTGGGGGGCGGCTCCTTGAACGCTGCGACCGGCCCCTATGCCACGGTTCCGGGAGGCCGGATCAACATTGCCGCAGGGAACTCTTCCTTCGCGGCGGGCCGCCGTGCTAAAGCCAACAATCAGGGCTGTTTCGTATGGGGTGACGCCACCGACGCGGATGTTGCGGCGAACAACGACAACCGCTTTGTCGCCCGTGCGTCCGGAGGTGTCTACTTCTACTCTAACGCAGCCATGACCACCGGATCCTATCTTGCGGCAGGCGCAAGCGCGTGGGTCGCTGTATCGGACAGCACCAAGAAGCGCAACCTCCGAGTCGTCGATACTAAGGATGTGCTCAACCGAGTGGCTCAACTTCCCATCAGACAATGGAGCTACAAATCGCAAGATCCTTCCATTGAACACATGGGTCCGATGGCGCAGGATTTTTGGAAACTCTTCGGTTTGGGCGAAGACAGCCTGGGCATCTCCACGATTGACCCCGACGGCATCGCCCTGGCCGCGATTCAGGAATTGAACAGACAGAATGCCGAGCTGAGAGCCGAAAATGCGGAGTTGAAGAACCAGAATGACAAACTTGAAGAGCGGGTGGCAAAAATTGAGATGCAATTGCAGCAGCTTTGTGGGCAGGGAGGCAATTCCATCAAACAAGTGTCATTGACTCAAACAACCCAATAACCAAACGATCAAGGAGAAACGAAGATGAGAAAAGTGTTCGAAATCTCGCTCATCCTGTGCCTGATGTGCGCAGGGAGTTTGCTCGCGGCGGTGCCGCAGCAGCTCAATTATCAAGGCTACTTGACGAACACCGGCGGCAGTCCGCTGGACACCACCGTAGCCATGACCTTCAAACTCTACACCGATTCCACGGCAGTAATCCTGCTGTGGACGGAAACTCGGCCTTCGGTCACCGTCGCCGATGGCCTCTTTAATGTTCGCCTTGGGCAAGTCACGTCCCTTGGCGATGCTGTCTTCAACAATCCAGAAGTTTGGCTCGGCATCACCGTCGGGGACAATTTGGAAATGACCCCTCGTTCGCGGATTGTCTCCGTCGGCTATTCTTATCGTGTCGGCACGGTGGATGGTGCTTCGGGCGGCTCAATCACCAGTGAAGTCAACATCTCCGGGAGAGCAAACATTGGTGCTGGCAATGCAAACACGGGTGTTTACACCTTCGTTGTGGGAGAAAATGGCATCGCTTCCGGCAACTGGTCAACTGTCGGCGGCGGAAGCTACAATCGTGCTCGAGGCGCGTATAGCGTCGTGGCGGGCGGCGGCGGAGCAGATCCTGCCGATTCCAATTCAGCCGTCGGTCATTACTCGGCGATTGGCGGTGGCTATCGTAACACCACCAGTGACTACTACGCTACGGTGGGCGGCGGCAACGAAAACATTGCCAGTGGTCAATCGGCCACGGTGAGCGGAGGTTATGACAATAGTGCGACCGGCTACACCGCCATTGTGGGTGGTGGCACCGGCAACATCGCCAGCGGCAGCCGTGCCGCAGTGGGAGGAGGCCTTTACAATGAAGCGCAGGGTGATTATGCCACAATCGGCGGTGGTTCTGACAATCGAGCGGATACGACTTATGCCACTGTGAGCGGCGGCAATTTCAACAACGCCACGAATGGCTCATCCACAGTGGGCGGCGGTCAATACAACGATGCGACCGGCGGTTCATCCACGGTGGGCGGCGGCTACAACAATGACGCGACTGGCAACAACAGCACGGTCGGTGGCGGAATATTCAATCGTGCCCGAGGGCTCTATTCAGTCGTGGCTGGCGGCGGAGGTTCTTCGCTCACTGATTCCAACTCGGCCATCGGCGATTATTCAGCCATTGGTGGAGGACACATAAACAGGGCCAGCGGCAACTCTGCGATGGTCGGTGGTGGAAGTGACAACAACGCCTCGGCGCTCTGCGCCACCATCAGTGGTGGGTATGGAAATGACGCCGAGAACACCTATGCAACGGTCGGCGGTGGGGCGCAGAATCATGCTTTGGAGTTCACTTCGACCGTCGGCGGTGGACAAGGTAACATAGCGAGCGCCATAGCCGCGACCATCAGCGGCGGCTATGGGAATGATGCGACGGGCAGCAATAGCACCGTCGGCGGCGGCAATGGCAATACGGCCTCTGGATTCGGGTCCACAATCGCTGGCGGAGTCAACAACCAAGCCAGCGCACAAGGCGCCTTTGTTGGCGGTGGACAGAACAATCTGGCGACTGCCAACTGGGCGACCGTGGGGGGTGGCATCAGCAATGTCGTAAGTGCCCCAACCGCAGTGGTGGCCGGTGGCAGTTTCGACACGATCATGGTCAATGGCTCAGACTGTGTTATCGGCGGCGGTTACTACAATTTGGCCGATGGTTGGGCGGCGACAGTCGCTGGTGGGTTGTACAACAAAGCGCTGAATCAGGGTGCAGCCGTGGGAGGGGGGCGTTACAACTATGCGCGTGCGATTTTCAGTGCAGTCGCTGGCGGCGGCGGTCTGTCGATCGCCGATTCCAACTCGGTGAGGGGTCAGGCATCGTCCATTGGCGGGGGCTCCGGCAATAGCATATCAACTGAGCATGCCGTGATCGGCGGTGGACAGAGCAACAGCATATCGAATCAGCATGCCGTGATCGGCGGTGGACAGAGCAACGAGGCGACCGGATTGCGGGCTGTCATCGGTGGGGGCTACGATAACACCGCCAGCGGTCAGGACGCAACCATTGGCGGTGGCTATCAGAACATAGCCAGTGGCAGCTCCACGGCGGTTCCGGGCGGAGTCGCCAATGAAGCCACCGAGTTGGCGGCCACGGCCATGGGTTTTCGCGCCAAAGCCCGCCACATCGGCGCTTTTGTTTGGGCGGACCGAACCTACTCCGATTTCGCCTCGACCGCCTCCAATGAATTCAGCCTCCGCGCTTCCGGCGGAGTACGCATCGCAACGACAACGGCGGGAACCGTTGGCGTCAAGCTCGACAACGGTGACACCGCGTGGGAAGTGCTCTGCGACAGCACCAAAAAAACTAATCGCCGAGCCGCGAACACGCAGGAGATTCTGGCCAAGGTCTGTCAGTTGCCGGTCGAAGAATGGAACTACAAACATCAGGATTCCCGCAACACTCACATCGGCCCGATGGCCCAGGAATTCTACAGACTCTTCGGTTACGGCGACGATGAGACGAGCATCTCCACTATTGATCCGGACGGCATCGCCTTGGCGGCGATTCAGGAATTGCAGAAGCGGAATGAAGAGTTGCGCACTGCCGTGCGGCGCTACGCAGAAGAATTGAATGACCTGCGCCGCGTCGTGGAACAAATGGCCGCGCAGCAACCTGAACGCAATCAGAGCAAAGCAGCTTCCGCCGCCTTCTCGCCAAGCACAAGCGAACAGACTCTACGGGAGATTACGCAATGAAAAAGACATTCATCATTATCGCAATCGCACTCGCGCCCGTTTTGCTGTTGGCGCAACCGCAGCAAAGCGCAGATTTCCGCATCACGAAGCAGGTGCTCAATGCGGGTGGCGCACCCGGTAGCTCTGCGGATTTCCAGCTCATCAGTGCCTACGGCCAGCCAACGCCTATTGGTGCCCAATCCAGCGCAGATTTCGTGCTCTACGCGGGCTTCTTGAATCCAACTTTTGGGGTGTCGCCGCTCAGCCCCATCCAAGAGCTGGTCATCAAGCAGTCCCAGCCTGATGTGATTTTGTATTGGGAGCCGATTGCAGGTGCGGCCTCTTACAAAATCTATCGCTCGCTGGATCCGATGTTCATCCCCGGCCCGGGTGACTTAATCGGCACAGCGACGGACACGACCTACACTGATGTCAACGCCACGACTTTGCCCGGTGGGAAATATTTCTATAATGTGACGACCTCGACGGAGGGAAGCGGAGTGGTGGCCGCTTCACCGATGCGGCCGCCATCTCGCGTTTCGGTAGAACCAAAGCCTGGGCAAGTCTCGCCGCGCGGCGATAATCGGTAGTGCCGCACGGCGTGCGCTGGAATCTGCTGCAAGCAGCCGGCACCGCTTTCCGGGCGCGTCTGGAGACACGCCACGGCGGGAATTCAAGAGGAAAAAGAAAAGGGGCGACCCGCGTGGGTCGCCCCTCTTTTCATTTATGAGATGGCAGAGTTCTCACTCGTGCCGCAAGGCTTCGATGGGGTTCAATCGAGCGGCTTTCACTGCAGGCCAAATGCCGAAGATCAATCCCACCGCCGAGCAAAAAATTACCGAAAGCGTAATAGACCAGACCGGGATCGGCGTTGGGAATTTCAAGAAATGATTAATGACGACCGCCGCCAGGAAACCCACAAGGATGCCGATGCCGCCTCCCACTTCCGAGAGCATGACCGCTTCAATGACGAACTGTCGCAGAATGCTGATTCGTTTCCCCCCTAACGCTTTGCGCACACCAATCTCACGCGTGCGCTCGGTAACCGAAACCAACATAATGTTCATGATTCCGATTCCGGCCACCAGCAGACTGATCGCACAGATTCCGAAGGCTGCCACACTGACCCATCGTGAAATGTTGCCGAAGGACTGCTGGAGTGTTTCGGGAGTCCAAATATAGAAGTTGTTTGGCTGACCGGGCTTCAGGCCGCGTTCGACTCGCATTACTTCTGTCACTTCCTCGATCGCCTGTTCAAAGACTTCGGCCGACCAGGCTTGCACGGTCAGATTCACAGAGCGCTTTCCATAAGCGCGGAAGAAAGTCGAGAGGGGAATGCAGCAGAAGCAATCTTGAGATTGACCAAGGGCTTCCCCGCGCTTTTCAAAGGTTCCGATAACCTGAAAGCGGTCAGGGCCAATGCGAATATATTCTCCGATGGGATCAATCGTGCCAAAAAGGCTTTCAACCACATCATCACCGATCACGATGAAATCCCGGGCCGACATGATATCCGTGTCTGCAAGAAATCGGCCTCGGTCCACATACAGCCCGTTGTTCAATGCAAATTCCGGAGTTCCGCCTGCAAGTTGAATGGTCGGATCACTTTTCAGCCCACCTCGCCGAGCGGTCAGGCCGCCCCATTCCGCCCACGCTTCGACGCCAACGGCCCTCACGGACGGACATCGTGCGCGGATGGCATCGGCGAGTTCCGGTTCGAGTTTTGGCCGTCGTTCTCGATCACGATCGTGCGGGCCGAACATCATCAGCTCGTAACGCTGAACCTGGAACACATTGGCCGACAGCGCGTTCTTCATCTGGTCATCAATAATGGAGCGTACTCCGGCGATGACCGTCATTGAGGCAATGATGGTGGCCACGCCGACGATGACTCCCAAAAGCGTCAATGCTGCGCGCAACTTGTGCGACCAAACGGCATCGAGTGCCATGCGTAACGATTCAAAAATCGCTGTCAGCATCGTTCACTTTCTTCCGTAGCGGGCAAGACCTGAGGGATCTTTTCCTTCCACCACGGGAACACTTCTCCCAGAAGAAGGCAAGCCATCGCTGTCAGAGGCACAGCGACGATGACACCAAGAAAACCGAAGAGCGAACCCATCACCAGAATTCCAACTATCACGATGAATGGAGAGAGCTGAACATACCGATGCATGATGAGCGGCGTTATGAGACTTCCTTCCAGGAGATGACTCGCGACCCAAATAACGAGAACCCAGATGATTTTTGACGGTTCGGTGAAAACCGCCCAGGCAAGCGGGCCCAGTGCGGTCAAAATCGGGCCAAGATACGGAACAGCACTGAATAGGGCAGCAAGGGCTCCAAACACGAGAAAATAATCAATCCCCGCCATCCAAAAAGCGACGGTCGTGAACGCTCCCAAAAAGACCATCGCGGCCAATTGTCCGAGCATCCATCCTCGAATCAAACGAACAGCGCGCGAGGCAAGTTCGCTCATTTCTTCGGGACTGCGGCTGCGGAAGAGATGGCAAAAAGCCTGGAGGGCTTGGCGGCGCTCAATGGCAAGAAAGACTCCCAAGACAAGCACCGTGACCGCATCCGTTACGAGAGCAATACCTCCCGAAATGAGCTGGAGTAGCTTCGTCGCGGCATTTCCAGCAAACTTGACCGTTTCTTCTGCAAGCTTCTGCGGCTGTATCTGCGGCGCCCAATCCCCGAGGTCATCGAGCCAGACGACAAGATAGGAGCGCGCTCTTTCGAGAAAGTCCGGCAGCCTATTTACCAAACCCGCAACCTGATTGGCCAACGGGCTTATCAACAAGTACCCGAGAAGTCCGAGAAGGACAGCCAATGCGGCCAAAACTGTGAGCGCCGCCAGCCAGCGCGGGAATCTTAGTTTTTGTTCAAAGGGCGTAGAAAGATAGGCCAGAAAGATCGCCGTTAAAAGGGCGAGGAAAACCAAGAAGATGATCTGCCGCAGATAATAAATTGCCGCCGCCGTGGCCAGTGCGGCGATCACGGCCAGCGTTCGGAAGTAAAGCGTTCGCAGATCCAGCGGCGGTGTAGCCAAACGGTCCTCTCGTCTCTTTCCCGAATTCTATTCGTAACGCAGCGCTTCTATGGGCCGCAATCGCGCGGCTTTCATCGCGGGATAGATGCCAAAGAAAAGCCCAACGACAGCAGCGAAAATGACACCGAATCCCACGACCCATGGCGGCATCGTTGTCGGAAGAAAATTATTCACTCCCTTTGCGCCGAGATAGGCAAAGCACACCCCTAACACTCCTCCTACAGAGCAAAGGACGGCCGATTCAATAAGGAATTGCCAGCCAATCATCCAACGCTTGGCCCCCAGAGCCTTGCGAAGTCCGACTTCCTGTGTGCGTTCCGTTACAGAGACAAGCATGATATTCATGATGCCAATTCCCCCAACCACAAGGGAAATGACCGCAATGAGGAATCCGCCCAAATAGACCCCTCCCATGATTCGTAGGAAGGCGTTCATTAGGGATGACTGTTGGTTGACACCGAAATCGTCCGGTTCGAGCGGCCCCAGATGCCGTGCTCTACGCAGGATGCCCCGCAGTTCATAGACAAGGTTCTCCACCTCCTGAGGTCCCGAGGCTTTGACAATGATGGACATCCAGTGATGGCGGCCAAACTCTTTCATGAAGGTACCAATCGGTATCGTGACATAGTTGTCCATGGATTGGCCAAGGAGCTTGCCAATTTTCTCCTGCACGCCGACCACTCGAAAAGGGATATTCCCAATCTTGATCCGTTGACCCAGAGGATTTTGCTGAGGAAAGAGCTTCTGCGCCACTTCATGGCCGAGAACACAGACATGCCGATTGTGTTGAACATCTGCAGGGGTGATGAATCGGCCAATCTCGGGGCGGGTTGGATTGGTAAAAATGTAGTTTTCGTTGGTGCCGCCAACATCCACGCGACTCAGTTTTCGCTCACGGAATCCCACGGTGCGCTGAGTCTCCGCCCAAGGAGAGACGGCAACAGCGAGCTCGCTTTCCTCTTCGATTCGGCGCATGTGTTCCAATGTGATGTCCGGGCGTTTCAGCATTTCTCGCCAATTGTGGCTGAACCACTCAAACTTGTTCACATAGACGGTGTTGCTTCCC
>Ga0315289_10001095_pt1 | contig 42359 bp, 58 predicted proteins | sample YL17G11_40_MG_FD_203452 | JGI IMG/M metagenome (GOLD analysis project Ga0315289, IMG submission 203452) | Sediment microbial communities from Yellowstone Lake, YNP, Wyoming, USA - YL17G11_40 | ecosystem: Environmental > Aquatic > Freshwater > Lake > Sediment | place: USA: Wyoming | collected... | reverse complement strand
GAGTATTCTTTATGACATAAATCAAACGGACCAATATGTCCACAGTTAGGCTCTTCATCAGACACACCTCTAATATATGGATTGTCTCTCCAGACTAAGTCCCAAGTTTCTTTACTTCTAAAGTGGGAACGAGAGCTTATATATGTCTCATATCCTAGTTGATGAAAAGCCTCTGGAAGAGTTGTAAATTGTAAGTGATCACCCAATCCACCATAGTTAATAAATAGAATTTTTTTCATTTTAATAGAATTTTTTTATAAATATTTGAATTTTTCAACTCTTATATCAACCGGATAAAATCCCAAATGTGGCATTTGATAATTTAACCAGTTATTCGGCGCGATTGTTATAGTCTTATCACTCAACCAAGCCGCCCACCAGGAGAATGTTGAATTTGTTATTATACAATATTTGGAATAGTATAATAGCTTAAAATCAACCATCATATCATTGGATATAACCTCACATCCTTGAAAGTACTCCTTAGCACCATCAACATCATCAGTAATCACCAGGAACTTAATATCTTTATTAATTGATTTAATCTCATTCATGCCATCCTCAAAGTACTTCATTGGAAGAAACCTGGTACCAGAGTCCCAGTTCTTATAATCTGTTCCTCTAAAATGAATGTAACAATACTCATCAACTGGATACTTATCCAACAATGATTTAGTGACATCATCCATTTCTATCTTGAACCAATTTCTAACATTCGATTGATTATCAATAAAATACTTATCTGTTTGATAAAATCCCCAAATGGATGTGTTGTCTGGGATATTGAATATACTAGGATTAAACTGTTGTCTAGTATGATCCTCACCAAATCTATGTTGGATATTACCAACATTAACACCCATATCTACATCAAAATAGTTTGACACATTCTGACCATGATCGTTTTTATCTTGAGGTATATAGAAGCTATATCCACTCTTCTCAGCAACTGTTCTACAAACAGCATACTGAAACATCTGATTACCAAGTCTACCAATTAAATCAATTGTTATCATTTTACTTTCTTATTTATTATAGCCTGACATGTTCCTGGAAGAGGTGAACTTATTTCCAATCCATTATTCAAGGCATATTCATCAGCAGCAATCCTAGCACCTAAGCAACTCTGAGCATAATAGTCATCCATAACTATATACCCACCAACTTCTAATCGAGGATAAAAAAATTCCAAACAATCTTTATATGACTGATAGATGTCAACATCTATGTGAACTATTCTATATGTTAATTTGGATAGATTTGATAAATCTATCTCAGGAAATTTACCCTTAATAATTTTATAATTGGAAAGTCCACTAAGAACCGACCTTACATAATCCTCAGAGGTGTCATTAAAATCACCCAGTTTATGATGGTTGTCTTTGTCATTAACAGCTGGCATTCCCTCAAAGGTATCAATTAGGATAACATCATCTTTGCTATTCTCACACAACATCTTTGCTGTATATCCTTTATATACACCTATCTCACAGATAACACCATTTAGGTTATTCGTGTCTTGTATAATCTTATACAAGTTTTCTAATCTACAATCATCTTTATACATACTATTTAATAATTTTAACACTATTGTCTTGATAATAATTCACCAATCCTGTTCCATATACATGACCCACTTCACTTATATCATACTTTTCTATATTTATAGATTTCCACCATGGTTCCATATTTGGATAATATGGACAGAATATATCATCACAGATTAGATATCCCTTATACCCAATTCTTGATAACATATCGGTAAAATTTCTCTCTTGAACACCATCATGTGCGATATCAAGCATTATAATTTTGGCAGATTTTATAACAGACTCATTCTCATTAGCAATATCCATTAGCCTAAAATCTATGTTTGAGTAGTCTTTTAAGAAAGATATATCATGATGTGGTACTATATCATACGTTATAATTGTATTAGTCTTATTCTGAGCAAGAGCTAATGCAGACTCTCCCCAATTAGTACCCAAATCCAATATTGTTATATCATTATATAGATTAGATATGTATGTAAGTAACTTATAATGTTCTCCTTTATTTTGTGATAAGTGGTGACCCACTGGACTCAAATCAAAATAATCCTTATAAAAGGATGTATCAGTATCAAATATTTTTTTATAGTCTAAAATCATTTTAAATTTCTTTTATTATTTTATTAAATATTTCAATAAGGTTTAGTTTATTCATATCAATATTTAATATTCTCTGGTATAGAAAATCATTCTCTATCAAAAGTTCTTCAGTTATGTCGGAATACTTATCAACAAATAGAACCGGAAGATCCCTAAATAGATATTCCAAATACTCATTCTTTTTCATAACAGGAACTCTTCTCAAGTATAAAACTTCCCAGTTTCTATGACAATCAACCGCATTACCAATTGGACATATCATAAATTTATGCTCTTTTATCTTTGACAAGAATTGATCATACCCCAATCTTGAAGAATCAACAGATGCCCAACTTTTACCAGTAAATATATCATTGATACCACCACGTTCACTAACATTTGTACTTGAATTGTGATTAACATATAGTAGATTATTAGGTACTATATCAACTCCCATTATTTTTTCCATGACATCGACTCTATTATCACCTGGATTTAATTTTCTTTGTAGACCATAAGGGAACGGGATTACTTTATCATTATGATAGATAGCATTTATAGCATGTATCGAAAGAACATTACTCGGTATCTTACCCTCTATATGAGAGTCTATCGGAGTATCTTCTAAATTCGTAAATATTATAAAATTCATGTTGGGGAAATTCGAACACAATCTCAACAAATCACTATCTCTCATCAGATTATTTACCCACTGTTGATCATGTGGATTTGATAAAATGATATCTCTGTTATAGAGCCTTATATTATCTATGAATAAAGTCATAAAGTTTCTTTCTGTCGAAACTTTATTCAATCTATCAATAAACTCCGTATTTGACATATTAGCAGATTTCATATACCCACCATAAACACCACATATTACAGACGATTGATCACCAAAGGAGTAATCACACATCTCGGATAATCTAACACCCTCGATGAAGCTATTCATTTATTAAGTATTTAAATTTTTCCTTAACGAATCTAACAATGTTGGATGGATAATACTCGTCCATATTCACAGTATTGATTGTTAATGATCTACCCAAGACATCTTGGTTACTACTTAGCTTATTAGAAATTTGACTATGTACGAATTGATTATTATATTCTTGATGTCCGTAGCTTTTAATTTTCTCCGATATTCTAGACTCACCACCCATAAAACTTAGGTGCCAACCACCATCAGATATAGGAATATAACTACCCCTTTCAGATCTAACTTGATTCAAAGCTTTATTCTTAATATCACCAAATGTTGTGATAACGGTACCAAACCAATTCTCAGTGACATTTTCCTTATTCATATAATATATCATGTTCTTCTGGTGCATATAATATGACTTCCCATCAGTTATTATTTTATTCGGATCAGGAATTTCATCCAAATCACTAAATATGATAATATCATCATCTTGACAATTATCCATTCCAATCTTAACATATTCTCTTTGTAGAACCTCTCTACACCAATGAGCCTGACCATGTCCGGTCTTCTCACTCCACTGAACGGTAGAATAGTATGATAGAATATTATCAAATATCTCTCTCTTATTTCCAGAGTATGTATTCTCAATGTTATTATATTCAATGCAGTTTGAGTGCTTGATATGGATTATTTTATCCCAATATTTTTTAAATTTATCCTTGTTCTCTTCATAGTAGAACGGTTTACTCAATCCCGAAAATGTAGTATCACATTCACTGATTATAAAGTAATCAACCTTATCATAAAGTAATTCTAGTCTTATTTCTAATATATCCAATTCATTAAAGAAAAGGAATGCGTCATATATCTTCATATAGTTTTATTTTTTTCACTAATACATTCATCATATGTATATAATTTACCATCTCTATCCATCCAGTTCCATCCCCTATAAACATTGTACCCACAGCTCCAAAATCCATCGGAAATATTATGTCTAGCCCAATACTTTGGAGCTATTACATATTTAACAGTCTCACTAGTCCATGCTGGGAAAAAGGCAAAGCTAGAGTTCGATAATATTAAATAGTGTGCATTTTTTATTATGGAATAGTCCTTACCAACATCAAAATGATAGACTTCGAAGTCGGGGAACATTTGCTTCCCAGCGCTTACATCATCTGTTATTACGATAAACCTAAAATTATCATTAATCTGCATCATATTCTCCACAGCCTTCGACCAGTAGTTTTTTGTTAAATATAAGTCAGGAACTCCTCTATACTCACCACCCCTAAGGTTTATTATACAAATATTCTCATCAGAAAAATCATAACAATCTTTTTCAGGTCTAACCTTTAACCAATTCTTGATATCCGATTTTCTACTCAAAAAGTAGTCCTCTGATTGCATAATACCATCGATCTTTGTATTATCAGGAACACTAATTAACTCATTATCAATTTCCGTAACCAAACAAGCAACGGTTGGATGACCGGTTTGTTTTTCGACATAATAGTTTGATACACCAACTGGTAGTTGTAATGGAGGCCCTCCCTCAGGACCAACACCACCCACGACCTCACTTCCAAAGTCCAAATCAAGAAAGTCTAGACATTTGAATTTATGAGGATTCATTATGCCATAATCATACCCATTATTCATGGCAATTGATCGTGTAACCACATAACAAAATAGTTGATTACCTAATCCTTGACCATTGTATATTTCTGTTACTATCATCCAATTCTTTTAATTACTATTAGGAAATCATCATAGTGTCCATTGACTCCTCTCAAATCATCACAAGTAATTTGATACTTTGATTGATCGACCATCGAAGATATTGTAGACACCCATTGATTTGAATGCTGCACATCTTCAATTATCATATATCCATTCATATTAAGCTTATTTAAAAAATTATCAACAACATAAACTACATCTTGTAGGTAGTGACTACCATCATCTATAATTATATCATACATTCTATCATTGAGAGTGACCTTCAAAAATGGATCTCTTACATCAGATAATATAAAATTCACATCACTTCTTTTATACTCATCCAACCTAACATCAACAATATCAACACCAACTACGTACGAATTTTTGAAGTAATCTTTCCATGCCAATAGACTACCACCCTTCTGGACTCCTATTTCCAGTATATTGATACTTGAGTCTTTATCAAAATTCTCAAATATTCTGTCATATGAATCACCATAATAATGGCCTTCCTTTGGTAATATTTTACCTCTATTTTTATCAGTCTCGTACTTTAATAGTAAATCTCCTACTTTCATTTTATCTTTTATATTTTGACCATTTACCATGAAACCCAAATGGTGTGATACCTTGAACTTCAGGTATTTCAGCTTCATGTGAGAAGTACTTTGCAACATCAAGTGGTGCAAATTTACATCCATTATCTTCGTATATATGTCTGTTCATCGCACATATAAATCCATCTTCGTTATAAAAACCATGGAATGGTTTCCATTCCAACCCTAATTTGTTTGGTAGATCAATAAGTTTCTTACTCCTTAGTGAAAATCCACCATTACCAACTCTGAATATCTTACCATTTATGTCTCTAAATGAAAAATTATCCTTTGGTAAATTAAACGGAGCACCAATATAATCATACTCAAGAAAGTCATCTCTCCAAGATGACGGGCTTATAACATACCCATCAGATTGAACAATCAAAGCAAACTCTGTATCGATATAATCACCCAATTTGTATATCATATTATAACTATATTGATCCACACTATCAATCTTATCTATTAGACAAAAATTGAAATTATCAGGAAAATAGTTTGGCTTTTCATGTGAAATGAACTTAATATCTCCATATTCAACACCATCACAACTATTTTCCATAGCTCTAATTGCGCCTTCGATATTAACGGAGGACATAGACACAAGTGTTATATTGTTAAGTTTTAGCATCTTTCTATAACCGTAAGGCCATTATTATTTGTAAAATGTTCTTTAATTTTCCAATTTTTATTCTCTTCTAGAAAATCAATAAGAGCTGTATATAAACCCCTCTTACCTATTTCTTGACCGGATATCTCATCCGAAATGGTTCCATTTTGATAGAAATCCTCATCTCTCTGACCAAATGTAATAGTATCATGTAATATAATCCATTTATTTACACTCTTCTCGTGTTTTCTCAACTCTTTGGATAGTTGATTATATGTATGTAATGTATCGATGAACAACATATCAGTTTGCTCAATATCCATTTTAAGAACATCACCTTCTATAAACTGAAATGGTGTTCCACATTGAGAAGCGAAATTATTTATTTCTTCCTCAAATGGTTTGAAAAAATGATAATTCATATCTATTGATACAACTTTCTTTGGTTTAGCAATCAAAAGAGCAAATGTTGAAATAGCAAATCTCGTTCCCATCTCAGTCACATGATCACATTGTGATGCGTAACTTCTCAGTGTTGGTAAATGTTCATTTATATCAACAATTCCTCTACTTTCTAATGTTTTTCTGTCAAATTTCAGTTTAACAAAACCATTAAATATACTATCTACAACGTCCACTTTATATCTATTTTTTATTAGATCAATTTCACTATTCTTAACATCTTGGGGAATTGTATTTGATAGTTGCTCTCCCCAAGTTCTATTAACTACACATATGTCATATATATAAGATGGCTCACCATACTTCTCATACATTCTTTTATAGTACTCCACATCCATTAACCAAATAAGATCTTCATCAAAATAAAATTTATCATCTTTATTTTTAATACACAGAACGCTTGGTGAGCTTATTGTATTTCTACCAAATTGGATATCATCATTCCACTCTGGGTAGAATGGTCGATACATAGTAAATCCATCATTACTATGTTCACAAGCTGTTGCTACCCATTCAACGGAATCGTTATTTGATATAAAATCATGCACTTTTGATAGAGACTCATAATCATAAAGAAAGTCGTCTTGAAATAATATCTTAATCCACTGACCTGAACAATTACGAATAGCATTATTCACATTAGTAGATGAGCTACCCACTCCATTTACATTTTTGTGATACTTTATATCCAAAGTACCAACCCACTTCTCACAAAGTGATTTAATATCATCACCACTACTATGATCTGATATGACGACTTCAAAATCCTTAAATGATTGATCACTAAGTTTTTGAAAGCTAAATTCTAAAAATTCAACACCCATGCCTTTCATTTCATAGGTTGGAATTGCGATTGAAAAAAAGTTACTCATTAGTATAATTTATTACATTTTTGACAAAAGTTTGATAATCTTTTGTTAATTGGTTCACCACATCTACAAACATTGATTATATTTCTCTTTATCTCAAAGATTGTGATATTATTATCAACTTCGATTGGATATCCATTTGTCTTTGGGTCTGCACAGTAAATAATCTCATCTACAAATTTATGGTCGAATTTACATGTTGAGTAGAAATCATAATCACCACCATATCTATTTGTCCATATTCCCATTTTGGATGGTATATTCGGTATCACACCACATGGCGTTCCAACATTACCATCCCTTAATATTTCATCTACCCAATATAACTCTTTCTTATTAAAGTTTCGATAGAACTTAAAAAAGTAAATACTTTTGCTATCAGATCCTTTAATATGTTGTCTAACCTTACCTAGTGAGTTCTTAATGTAAATGTCATCATCATCACAATGTAAAATATAATCACCATTTAAATTTGATTGATATTTATTTCTCAATGGATGTCCCCAATATCCCAAATTTTCATTATTATAAATCTCAATAAATTTACAGGGGAAATTAGGCTTATAGGATTCTATTATACGCTTAGCTGATTCAAAATACTGTTGACCATCAATAACAACATATAAATAATCATTAGAGTTTAATTGAGATTTTAAACTATCCAACATATTTCTTAATTCCGGTTTCCCAATGGTCGTAAGTAAGATACAAAGTGATTTATCAACGATATCGGATGTCTGATCCGATATTTTAGTACTAGTTATTTGATTATCATGTATTCTATAATAGAGAAGAATTTTCTCACATATAAAAAACTTAAAATCAGATATCGTTCTTTTCCAAAGATTCAAGTCCTCTCTTGGTATCTCATCAGAAATATATCTATTACTCTTGATAAATTCTTTACTATAACAAACACATGGGTGAGCTATTACATTAACCAAGTCGGATTCCAACTCCTTCTGTATATCAACCTTATCAAATCTAAAAGTTTCCGATAGTTCCGACCCTCTAATATATTGAAAATTTGAACTAACTAAATCATATCCCTCTTTGATTTTACCAAGTTGTATTATAAATCTATCTTCATGGTAATAGTCATCTAAGTTGATATTAAAAACAGCATCAAGATCATCCTCAACACATCTATCCAATAGAAAGTTCATAGCATCCGCATGATTTTTAAACTCCTTGTTAAATGACTTATACACTTTGTCCTGAAAGTGATCGGAGAAATTAAAATCATCCGAACCATAATTTAGGTCATAGACAGAGTAATCTCTATAAGATTGTCCTAAAATAGAATTTATACATTCTTCTATCCATTCTTTCTTATAAATTTTATTAATATTTTTGTGATATAAGAGAATCCCTACTTTCATTAAAATACCTGATTAAATTTTGTCTTTGCAAAAATTTCATCAGCGACGCTCTTTTGTAAATTGGGATCAACAAAATGATCATTTTGTTGATGTATTCTATAATAATAAACTGGATCAGGATTAAACTTTATTTTATCAAACCCAGCAATCTCCATCAGAGGAGTCATGATAGCGATATCATACGTAATTGTGTAGAATTTGCCATCCTTATCTTTATAACAAGATAAGCCAGGATCCTGATTCATTAACTCTTTGTATAATTTATATTTAAATGTTCTTATATGTGACGCCCAATATCCACCTGTTCTAAGTTGAGCAAATGTTTCTCTTGTATATGCCTTACAGTGACCGATTTGATTATTTGGCCAAATATACTGACCATATGTTAATAAAGCATCATCGCTATATAACCTATCAATAATATCAATAGCATCTGGTCTGATTAGTAAATCATCTCCATCCAAAATACAAATGATATCATCATCATTCAAATTAGAATCAACAATACCATTATGTATATTAGGGAGAGCAGTAATTCTTTCCTCGTTTCTCTTTATGATAAACCTATTATCATTGGGAATATTATCGATGGTTTTGTCGGTAGATGCATCATCACAGAATATAGCTATCCAATTTTTATTACTTTGATTTATTAGTGATGTTGCACAGTCTTTTATAAAAGCGGACACATTTCTAAATGGAATTATAAATACGAATCGATTCATTAGAGGATATTTATTTATTATTTATACTTTCATACAGAAATAAGTTTAAAATAAAAAAGAGAGGTTTTCCTCTCTTTTTTATTATTTATTCAGTATCTTTTTTTCTTCCTCTTTTCTTTTTAACAATGACAATCATCTTATCCTCATCCTTTTTATAGTCAAGTATTAACTTAGAACCCTTTTCTGGATTAGTCTGTATAATTTCCTCTGTTAGAACATCCTCCACATACTTTTGAATAGCTCTCTTCAATGGTCTTGCTCCAAAATCTGGATCAAATCCCTTCTCAGCAATATATTCAGAAGCCGCGGTAGAAACTTCAAGTTCAAATTCCATTAGATTAACTCTCTTAACAAGAGTCTCCATCTCAATCTTAATAATTTTATTAATATCTTCCTTATCCAAGGAATTGAACATAATAACATCATCAACGCGATTTAAGAACTCGGGAGCAAACTTCTTCTTTAATTCTTTCTCAATTACATCATTAGTCTCTTCCATCTTATTTCCTTCTTTGGTAGTTGTCATAAAACCAACACCAGTACCAAAGTCTTTCAATCTACGAGAACCCGTATTAGAAGTCATGATAATAATAGTATTTTTGAAATTAACCTTTCTACCAAGAGAATCAGTCAATTGACCATCATCAAGAACTTGAAGTAAGATGTTAAATACATCTGGATGAGCCTTTTCAATCTCATCAAGTAAAATAACTGCGTAAGGCTTACGTCTCACTTTCTCGGTTAACTGACCACCTTCATCATGACCAACATATCCTGGAGGAGCTCCAATTAACCTTGATACGGAAAATTTCTCCATATATTCAGACATATCAATTCTAATTAAAGAATCCTCTGAATCAAATAAATATTTAGCAAGTACCTTGGCTAATTGTGTCTTACCAACTCCAGTTGGACCAAGAAACATAAATGTTCCAATTGGCTTATTTGGATCTTTCAGACCAACACGACCTCTTTGAATTGCTTTAACAACTTTCTTAACAGCATCATCCTGTCCAATAACTTTACCCGAGATGTTTTCCTCCATCTTACCAAGTTTGTTTGTCTCATTCTCAGTAACCTTCTGTAAAGGAATACCAGTCATCATAGATACAACTTCTGCTACATTATCTTCGGTAACAGTTTGTCTATGTGTTTTAGACTCATCATCCCATCTCTTTCTAGCATCTTCAAGGCTTCCCTGAAGTTGTCTTTCAACATCTCTAAGTTTAGCAGCCTCTTCATATTTCTGAGAACGAACGACATCATTCTTCTTATCTTTGATATCAACAATTTTCTTTTCAATATCAGTAATTTCTTTTGGAACAACTATATTAGAAATATGAACACGAGATCCAGCCTCATCTAAGGCATCAATAGCTTTATCTGGGAGAAATCTATCACTCATATATCTACTAGTTAGATCAACACAGGCCTTAATAGCTTCATCAGTGTAGTCAACATGGTGATGTGATTCATATTTATCCTTAATGTTGTTAAGAATCTGCAATGTCTCATCAGGAGATGCTGGTTCAACCATAACCTTTTGGAAACGTCTCTCAAGAGCTCCATCTTTTTCAATATGCTTACGATATTCATCTAGAGTGGTAGCGCCAATGATTTGTATTTCACCTCTTGCCAAAGCCGGTTTGAACATGTTAGATGCATCAAGTGATCCAGAAGCACCACCAGCACCAATCATAGTATGGATTTCATCAATAAATAGAATTACATCTGGTTCTTTTTCCAACTCAGACATTAATGCTTTAATACGCTCCTCAAATTGACCACGATACTTTGTACCAGCAACCATTGAAGCTAAATCAAGCATAACAACTCTCTTATTAAAGAGTAATCTACTAACTTTTCTTTGGATAATTCTAAGAGCTAAACCTTCAGCAACTGAAGACTTACCAACACCAGGCTCACCAATAAGAATTGGATTGTTTTTCTTTCTACGTGAAAGAATTTGAGAAACCCTTTCGATTTCTTTTTCACGACCAACAATAGGATCTAATTTCCCATCTTCCGCCATTTTAGTCAAATCACGACTGAAAGAATCCAGTACAGGTGTTTTTGATTTTGAATCAGGCTTTTTTGGTTGGAATGATCCACCATCTTCGTCATCATCATCTGCTGCAGATGCACGAATATCTATTTTCTTTTTAAGATATTCTGATCCGTTTTTTCTATTCTTATTTTTCATAATATTTATTTGTTGTTTAGGTTATATTGTCATCTTTTGGGAAAGTTTGATTATTTAGTAAATCATCGATTATTTCATCTCGTCTTTCCTGGTCATTCGTCTCATTTAAAATATCACAAACTAACTCCAGGTTCATTTCATCACCAAAAGAAACATCCATAGTTTTAATAAAGGTACCACGAGCTACAAACTTTCTATGATATAAATCAAATTTGTAGTCCTTTGCATAGATGGAATTTGATTGTTCCTCATATTTCTTTATGAAGAAGCTATAGTAACTTGGATTGTTTTTAATGTCTAGTTTAATTGAGATACTAGCATGTGATCCCATTGTAAGTTGAACATCACCTCTCATAATATTAAATACAAAACCATCTATCTTAATCCAGTTAATTGGAATATTCTTATTGATGTTTGTAAAGTGAGGTAATTTCATCTGGTTAATTTAGTTTTATAGATAAATTTCTATTACTAAATTGCTTAAGTCCAGTAACCTCCATGAGAATAAGTTCACTGATATAATCAGGAACATTTATGGCAAAATTCTTCTTTGGAATTTCAATTTCAGCGACTATTAGAGAATACCCATTATCAAATTTATCAACCTCCCACTTTAGATCACCATCATTATAGATATGTCTTTCTTTTGAAATATATCGAGAATCTGATTTAGGAGAACTACAAATCTTAACGAACTTATCATACTCATCTTTGGTAATGTCTTTCTCATCTTCAATATTGACACCCTTAGACACACTTTTCTTAATAGTATGTATCCATCTCTCATTACCATCAGAAAACCAAGTTCTTGCTCTTTCCCAGATACCATCTTTATTCTTCCAATACCACTGTTCGATTTGAACAATTTCATCTGGTTCTAGTTCAGGCATCGCCTTGAGTAAAAACTTTCTCTCGATTTCTAATTTCATTTCTCGTTAGTCTTTTTTTAGTTGGTTTTGTTCCTTTATATACTTCTCTACTCTCTCAAATAACTTTGATGTTAGTAACAACCCAATAGTTAATAGTACTGGTGTTAATGTTCCACCCATACCACAGATGATACCGATAGCACTAACAACCCAAATGAAAGCGGCGGTTGTAATACCAACGATTTTATCTTCGGTTTTCATTATAACTCCACCACCAAGAAAACCTATACCCGTAACAATAGTTGATAAAATACGAGTGGGATCAGAGTTCCCGAGTTGAGCCAATAAAAGCGATGCGATTGTAAATATTGTAGAACCAACACAGATTAGTGTTATTGTTCGTAGACCAGCTACTTTGTTTTTCTTCTCCCTTTCATAACCAATGATTGCACCACAAATAGTAGCAACTAATATCTTTGGTAGAGAGTATAGTAAAATTTCGATTTCTTTTTGTGATGTGATTATATCTATCATTTCTTAATAATTTATTTATTGTAAATATACGGAAAAGTTTAGACTTTATCAAATAAAAAAACCTCACCCTAAGGTGAGGTTTTTTGTGATGTTAAGGTAATCACACTGAGATTATGTATCGAGACAGTAATCTTGGTCAGACCATTCGTTTAACCACTAAACTTGTAGCCTGTAACGGATTCGAACCGCTGTCTGGTATCTGAAAAGATACCCGTCCTAGACCGCTAGACGAACAGGCCATTTGTAAACGCTGAGAATATACGTTTTAGTATCCGTCTTTAAAAGGATTATCAGTTCCCTTTATTTCCACACCCTTTTGAGATGTATCGGACATTGCCGGTTAGTTAGACTAACCACTTCTTAAGTTGATAATTACTCTGTAATTACTTGCTCTTATCCAATCCTATCGGACTGGTTCAGGGTTCGACCCCCTATAAGGCTTTCTTTACAATCACATCTGCCTTTCGGGCTTAATGTGACCGTGAACAACTCACGGCTATGTAGGCAATTTTCATATACCAACTAGTCAACGCTTTTGATTTATTTATAGTTTTTACATCATAAGTAAATTTTTAGCTTGTAGATTATGTCAAAGTAGGGGTCAACTTCAAGCTCTCAAATCTTTTGGACCCAAGAATACTTACCTACTCTGTGTGATTCCTCAATCACAACTCTTTAAGATATCTTCACCTCGAATCCCGTCTCGCGACGGTACCCTACTACCTTGGTAGATAGATTAGTGTTCACCAACAGCACCACCTGTACGATGAATTGTCTTTCAACTTTAAGACACCTCTTGAATTGAAACTCGCAATTATAATAGCCGGTTAAGCCACCATTTCTCACAAAATTCCTACGAATTATTCCTATTCTCCTTCCGAAGTCAATCAGACGATCTACGTTCGCCCAATCACACGGTCAGTTCGTTTATAGTGTTACCCTCAACTACTAAGACTATGTGGTATTTCGCTTGCTTACTCGAGCTCGTTTCTTTCGATTCAAGCCGCAAATGTCAATTTGCATATGACACTCACTTTATCCCCCTTTCGAGGTTTATTTAAGGACTATAAGCCGCCCTACCTTCCACACCAACCGAAGCCGGTGTTTGGGTAATTTCATCATGTTAAAGAACGTAAGAAGTATTGAATTTCAAAAGATCCCCGTTTGTGTATTCCTTTTTTATTGGGTTTCAATACTATCTTTCTTGTAGCGGGAGGAAGATTCGAACTTCCGACCTACGGGTTATGAGCCCGTCGAGCTACCCCTGCTCTATCCCGCAATATGTGGTGTGAAATGAACTGAATCATTATATTTAATCATCCGAGGATATTAACTATCACACCAATTGTAGCCCGGATGGGAGTCGAACCTATATCAACTAGTCGAAAAACTAATTGTCCTTACACTGGAGTCAGAGACATCAGTATATCTTCACAAGGAAGAACCATTTAGACGACCGGGCCATTTATTTTATTGTTCTACAAAATTACGAATTCTTTTTGAGTTTTCCAAATTTTTAAGAGAATTATTTTGAATTATTTTTTCAATTTTTATTTTCTTAAAGAACTTCTACAAAGATATGATTAATTTTCAATCCTACCAAATTTTTGTTGAAGTTTTTTGTTGAACAGATATTATATATGTGATGTGGGTGAAAAAGTTTAATTTATTTTTTAAATATATTAAATTTTATATATAATTAGATGATATTAAACAAAAAGGATTGGACATATGTTGATATATGGTCTAAGAAAATACGAGCTATAAACATTTTAGGAGGAAAATGCAATGATTGTGGAGACACCAATATATTCCATTTAACATTCCACCACTTAAATGACGATAAAGACTCCGGAATAGGTGATATTAGAAATTACCGATGGTCAAAAATAGAAAGAGAAATTAAAAAATGTATTCTACTTTGTTCCAACTGCCACCAATCACATCACTACTCAAATGAAATAAAAAGTGATCATAAGAAAAATAAAAATCTATACTTAGAATATAGAGGTAGAAAGTGTGAAAAATGCGGGTATGATAAATGCCAAGCTTCATTAATTCTTCACCACAAAAATCCAAATGAAAAGTCATTTAGTCTAACAGATATAAGAGTAAAATTTAATGACAAAGTAAAAAAGGAACTAGATAAATGTGATGTATTGTGTTCCAACTGCCACTTAGAAGAGCATATAAATAAAATCACATTTGAAAGACTAAAAGATAAGATTTACAATAAAGTAAATAAGATTAGAGAAGTCCAGACAAAAATACCAAGAGATATAGTTTATAAAATGTTTGATATGGGTATTAAACAATCAGATATTGCAATTAAGTTTAATGCAAGCAAGGGAACAATATCTGAAATAATAAAAAATAGACCTATTTAAAAATAACATTAAATCTAGCAGCCATAGCTTCCGAGGTAATACCTCCTTGTTGTTTGATTTCTACGCTTGGAAAATAGTTGCGAACAAAATCCATTATATTTAGAAAGTCTATATCAAGTCCACTCTTCCAGATCTTTAGAGATTCCGATCCTCTAGAATATCTATCAAAGATGACTTGGACAAACCTAGTAGTTGATTCATCCACTTCTTTTAAATATTTATCTCTTCCATCTTGTCCTTCTGGAGTGTCCCATTTTTTCGATTTGAAGTCTCTGATTAGTCTAATCTCACTATCTTTTCTAAAGTCCGCTGGTTTATAAGCAAAAAATCTATCTTGCATAACCCATCCCCAGTCAAAGTGAATAGCAACATTATATTCATCCATAAAGTCAGCACACATATCAGTTATAATGGACTCAACTTCTGATTCATTGATTTTCTCACGAATTGATTTCTGAATATTCTCCCTTGTAAATGGGACATTACTTTCGAATAGATTATATGGTAGTATTCTTCTCATCTAGATATCCTAGTAAATTTTCAACCAATTTATTTGCTCTATCAAATGGCTCTTTATCTCTTTTAAGATTAGTATTCGCGGTATAATAGTCAACCCCCTTATTAATAAAGAAGGCCTCTATTAAGTCATCCGGTACAAAAATACCAGAATATTTACACTGCATCACATACGGCATTACAATACTTTTTGGATCTATCGAAAATGGATCATGCATAACATCATTCATCGACTCAGGCAATTCTTTACCATCATAGTCATTAGCACCATCATCACCATGAACAAAGAAAGCAGCATATTTTCCCTCTAAGTGATTTCTCAAAAGGTCTTTATATTTGTTTGATTTTGCGAGCTTACTAGTAATTTCAATATTTTTAATATTTCCCTGACCCATCAAATTAATAGCATCTTCCACAGCTAGTGTTTGGTTAGCACAAACCAGTCTATCGAATAGTGTTTTAACTTGACTACTCATTGCATGCCAGTGTATTGGAGAAAATACCATAAAAGCATCACACTCTTTTAATTTTTTATAAACATCTAATTCAGATAAAAGATCTGGCATCTTGGTATCTCCTTTAACATAACAAGAGCAACTAAAATGACAGTGATATCCACCAGCACTAGAAATACATCCCTTACAAGGTTGTATGGTTGGTTTTTTTGATTGATTAACTGATAAGTCAATTACCTCAAAATTAATAAATGGGGACCACTTATCCACCAAAGCATCTACTATTGTATGTGTCTTTGATCCCATACCTGGACAGGTATCTTTATCTCTAGGAGAACCCTGAAAAACTAATACTTTTGGTTTTTTATCACCAAGCTTTCTGATTATCATTTACTATATATAAAAAAACCCAGATTAACTATCTGGGTTTAATAAACAATTCATTATCATGATATCATTAATATGTATCTTTTGTAGAATAGGTAATAATAACATTTTTGGGATTACCAATTTTACCCAAAGACTCACTGATATTGTATTTTACAACTAAGTCGGATGGTATTTTTCCCGAATCACCTCTATAAATAATTTTATCAACATCATGATCCTCTGTCAAGAACCAGGAGTTATAAACTGTCATATCATCCTGATGCAACATCAATGTACCAAGCCTAGGATTTCCATCATCCAACTTAATACTATTTTTAAAAATATCAAGTTCTTTCATTTTCTTTTTTTCTTCAAATTTCTGTGTTCTCTGGTCTGTCATTTTCTTCTGTTTTTAAGTTTTTTAAATTTTCTAATTCACCTACGAATTCACATCCTGTTTCCTTCTTAAAGAAATCCAATTCGTAGTCATTTTCCGAGCTGATAAAAAATTTACCAAATTCCGAATCATATCTTAATACGAAATGGAATTTTCTATTTCTTATCTCTGTAACATATAATCTAACATCACTAAATCCTCTTTTATCCTTTATTTCTTCCTCTCTAAGTGAGTCTTTAGTCCATGTTAGTATTGATCGTTCTTCTTTGTTTGTATTGGTATCGACACATTTAATAGAGTATATTTCACTCACTTCTTTAACAAAGAAGCTATTAAACTTTTGGTCAAAATAAATTTTTTCCATTATAAGTTTTTATCAATTACTTTTTTAAGTATATCAATGATTTCGTGTGTTATATCCACTTCATATTCATCGACATAGAGACTCGTCACATCAATATCAACATCATCAATATCACAATATGAAGTAGGTGGATTAAGATAGTCTCCCGGATCCCATTCGTGTCTACCACTAACAATCATATCAAATTCAATTTCTACTCTAAATCCAAAACAATCAAATGTCATAAACTGACAGTCTCTTGAGAAGGATCCATTCTCCATAATAAGACTATCCCAGCTGGAAGACTTGGTATAGTCACCATCTATAAATTTCATCTCATTAAAGTCAATAGCGTATGTTGAAATATACATAAAAGTATTTATTTAATACAAATATACGGAATTTATAGAAACACACCAAATATGTGTTTATCCAGCTATTTTAGATATTTCACCAAAGATATTCTTTCTCGGTGTTCTTTGCTTAACATCATTCTGTTTATTGTTGGAGTAGTAGTCAAGTGGTTTTGATTCTGATATCTTATCCAATGTATCATCCATGACTGGCTCAGCATCATATTTCTTCTTTTTAGAGGAGTAAGCATTCTCCAAATCACTATACAATGATTCCCACATCTTCTTTGATACTCCCTCTTTCTCAAAGAAGTTGAGAAATGATTCCTTTTTAATTTCGCTAAATTTTCTACCAGATGCGGTTACCGCATCCATAGCCTGTTTTAAAATTTCTTGTTTATTCATACTATTATATATTTCACGGGTTTGTATTGTTTGTCTAAATGTTGTTGCCATTATAATGATATTACTTTGTTAAATCCCTCTTCTGGTTTTATAGGTTGATATTGGGATATCATACGTTTAATTATATGCATTGGTAGATTTTTGTTTTCCTCGGCCGATCTTTTGGTATTTCTTTTCTCATATTCTTCTTCTGAAAGAATAGGGAAAATAACAGCCAATTTATAATAGTCCTTATCAAAATATGCTAAGTTTTGCATTCTTCTTTTTGATCCCATATGAGTCATATCAACTATAACATTCTTTCTGCTCTTATTAGCATCAAGGAATGTCTTGTGTAAAACTCTATCAACTTCTTTCTGATTCACATTGTTAAATGCATCATCATAGTTATCACCACCGTAGACATCAAGAAGAATTTGATCTCTACTGATTAGAGTAACATCTTTATCAGCAAAATTATTTCTTATCCAAGTTGTTTTACCACTTAGAGGAGGACCAATCAATACAATCACAAAAGGCTCTTTAAGATTTTTTAGATTCATTTTTATTTCTTTTTATTTCTTTTTTTAACTTCGTTTTTAATTTAGCATACCGATTACTCAATATCTCGCTAACTTTGTTACGAACAACAGTTGATGCATATAACGGATCAACACCATATTCGTCAATTAAAACCTGACCGATTGTTTCAACAATCCCATCAAGTTTATTTTGAGAAAGTTCATTATTAACTTGTAATAACTTTTTCTCAGACAAGCTCTTAAAAAACTTATCTAATTCAGGTCTCATTAGACTGACTTTTTTATTATTTCAGCGTGATCAAATGCCATCTCAACATTTACATTACCTTCTGAATCAACATCATTCCAAGTACATTCGGTAGCATCATCACCAGCGATAACCTCTGGATAATCATCCAGTATTACCCTAAACGCATGAGATACACAATTTTTATTACGTGGGTCTCTAAATGGCTTATCAAACATACCAACATAGTATAGTTCACTCTTATCAATTTTTAATCCAGTTTCTTCCTCTAACTCTCTAACAGCAGCATCAATTGGTTTTTCACCCTCATCGATGTTTCCACCCGGATTGGCCCACATTCCAACGAATGGAGGACGGCCTCTTTTTATAGAAAGTATTTTATATCCACTACCTTCTTTAACTAAGATGATTAAATCAACACAACTCATGCCGGTTTCAACAACCTCGTCATCAATAACTCTCAACAAATAGGAATATCCCTTTGTTAATTTCGAATTTGATCTGTTTGTAAAATTTCCAAAATTAGTATAAATAACATCATCTTTTATTTCCAAAATTTCGAGAGGACCTATCCACTCAGATGAATTAAATTGATTAAACTTTTTTATTTTCATATGTTATTTATTAATTTACAAATATACGGAAATTATTTAATGCCTAAATCCGACAACATCTTCTCTCTATTTAATTGAGTTGGATTAACACCAAGTCTATCATCTTCTCTCTTTAACCTATCAAATAAATCACACTCAATAAGACTAATATCCTTATCTATAACTAACCAATTGTTTGTCCAAACATCTGAATCTAGTTTTGATTTAATTTTAATATATGTTTCAATAAATCCGTTGTCTGTCTTCCTCATTGTAATTATATCAATATGTGATATTTTCCACCAATGAGGAATCATTTTACTCATTTTATTTCTTAATCTGAAATAGATGAACAACTTACGAATAAAAAACATCCTAGAGGTAATCAATGACATAATTTCGGAGAATATCCAAATTATGAATAATAATCCTACCCACCCAGATAGAACAAACCCAACTACACCACCATGACTATAAACTTCCATCCTTTACTAATATTACTCTAACAGAATCCTTTTTAATTTTACCTATACCAGAGGCATACATTCGGTGGTATCCATCAATAATTTTGTATTTGCCATTAGCTTCCCTTTTCACAACACCTCTAATACCTTTATAATTTATATCAACATAGTGTTCTACATTCTGAGTTTGAATTTTCTTATAATGACCATCACTACCAAAAATAATATCGTTTATACTAATAGTAACCAATTCATAATCACATCCATCCAACTCAGGTAATAAATACCCATACTCTAAGTTTAATATGAAATTAACCTTCTCTCTAATTGTATTAAGAGATAATACAGTTTCTATATCATCTTGTATTTTTTTGTCATATGGACCCTCAATAGTTATATTACCCATTTCTTGACCATAATATCCAGACTCTATGGATATACTCCACTTATCACTGTCCCATATTTTATGAGCTCTTAAGACTCTATCAATGCAATAGATATCCAACTCCTTTCCTGTACCATAAAGGACCGAGTTTAATTTATTATCCCTAATTTGTTGAGCGGATTGATCAAAATATAATCTATAAATCTCATCAGACATCTGAACAATATCAACATGATCGACTCTCTGATTAACAATCACTCCACACCGACACATATTACCAGTATCATTACACCCACTTTCATCACAAGAGTTTTCAGTATCGTAGTCATAATTGACACCACAATACTTAAAGTCTCTTCCCACTATTTTTTTGTCGTCAGACATTTTTCTTCTTCAATCTTATTTTATAATCTTTACCATCTTCCATTGTTTTCCAAATATGAAAGTCATTAGATTTTAACTTATTAAATATCTCCACTAAAATTTTACCATCCAGAGTATAGAAACTAACTGGTATTATTCTATCCTCTTCAAACGCAAATGGATTCCCAGAACCAACTCTATCAAATACTCTATCTCCTGACTTAATCGGATCATTAAAATAAAAAAATCCATCATACTTAAGAGTCTCACCTCTGTTCTTAATCATGGTAAATATTTTACTTATTATGTGTATTTTTATAAATGACATTATATTAATTTTTTATTAAACATCCCATTATGATAATATCTAAACTGACTCATATCACAACCCTCAATTACTTTAAGATAGTTGGTAATAGATCCAATGATATTCCCTCTTCCACTGGTATTATCAGTATGAACATACCATCCTGGAAACTTTTTATTATTATCCAAACAAAAGTTGATTAAATAGTCAGCCGCGGTCTTACCCGTATATTCTTCACGAACTCCACCGATCTTCTTAAAACAAGCCAAATCGTGATCAAAAGATATTAATTTAATCTTATCAAAACTTTTATTAATCAAGTCAACAAACTCAAAGTAGTCACGAACAATAACCCATTTAGATTCATCGGAGTAAGCAACACCAAGTCCCTTGTCTCTGTTATGTGACATGTTCGGAACTCTTTTGTCATCCAAGAAAATATTCATTGATTTAGTTATTAAAGTTCATTAAAAATAATTTTTCCATATCTGTTAACGAATCCATTCCTGATTCAGATATTCTATCAAGAACTGTATCCATATCTAAGTTTCTATAAATCCACTCATCTAAGTCATCTATAAAGAAACTATATTTAACTGAATTCATAGTGTTGATCTCTGACTCTAGTTCTTCTTCTAAGTTAATTTTGCTCTTGAGTATATCTTTTGATAAATCATCACAAACCACTTTAATTAAATTATTACTTAATATTCCTAAGTAAGCCTTAATCTCCATCGGATCAGTGATAACATAACAAACATAGTTACCATCCACATCATCACAATCAAAGAAACTTTCAGCATCAAGATCAGATATTCTCTCCTTTTCATAGTCCGAAAGTCTATCATATTCCTCATTTAATTCAAATGATGACTTTCCAAATCTGACTCTATATACGCAGTTTAACATACAAATATATATTAATTTCGGCAATTAAACAAATAAACATTCATGTATCACCATGATATCTTATCTATAAACTTATTCTACAATGATAATATAATTATTATGAGATACTTATTTATATTACTATTTGCTCTTTTTACACTCTCGGTGAGTTCACAGAGCAAAAACATCAACTACTGGACTTGGAGTTCCAATCATCTAAGACAAGAACCACAGAAGTGGAATCGATATGACTTTCAATATTACATGCCGAGGTATTATGTTGTCCCAACCATATCATTTTCATTTTCAAAAAAATGCTTCAGGTTACAAAAAACATCTAATTACTTTTTCTATCACGAAAGGAAAAGAGTATATAAATTCGTATTTTAAATATGTATATCAATACCACAACAGTTGCTCTTGATTACTACGGCACATCATTTATAAAATGCCCAACATTTAGCAAAATTCTACACATATACATAAGATCAAATATGTTAATGATAACATACTCATCCGAGTCTTATGTCAATGCAACATCATCACAGTCGAATGATCCATCTTATAAAACTTTTCTATTTAAAGTATTAAAGGGGATATATCAAAGTAATACAGTCATTATGGATGGATTTGAATATTTCCAAACTATTAAAAAAGAAGATGATGATGTAGTCGAGCACTATCATGTCTTTATTCAAGATATTAAATCACTTGCTGAACAAAGAGACTCTAAAATAGGAGAGGTGATGAATCAGGATTTTTGATTTCTTCTAGCTATTATTATCTTAACAGCTCTGAAAATATATAAGGACAAAACTCCAAAAATAAATGACAGAGAGCTAATAAAAATACTACCAATCCCAACAAGCAAAGTGATATCCGTTCTCTCAAATATTTTCTGATCAAATACTATAAATATTAACCCTATTAGCACATTCCAAATAAAAGCCCAACTAGCAATCTTAAATAATTTATCCATACTATAATTTTCTTTTATATATTAGTGAATGAACTTTTCTTTTGTTCTTGGGATCAAAGAAGCTTCTTCAGCGGTTGATAAGTTTAACATTTGCTTAATAACTCTTTCTAATCCAATACCCATACCACCATGTGTCGGCATTCCAAACTTAAAAGCCATTAAATAACTCTCAAATGCTTCTGGGTTTAATCCCTTTGATTCAATTGATTTTACTAATTGCTCATAATTGTGAATACGCTGACCACCAGAAGTAATCTCCATTCCCTTATACAATAACTCAAATGTCTCTGAACATCCTTCTTCTAAAGAAGGCATCGCATAGAATGGTCTTTCTGATAATGGATATTTTGTAATGAATACAAATTCTGATCCAGTCTTACTAAAAATATATTCTGAAATTAATTTCTCAGCCTCTGTGTTTAATCCTACTTTCTCATAAGTAATTCCATATTCATTCTTTATAATTTCAATAGCTTCAGAATAAGTAACTCTTGGAATTGGATTGAATTTAAGTTCAACTCCTAAGTATTCTAATTCTTTTTTACAAACAGATGTTAAGTGAGTAAAGATATACTCAAATACACTTTCTTCCATTTGCATAACTTCTTCAACAGACTCGATGAATCCCATTTCAAATTCAAAACCAACGAACTCGGTTAAGTGTTTGTTAGAGTTAGAACCTTCGGCTCTATAAACTTTACCAACTTCAAATACTCTTTCATAAACACCAACCATCATTTGTTTATAGAATTGAGGTGATTGGGTTAAATACATTTTCTCACCAAAGTATTCTACTCCAAACATCTCAGAACCACCTTCAAGACCAGCAGCGGATAATTTAGTAGATTGAATCTCAGTAAAACCTTGACTTCTTAAATACTCTCTATAAGCATAAATAATTTCTGATTGAATTTTGAAAATACATCTTTCCTTTTCCTTTCTCAATGTTAAAGGTCTGAATATATTCAAAGTATTGAATGGAGGAACCCCTTCTTCTCTATTAATAGGGAAAGGAAGTAATTGCGCAACTGATGTTACTTTAACAGACTCGGCTACAATTTCATATCCACCATAACGCGATTGACCTTCTACTTTAACTGTCCCGATAACTTCAACAACAGACTCAGGTGAAAGTGATTCACTAATTTCTTTTGGGATAATGATTTGACAATATCCAGTTCTTTCTCTTAAAATAAGGAAAGACATTTTTTTAAGTTCTCTGTATTGAGATACCCATCCTTTTACCAGTACAGTTTGTCCGATAAAGTTTTCTAATTGATTTACGTTTATTCTTTTCATAATATTTTTTTAATTTTTTGTTTAAAATAAAAAACCCAGTTAATCATTTGACTAACTGGGTTGAAGATTATAGGTAATAGTTATCTATCACTAATCTGCGAGCAGTCAGTCCATAAATAACAATCATCGTTTAATTTAAATATTCTTTTCATACTACAAATATATATAATTTTTTTGATTTGTTCTAATTTATTTCTTTATACCACATGCCACCACACATCAAGACCTTCTCCACCAGTCTCATCAGATACCAATATCTCTTCGCCATTATCGAACGTAATACAACATTCATATTCTTCAATTACAATATTAGATATTCTAACATTCTCTATATTAATATTTCCAATAACATCAACTGAAGCACCACCACTGGGAGCGAAACATAAGACACCACTTTCAGTATCCATCTCAAATGTTGTTCCTCTATCACCTACTGACATATTATGAACAAGTAGTCCAACCAACTCACCCTCAGATACCTCCGAAGATTCATTTATAAAATTTTCAAATGTTTTTATCTTTTTCATATTTTTAGTTATTAATAGTTAAATGTTTTTTACCATCATGGTCCCAAACATGAAACAAATATGATTTCTTTATAGTTTCAAGAGGAGTTGGGTAGTAATCCCAACCATCTTTGTCCAAGGAAACTTCCATCTCCGGATCCAATGTTTGGAAATATTCTACTAGATCTTTAACCTTAACTGGAGTTCTTTCCATTTCTGGTTCATCTAGATATCCAAGTTCTTCGTTAAACTTTTTAATGTGTTTCATAATCTATATATTACTTTCTAATTTTATAATTTTCAAAGAACTTCTGATAATTCTTAATAAGGAATCCCTCCTTAACTATTTCATAGCCTTTACCTATAGCATTTAATGAATATCCCAATTCCTTAGTATCCATTTTTAACTTTTCTAAATCCCCACCTTTTAAATATAGAAGATAGTTGAACCTAGCATCCGATAACTTATTACCAGACTTTATGAATTCATCTATCATTAATCTAGCAAATTCGTTAGGATCCATATTCTCCACACCAATTGATTTCTTAAATTCATCTAAAGAAGAATAATCAACATCGTTACAAGTTATAACACCATCTTTAATTGATATTTCAAAATCTTCATCTTCATGCCACTTAGTAAAGTGATATTTTCTACCTGGTTTGAAATTAGAGAGATAGTTTTGGTAACTTCTAAATTCATGACATACAAAGTAAAGATCGTCCATCATTGTAAATATTTCTTTGAATAGATTTTGATCTGAATTTAATTCTGTTGATTCTATATCTCTTCTAGTATCTATTTCATATTTAGCGCTTATAGTTCTTTTAGTAGGAAGAGCTTCCCAGTTTATATTTTTAGCTGCCTTTGCAACCTTTTCAACATAAGCAATATCAACATATTCATTTTTGTGATGTTCGTTCCAAACACCAACCGATAAATTCACAACCTCTGGAACAATATCAGCAAAGAACGCACTATCTGTATAATATCCAGTTGGATCTTTTTTATACTCAATTCCATTAGATTCAAATTCGGATATAAGAGCATCAGCAAATTCACCTGAGCAACAATTTTTACCAAGTTGTCTTGTTATAAATTGACCCTTCTCTTTCCTATCAAAAGATATAACTCTATCAAACTTCAAGAAGAAGTCCTTGTTATCTTCAATTGCTAACAGAGATCCGTGTGGATAATTAGAATGGACAGCACTTTCTTCTCCAAGGAAAAAGTAATAAGTTCCTGGTATGTTATTTTCAATTAAATAAAATAGAACAACACATCCGGCTTTATTATCACCACCTAATATTGTAGTACCATCAGTCTTGATAATATCCCCATCAATTACATGATTAATTTTTTCTCGTTCTTTACAAGCAGTATCTAGATGTGAAGTGAATAGTGTTTTTGAATTACCTATCTCATAGTAGTAGTTTCCGATAGGATCCTTTTTCCATCCTGTCGGTAGCAAAGGCTCTAATGTCTCTTCATATCCGAACGGAACAGTATATTCGGTTAGTTTAAGAAATGTCTCCTTGAAGTTCATTAATTATATATTATATTCTATCTGCTGAAAAAACTCTTAGTGAATTGTTTAGCAGCAAAGTCAATAACTTTACCATCTAACATTGGTGCTATATGAGCCTCAACATCGGAATCGAAATAAATAACTTTAACATCTAATGATTTCTGTTTAGCCCAATTATAGAACTCAGTTGTGAACCAAGCACAATTGGCTTTGTTCTTATCAAATTTTTGACCAAATCTTAAGTCATATATGTTAGACATATATGTAATAAAGTCCGAAATAATAGTATCTAAATTTGATTCCGATTCAAATATCTTATATGTTTTTATCCTTTTCATAGATTATATATAAAAGAAGGTTGGAATTATTCAACCAATACGGTATCAATTATACCATCGCTCCAAGTTCTTATAACAATAGAATCACCATTCACATCGATATCATAATATCTATCTGTCATAACCGGGTCGGATGTAACGGGTGAATCAATAGGTTGAGCTTGTTCAACTTGTGGCTTATCCATTTCTTCGGCAACAATCATACAAAATTTATACCCACCATAAATGAGTAGTAGTATTATTAATTTACCCCAGTGTTTACCAAGAAATTTCCATAGTTTATCAAGTAAGCTATCGGCTTTGTCTATTTGATTTTCAGCGTCTTTTAAATCCATATTATCTCTATTTTTAATAGATTATATATTAAAAAGAAAGGTTGGAATTATCCTTTCCAACCCTCTTTCAATGAAACGGTCTTATTAAAAGCACCACAATCTTTATCAAGACAATAGTAACCTTTTCTCATCATTTGAACAGGAACTCCTGGTTCAAGAATCATAATATGTGGCTCAAACACAGCACTAGTATTTATAACTAAAGAATTAGGATTAATACAAGTAGTAAAATCCTCTAACTCATCAGGATTAGATTCAGTGAATAAAGTATCATATTCATTAACATCCATTTTAACTCCGTGTTCAATTGATACCCAGTGAATAACCCCTTTTACTTTTCTATCTAATACCATTCCTGATTTAGAGTTAGGATCGAATGTACATTTGATCTCAGTGATAGTATCACCATCCATAACGACATCAGTTGCTCTCACAACATATGCACCTTTTAATCTAACTTCCTCATTTAACTTTAATCTGTGGAACTTCTTATCAGCTTCTAATCTAAAGTCTTCTCTTTCAATCCACAATACTCCAGTAAAAGGAACCATTCTCGTACCAGCAGTTGGATCTTCTGGATTATTTTCCACTTCAACCCACTCAGTTCCACCAACCCAATTAGTGATTGTTAACTTAACTGGATCCATCACTCCCATAATTCTATTAGCTGACTTATTCAAATCAACTCTTAAACGCTCTTCTAATACCTTATAACTAATAACAGAGTTACTTCTTGTTACAGAAATCTCTTCACAAAAATCTCTAATGCTTTTGGGAGTAAATCCTCTTCTACGAAGACCGGAAATTGTTGGAAGTCTAGGATCATCTAAATCACCAATAATCCCCTCATCTACTAATCGTCTTAGCTTTCTTTTTGATGTGATGGTGTAATCAATATTCAATCGAGCAAACTCAGTTTCTTCCGGTAAAGGATTTTTTAAATCACAATTTTCCAATACCCACATATATAAAGGCAAATGTACCTCAAATTCCATAGTACACAAAGAGTCAGTTATACCTTCAATATAGTCAGACAATGGATGTGCAAAATCATACATTGGGTAAACTTTCCAAGCATCACCAACATGGTGATGCTTCTTGTTGATAATACGGTATAATATAGGATCTCTCAGAATCATATTCGATGATGTCATATCAATCTTAGCACGTAAAATTCTTGAGCCTTCTACAAACTCACCATTCTTCATTCTTTCAAATAAATCCAAATTCTCTTCAATAGATCGATAATAATATGGTGATGGATTACCAGGAGAAGTTGGAGTACCCTTCAATGCAGCAATCTCTTCTGATGTTGAATCATCAACATATGCCAATCCTTTTTTAATCAAAAGTATAGCACATTCATACATGAAAGGAAAATAGTCAGAGGCATAAAGAACATTTGATGGTTCGTAACCTAACCACTTTATATCCTCAATTATAGATTCCACATATTCAATCTTCTCAACTGAAGGATTGGTGTCATCAAATCTCAAATTACAAATAGCTTTATATTTTTCGGCTAGTCCAAAATTCAAGCAAATTGATTTTGCATGACCAATATGTAACATAGCATTTGGATTAGGAGGGAATCTAAATCTTAGATTACTTGTATTTCCTCTTTTTTCTATTTTATCTTCTATAAAATTCATATTATTATTTTTTTAAATTTATTATCCATCTTCTTATGGTAGATCTACTAACTCCATACTTTTTACCAACTTCTGTATAATTAGATTCTAAGACTTCGATATTAAGTTGTTCAATTGTTGGTCTTTCTGCCTTTCGCGTGGATTTAGTATGACACATTCTACATTTTTTTGATTTATATGTTATGACATTACCACACTCATAGTGAAAAATCACCTATTAGTTGTCTTAATAGGATTCGAACCTATATCGTCTCTTTCAGAGAGAGAAGTGATAACCATTACACCATAAGACAATTTTGTTCCTCTTGATGGAATCGAACCACCACCTCAACCTTCAAAGGGTCACATCATTAGCCATTAGACCAAAGAGGAATATATTGTTGAGGAAGTAGGGGTCGAACCTACACGAAGGATTTCTCCTACTTGTTTCAAAGACAAGTGACCTGCCATTAGTCGATTCCTCAATATGTTGTCCTTCCTGGATTCGAACCAGGGCTACTTGAGTCAAAGTCAAGTGTGTTAACCGCTACACTAAAGGACAATAAAAAACCCGTTAATCTCCTCAGACTAACGGGTGTAATATTTAGACAATATCATTCCACATCAATCTGTTCGATTAATTTGTTGTTGCTGTTGTTGCTGAAATGAAGTTGTCATAATTTCTATCTATTAATTTATTGTTACTCTCTTTTTTTTGTCGGGATGACAAGAATCGAACTTGCTTCATCTTGGTCCCAAACCAAGTGCCTCGTGCCAATAGGCTACATCCCGTAGTGAATTTATGATTTCGGAATAAAACAAAATTCTAAACAAATGCCTCGCGATACCACTAGGACTCGAACCTAGATCAACTCCCCACATGGAGACATCCTACCAATTAGACGATAGTATCGTTACCAGAATATTAAATATTAGGAATCAAACCTAAATCCTCACCTCCATAGGTGAATCTTTTCATTAGACGAATCTAATATTCTTTGTCGAGAAGGTCAGAATCGAACTGACTAACTGATGGCTCCTGACCACCCGTGCTTAAAACCTTAGTCACTTCTCGTTTTTGTGATTCGTACGGGTAACGATCCCGTCTGTGTCCTGATTGACAATCAAGTAGCCACACCGTGCAGCACCACGAACCATATTTTTGGCGGTCTATGACGGTTTCGATCCGTCTACTCTACCGTGACAGGGTAGGATGATAGCCATTTCACTAATAGACCTTTTGTCGAGAAGGTGGGAATCGAACCCACTAACTGAAGCTTCCAGAGCCCCCGTGCTTAAAACCTTAGTCACTTCTCGTTTTTTACGCAATAAAAAAACCCAGTTAATCATAGACTAACTGGGTTCGATTTATTGAATATTTTTATTACATATCCTTAAAAACGCAGTTAGCCTTCATCGTATCCGGTTGATCCTGATCGATTACAACTTGAAGTTGCGGTTGTACGTTATTTAAGATTAAGTTTTTCATTGTAGTATATATTAAACTATTTAAGTCCCTTTTGTTATTATTTTAATTTATAATACAAATATAGGATAAAGTTTTGGATCCACCAAATATTTTTAATTTTTATCTTATTTCATTAAATATTGTACCCTCAAGGTTATTTAGAATTTCCTCTAAGTATTTTACTTCAAAATCAATAGCATCATTCCAAGAAATCTTTTTACCATCTTCACAGGATAATCCAGTTTTACCAACACCAATTACATCTATTCTTTTTCCTCTGAATTTAAAATCATCACAGCTATCTAAAAATACTTCATCTTTGTATTTTTTTGGAACTTCATATTTACGATAACAATCTTCTATCATCGTTTTTATTTTTGATACTAACTTAGACTCTCTCGATTCAACCATTTCATTTATCTTCTTTAAGTGTTTCATAATATTTTTAATTTTTCAAATTTTTATCATTTTACCAAGATACCCAAAATAGAACTTCATTATCATCCTTATCATAATCTATATTTAATGCATCTAATACATCCTTCATCATCTTCCCAACATCTCTACCTTTATAAGTAGATGTGTCATTTACATTATACCCAAAGTAAGTATCATTACCTTTCATGTATTCATAATTACAAAGGTAATCCCAAATAACATCTTTATCAAAATCTAAATCCTCATCTAAATATTTCATACCCCAATCCAAAATGGGAATTAAACAATAAGATCCTCTCTTATGTTTAATAATTTCTTGTATATCACAGACAGGACAATATGGTATATAATACATTTCTACTTTCTCACCACATTCTGGACATGATTTGGTCCACTCTTTTTTAGACTCGTTAAATTTATTTAAATGTTTCATATTATATTTTTTTACCAATTTACTAGAATTATAATTTCTTCACCTAATTTAGCACCATTGTCCATAAGATAATCACCAATAGGATCATCACCTCTCTCATAAACATAGTCCTGATTGTGATTAGGGTATCTAATTACGGATGATGGGTCTTTTGCTTTTGAAATATGTTTTAATTCCCCACATACATAATAAGTATAATAAGATCGATTACTTCTACCAGAACCTTTCTCATACATCATTTCCTTAATCTTCTCATCTGGAATATTAGTTATATCTATGACTCTCTTATCCTCAAAGATACTTCTTTTAGAATATTCCTTTGCTTCATTTATTTGTGTAAATTTCTTCATTATCTTATACGTTCTCTTTTAAATTCACCTGTTGATTTATCATAACAAGTAATTGAATCACGACCTGGTACAATAACAACACTACCAAATACAAATGGATTCATCATATCATATTCAGTTATTAGTGCAATCGGTGCTAAATTATCATCAAATATAGCAACATAATTACCACCAACTTCAGCTATACCATCTATAATCCTTTTTGGATCCTCAATTGGCGCAGTATTCATATCAGGAAATCTTCTTGCATTCATACTTAGATATTTCTTAATAGATTCAATTACATCAGATTTAACTTCATCCATTGGACTATATTCACTTGGAGCTAATTTACATTCACCATTCTCAATTCTATAAAGGAGTTCATCCCAAGTATATGGAGTTGGGTGTTCTGTTGATTCGTTATACTTTCTTAGATGCTTCATCTTTTAATCTTTTAGTTTCTTTGTAATCTCGTATCGGGTTAATAATCCAAGCATATGTTATCATAATTAAAAATAATACAGTGATGTATGCAAATCCCGGTAGAGCAACATAAAAAGCCCAATTAGATTCGATATTATCATCGACTATCATAAATGTTCCTATCCAAAGGAATGATATAATAAGCCACCCGAGCTTTGTACTAACTAACCAACGTAATGCATTTTTCATGATACATTCTCATCTTTCTTTCCATGTTCATTAACCGAAACATCAACCAATTTAACTCTATGGTTAACGTATAATAACTTTGATAAATTATCAATTATAGTATCGATTTCTCTCTCACTATATACAGATAAGTCAAATTTCATTTGACCATCAACTTTGATATCACGAGGAGCTCCCTCCAGATCCTGGATATTTATTTCTCCTGACTCAGATCCTACCGAGACATTATCAAATACAATATCACCACTTTGTAAAGCACTAACTAATTGATCTTCGGAAATCTGACCGAAATAATAGCAAGACACGGTAAACTTTAGGTTTGGCTCGGAATACTTGAATCCAAGTGTTCTGTGGTAAAATTCATTTACTGATTCAATATGTTTTCTTTTCATAGATTCATTATTTTGTAGTTCTAAACTAATAGGCTCATTTATATCAAAGTCTTTGCTATTTCTAGCCTTTATATCCATGTTACTTATCTTATCAGAGTATAGTTGGTTTGGTTCATCTTTGTACTTGAAACTATCATCATTATTATCAAGGAATTTAAAATCATCAATAGATAGTTTATATCCAAATGTATTGAAAAAGTCAACAAGAGATTTAAGTGAGGAATCAGTAAATGCAAATTTAGTATTGGGATCATATTTAGATCCAACACCATTATAGTGTGATAAGGATACCTTGTTAGGCTTCTCTATTATAAACTGAAACATCATACTATCACCATAACTAATATCAATATTAAGTTTTATTGTATCTGGATTTCTTTTATATCCATCATTATTTTTAACAATGGTTATATCAAAACATAAATAATCAGGCTCAGCATTTTGAACAGCATCATCATTATCAATCATATCATTTCGATAATATGAAACTTGTATACAGTTCATTAAATTACTAACATCATCTCGATGACCTAGATCTTTATCAGACTTTAGTTTAAGAGTAAATTCACCAGTACTTGTTATTATAGATACCTCATTAGGTAGATTACTCTCCCAATCAGAATTGAATATATTAATGTCTTCAAATATTCTATAAGTTTTTAGATATTTCATTAACTATATATTAATTCCAGGCATATAAATTCTAATTATCTCAATAATCTCCCTTTTAATCTCGGGTGTAATGTTTTTAGTTCTATTGTTATTAACCAATATCATAAACTCTGAAACAACTTTATTAAACTTAAAAGCTTCCGTGTTATCAAATATCTTTTTCTTAAATGGTTCAATATCAATAACATCTGTTCCTTCTCTTGACATCCACTCTTTGAATCTATTAATAAATTTACGAACTCCACTGATATGTTGATCAGACCAAGAACCACCATCAAAATAATGACCAATAAACATCAAATAGAACTTCAATTCGTCCGCGTCATAGTCATCTGGATTAATTGTATTACCATCTGACTTAGACATCTTAATTCCATTATTCAAAATCATACCTTGATGGACCACTTTCTTGAATGGTTCTTCCTCAGAAACAACACCAATGTCATACAAGAACATCTGAATGAATCGAGCATATATCAAATGCATGCAGGCGTGCTCTGAGCCACCTACATAAACATCAACTTGTTTATACTTATCTTTTGCACAAATTTCATTTTCGTTATTTGGATCACAATATCTAATAAAGTAGAAAGATGAATCTACGAAGGTGTCCAATGTATCAGTTTCTCCTTCTATTGGAATTGGACAACCCCAACTTCTTTGACGAGAAACACACCAATCATGCAAGTTCTCCAACCAAGCTCTCTGAGCATTAATTGTACTTTTTGGATAATCAATTTTATCCAAGTTTTTAATCAATCGTTCTTTATAATCTGTTATTTTAAAATACCACTGATTCATTGTTTTAGATTCCACCTTGGATTTACATCTATCACAGCAATCATTTTTTACCTGCTCATTAGCCAAAACGGTAGCACAAGACGGACACCAATTTACAATACCTTCTTTTTTATAAGCCAACCCATGTTCTTTCAACTTAGTGAAAATCCATTGTGTCCATTTTTGATAAGATGGATCAGAAGTGACCAATAACTCTTGGTAATTAGTATTCATTTTATCCATTTGTGTTCTGAACTTACCTATGTTCTCATATGTAACATCTTTAGGATCTCTGCCTACTTGCTTAGCATAGTTCTCAGCTGGTAATCCAAAACTATCTTGACCGAAAGGTTGAAATACCTTTTTACCTTTATATCTCCAATAATTACAATAGGAATCAATTATGGCATAGTTATAAAAGTGACCGATGTGTAATCCCGACCCCGATGGATAAGGAAACATCACACAGACATACATTTCATCATTTTCTTTCATTTTCTTTCTCTTTTTTTAATTTGAACCTGTTTTTTAATAAACAAAAAACCCTCGACTTATGCCGAGGGTTTATAATATAGTATTATCTCAGCACTTATTTAGTGAGTGATAATAGCAGAGTATTTTTTGTAAAATTTTTCATCTTCCGTTTGAATATTGTATTTCCCAATTTAGATAATACTTCTTTCTTTCTTTTTTTGACTTCTTAGTTGTCGTTTTAGTTGTTGAACATCCAATTAGAGTCAACATCAGTAGTATAGATAATAACTTCTTCATGTTATTATATATCTATAAATATAAGGATATTTTAGACTTGTTCCAAATATACTTCTGGACAAATGAAACTTGTATATGGATATACATCTGAGATTTTAGAATCTGTCTCGATGATATACATAAACCCAACCACTGGTAGTTCACTACCGATGCCAATAATTTTACCCGTTCCTTTTAATACTTCTAAGTCCGCTGGTTTGGTACCAACCATAAAGTCACGTATCATATCCAAATTTTTAGCCATTGATGTAGTATCGACACCAGGAGCCATATTATACTTAACTTTTGTTCCGTTTGGTAAAGCTTGTTTACCAGAGATTGATTTAAATGCCATAATTATTTTATTTTTTATTTTGTTTATTTTCTACGAACCAATCACTTGTAGTTATTGATCCATCATTGTTTCTTGATTCATTCCTTTTCATACCACATAAGGTACAAGATATAAAAAGTAGATTACCATTAGGCATCTTATAAGAAGCCTCGTTTTTCCTTTTGTCTTTTGGGTGATCGCACTTCATCTAACAAATATAAAAAAATCCCCTGGAATAACCAAGGGATTTTTGTAATTTTTTAAGCTTAAATATGATTAGCTAACTTTTACGTTAGTTGCATTAAGTCCTTTTTTACCTTCTGTTACTTCAAAAGTAACTGAATCATTTTCACGGATTTCGTCGATTAATCCTGTTACGTGTACAAAAATATCTGTACCTGCTTCGTCTGTAATAAAGCCAAATCCTTTAGCCTCGTTAAAGAACTTTACTGTTCCTGTTTTCATTCTTATTTGTTTGTTATTTTTATTTCGGCATTATTGCCATATGTTATATATTAATTAATAAAGAAAGTTTATTCCTTTTAAAAATAAACTTAAATACCCAAGTCTTTTAACTTCTGGTCTCTCATTATCAAATTGTTGTGTATAGCATAAACGGAGTTCTTAGTTATAAGAATATTATCACTTATAATAATCTCTATTCTAGATGTACACCAGCTACTATTATTTATTGTGAATGATTGACCTATGATAGGATCACCATCAGGTATTCCTATTCTATGCTTATTGGGATTAGAAAAAGGTGTACCAGAAAAGTAATTATTCTCAGCGCTCGATCTCACAATTCCCTTAGTTTTCATGAAACTATACTTAGGAGCATAATACTTATAATCTCTTAAAATATTAAGATAGTGTATAATAGTAGGATCGTCCTCTTCTACCGTCATTATTAGAGTTCCTGATCCTGTCATTTTCATAACATCACCTAGCTTTATTATTTCGACTTCGTTATTTTGCACTTAAAACTTCATTTATTTTACCGTCTCTGATTTCAGATTTTATCAAAGAGACAAGCTTAACCTTAGCCACTCCATGATGATAGCATATCTTATAATATACATTTGAGTTTATAATGATTGATATCTCACTACCAAATCTATCAAGATCAATTGATTGATATGATGGTATTATTGCTATCTCAACCTCATAAGCATCAAATGTTCCATGATCATTTGATTTACGAATCATCCTAAGAATATTGGATACATCATCTTTACCTTTCTCGAAAATCATATCAGTCGATTAAATATTGTTTTACCATATCACTACCACCGAATTGTTCAATTTTACGAATAGCTGAAGATGAAATATGCTCAAACTCTTTATCACAAGTGATATAAAATACATTAATATCTTTCTTAAAATCGCTAATAAATCTCATTTGATTGACTTCATAGTCAAGGTCGTCTCCGTTTCTGAGTCCACGAATTACAACAACTACACAAGGATCTCCCTTTAGTGCACTAACTTTCTCGTATTGATCAACCAATTGGTGTAAGAATTTGGAATATGTGATAACCTCACTACCGATCTTCTCAGATAGTTTGCGAGCCTCATATTCCATATGTTCAATATACTCTTCTACTTTATCTTCACCAACTTTCTCAGGATTGATACCCATAGCAACAATCACGTTACCCTCACCAAATACTCTTTCGGCTTTCCTAACAATATTAAGATGTCCGATATGAAATGGTGAAAAACTCCCAGGATAAATAGCTATAGTTTTCATAATTTACTTGTTTTTAGTCATAAATGTCTTTATCTAAGAACTCTTCTTCTCTGATACCACCAATTTCATCTTTATCATAATATAGCTCTGGAAGATACTCTATTAAGTCGTTGCGGTCACAGTTTGTGACATGTCCACTTCCAGGAACAACACTTGTTGGACTATCCAAGTATGTAACCAATAACTTAAACCCATCCCACTCGATTTTGATAAAATCTATTTCTAATGAAACTAATAGGTCTGATATAATTTGTTTCTCAAAATCTTTTCTGAGATCACAAAGGTCAACAGATATAATCTTCTTGGTCAATTTATTAATTTCAAAAGAAGAAATATAGTTAAATTTGTTATCATGAAACCATTGTTTTTCAGTTGTCACAACAGGAGTAGTGCTCTTGTATCCATAGTTACTTCCGTAATATCCACCACCAGACCAATCATTGTCCCAATCCCAACCATATCCAGAGTAGCTATATTCAACTTTAGAAGGATCTCTCTCAACAGGTAAACTATTCCAATCAACTTTCAAACAAGCTTGAGCAAGTTTATCTAAGTGATCAATATCTTGTAATTCTGTAAAAGTGTGTTCATGTTGGTAACCAACAGATATATTGGTACACTCAGCATATATTTTAGTAAATTGAGCAGAGTCGGTGTAAATTCCAGTAGGGTCATTCTTATAAGCGAAAGTTGATTCGTGTTTGTTTAATTCAGCAGATAATGCCTCACCAAATTTATCAGAACAACAACGAGAACTAGCTTGAAAAGTAATTACTGAATTTGTACCTCTACGATCAAATGAAATAACTTTGTTGATACCCTCAATCTTTTGAGTGTTGTGTTTATCTCTTAATTTTTTAGAACCAACACAACCAACTTCTTCACCTAAGAAGAAATAATAAAGACCGGGAATTTCTTTTTCAATCATATGAATCATGATAGCGACACCAGCCTTGTCGTCAGCCCCTAAAATACTAGTACCATCGGTTTTGATAATATTGTCTTCAAATGTATGAACAACTGGACTTAAAGCCGAAGTAGCAGTGTCTAAGTGGGAAGTGAACATAACGTCACTCTCACCTATTTGAATAAATAGGTTTCCAAATTCATCTTCTTGTAGTTCACTAGGTAGTAAGTGAAATAATTCACTCTCTGTGCCATGAGGATAGGTTCTATCAGTTAATTGTAAAAATCTATCCTTTATACTCATGTTTTTCATATCCTGTAAGGTATTTAATGTAAATATACAACAATTTTAACAATTAACAAAATTATTTAGAATTAATTTAAGTACAGTGAAAATTAATATATAATCATTATGTACGATATTATTTATAATACAAACGATGGCACCATCAAGATATACGATAAATATGATGTAAACGCCGCAACTGCCTCAGTATCAGCAACACCATACCTAAATACGATTGGTGAGGAGTATGTATTAAGTTTTATCAATCTACACGATGTTAGTAAGTTCACAAAATTCACATATGATACATTAGGCACAACAGATTCTCGATATCTAACAACATTTTATAGAATATCTAGGGACACACACGCCTGGACTCAATGGATGGAATTAAAGACAAATATAACAGATTTTCCACTAATAAACACAAAAGATCCTCTTTTTATTGATATTAAATGGATTAGGAGCGGACCATCTACTGTTGGGTCTATTAGACTATTAGAGTATAACTTAGAAGGATCAATAGAAAGAAATGAGTCTGATGGAGAAGCTACAATAAACCTACAAACTGGACAAGACATAATTATTACACCACCATATATTTATAAGGTATTTGACATAACGGATATAGAGGTTATATCAAAAGGAGACATAAGTGGACTTGATATTAAATATAGATTCTCACAAGATACCGGAAGAAGTTGGTCAAATTGGGAACCATTCACAAAAGAAAACATGACCACAGTTAGAATAAATCCTGTTAGATTTTTTCAAATTGAATACTTAGTAACAAATAATTCATCATCATCTGTTAAAGTCTATGATATTAATCTAATTGGTGATTTTCAAAATGTCACAAAAGACTATTATAAAACCAATTTATTTGGTATAAGAGATTGTTGTACCTCAAACCTATTAGGCAATAACGGAGGAAGTGCGGTTGACTCTAACGGTAACATAATACTTGATAAAGATGGTAAACCTGTACCTGCTTTAAATACATCAGGTAATATTGGTAGTGCCGCTTGTGATACAGGAATTGGTAGACAAGCTCAAATGACCGCTGATGAGAAAGCTAAGCTATTTAATCCATACCAACAAACAGCAGCAGTTAACTTACTTAATAAAATGAGTAATGATGCTCAACAAGTATTTGGATTTAGAGTTGAATACTTTTTAACTGATCCTGATAAAAAAGGACAGGACTCAACACTACATGAATATCAGTTATTCAATGTTGTGTGTTCAAATGAAATCAAAGTATCGGTTGAAGGTAATAATTTTCCGGATAGTCAAATAGTAATGAATCAATTCGACTTAAATCTATTTGAAACAATGGAAGTTCATATAACTAAGGAGAATTTCAAAGCGGTATTTGGACCACATAGAAGACCATCAAAGGAAGACTTCCTATGGTTCTGTGATGTTAATAGAATGTATCAAGTGGATCATACTCAACAATTTAGAGGATTTAATAATACAGCTATCTACTACAAACTAATATTGAAAAAATACACTCAGAAAGCAAATGTTCAGGCTGGAACTCAACAGATACAGGACAAGATCAAACAACTTACAAAGAATTCTACTATTGATGAATTGTTTGGTGTTGAAAACAATCAAGACAAAGCTGCTGTTGCTAATAAGGATCAATTCAAGCCATTAACAAAAGATCCAATTAGATTAGAATATCTAGCAACTATTGATAAAGAGTTAATTGAAAATAGTTCTACTATTATATCAAAGTCAAATTACGATCTATCATCTGTTAAATACCAAACATCAGCAGTAAAGTATAATAGCCTCGACTCTGTTTTAAAAGTATCAGATAATATCGGATTCACTATTTGGTTTAGTATTAACAATTATGTGGTTAATGAGTCACTTAACTTCTTTAACTATTATGACACAACTAATAATTTAGGATGGAAAGTAAATCTATTAAATGATAATATCAATGTTACTTTAAATTCTTCAACATATAGTTTCAACTTAACAGGAGCAACTATTTCAAATACGATTGGGTTGGATGAAGAAACTTGGTATTGTTATGTATTAAATATCGATCAAAGACAAAGAAAGATGAGTCAATATATTTACAAGAGAGATATTGATAATGAGGAAGATGGAGCAAACTCAACATCAACTATACTAAGATCAGTATATGAAAATGAGCAGGATATGACGCCGGTTGAATTCGAATTGGAAAATATTTATGGTGAGATATTAGGATCTGATATGAAGTTAACAAATGTTAGATTATTTGTTGACGTTATACCGAAAGATAATCACAATAAGATACTCAATCAATATATTATAAGAGATGATTCTCAGTTTATGGTGTTTGCTGACAACGCAACTACGAGGTTGTATTTACCTTCGATGCCTTTAGGAAATGAGTAGGATAATGATTGCATAAAAAAGACCTCAAATTGAGGTCTTTTTTACTACAATATATTTCTCATTATAATAAATTATTAATTCTCTTTACAGATTCTTCTCTTCCAAGAAGATCCATTGTGGTGATTAAATCAGGACCCGGAACACCAACCAAAGCGGCTCTCAAACCAGGCATTACTTTACCCATTTTAATTCCCTTCTCAGTACAGATATCATAAATGGTTTGTTTAATTACTTCTGGATTCCAATCAAAACTTTTATTTACAAAATCAGCAAATACAACCTTAAATTCAGGAGCAACTTTAGATTTATCAGCATCAGATATAACAACCGGTTTAGTATAAATATCTACAACAGATTGTAGATCCTTTGTAAAGTGACTTCTTTCTTTAGCTAAATGAAGAATTCTCTTCTTTTGATCATCAGTATAATGAGTATCACCAAAGTCCACAAACTTCATTAACTCTTCATCAGGACGGGCCTTTGATACATACTCTTGATTAAACCATTTAGCCTTCTCAATATCAAATCTAGCTCCAGCTTTATGAACATGTGATAGTGTGAAATCAGAAATCATTTCCGCCATTGTCATCATCTCTTTATTATTACCTGGATTCCATCCTAATAATAACAAAAAGTTAAGTAAAGCATCTGGCTCATATCCTTCATCCTTAAATCCTTTGTATTGAACCATTTTTCCCTTATCATCTTCACCAACTCCACCCATAGGGAATACAGGGAAACCATAACTAAGAGCCTTTCTCTTAGAAAGTTTTCCTTTACCATCAGGATTAAGTAATAAAGGCAAGTGAGCGAATTTTGGTTTTGTCCACCCAAAAGCATCATATAACAATATGTGCAATGGAGTAGAAGGTAACCACTCTTCACCACGAATAACGTGAGTTGTGCCCATATCATGGTCATCACATACGTTAGCCATGTGATATGTAGGAATACCATTTGATTTAACCAATACTTTATCATCGGTTTGATTTGTGTTAAAAGATACTTCACCTCTAACAATATCAGTAAATGTTATAGTTTTATTTTCAGGTGTTTTGAATCTAATAACAAATGGAGTATTAGATGCTAATAAATTATCAACTTCTTCTTTTGGAAGAGAAAGTGAATTTCTCATTGACATCCTTGACTTAACATCATATGCAAAATTAGGATTAGCTGATCTAGCGGATGTTAGGTCAGCCTCATTATCAAATGCGTAATAAGCTAACCCATTATCAAGTAGATGTTTTGTATGAGCAGTGTAATCTCTTTCAGACTGTCTATAAGGACCATTTGGACCACCTTGCCAAGGAGAGTAGTCTGTGGTAATACCACACCAATCCAAAGCATTTTTAATATACTCTTCAGCTTCTCCGACAAATCTTTTTTGGTCAGTATCTTCTACACGAAGATAGAAAATACCATTGTGCTTTTTAGCAAATAAGTAATTATATAGAGCGGTTCTAATACCACCAATATGTAAAAATCCCGTTGGTGAAGGAGCGAAACGTGTTACAACTTTCTCACCAGGTTCAACTTCATCAAGTTTCTTAAGTGATTTTTGAACAGCCGGATCTTGACCATCACTGTTTTGTGCTAGAATATCCAAAGCATCATCCTTAATGATATCTTTACTTTCTAAAAACTTATCTCTTGACTTAACGTACTTCATAACTCGATTTTATGTTTGTTTATATATTAATTTATTAACTTTTTAATTCTATTATCTCTAATTTCCTTTATAAGGGCTCCTTTATAATAATCCAACCACTTTGGTTTATCAGAACCCATCATACCCCAAGAGTTTAAAATTGTGTCATGGAATTCTTCCCTTAAGTCCTTACTATCTGACATATATCGGAAAAACCTATCCACTTTCTCCTTTAGAGTTCCATTCTCATCGTCTCTATTCATAAATAGACCAGGATTGTGACCAACCAGTTCATCTGTTAGAATGTTCTCCAACTCACCAGTATCTTTGTCACTCAACTCCATTTTACAAATATACGAAAAAGGAATGAAAATAAAAAATATATAGTGATATGAAATATCTAAGAAGATTTAACGAAAGTAGTGTATATGATAAAAGCTG